>Ga0187784_10002923_pt1 | contig 13759 bp, 6 predicted proteins | sample 1015_SJ02_MP15_2_FD_132964 | JGI IMG/M metagenome (GOLD analysis project Ga0187784, IMG submission 132964) | Tropical peat soil microbial communities from peatlands in Department of Meta, Colombia - 1015_SJ02_MP15_20_MG | ecosystem: Environmental > Terrestrial > Soil > Wetlands > Peat | place...
CGGCGATAGTCCGCACTCCGCACGACGCGAACGAGCGCCTGGATCCGCGGATCGTCCTGGAGATCTTTCGCAAAGACCAGATCGTAATCTTCCAGCCGCACGGAGAGAAAATTAAGTCCGGCCTCTTCGCTGGCGAGGCGCAGGCAAACGCCCGCGTCAGCCCAGCCGCTGCGAAGCGCCTCGGCCACGCCGCGATGGTCGCGGGCAACGCGGCTGGGGCTGCGGCGCGACCCAAGCAACTGCTTTTGACACTGTTCGGCCCCGGAGCCGGGCTCGCGGCCCACCCATTGGATCCGCTGCCGCAGCAAGTCTCGCAAAGTCGATCTCTGGTGTTGACTGCGGAAGGCGATCCCTTCTTCCCAGCGGGCTATTCGCAGCAAGCCGGCAGGCTTGCGAAGCTCGCGCGCCACGACGGTTGCGTTGCCGGAACGTCCGCCGGCGCCGCACAGATGAATGCCGGCTGCGTGGACCCGGCCTTCGGCAAGCAGCTTAAGCGCCGCGGAACTGCACCGTCCGAGCACGATCATCCGCATCCCTGCCGCCCGCGCGAATTGCGAGGCGAGCAGGCCGGCTGCCGGGTCACAGCAGGCCACCACGAGCGTCCGCGAGGGCGAGTCGTTTGCCAGGCAGCGGTCCGTCCCCTCGGCGAAGACGCCGTCATGCGCGTATTCTGTCCTCACCGGCTCTTCGATCGGATACGAGAGGATCCGCCCGTCGACCTCGGCCCGCCAATAGCGGACCTTGGACCCGCGCGGTTCCCAGGCCCATTCCGGCGACCGCACGGAACCTCGGGAACCGAACAGCTCCTCGACCGAACAGCCGAAACAGCCAGCCAGCGCCAGGGCCGCGGTGACCGAGGGGGTCAGGCGATCGATCTCGATCGCGCTCACGGCCGCCCGCGAGATGCCTGCGCGGCGGGCCAGCTCGATCTGCGACCAGCCGCGACGCACGCGCTCGTTGCGGACGCGTCGTCCCGGCCGCTCTTGGCGGAGGTCCGAGTTCGAAGGAGGCATCGATTCAGGCACGATTCTGCCACTATAATGACACGATTTTGTCCGCGAAAGCCGAATCGGGACGGCCCACTCATGCGGCTCGCAAAGTCGACATCGCACGATATTAACATCGCTTAATTAACATGGCTTAACGCGCGTCGTTGAAGCCTTCGACGCAGCCTGCTACAGATGACGAAGCTGGGGACCCGCAATGACTCATTTCTTAGTAGGGCGACTGCCATGTTTGATTTGAACCGGCGTCATTTCCTGCAATCAGCGTCCTTGTTGGCCGGCTGGAGCTACGCGGGCACGCTCTTGGGCGGCCCGAGCGACGCCAAACCGACCTTCGCATCTCACCCCACGTTCGAGCCGACGGCCCTGTTTTTAACCTGGCAGCACGACCCCACGACCACAATGACCGTGCAGTGGATCGGAGACAACGAGAAAGACGGCCTGTCGCGTCCGATCTGGTACGCCAAGGAGCGCTCCGACGCGTGGAAGAGCGTGCCGAGCAAATCGAAGCCCTTTCCGCTCACCAATCGCTGGATCTTCCGCACCGAACTGACGGGACTCGAGCCGGACACCGACTATCGCTTTCGCGTCGGGCTCGACTCGGCCGAGCAACGGTTCCACACCATGCCGGCCAAGGCGACCAACACGATCCACTTCGTCTCGGGAGGAGACAGCGGCATCGGCAAGCACGCCATCAACAACAACCACGTCGCGGCCGCCCAAGCGCCGCAGTTTGTGGTGATTGGCGGCGATCTGGCTTACGAGAACGGAACGTCTGCCCCCACTTTTTTGCAATTCCTCAAGAACTACGCCCGCGACCTGAAGGACGACAAGGGCCGATTGATCCCCATGCTGGCCTTGGTCGGCAATCACGAAGTCGATGGCGGCTACGCCAAGACGCGGAAAGAGGCCCCTTTCTTTTACGCGATGTTCGACGGGCTGTTCACCGATACGGGGTATGCCAAACTCGACTTCGGCGACTACATGTCGTTCATCTTTTTGGACACCGGCCATACCACGCCGGTGAAAGGGGCGCAATCCGATTGGCTGGCGGCCACGCTCAAAGAGCGGGAGGAATGCCCGACCGTGTTCGTCTTCAATCACGTGCCGGCGTACCCCTCGTTTCGACCGTACGCGTATAACGGCGACGAGGACGGCGGCGTCGGAGCCGACCAGCGGAAGTACTGGTGCCCGCTGTTCGAGCGATACAACGTCGATGCCGTGTTCGAGCATCACGACCACACGTTCAAGCGGACGCATCCGATGCTCGACGGCCGCGTCAACGACAACGGCATCGTCTATCTGGGTGACGGATCGTGGGGCAAGATCCGCCGGCCGAAAACTCCGCAGCAGCGACCGTACCTGGCCGTCTCCGACGAGTCGTACCACATGTCCGTGCACCGCATCGAAGGCAAGGATCGCTTCCATGTCGCGCTCTCGGACACGGGACGCGTCGTCGACGTCTGCATGACGACCAAGCGCAGCCACCGCCGCACGACCTGACGACGGCTGAGCAAGCCGCGTAAGCTGGCGGGTGCTTTTCCTACGAAGAAACGGCAACGTCGAACTTCTGAACGCGAGCGTTCATCGTGTCGGCGACGTAGAGAAATCCGCGACTGTCGATCGCGAGGGCGTGGGGCACGTGAAACTGGCCGGGGTTGACGCCCAGTCCGCCGATAGCGCGTAGATATTTCCCGTCGTTGGCGAACTGCTGCACGCGGCTGTTGGTCGCGCTTACCCAAACGCGATTTTGCCCGTCGACGCAGATCCCAATCGGCCCGCCCACCGGCGCGGGCTTGCCGTTCTTTTGCAACGGCGGCGGCCCAAAGCCACCAGGTTCCGACCCGCCGCTGCCCCAATGGGCGAGGAACTTGCCGTCCGAAGTGAACTTCTGGACGCGTTTGAGGTCGGCATCCGTGGCGTAGACATTGCCCACCGAATCGAAGGCGACGAATTGCGGCCCAGCGAAGCGTCCGCCGGGAGCCTGGTTGCCGCCGAACTGCCCGGGTCCCTTTCCGTGGTTTCCCCACTTGTCGACAAATTTGCCGTCGGTCGTAAACTTCTGCACGCGGCTGTTCCCTTGGTCGGGGACATAAAGGAGGCGGTCGGGTCCGAGCGCGACCGAGCCGGGGAGCTGAAACTCGCCGTCGCCGGTCCCTTTGCGCCCCCAGTCGCGCAGCAATTTGCCGGTGGACGAGTACGCAGCCACTTTGTTGTCGTTCCAATGGCCGACGTAGACATTGCCGTTCGCGTCGACTGCGATTCCTCCGGGATGCGGCTGCACCGCAAACATGCCGAGGAATTTGCCCTCGGGCGTGAATCGCTGGACGCGCCGGTTGCGGAACTCGCAGGTATAGATCTCGTCGTTTTTCCCGACGGCGATCCCGACGTTCGCGCTGAACTCGCCAGCGGCCGTGCCGTTCTTGCCCCATTGTAGAACGAACCGGGGCGGGGGCAATTCTGCGGCGCGCGACTCAAGAGCCAGGAAAACCCCGAAGGCGCCCCAGCCGCTCGTCGCGATAAATTGCCTTCGCGAAACAGCCGAGCCAGATGGCATCACAGATTCCCGCGTCAGGCCAAGAGTCCGCTAACGACCTTGCCGTGGACGTCGGTCAGCCGAAAATCGCGGCCCTGGAAGCGGTACGTCAATCGCTCGTGGTCGATGCCCAGGCAGGCGAGGATCGTCGCGTTCAGATCGTGGACGTGGACCGGGTCCTTCACGATGTTGTAGCTGAAATCGTCGGTCTCGCCGTAAACGATGCCCGGCTTGATGCCGCCGCCTGCCATCCACATGGTGAAGCAGCGCGGATGATGATCGCGGCCGTAATCCTGGTGGGTGAGCTTCCCCTGGCAATAAACGGTGCGGCCGAATTCGCCTCCCCACACGACGAGCGTGTCTTCGAGCATGCCGCGCTGCTTGAGGTCCGTAATCAGCGCCGCGCACGGCTGGTCGATGTCGCGGCACTGCAACCGCATGTCGGTCGGCAAGTTGCCATGGTGGTCCCACCCGCGCTGAAAGATCAGCGTGAACCGCACGTTTCGCTCGGCCAGCCGGCGAGCCAAGAGGCAGTTCGCGGCCACGGTGCCAGGAATGTGCACGTCGGGGCCGTAGAGATCGAGGATGTGTTTCGGCTCATCCGAGAGATTGGTCAGCTCGGGGACCGACGTCTGCATCCGATAGGCCATCTCGTATTGGGCGATGCGCGTGTTGATCTCCGGATCGCCAACCGTTTCGAGCTCCTTCTGGTTGAGCTGCGCCAGCGCATCGAGCATGCGGCGGCGGCTGGCTGAGTCGAGCCCCGGCGGATTTGAGAGATAAAGGACAGGATCGCCCGACGAGCGCAGCGCCACGCCTTGATAGCGAGACGGCAAAAACCCAGCCCCCCACAACCGCGAAAACACGGCCTGCGCGTCGCGCTTGGAGCTCCAGCTCGAGTGCAGCACGACGAACCCCGGCAAGTTCTCGTTCATCTTGCCGAGTCCGTACGAGACCCAGGCGCCGATGCTGGGGCGCCCCGGCTGTTGGGCTCCCGAAAAAACGAATGTGCACGCGGGATCGTGGTTGATGGCTTCGGTGTTGACGGTGCGAATGATGGCCAGATCGTCGACGACCTTCGCCGTGTAGGGCAACAGCTCGCTGACCCAGGCCCCCGAGTCGCCGTGCCGGTTGAATTTGAAAATCGAGGGAGCAATCGGCAGGCGGGCCTGGCCGGAGGTCATCGTGGTGATTCGCTGCCCCATCCGCACCGAATCGGGCAGGTCGTCATCGAACAGGTCGTTGAGCTTCGGCTTGTAGTCGAATGACTCGAGTTGCGACGGCGCGCCGTTCATCGACAGATAGATCACCCGCTTGGCCCGCGCGGGAAAATGCGGTTGCCCCAACACTCCGTGAACGACGTCCGCCTTGGAAGCGCCCACGGAGCCGGTGATCGATCCGAAGACGCGCCCTTCGTTCAGGAGCGACGCCAGAGCACCGACGCCGATGCCCGTTCCGGTGCGGCTGAAGAAGTACCGCCGGGTCATCAGGTCGACTTGCTCGCGTGTCGGGTCCATCGCCATTCAGCCTTCGCTGCCTGTTCAGCCTTTGGTCACGGTCTCGTCGAGATTCAAAATCACGTTGGCCACGAGCGACCAGGCGGCCAGCTCGCGGGGGTCGACCGTCGTGTCGGGGGGCGAATCGCCGACGCGGATCAGCTTCTTGGCCGCCTCGGCGTTCTTTGCGTAGGCGGCTCGCTGTTCGTCGTACAGCCGCGTAAAGACGGCAATTTCGTCGGCAGTGGGCGTTCGCGACGTCGCCAGGCGAAACGCGAAGACGATCCGCTCCGTTGGCGTCGACCCACCGTGATGGATCATCCGTGACGCTAAGTGCCGGGCCGCTTCGACGTATTGCTCGTCGTTCATCAAGACGAGGGCCTGCAGCGGCGTGTTGGTGCGGCTGCGGCGAACCGTGCACTCCTCTCGCGACGGCGCATCGAACGTGATCAAAGCGGGTGGCGGCGAAGTTCGCTTCCAGAAGGTGTACATCGAGCGGCGATAAAGGTCGTCCCCTTTGTCCTTGACGAAGTGGGCCGTGTTACTGCTGGTGTAGCCGATGGCCTCCCACAGCCCGGGAGGCTGATAGGGTTTCACGCTCCTGCCGCCTAGCTTGTCGCACAAGAGGCCGCTCACCGACAGGGCCGTATCGCGGACGGCCTCAGCGTCGAGTCGGAACCGAGGGCCGCGGGCTAGGAGGCGATTCTCGGAATCGCGCTGCACAAGCTCGGGACTGATGTGTGACGACTGACGATAGGTCACAGACGTCACGATCAAGCGCTGGATCCGCTTGACGTTCCAGCCGCTCTCGACGAATTCGGTCGCCAGCCAGTCGAGCAGCTCCGGATGCGTCGGCCATTCGCCCTGCGCGCCGAAGTCCTCCGCCGTCTTCACGATTCCCGTGCCGAAGTATTGCTGCCAGAACCGGTTGACCGTCACACGGGCGGTGAGCGGATTGCGAGGGTCGACGATCCAAGCGGCCAGAGACAGCCGATTCTTCGGTGCGTCCTTGGGCAAATGGGGACCAATGGCGGCCGGGACGTTGGGCTCGACCTTGTCCCCCTTGCGATCGTAGGCGCCGCGAACTAGCACGAAGATGTCGCGCGGCTTGGGCATGTCCTGCATCACGAGCGTGCTCGGAATCGAGATTTGCTCGGCCACCAGCTGCTTGCGAGCGTTGTCCAGCTTCGCATTCAGCGGATCGAACGTTGCCCGCGTGCCGTTGAAGACATATCGAAGGAAGTAGTCTCTGAGCGCTCGCTTGTGCCGGGAGATCCGCTTTTCGGGAGCAATCGCCAGAACTCGGCGGACGGCTTTCGGAAGGCCGGACGAGTCCTTGATGGCCGCGCTCTCCCAGTCCTTGAGCGATGCTGACAGCTCGGCGCTCGTCTGCTTTTCTCCACATTGTGCGAGCTTGTCTTTGATCGTCGTTTCGAGCGTTTCGATCTCGGACTTGAGTTGCTTGATCTTCTGTTCGTCCTTGGGCGGACCGAGGCTGATCGCTGGCGGAGGCAAGAGGGCGTTGCCGTCCATCGCCCGCTCGGTCAGGCTGCCGAAATAGCCGAACAACTGATAGAAGTCGCGTTGGGTCACCGGGTCGAATTTGTGGTCGTGACAGACGCAGCAGCCCAGCGTCAGACCGAGGAACACGGTTCCCGTCGTGGCTACGCGATCTTCGGCATAGCGGCAGTAAAATTCCTCGTCGATCGCGCCCCCTTCGCCCGTCGTAACGTTGCAGCGGCAGAACCCGGTGGCAACTCGCTGATCGAGGGTCGGATTGGGAAGCAGGTCGCCCGCCAACTGTTCCAGAGTAAAGCGGTCGAATGGCTGATTGGCGTTGAATGAGTGAATCAGCCAGTCGCGATACGGCCAGATCGAGCGCTCGTTGTCCAGGTGCATGCCGTGCGTGTCGCCGTATCGGGCTGCGTCGAGCCAATACCGCGTCATCTGCTCGCCGTACTGCGGCGAATCGAGCAGGCGATCGACAACCTTTTCGTAGGCGTTGGGGGACTGGTCGCCCAGAAAGCGATCGACCGCTTCGAGGGTCGGGGGAAGCCCCGTCAGGTCGAGGGTCACGCGGCGAATCAGCGTGGCCTTGTCGGCCGGCGGCGAAGGGGCGAGCCCCTCTTCATCCAAGCGGGCGAGGATGAATCGATCGATCGGATTGCGGGCCAGCTCCGGATGCTTGACCAACGGTGCGGCCGCGTGCTTGGGCGGCAGGAACGACCAGTGACCGTGAAACTCGGCCCCCTCGTCGATCCAGCGCTTGATCAGGTCGATCTGCTCGGGGGAAATCGTCTTGCCCGAATCAGCCGGCGGCATGCGGACGTCGGGATCTTTCGATGTCAGCCGCTGCCAAACGGCGCTTTTGGCGCTCGATCCGGGAACGATGGCGATGTCGCCCGATTCCAGCTTGCCGTACGCCCCGGCCTTCGTGTCGAGGCGCAGCCCGGCTTTGCGTTGCTTCTCGTCCGGGCCATGACACTTGTAGCACGTGTTCGAAAGGATCGGGCGGATGTCGCGGCTGTAATTGACGCGCTTGGGACCGTCGGCCGACGCGGGCGAAACACCGAGCGCCAGGACGAGACCTATCGCCAGTCCGGGGGCGACGCGCGCGGGCAGTCGGCGGCAAGCGACGTCGATGATCGGGCCGCGGACGGGCATCGAACGGGGCCTTAAATCGGTAGGAGTTGGCCGGCGTCGTCGCGAGCCCGCTGGGCCGCAAGGGGAGGCATTTCCGACGCCCGGAGTGCGTTTATTCCGCAAATTCATTATTTCGCATCGGGTTGCGGTTGTCCATTCCTGGAGCGGAGTTGTGGCTCGCGCCGAGGGCACCAGTTGTGCCGACGGAAGCAGACGCGCCCCGTCCGCCGGGTAACCAGCCGCGGATTCCGCACGCACGGAGCATCGCGCTCGGTCACGGCACATCTCGTGGTTTGCGCCCATTTCCTTTTTGACCGGACTGCGCCAGGAGGTATATCCCTATCAAAGTGTTGCGGTTTTGCCTCATCCGGGCGCAGAGGTTGCGCTCTGGCCGCGGATGAAAGCCTACCGCGCACTCGATTCAGAACCCTCTCCCATTCTGATGGGAGAGGGCAGGGTGAGGGCTCTTTGGTGTTCACAAAGCACTTCCGACGGCCCTCACCCCAGCCCTCTCCCGGAGTACCGGGAGAGGGAGATTGTGCAATCGATTAGGGATCGCCCGGCATGGTCGCGCTTGCTGAACAAAATGTCGCGTCGAAAATGCCTCGAAACGGAATCTCGGGCCTGGCTCTCGAACCGGTGCGAAACTCGGCAGGCGTCGAAACGCTGTTGCTCGGGCCGGGTCAGCATCTGATCGGATCCTCCTCCGATTGCTCGCACGTGCTGCGTGCGACCGGTGTCCAGCCGCGACATTGCGAGATCCGCATCGACGCCGGGCGGGCGACTCTGCGGGCACTCGACGTTCGCACCTGGCTCAACAACGGACCGGTTCGCCAGGTTGAGCTGCACGTCGGCGATCGTCTCACAGTCGGGCCGCTCGAATTCCGCATCAGCGCGCAACCGGCTGCGAGTCCGCCCGCGCCGCAGCCCTCCGACGTGATCGCGCCTGCACAGTCGACGCCGATCGCCCCGGCGGCACCGCCAATTCCCGATTACGTGACTGCCACGCTCGAGCGCCAGATGGTCGCCGAGGCGCGGCTGGCCGAAACGGAAAGCCGGCTGCTGCAACAGGCGGATGAAATCCAGGCACGGCTGCGGTCGCTCGAGACCGAGGAGGAGGGCGTCGCGCAGAAATTGGCCCAGATTCACGAGCAAGAACTTGCGCTGGCTCGACGCACCGCCACGCTCGACGCGCGGGCCGCGGCTCCGATCGCGCCAGTCAGTCCGGTTGCCGCTGCGCCTGTGCTTCCCGATTTTGTCGTGCAGGCGACGCGGCGCCAGGCCGAGGAAGAGGCCCGGCTGGCGGAGCGAGCAACTCGACTAGAGCGTCAATCGACCGAGCTGCAAGCGCGTGCTGGCGCTCTGGCCGCTTCCGAAGCGCAAGTCGCCCAACGGCTGGCCGAGATCCATGACCGAGAACTGGCACTCGTCCGGCGCAGCGCGATGCTCGAGGCTCAGGCAACCGCGGCTCGCGTCGCTCCGCAACCCCAGCCGAGCCTGGCGCCGACGATTCCAGATTTCGTGGTGCAGGCTGCCAAGAAACAAGCCGAGGAAGAAGGCCGACTGGCGCAGCGGGCGGCACAGCTGGAGCAAGAAGCGGCCGAGCTGCAAACGCGTGCCAAGGCCGTTGCAGCTTCCGAAGAGACGATCGCACAAAAGCTGGCGCAAATCCACGAACAAGAGCTGGCTCTGGCCCGCCGCAGTGCCCGGCTCGACGTGCAGTCCGAAGCCGCTCAAAAAATCCAGTCGCAGCCTGGCCCAGGGACGACTCCCGAGTTCGTCGCTCAGGCCGCACAGCGACAAGCCGAAGAAGAAGCGCGGCTGGCCCAGCAAGCGGCGCGCTTGGAGCGCCAAGCCAACGAACTGGATGCCCGCGCGAAGTCGCTGGACGCGTCCGAAAGCGACCTGGCGGAAAGGCTCGCCCAAGTCCACGAGCAAGAACTGGCACTCGCCCGACGTAGCGCCCTGCTCGACGAGCAAGCGGCCGCTGCGCGCATCGCCCCGCAGGGCGCGGTTGCCGATCTGCCGCCCGAACCAAGTGCGACCGCGACTCCCGAATTTGTCGCGCAGGCTGCCCAACGGCAAGCCGAAGAGGAAGCTCGCCTCGCCCAGCGACGGGCCCGGCTGGATCGTGAGGCGGCTGAGCTGCAGGCCCGCGCGAAGACATTGGCCGCTTCTGAAGACAGCATCACTGTGCGACTGGCCCAGATCCACGAGCAGGAACTGGTCCTGGCTCGCCGCAGCGCCGTGATCGATGCGCAGGCCGCGGCATTGACGGCTGCGGCGGCCGCGTCGGTCACCGCCAAACCGGCCGCGCAGGATTCGGACTCGGCGTCATCCGTGGCGGTTCCCGAGTTCGTGGCCCAGGCTGCGGCGCGTCAGGCGGCCGAGGAGGCTCGGCTTGGCCAATGGGAAGCTCGACTCGAACAAGCCGAATCGCGCCTCGGCCAGCGGGCCGCGGAGCTCGAGTCCCGGGCGCGATCGCTCGCCGGGTCCGAAGAAGAACTCAGCCAGCGGTTCACGCAGGCTCACGAGCAAGAACTTGCGCAAACCCGCCGTGGCACTTTGCTCGACGGACGGGACTCCGACCTGAAGCAGCGGCAGTCCGAGTTCGAGACGCGGCAGCGGCAGTTCGAAGAACGGATGAAGCGCGAATCGCGGTCCCCTTCGACCCGATCGCGATCGAGCGACGTCGTCGACGAGGCGTTCACTCATCGCGAGGCCTTGTTGACCGACCGGGAGTCGTCGCTGGTCGAGCGAGAGTCGGCGCTCCGGCAGCGCGAATCCGAGCTGGGCGAGCGCGAATCGACGTCGGTCCAGCGAGAAACCGCGGCCGGCCAGCGCGAGGCAGCCCTGAAGCGGAAGCAGGCCACGATCGAGGAACAAGAGACGGGCCTGGCCGAGCGTGTCGACGCCCTCAATGAGCGAGAAGCCGGTTTCCTGCGCCGCGAGACCGCGCTGCGGGGACGCGAAGCGGCCGCTCAAGAGCGCGATTCGGCATTTGAGCAGCGCGAGGGCCTGCTGGCCGAACGCGAAGCGAGCGTGACCCAGCGCACGGCCGAATTGGTCCAACAGGCCGCAGCAAATAGCGCGCGACAGACAGAGATCGAAGCCCGCGGGCAGTCGGTTCAACAGCGGGATCGCGACGTCGTCGGCCGCGAGCAGGCGGTCCATTCGCTCGAAAGGGATCTGGCCGACCGCGATGCCCAGCTGACCGAGCGGACGCAAAAGCACGCTGCCCGCGAGCGGGCCCTGTCGGATCGTGAAAAGGCCCTCGCGGCACGCGAGCAGTCACAGACCGACGCCGCCCGCGAGGTGTCGATGCGGGAGGAGGCCCTTCGCGGGCGTCAGAAGGTGCTGGATACGCGGGACACAGCCGTGGCCGGGCGTGAACAGGCTCTCGACGAACGCGAGGGGGCGCTTGCCGCGCGCGAACAGGCCCGGGAAGAGGCCCAGCGCACTCTGGCCGCGCGCGAGCAACTCGCGAAAGAGCGGGACGCGGAACACGCTCGCCGCGATCAGGCCCTGGCAGAGCGCGAGGTCTCGCTGACCTCGCGCGAGAATGGCCTGACCGAGCAGGCGAAACGTCTCGCCAATCGCGAGGCGGCTCTCACGGCCCGCGACGGTGCAATTGAGACTCGCGAAAAGTCGGCCGTTGCCCAGCAGGAGACGCTCCAGACACGCGAGACGCAGATTGCCCAGCATGAGCAATCCCTCGCCGAGGGCACCGCACGCCTTCAGTGCCGCGAGCAAGCCGCTGCGCAGAACGACGAGGATCACGCCCAACGCCAGCGGACTCTTGAAGAACGCGAAGCCCAATTCGCCGCGCGCGAAACGCAGGCGGCCGGCGCAGCGCGAGACCTCGAAGAGCGCACCGCACGCCTGACACAACGCGAGGCGGACGTGCAGGCTCGTCTCACCCAACTCGAGCAGAGAGCGATCGGATCGCAAAAAGAACAGGCCGCAGAGTCCTCAGCCCAGGCGGACTCTTCGACCCAAGAAGAGTCGACGGGGCTTCGCGAAAAGCTCGCGGCTCAGTCCGCCCAGATCGCGGAGCTCATCGCCCAACGACTCAAGCTCGAATCCCAGCTGGCAGCCCGCGGAGAAGAGTCGCAGCAGTCCGAGCAAGAGCACGCGATCCTTGCCGACTCCCTGGCCGATTCGGAACGCAAGGTCAAGGCGCTGGAAATCCGTGCCCGCGAGTTCGAGCGGCGGCAGCAGGAGTCGCAGCGCGAGTGCGATGCTCTCAAGCGTCGGCTGCAGGCGGCCCTCAAATCGTCGCCGGCCGATGCCGCCGTCTCTCAGCAAGCTGCCGGGGCCGCTGCGACTGCGGCAAAAGAGCCTCAGCCGGCTGCTGCGACTCCCACTGCACCGACGATTCCGAACGATCCGGTGGCTCAGTGGCGTGCCGTCCGGGAGCAAGCCCTTGGCGGCGGAAACGCGGCCACGCAGAAGCCCCAGCCGGTCGCCGCGGCACCGCCTCCGCCGGCGCAGAAGCCGGCCCAATCTCACGCTTCGGAGCCGATCTCGGTCGAATCCTACATGCAACAGCTCCTCGCGCGGTCTCGACGCTCTGGCGCTCCGATCGTGGCGGGGCCCGCGCTGACTCCGGCTGCAGCCGGCAACTCGCAATCGTACGAAACGCAGCCCGGCAACATCATCACACCGGTTCCCGCGCACACGGAACTCCCTCTCCCCGAGCCGTCCCACCGACAGGACAAAGCCAGCGTCCGGGCCGATCTCGACAGCCTGCGGAACCTCGCCAATACGGCAGCGCGTACGGCCATCGCGAAGTACTCGTCGAGGGCCAGCCGGGAGAAGATGCTCTATCGCAGCCTGCTCGCGACGCTCTCGGTGCTCGTCGCCGCTGTGCTGTTGACCTCCGTCTTCTGGGGCGACGGCAGCTACACGAGTGCCGGCTGGCTGGCTGCAGCCGCGGCTGTGGCGCTCGGAATCGACGTGATCCGAGCCTCGGGCAAGCTCCGCTCCCTGCGCACCAAGAGCGAGCAACACCTGAAACGCGCCACCGCGGACCCAAGCCACGACGATTCGGCCTCCAACCCTCGGCACAAAGAGTGAGCCTCGGCTTTCCGCCGGGATGATGCCCCAAGGACCGCCGTGTGGGCCGCGGGCATTTTTGGCCGCGTCGATGTATCCTGACGAGTGGGATTCCACCCGCCGGACAGACCGCCCGCCAGAGAGACACCGCAATGATCTACGCCAACGTTCTCGTGACCGTCAACGACGAAAAGGACATTCCGGCGATCCGCGAACACCTGCGGGAACAGGGCCGCCTCTCGCGGATGGAGCCCGGCTGCCTGCGGTTTGAGGTCTACCACTCGCAGTCCGATCCCAAGGTCTTTTTGCTGATCGAGCGGTGGGAATCGTCCGAGGCCCTCGACGTTCATCGCACGGCCAAGGCGTACACGGAGATCTATAAGCCGCACGTGCTGCCGAAGGTCACGCGCTCGCCCCACCCTGCACAGCTCATCGAATAACCACGAGCGGCCTGCAAATCTTCTCCCCTCTCCCCTTGCGGGAGAGGGGTCGGGGGTGAGGGGCGCTCGCTCAGGAATCAGTCTTCAAAAGTGATCCTATGCCTCCCGCGAACACCACACAGCTCAACAAGTACAGCGCCCACGTCACCCAGCCCAAGTCGCAAGGTGCCTCGCAGGCGATGCTCTACGCCACCGGCCTGACCGAGGCCGACATGAACAAGGCGCAGGTCGGCATCGCCAGCGTCTGGTACGAGGGCAACCCCTGCAACATGCACCTGGGCACGCTGGCCGACCGCGTGAAAGCAGGCGTGCAGGCGGCGGGCCTCGTCGGCATGCGGTTCAACACCATCGGCGTCAGCGACGGACTGTCGATGGGGACCGACGGAATGTCGTACTCGCTGCAGTCCCGCGACCTGATCGCCGACTCAATCGAAACCGTGATGGGCGCCCAGTGGTACGATGCGCTGGTCACGCTGCCGGGCTGCGACAAGAACATGCCCGGCTGTTTGATGGCCATGGGGCGAGTCAATCGACCGGCCTTGATGGTCTATGGCGGAACGATTGGGGCCGGCCATTGGCACG
>Ga0187784_10002924_pt1 | contig 13756 bp, 14 predicted proteins | sample 1015_SJ02_MP15_2_FD_132964 | JGI IMG/M metagenome (GOLD analysis project Ga0187784, IMG submission 132964) | Tropical peat soil microbial communities from peatlands in Department of Meta, Colombia - 1015_SJ02_MP15_20_MG | ecosystem: Environmental > Terrestrial > Soil > Wetlands > Peat | place...
CACCGCACTCGAGCCCCTCACCGGCGAGTGCCGCGCTGAATACCGCGCAGGCTTGGGACCCGCGCCAGAGAAAGACATGCGTGTGGCTGTCTTCGGGTAACGTCGTTCGGCTCGTGAGCTCCCACTTCTGAAAGGTCGCGCGCCCCTGCGCGACCAGCTCGGCAGCGCGGGCATCGAGATACTTTGGAGTGTCTGCGTTTGCGTACACGGTCCGCATCTCCGCGACGACGCGGTCGTGGAGCTTCTCGCCGTCCGCGCGATCGAAGCGCGGCACGACACCACCGGGATGCGGTGCGACCAGCAGGACCTGCGTTGGCTCGTCGATCTCCTTGATGATCCATCGCCGTCCGGCAAAGACGATCAATCCGTCGACATGGACGGGGTGAGCGATCGGCAGCATGCCGATGCTCTGGCCGCCGACAGTCAGACGCCATTCCGCGGATGTCTCGAAGACCGCGTAGAACTCGCGCGACCGCACTTCCCTTTCACCCATCTCGTCAAGCATCAGCACACCGCTCTCGGCCTGCTCGATGAACGAAACCTCCTCGGACGCAAGATGGTGCAAGAGGGTGGCGAACTCAGGCGCCGTGATCGATTGGAACGGACCCGGCCCGCAGACCAAGTCGTAGAGGGGTCGCGCTCGAATGCCGTTGTATTGCGTGATCACCGCGAGAATCTGATGGATCAGTGTCGATCCGACTTCGAGCCCCGGACTCGCTGGCTCGACAAACTGGTCCAACAGGCTCGTGGTCGCGACCGCACGGATGCTGCTCATCCTCAGGCGATCGAGGACGCTGGATTTGTTTGTGATGTGCGGCTCGCGCACATGCAGGGACAGGATCTGCGGCACACCGGGACGGCGTCCGGTCCGCCCCAATCGTTGCCGCAGCGACGACATCGATCGCGGTGCGCCGATCTGTACCACTGAGCGAACCGAGCCGATATCGATGCCGAGCTCGAGCGTCGAGGTACAGACGCCCGTGGTCGGCAGCTTGCCGCCTTTCAGGCGGACTTCGAGCTCTTCGCGCAGCGCCTTCGCGAGGCTCCCATGATGCGGGAAGAACTCGTTCGGAACGCCGTGGGTCACCGAGCGGCGTCGCAGGCGGTCGGCGGCGGACTCGACGGTACGCCGCGATCCGCCAAAGACCAGGTTGTTCGCGCCCCTGAGCTCGGCGAAGAGGTGGTCTGCGATATCGTCGAGCGCAATCCGATGAGCAGTCTCCGACTGCGGCCCGTCCTGTGGTTCTGCCCGATCGGCATCGTCGAGTTCGGGCGGCTCGATGTAGCCACTGATGCTGATCCGCCGGATCGGTTTGCCCTCATCACCGCTGATGACCTCGACATTGCCGGGTGCCGAAGGCCGCAGCCAGCTGCGCGCTTGCTCGAGCTCGCCAATCGTTGCCGACAGCCCGATGCGCCGGGTCGATTTCGATGCGATCGCGTCGATGCGCCGCAGCAGGCTTGCGACATGAAGCCCGCGCGGCCCCGACAAGAATGAATGCACCTCATCGATGATGATAAAGTCAGCGCTGCCCAGCAGCCGTTTGGCATCGCCTGCGCGGCGCACCAGCATGGCTTCGATTGACTCGGGCGTGATCAACGCAACGCCTTCGGGCGCCCGTATGGCGCGCTGCTTTGGTGCTTGCGGCGCGTCGCCGTGCCATTTGACGAGGGTCAGCTCCAACCGCTCGCACAATTCCTCAAGGCGAACGAATTGATCATTGATCAGTGCCTTGAGCGGACTGATGTAAAGGACCGAGAAGCCCGGAGCGGTGCGATCGGCGACCGCGGTCAGCACCGGCAGGAATGCCGCTTCGGTCTTTCCCGCGGCGGTATTCGCCGAGATCAGAATATCGCGTTTTGTATCGCAAATGTCGACGATCGCCTGCTTCTGCACGTCTCTGAGATCAGGCCAGCCCTGCTCGCGGATCCATCGCTGGATCTTCGGATGAAGCCGCTCATAGGCTCCCTTAACGGCGGAGCCGGAAGTCAGCGAGCTCATCGCCACTATCCTGCTGCTCGGTTTCATCGCCGACGAAAGTGTCGGGCGCGTCTTCGGCATATTCGACCGTCTCGAGCAACATCTCCCACTTGGCGTTCGGGTTCTGCTCGAGAATGCTTAGCATCTGTACGAATTTGCGCACTGTCGAGCGCGGCGTTTCGAAGTACTTGGCGCCGATCTTGCTGAAGCAATGGTCCATGAAGGCGGGCAGCGCATCGTCCGGCACCAGGAACTTGGCAGGATCTCCCAAGGCGAACACATTGCGGATGTTCTCGAGCAGGATGAACATGTCCGCCTGGGTCAGGTTCTGCAGGCGCAATACCGGACCCGAGTAGTCGACGTAGCCACCGCCGGCGAAGGTATTCTCCGTCAACCGCGACTGCAGTGCCTCGTGGCTATAGAGCCCTCTGCGAGTGTGCATCAGGAATTCCGGAGTCCCGCACATGACGAAGCCGATGCCGGACGTGTTGCCCTGCAGCCCGTCATTCACGATACGGAAGACCTGATCGTAGTTCTGCTTGCGCGCCTGCGCGTTCTGCAGCCCGAAGAGGCTGACCATCTCATCGAGCATGACGAGAAGGCCACCATACCCGGCGGCGCGCACGAGGTAAGCCAGTGCTTTCAGCGAGTCGTAGACGTTGTCGTCATCGATAATGGTGCGGACCTTGAGGTCTTTGTTGGCCTGAGTCTTGGTCGGGTACTCGCCGCGCAACCAACGGATCGCGCAGGCCTGCAGGTCCTGGTCTGACGTCTCGCTCCCGCGCCAGTAGGCCTTCACGACCGTTGCGAAGTCATAGCCGTTCGTGAACTGCTGCAGCGGCTCGAGTTTCTTGTCGACCAGGCTCTCGACCGGCGCCTGCTGGCGGTCAGCATCCCTGACGATATCGGTTACAAGGCGCTCGACGACGCTCTGAAGCGCCCCGCCTTCCGGCTTGGTCTTAGTCGCCATGTTGGCGACGGCGGCCGAGTACAGCGCCCGCGCCTGGCCATTGCTGCCGTGGAGACGGTGGTTGCTGGAGAGGTCGGCATGCATGGTCACGCATTTGCGCTCATGCGCGATCAGGCGGACCACGGTCGCAAAGAACGTCTTTCCGGCTCCGTATTCGCCGACAATAAAGCGCACGGCGGAGCCGGAATCGGCAACGCGGTCGATGTCCTTCAACATCGCGGCGAGCTCGTCCTTTCGCCCAACCTGGATGTGCTTGAGGCCAAGACGCGGCACGACACCCGCCGTGAGGGCTTGGACAATGATGTCGCGTTCTTTTGGCCTGATCATCTATGCCGCCTTGCGTTGTAATTCTGCGATGCGCTCCCAAAGATGCTTTGGAATCGTGAGAGTGCCGTCGTCTTCGAAGAGCGGCTCGCCAAATGAATCGATTGCCCACTCGTTGATCTGGTCTATGGCGGCAGAGGGGAGCAACCGCCGTTCGTTTGCTTTTCGCTCAAAATCAGCGCGACTCATCACGTCCTGTCGACCGATGAGAAGCACGAGCTCCGCATAGGACGGCGCGAGCCCCGGAAGCGCGCTTGTGTCATTGGCTGGAACCAGTGGCACGGCCGGCGCATGGTCCTCCGAATCTGAGAGCAGTTCTGCGAGAAACTTGCGCACCTCCTCGGTCTGGCGGCGCTTTTGGTCAAGCTCGCCAATATTGATCTGGACCCCCGGTCGCGGCGTCGGCGCGGGTGATGGTTTGACCGCGGGCGGAGCGATCCGCTCGGTAGGCTTGGCCGGCGGTGCTAGCGTGGCTTCGATGTGAACGTGTCGGTACACTTCGTCCTTGGGCAGTCCAAGAAGTCTGTACAAGCGCTCGAGGAACGCGACCTCTTTTGCATTCACGGCAGCGCCGGCCCCGAGCGTCGCAACGGCGGCTTTCCCGTAAGCTTGACGTTCTGCTAGCGGGGCATCCGTGAGCCGCTTTCGAAGGCTCGCGAGCTTGGGCGGGTTTTGATAGGTGTCCGCTGCAAATGCACAGAGCCTCGCGCGCTCGATCGGCATGAGCGTTTCATCGGCCTGCACGCCGCGCAGCACGCGCTCCAATTCGTCGATGGAGATCTCGCCATCGGCGGACGCAGCCAGGATGCCAACCTCGATCTGCATGCGCATGACCTGAACCGGACCTCGGTCGGGGTCGATGGGCCCTCCGCGCGCAGCCTTGAAGAGATACACCACTTCGTCGACCCGGGGCGTGCCGGTCCCGTAGCGGCGGTCAGGCTCCATCGCAAGATCCAGTCGGTCCAAGGCCTGTCCAAGCAGCCCCGACGCCGTGCTTGCAATCTTTCCATCTGGCTCGACTTCGAGCCCCGCGATCTCCATCAGGGTCCGCGCAGTCGTTTTGGCGTGACCACGCTCGCCCATGATGGCTGCGACGCCCCACCTAAAGTTCTCGAGGGCGACCGAAGCGACATCGCTTCTCAGCTCCGGAGGAAGCAATGCGGCGCCGCTGATGCTCGCGCGTGCAAGCGGGTTGCGCCCAACCGCGCGGCTAAAGGCATCAAGCGCATCGGTGCATTCTTCGAGAAGCTGACTGAGCTTGCCCAGCGATAACTGCGCCGAGGCAATGTCCGGATAACCCTGGTGCTTGTCGACAAAGGGGACCTCAAAGGCGCCACTCGCGGCTGTGTAGGTGAGCTCGAGCTTCGATCGCGTCTTGACCGCGAAGCCGTTCGGGTAGCGGTCCTTGAATCGCTCACGCCAAAGACGGACGAGCTCTTCAAAGCATCGGACCGCTGGCGTCCGAAAAGCGACTTCCGGAGTGGCAGCAATCCAACGGAATGCATTATCGGCGTCGAGGCTGCCCGATTGCGCGAGCTGTCGGCCCAAATGCAGCCTGAGCACAACATCCATCTCGGCACGTTCGCGGTCCGCAGACAGCTGTGGGAGGTGCAGCTCTTCGCCACTCCCGATTTGCGCGAAGGCCAGGAAGGAATTGGCGTAACCGCGAAACGAGTGGTTGTCGCCGTAGATCGATAGGAGGCGTTCGATCTCCGCGACGATCGCCTCCCTGTCGGTCGCTTCGCGGTCGACAAAAAATCGATGCTCGAGGCCATAGAAATAAAGAAAGACATGGCCGATCCCGTAACGCGGATCGGACCGCCCGCCCGCCAACCAGTCGAGGAGAGCGCGACGTGCCGATGGCCCGACCGTCGCATAGGAAGGCCAGTAGGGCATGGTGACGCCAGCGACGTCCGCTTGGCGGCTGTCCACCGGCAGCTCGGGATTGATGGCGTACTGGGCGGTGTTGCGTGAGCCGATCGCAAGCCACGAGCCGAGATAAAACATGCCTCCAGGGATCCGCACGTTGCCGAATGACGCAACCTGTCCGGAGGTGATCCATCGCGCTTGCCCCTGGTTCGGCGGCCGCGCATGCGCGTTCTTGGGAAGCGGAGGCGGCGACGTTTGCGCCGGGCCGGTACTTGGTTTGAAGGTGGCGCGTGGCGCGGGGCGGCGATTTCGCGCGGCGCGCCAATAGATGAGTGCGATAACGGGCAGAAGCGCGATCAAAGCTCCCCAGGCGGCCATCGCCTGGAAATCACGATAGACCCACGCGTAGGCGGAATTGCCCACCGCGAACAGCATGCCAGACCCAAGTACCAGGCTGACGTTCCGCCGTCGCCCCGCCCTACGCTGCCCCATCTCACACGCTTCCGGCGAACAACCCCCGGTACATACTCGCATGCGTGGTGGGAAAGAACCAAGAGGGATCTTACGCGCTTCGTGCAGCCCGACCTGCCCGGTTCACTACCGGATTGAAGAAAAAGCCAATTGCCTCGCTGGATAAGATAATAAGTGAATTTGCGAATGCACCATCGTCGTCCTCACCCGCACTCAGGCAGCGCAAGCAAGTTGTCCTTCCAAATTCCGTCGGCATGGGTCTGCAGATACTTGTTGCCAGCTGCGCTGGTCCTGACTCCTACCCAGGCGGACGCGTTTCCTTCCTTCGTGTAGAAGCGATGCTGCTTAGTCTCGATCCAAGCGACCACTTTCGAGGTAGAGTCCTTCCACCGGCCGGTGCCATCGGGCCTCGGTCCGCCAACGTGAGTGATGTGCTCATGCCGGCTGCTGCGGTCAGGTTTGTTCACGCAGTCGATTCGATAGTCGGCCATCGCGGCGCCCTCACTTCTTCTTGAGGATCCGCGAGAGTGACCCGCCGGTACGCTCACGCAGCGTGTCGAGCCGCATGTCGGCCCGAGCACCGGGGGCAAAATCGGCGCCATACGTTTTCCGCAGCGTCCCGACCAACGTATCTCCGCGCTTCTGACGGATCTCACCATCCAGGTCACGGCAGCGCTGATCGAGCCCGACTCGGCAATCCCTCTTGCTCATACACGTGCTCCTTGTTGACCGCTGACTCGCGCTGTGAGAGCGTGGTCGACATGTAATACAGCATGAGTCGGATGGATCGTCAACCATCGTATTACATTCCAACCAAATACGGAGAATAATCCTAATGCCCCTGGAAGATCTGGGCAGGCAGGTACTAGCGAAACGGGAGGGACTCGGGCTCGGAATTCGAGCAGCAGCAAGAGAGGTGGGGATCAGTCACGCGACCCTTGCGCGCGTCGAGAAAGGCTTTCTGCCGGACCTTGAGAACTACGAAAAGATACAACGATGGCTTGGCATTGCGGAAGCGTCAGTGGCCGGCGGGCCAGTTGGAGGTGATATCCCGCAAATCCACTTCAGGCGGGAGAAGACGGCAACCCCTGAGACGGCGGCCGCACTGGCGCGGATGATTCTCGCCGCGCAGGCGGCCTGGCCGAAGACCACAAAGTGAGGATCGTAGGTGGCGGCCCTTCGGCGCGGGTTTAAGACTTGGTGTGAGAACGCGGCTCGCGGTTACCGCCGCGAGCTTGGATTACCACCTATTGCATCGCTCGACCCGCGCCTCTTGGCACGACATCTCGGGATCACAATCTGGAATCCGGCCGACATCCCAAACATCGATTCTAGAGATGTTCGCCATCTGACGGTCGATGCAAGCGAGAGCTGGTCCGCCGCCACGCTTCGCAACGGGCATTCGAGCCTCATTATCATCAACAGCGCGCACGCGCGAACGCGTCAGAACAATTCTATCGCGCACGAAATTAGTCACATCGTGCTTCGCCACGAGCCGGCGCGCATGTACGTGACCCCCGACGGTCTGATGATGATGAGCGAATACAACGTCTCGCACGAGGATGAGGCAAACTGGCTTGCAGGGACAATCTTGCTGCCCCGAGACGCGATACTGGACATCGTCCGAAGAGGAGTGCCCGATCGCGACGCCGCCGCATTCTTCGGGGTTAGTCCAAAATTGCTTCAGATGCGAAAGAATCTAACAGGCGTCGCCGTACAGCTGTCGAGGCGCCGTGGAACATGGGCCCCATAGGCCCAGTGGAAAGCAAGAACGGGGCAAACTCCGTGAAAACCTGCCCGCCAATCCTCGCGAGAGCTGAGCCGCGGCGCGCTGAATAATGGAGTAAGAGGCGCGCCGAACCTTTCAGCTTCCACGGGCCCAAGCCACTAAGAAAGAAGTGTTTTGTATTGGCGACGGCGGGTTGCAACGTCGAACTAGCGACTGAAGACCTGCCGGCTCCTGCTCTGACCACAGCAACTCGGATCGGCGTCGTTCCGGAAATTCTTCGCCGCGAGTCGCACGTTCGGCGCGGCGGCAAGCGCCCTTTTGACCAATGCAGGCGTATCGGACGGTCACACCCACGCACCTTGCAGATCTTCGAGCGTCTGCGTCGTCCGCCGTCGCAGTGACGCTGCCGCGTCCAGTTCTGCTTAACGTCGACCCGGACGGGCGCTTCCGAACGACGTATCAGGCTGATATCATCCGGGTCGAGATCAACGTATAGACACCGTCATAGTTGTATAGCGCTGACGCCAGGGAGACGAGAAATGAAAAGACAAATCGGGGCTGTGGTCTGCACAGCGATATTGGGATTAATGGCGCCATCCTCGCTGGCTGTCGCTCAGCAGAAAACTGCGAAAGCATGCCAGGAGGAATGGAGGGCCAATAAGGCCGCCAATCAGGCCAACGGCATCACAGAAAAAGCATACGTAGCTCAATGCCGCGGCGGCACTGCGCCTGCGCCATCGACCGCAGCACCGGCTACACCACCAGCCGCCGCTCCGGCTCCTACCGCAGCAGCCCCGCGAGCCCGACCAACGACGGCGGCAGGACAGAAGACCGCCAAAGAATGTCGAGCAGAATGGCAAGCAAACAAGGCGGCAAATCAAGCCAACGGGGTCACCGAACGGGCGTACGTCGACCAGTGCCGCACTGGCGCGGCGCCGACCGCAGCCCCAGCGGCGCCCGCGCCCGCCCCCACAGCGACGCCTGCTGCTCCGCCTCCAACCCCTCCCACTGCAGAAGCCCCGCCGGTTAGACCGGCTCCGCAACCGAACACTACCGCTAGGACTGTTCCCACCAATCAGGGCACGCCCGAGGCGGCGAACCAATTTGCGACCGAGGCGCAGGCTAAGGCCCGCTGTCCTTCTGACACCGTCGTATGGGTCACGCTGACGTCCCACATCTATCATTTCGCCGGGACCAGATATTACGGGAACACTAAGAGAGGCGCCTACATGTGCGAAGGCGATACCGCAGCAGCTGGAATGCGTGCGGCCAAAAACGAAACACACCCGTAAGCACTTCAGGATGCCAGTATGGGAACGATTCCCCTACTTTGGCGCGAACGGCCTGACGTAAAGAAGCCGCTGCATTGACTTTTTTCGATGCAGCGGTTGCATTCTTCAACGTATCCATTCTTCCAATCAGAAATCGATTGTACGGAGTACGGCCACACCGACCGATCGAGAACGCAACGCTGCAGATTATAAACTGACACGTTCACGCGCGCGGCGGCCAGAATGCTGACGCCCTCCGCCAGTCCTACCCGATAGTCGATCGGATCGATCCAAAGCTCATTCGCGTTCGCTATCGCGAAGCCTGTGTTCTCAAGGCCCATCAGAGCAACGTGGTCAACGAACGGTAGATTGCGCGCCAGCCACTTGCATGTTTCGACGATCCTCGGGGCGGTCAGTGCGTGCAGGACCACGCGTATCTCTACACGCTGTGCCTTGTCTTTGAGCTTCAAAATTCCGAGGATTGTCTCGTCAAACGCGCCGCGCGCTTGAACGACATAGTCATGCACGTGGTCGACCGCTGCATAAACGGGAATGCCGGCCATGAGGTTCGGATGACCGAGCGCTGCCCAAGCCGTCACGACCTCATCCCGCGCAAACGCTCGGCCATTGCTGAGAACGTGTATTGCAGTTTCTGGAAGTTCGTCGCGGGCGTCCGCCAGCACATCGAGGAATTCCCGCCAGTCCGTTAGCGTCTCGCCGCCGGTAAAGCAGAGCGACCGTGTATCTTTGGCGATCAGCGGCAGCGCCCTGCGTATTTCATCCAGCAGCCACCGATCATCGACATCCTTCGGCGGCTGAGAGCACATGAGACAGTAGTGATTGCAGCGATCCGTAACGAGGATCGAATTATACGGCGACGCCCGGCGATAGAGGGTTCGAAATCGCCCCGATTGAGGATGGAGCCCAATGACATCGCCGTCAGAAAAGTAGCTGAACTTCGCGGGCACGCTGATCAGCTTTGTGCAGTGCGCCGCCTCCGGCAGATGTTCTAGGCCCTCATCGCTGACGATCATCACCCCGCGGCTAGGTGAGCGTGCGGCCTCTTGCAGATCCTCTTTCGAACGGACGAGGACAAACTCAGAGGCCGAGATGGCGGCAGGAACGGGGAGCGACCGCAGCCGCACCACGTAGGACGGCTTTGTTGTCGCAACGCCGCGCGAGAAAGCAGCTGTTCCATGGAGCGGAAGCGTCACATGCCTCCCCATCGTCTCAAGATGGCAGCGTCGGCTGGCGAAGTCTCCAATATCTGGAGGAGCAGATTCATCACCCCTTTCTGTCGCGCACAAAATTCGGAGATCGGCTTGATCCCGACGGGGTCTGCTTGGGTCGCATGGTGATACACGGGGTCTGCGCCGCAATGCGCTTCGTACGCGCAGTCCACGCACTCAGGGGCGCACTGCGTGAGAGATGAGCCCACGAGGTCTATAAGCTTGTCCGAACACACTAACGCGCGATAGCTTTCCGTGACGCTACCTAGTTCGAAGGTCCTGTCGCCCATTTCTGCGAGCATGCGGCCCTCGTCTGACGCGAACACCTTGCCATCGTAGTTGTAGACCAGCGCGCCAAGGCCAATGCCGGCGGGGCTGCGCAGATCGACGTAGCCCGGCGGCCTATCTGCCAGCATGCGTTTCAAGATCAAAGCCGCGTAGAACTCCGGAAAGTGTCTGCCGCTGCGATTGATCTCAAGAACATACCTGAGCCCACGCGCGTAAAAATTGAGCCAGCCTCTCGAATCGTACTTGCGAATTGCCTTCGTCTTTACGGCGAAGCCGTAAGGCGAAAGCGGTCGGATGAAAATGCCGTCGAGATCGAGACGAAGATACTCGTCTACGATCTCTTCAAGGCGATCGAGGCTCGCCTCCGTGGTGGTCATCAAAGCCCCAATCCGCGCCGGTCCCAAAACTTCTTGCGCGCGGCGTATGCCCCGCGTCGCTAGCTCATGACTGTTGCCGCCTGGCCGCGGCCTATTCTTGTTGTGCAGGTCAGCGGGCCCATCGAGAGACGTAGACAGGAGGACGTCATTGGCCTTGCAAAAGGCCAAGACTGTATCGTCCAGCAAGGCAAGGTTTGACGCGATGACGAAATCAACGACCTTTCCGACGGCGGCAGCTCGGGCCTTGGCTGCGGATACAATGTGGGCGATTAGCGGAAAGTTCAGTAGTGGCTCGCCACCCTGAAACTCGATTTTGATTCGCTTCGAGGGACTTTGGAAAGCGACGTCCAGGGCCTGTCGAGCCGTCTCCTCGCTCATATCAAATTTTGAACGGTCTGTGCTCTGCCGCGACACTTGGCAGTAGGGACAGGAGTGCTCGCAGCGAAGTGTTACAACGAAGATGTGGAGCAGCGTGGGCTCGCGGAGGAACGCCATCCGGCTGCGCAACCGCAGCGCCAACAGCTGTCGCTGAGCTGTTTGACTGGCTCGGGTGATTAGGTGCGCTGCGTACGCCTTGTCATAGAGGGCGTCGCCGGGATTGATGCGCAGATCGACCAAACGATTCAATTCATCGCCTGAGAGGCGAACGAAGTCGCCGACGATGTTGGAAACAAGGTAGCTCTGTCCGGTACGTTCGAATCGAAACGGTAACAGTTGCAGCGCGTCTTCCGCTGAATGGAAGGCGTCAGCCGATTCGAAACGAGCCATCGCGCCCCCCGGCTAAGAGTCAGGGACCGCTGCGATGCGCGAGAGAGCCGAACGCGAGGGACAGGATGACGTTGCGCACACCATCCGTTCGCGCCGCAATCCGCTCTCGCAAGTTCTCATCCGTCACCAGATCGAGGAACTGCGCCTTTAGCGACGCGAGATCGGGCGTCGCCTTCTTATGCGGACCGGGGACCGGAGCTAGCCGACACACAAGGCGTTCGCCCGCCTGGTCGATTTCGCATGTAGCCGTGCCGATGAGCCGGTACGCCGCCGCTTGCAAAGCTCCGAGGCTCTGCACCGCGGTGTTAAATTCCACTAGCAAATCGGCATCACCATCAGCCATCAGCGGCTTGAAACATGCGACGCGTGAGAGACGTGAGAGGCGTGCGATGCATGTGATGCATGCTGCGCGACAACGGTCCCGTCCGCTTGCTCAATCACCGTGAATCCGAGCAGAGTCTCACCGGTCGAAACGATCGTATTCGGCGCTTGCGCGCTGGTGCTGACTGCGGGTTGCGCAGCCTCAACTGCCGGCTTGGCTTCCGCTGCACCCGTCCCGCTTCCACCTAGGGCCGCCAAAGCACCTGCCAACGGCAGAACCGTCAATTGCTTTCGTCTCATATCTGAGCCCTCCCTATCGAGGCGATATTCTTACACTTGAACGCTCTGGTTGTCCATCGGTCCAGAAAGGCCGCCCTTTTCATCGCCCCGGAGGGAGACGGGGATCACGCCGTTTTTCGCGCAAATAGTTTGACCGTTACCGCATCGTACTCCACCGGTCCCACCTTTTTCTCTTTATAGAAGCGGAGATCAAAGTCCTTAGAAAGCAGCTGCCGCAGGTGGCCGGCTTTCGGCAAATCAAGATAGTTCTGGCCGTGGCCGCCGAACGTCTCAATGTAGAGGTAGCCACCGCCCACGAGTGACGACCGGAACGCCTGAAAAAGCTCTGTATTCAGGAAGTGAATGCAGATTATGCCTGAGAAACAGTTCTCGCAAAACGGCCATTGCGAAGGCACGAGGTTCGCAAGAACCGGATAGACGCGGCCCGGCTCGCAATCTAGCTGACTCGAGTCAGCTATATTTTTCGGCGCAAGTCGAACCAGGGCGTTCAGACGATCAAGCTTCTCATCGACACATACCACTGAGAGGCCGCGCGACGCGAGAGCTACGGCATTTCGGCCATAGCCGCATCCAGCATCAAGTAGCGGTAAATTGTAATGGCATTTCATATCGCCGGCGAACCGCAGCAGAGTCTTCGAGGCCGGTCCAAGTCTCGAGATATTCCTAGATTTCATGGCGTGCGCGCCGTCACCTTCGAATTCTCAAATGCTGTCTATCCCATTTGGACAGGTGATAGCGACCATCAACAATGAGCGTTGACCGCGAGAACAACTTCGGTCTGTCGCTCTAGCAGATCGTCTGGCACTATGATGTCGCGATATCCGACGGGAATAATTCAAGATCTACAGATGCTGCGTGAACGCTAGTCTGCCTCGCCCGTTTTCATCCGGCGTTTGTTGGTGGAGCGAGTGTAGCCCGGCGAGACCCACCTCCACGCATAGTCCAGCTCTGCACTGAGCGCGGCGTTCTGGACGGCAAGGAAGTTATTCGCGACTACCAGCGAGCGGATTGTGGCGACGAGGTCGCCCCCACATGCGCCGATCGCGTCGTTGACGGCGCCGTTGAGGTCGAACGCGCCGCCCTGCTCGTCCTTTTGATCCTCCGCTTGGTCCATGAGCACTGCCTTGACGATGTTCTATATTTGTTCTCATATCGAGGCCGCCAAGTCCAGCCGCTAGGGACAGTGTCATGGGCACCATCACCTACTACGTCGCCATCGGCTTTCGGCGTGACGAGGAAGGCGAGTTCGTCGCGCTCGAGCCGGTTGAATCTCGGACCTCGGCTGCCGCGGTGTCGCGCGCGCGATCAATTGCCGAGAAAGAAGCGGGAGCGGTTGCCTTCTCGCGAACCGGCGATCCGGACACCGGTGAGTTTTCCGATGCGGTCGTGCTGTTTCGCGAGGGACGAGTGCCGACCGATATCCCGGTCAGTCGATGCGTCGGGACGCCGCCAACTCGTTAGCTTTGACGTGTTTCGTAATGAGTTGCCATCTGGCCAGCACGGACACGTCCCCAGCAACATTCGATCGCATACGCACCTGAAAATTTCCCCAGACTAAAACCCAGACTAAACACGAATTAGTCTGGGGCGTCCCGTCAGGCGGCGCTTTGAAATCGATTGTGCTTCAGGAAGATAGCTGGCGCGCCCGAAGAGATTCGAACTCCTGACCCCCAGATTCGTAGTCTGGTGCTCTATCCAGCTGAGCTACGGGCGCTTTTGCCGGCAGGGGCCCGCAAAAGGCCCGTCCGAGAGGACGCATAGCTATAGGGTCGGGCCGAGGATGGCAAGTCGGGGCGTCTCCACGCGCCGCGGCTTGCCGAGAGTCCCCCTCACCCGCCCGCCTGCGGCGGGCGACCTC
>Ga0187784_10002926_pt1 | contig 13754 bp, 9 predicted proteins | sample 1015_SJ02_MP15_2_FD_132964 | JGI IMG/M metagenome (GOLD analysis project Ga0187784, IMG submission 132964) | Tropical peat soil microbial communities from peatlands in Department of Meta, Colombia - 1015_SJ02_MP15_20_MG | ecosystem: Environmental > Terrestrial > Soil > Wetlands > Peat | place...
ACAAACAGCGTAAAGAGCGTACCAATCGAGAGACCGGCAGCGATGACCAAACCCATCTGGAAGCGCGAGACCGCGCCGGCGCCTCCCGCCGTGATCAGCGGCACGACGCCGAGCACCATCGCGGCCGTCGTCATCAGGATCGGCCGCAGCCGTATGCCGGCGGCAAGTTCGATTGCTTCGCGCTTGCCTTTCCCCTCCGCCTGCAGATCGTTGGCGAACTGCACTATCAAAATGCCGTGTTTGCTGATCAATCCCATCAGCGTCACCAAGCCCACTTCGGTGTAAATGTTGAGCGAGGCGCCGGCGATGCCGATGCTGACGAAGATCAGCGCTCCGGCTATCGACATCGGCACCGAAACCAAGATAATGACCGGATCGCGGAAGCTTTCAAATAGCGCCGCCAGCGCCAGAAAGACGATGATCAGCGCGAAGCCGAAAGTGGCGACAAATCCGCTGGTCTCCTGAATGTACTGTCGGCTCAATCCACCGTAATCGATCGAATAGTCGCGCGGCAACGTTCGCGCCGCCAGGGTCTGCAGATAGGCGAGCGCGTCGCCCTGAGAAACACCGGGCATGGCGACGCCCTGGATGGTGGCGCTGTTGAGCTGTTGAAAATGATTGAGCGATTCAGGCACGGTCTTGGTCGAAACCGTGGCGACGGTCGACAGCGGCACTAAATTGCCGTCGGCTGGGCGAATGTAATAGTCGAGGAGCTGCCGGGCGTTGAGGCGGAATCGCTGCTGGACTTGCGGGATCACTTTATACGAGCGGCCGGTCATGCTGAAATAATTGACGTAACCGCCGCCCAACATCGATTGGAGCGCGCCGCCGACGTCACTCATCCTCAATCCAAGCTGCGCCGTTTTGTCTCGATCGATGATGACGTTTGATTGCGGATTGTCGATTTTCAAATCGCAATCAAGAAAGATGAAGTTTCCGCTCCGTTGCGCCTCGCGTAGGAATTGTTGGGCGATGTCGTAGAGCCGCTCGAACGACTCGGTGGTGCCGATGACGAATTGCACCGGCAAGCCGATGCTGCCGGGCAAGGGCGGAGGTTGAAAGGCGACCACGCGAATGCCGGCAATCTTGCTCAGCTGTTGCTGCACCGCCGGCTGCAGCACGTTGCTCGACTTGGAACGCCTGTCCCAGGGCTTTAACGCCATCCCCGAAATGACCTGTCCCGGGAAGTCGATCTGAAAAACATGCTCGGTTTCAGGATGGCTGAAAAAAGTCTCATAAACTTGATGCGCGTAGAGCTCCCGCTGCCGTAGCGTGGAATTCGGCGCCGCAATCGATTGCGAGAGAATGACGCCTTGATCTTCCTGCGGCGCGAGCTCGGTATGTGCGGTGATAAACAAAAAGTAAATGCTGCTGAGTACGATCAAAGCAAACACCACGGTCACTGGCAGGTAGTTTAGGCTGCGATGCAGGCGTCGCTCATAAGCTCCGCGCAGCCAACTAAATCCGCGGTCGATAAAGGACGTCAGTTTCGATTGCCAGCCGCGATGCTGGGGATCGGGGTTTTTCAGTAACCGCGAGCATAGCATCGGTGAGAGCGTCAATGCTACAACACCGGAGACGGTGACCGCGCCCACCAGCGCAAACGCGAACTCGGCAAACAGCGCGCCGGTGAGACCGCCTTGAAAACCAATAGGCACATAGACCGCCCCCAACACCACGGTCATGGCTATGATCGGCCAGCCGAGTTCGCGCGCCGCAGCGACTGCGGCCGGTATCGGCGTCACTCCCTCCTCCAGATGGCGGCTGACGTTTTCCACGACGATAATGGCATCGTCGACGACCAACCCGATGGCTAACACGAGCGCCAGCAAGGTCAGTAGGTTGATCGAATAACCCAGTGCTAGGAGAATAATGAGCGTACCGACGAGCGATAGCGGTATGGCGACCGTCGGGATGAGCGAAGCCCGCACCGACCCTAAAAACATGAAGACGACCAGCGTGACGATGGCCAGCGCCTCAACGAGGCTCAGCACGACCTCGTAGATCGCGGCATTCACGAACTCGGTGGAGTCGTAAACGATGGCGCCTTCCAGCCCGCGCGGCAGCTGGTCGTGAATATCCGGCCAGATCTTGCGAACCCCGCGGATCACTTCCAATAAATTGGCCGCCGGCGCAACCTGCACGCCGATATAGACCGCTTGCTTGCCGTCAAACCCGACCTCGGATTCGTAGTCCTCGGCACCGAGGGTGACGTTGGCAACGTCCTGCAGACGCACAACCGCCCCGTTGACTTGCTTGATGACGAGATTGCGAAATTCGTTTGCCGAATGCAGGCCGGTCGAGGCGGTAAGATTGACCTGCACCATCTGACCTTTGGTCGTGCCGATGCCGGAAATAAAATCGTTGGCCGCGAGCGCGGCGCTGACATCGTTTGCCGTCAACCCGAAAGCGGCGAGTTTCTGCGGATCGAGCCAGGCGCGCAGCGCAAATACTTTCTGCCCGAGAAGCTCTGCTGTTTGCACGCCCGGGACCGTTTGCAGCTTTGGCTGCACCACGCGGGTGAGGTAGTCCGTGATTTGGTTTGGCGCGAGTACGTCGCTGTCGAAGCCGAGATACATGGCATCGATGGTCTGACCGATTTTGACGGTCAGCACCGGCTGCTGCGTGCCGGTCGGCAGCTGATTGAGCACCGATTGAATTTTCGTGTTGATCTCGGTCAGCGCCTTGTCGGCGTCGTAGTTGAGCCGCAGGTAGATGGTAATGGTGCTCGTTCCCGATTGGCTCGACGACGTCATGTAATCGATGCCATAGGCTTGGGCGATGGCGATCTCGAGCGGCGTAGTGATGAAACCGGCGACGACGTCGGGATCGGCCCCATAATAGGTCGTGCTTACGGTCACGACCGCGTTCTCGGTGCGCGGATATTGCAGGACCGGTAGGGCGTAATAGGCGCGCACGCCCAACACTAAAATCAACAGACTGATAACCGATGCGAGCACCGGCCGGCGAATGAAGAGGTCGGTGAAGTTCATGGCCGCCGCACTACCGATCAATCGGAACCGGCGCCGCGTCGGCGGTCGGCGTAACGGAGTTGTCGATCAAAACCACGGAGCCGTTGTGCAGCTTGATTTGGCCGGCGATGACAACACTATCCCCGTCCTCGACGCCTTTGAGCACTGCCACCTGGTCGCCGCGGGTCGGCCCGAGTGTGATGAAGGTCTGCCGCGCGGTCAGCTGCGGTTTGCCCTCGGCGTCGGTGCCTTTGCTGTCAACAACGTAAACCGTGTCGCCGTAGGGATTATAGGTGATCGCCGTCTGCGGCAGGGTGATGTAATTCTGTGGTGATCCGGTTGCGATTTCGACGGTGGCATACATTCCGGGCAGAAGCTTGTGGTCGGCGTTATTTAACGCTGCACGCACCTGCACGTTGCGGCTGCCAGTTTCCACCTTTGGATTGATCGCGGAGATCTTGCCGGCGAAGGTTTCGCCGTTAAACGCATCCACGCGCACGGTAATGGCTTGATCGAGGCGCACCTGATCGACCGCCTGTTGCGGCAAGAAAAAGTCCACGAAGATCGGATCAAGAGCCTGCAGCGTCACAATTACCGTTCCCGGACCGAGATATTGCCCTAAATCCACTGCGCGAATACCGAGGTGCCCAGCGAACGGCGCACGCAAAACCTTCTTATCAATGATCGCTTGCTGCTGAACGACCTGGGCCCGAGCGTTTTTCAGATTGGCGGCATCAGTGTCCAATGTCGCTTGGCTCACCGCTTGCATTTTGAACTGCTTCTGGTCGCGCTCAGACGTGATCTCACTGAGAGTGGCCATCGCCTGCAGCGATTCCAACCTGGCAATATCATCTGCGGTGCGCAACTTCAAAAGCTGCGCGCCTTCCTCGACGTCGTCGCCCGAATTGAACGAGATCGATTCGACCACGCCGGAAACTTCGAGTGATAAATCCGCACCCTTTACCGCGCGCAGCGAACCGATCGCTTCGATCCGCGGCTGCCATTCGCTGTAGCCGGCCCTGGTCACGGATACCGTCTGCGGCGGATTACCGGCGGCGGTGATGAATTTTTTAATCATGGCCGCCTTGAACAGCTGAAATCCGAAAATTCCGCCGAACACAATGGCAACCGCCACGAGCATGATCACCATGCGCTTGATCATTTGTTGGGCTCCACTTTCGTCGGTGGCGGCGAATCGCTCGCGGCATGCACGAGCTGCGGCTCCGGGCTAAACGGATCGGGGTGCACATCGACGCGGTTCCACCAGCCGCCGCCAAGTGCCTGGAACAAAGCGGCGCTGTCGGCGAAGCGCGCGGCTTGCGCTTGCACCAGCGCGAGCCGGGACTGCTGGTAGCTGCGTTCGGCGTTGAGCAGGACCACGTAAGTGATGGCACCGAGCCGGTATTGGCCGCGCGTGAGATCAAAAGTGTCGGAGGCGACGCGCACGGCGTGCTGTTGGGCTTTAAGCGTGGCGGCATCCAACTGCAGCGCCCGCAACGCGTCGGCCACGTTTTGGAAGGCGGTCAGTACGGTGTTGCGATATTGCGCGTCGGCCATCTCGTAGGCGGCCTTGGCCGCGCGCTCCTGGTGGAGCAGGGTAAATCCGTGGAACAGTGGCTGAGTAGCCGACGCGCCGATGCTCCACACGGCCGCCGCGGGCGTAAACAGCGCCGCCGGCGTCAAAGCCAAGCTGCCGTACTGCGCGGTGAGGCTTAATTGCGGCAGTCTGTTGGCGATGGCAACGCCGATCTGCGCGCTCGCTTGATGTAATTGCGCCTGCGCGGCACGGATATCGGGACGCTGCTCAACCAGTTGGGAAGGCAAACTAACCGGCAAGCTTGTAGGAAGGTGGAGTGAAACCAGTGTCAAACGGTCGTGGCCGGCCTCGTTCGGAAAATGGCCGATTAGCGCCAACAACACATGCCGCTGCTGCTCAAGCTGCTTCTGCAGGGGCGGCAAGGTTGCCTCTGTCGTGGCCACCTCAGATTCCTGCTGCAAAACATCCGCGCGCGTCGCCGCGCCGGCGTCAAACTGATTGTGCACGACGGTAAGCTGATCGCTTTCGGCCTTGATGATCTCTTCCGTCGCTTCAATCTGGCCGCGCAGCGACGCTTCCTGGATCGCGGCCGTCACCACGTTGGCCGTCAATGTGAGATAGGTGGCCTCGAGCTCGAAACGCTGATACTCGGCGAGTGCGGCATTGGCCTCGATCTGCCGCCGCACGCCGCCGAACACATCGGGCGTGTAAGAGACGTTCACCGTGGCCTGATAGAGATTGAATATCTCGGGAGCGCCGGGAAGCCCGAATTCCGCCGGTGAGAATTGCTGACGGGTCGCAGATGCAGTGCCATCCGCGCTCGGCAGTAACGCGCCGGCGGAAGCGTAAAGATTCTCTTTTGCCTGCCACAAGGCGGCCTGGGCCGCCTTTAGGCTGGGATTGGCGCGCAGTGCTTCAACAATCAGGGCGTCGATCTCCTTGGAATGAAAAACCTTCCACCACTCGGCCGGAATATCGCGGCCCATAACGAACTGCTGCCCGGAGCCGACCTGGCCATCGACCGCCGATGTCGTGGCGGCCGGAGGTGTATCCGGCGTATAGCCGCTGACCGGCGGTGCCTGCGGCGGAGTGAAATCGGGCCCGACCGCGCACCCCGAAAGCAACGCCAAGGCGGACGCGATAGCAGTGGCTGGCGAGGAAATGGCTAGGAGCGCCAAACGCTTGGCGATGCCGGCCGACACGCGACGCCGCCGTTCTAGCAACCTCACCCTGCTGCCCACTTAATTGCCCTTAACAAAGGCAGACTAGTTATTTACTATCCAGTTAGTCAATAAGCGGGTCGGAGGGGTCGCCTGAGCCAGTTATTGGATACCCGCGTTGAAAGTCGCCGCCGGCGCAAGGCCGAACGGCCGCACGAGATCATCGAGGCTGCCTTCTTGGAGTTTTCCAAGAACGGCTATTCCATGACGACGCTCGATCAGGTCGCCGAGCGCGCAGGCGTCACTAAAGGCACAATCTACGTCTACTTCGAGAACAAGGAGCACTTGTTCATTTCCATGGTGCGCGAGGCCGTGAAGGCCACGATGGACACCGTGGAAGACCTGTTCGAGCGCCATGACGGGTCGACCGCCGACCTTCTTCGCGCGCAATTCAGCTTCATCTATGACCACATTGTCCGAGACCGGCGGCGGCGCGAAGTCGTCCGCATGCTAATCGCTGAGGCGTCGCGCTTTCCGGCACTGGCCGACCGTTATCATCAAGAGATACACCGGCCATGCATGGACTTGCTCACACGGGCGATCCAGCGCGGAATGGATCGTGGCGAAATCCGGCGCTCAGCCGTGACCGAATGCCCATTGGTCATCATCGCCCCGATTGCCTTGGTCGATCTATGGATGATGATGTTCGACGAGCGCCATCCGCTCGATCTCAAGAGCTATTTTGACGCTCACCTTGATCTAGTGCTCAAGGGCCTGCTGGCGCAAGCAACCTAACCACCGCCGATCAGCTCCCATTGCGAAGGGCGCGCGACCGCGCAATCGGCCACGGCAGCAACGACTTCAGCGTGAAAATTTCTTGTACTTGATCCGCTGCGGCATCACCGATTCGACCCCGAGCCGCCGCATCTTGTCCCTTTCGTAGTCCTGGAAGTTGCCTTCGAACCATTCGACATGGCTGTCGCCCTCGAAAGCGAGAATGTGAGTCGCGATGCGGTCGAGGAACCAACGGTCATGGCTGATGATAACGGCACAGCCGGCGAAATCTTCAAGCGCCTCCTCGAGGGCGCGCAGGGTGTCAACATCAAGATCGTTGGTCGGCTCGTCGAGCAGCAGCACATTGGCGCCGGATTTGAGCATTTTCGCCAGATGCACGCGGTTGCGCTCGCCGCCCGATAGCGCGCCGACCTTCTTCTGCTGGTCGGCACCCTTGAAATTGAACGCCGCGCAATAAGCGCGGGAGTTTACTTCGCGTTTGCCGAGCCGGAGCTGATCAAGGCCGCCGGAAATCTCCTCCCATACTGTCTTTTTGCCCTCGAGCGTGTCGCGTGACTGGTCGACGTAGCCGAGATGAACCGACTCGCCGACCTTAATGGTGCCGCCGTCTGGCTTTTCGGCAGCCGTAATCATGCGGAACAAAGTGGTTTTGCCGGCACCGTTGGGCCCGATGACTCCAACAATACCGCCGGGCGGCAATTTAAAGGTAAGATCGTCGATCAGCAGATTGTTGCCAAAACCCTTGCACAGATGATCGAAGTCGATGACGTTCTGCCCAAGCCGCTCGCCCACCGGAATGACGATTTGGGCAGTCTGGGTCTGCTTTTCACCGGCCTTTTGCAGTAGTTCTTCGTAGCGCTCATAGCGGGCTTTGGACTTGGCCTGACGGGCGCGCGGCGACGCCGTGATCCATTCCTGCTCGCGCGCGAGCGTCCGCTGCCGCGCTTCCTCCTCGCGGCCTTCCTGCTCCAGCCGCTTCCGCTTCTGCCCCAGCCACGATGAATAGTTGCCCTCGTAGGGAATGCCACGGCCGCGATCGAGCTCCAGGATCCAGCCGGTTACGTTGTCGAGGAAGTAGCGGTCATGGGTGACGATCAGAATGGCGCCCGGATAATTGCGCAAATGGCCTTCGAGCCACAGCACCGATTCGGCGTCGAGGTGGTTGGTCGGCTCGTCGAGCAAAAGGAGGTCGGGCTGCTCCAGGAGCAGCCGACACAGCGCCACGCGCCGCCGCTCGCCGCCTGACAGTTTCGCCACCTCCGCGTCATCCGGCGGGCAACGCAAGGCGTCCATCGCCTGATCGACCTTGGAATCAAGGTCCCATAGCCCCTGCGCTTCGATCTCGTCCTGGAGCTTGGTCATCTCCTCGGCGGTCTCGTCGGAATAATTGGCGGCAAGTTCGTTGTAGCGGTCGAGGATCGCCTTCTGCACCGCAACGCCGTCCATGACGTTGTCGCGCACCGATTTACTCGCATCGAGTTGCGGCTCCTGCGGCAGATAGCCGACGCGCGCGCCTTCGGCCGCCCAAGCCTCGCCGGTGAACTCGGTGTCGAGCCCGGCCATGATGCGCAGCAAAGTGGACTTGCCTGAGCCATTGACACCAAGCACCCCGATCTTGGCGTCGGGATAGAACGATAAGTTGACGTTCTCCAAAACCTTGCGGTTTCCGGGATAGGTCTTTGATAGACCCTGCATATGATAGATGAATTGACGCGCCATTGGGATGAAGCTCGAAGGGCTCTGCCCTCTCCGTTCGGAGCCGTGCGCAAACATTCGCTCAAGCGCGCGCGACCCTAAAAATTCACTTTGGGAAGTCTGCGCTCATGTAGCGATCGAGTGCATGCCGGGCAAGAACCAGCGAGGTGGATTGTGCGCTGAGCCGCGAGTCGCCGGTTCCGGCAATGTTTTGTCAACCGCGCCGGCATTTGAGCCACAGGTAAAGCGATTTCGCACCAATTTTTAATGATTTTACGCCGAAAGTTTGCGGCAAAGGCGCGCCCTCCGCGCACACCTCCGCAAGCGGCAGCAGTGCGGCGTGACAATTTGCTTGGGAGACGCAAAGGTGGGCCATACCATAACCAACGGCATTCGCGAATTGGTGCAGACTTTTGCGCGCGCATTCGATCCCTATCGGCCCGAACTTCACTACATGCGCGGACCGGGCCCAAAATGGCATGCCAAGTGGGCTGGTCACGCTGCACAACGTCGGTTGCCACTCGATCCCTATAATGTGACCGGAGCGGCCGGGGCTCACGCCTAACCCGATCTCGGCTTGTCTTCGCTGAGCCGTTATGAGACGGCTTTGCCCCCAACCCGAAAAGGCGGGGCCATGCCCGTTCGCTGCGCGATCCTCGACGACTATCAGAACGTTGCGCTGTCTTTCGCCGATTGGTCAAAAGTTTCCGGTGACATAGACATCAGGGTGTTTAACGAGCATCTCGGGAACGCGGATCAAGTCGTCGCCGCGCTCAAGGGGTTTGCTATTGTCTGTGCCATGCGCGAACGGACCGCGTTTCCACGCGCAGTGATCGATGCATTGCCCGAACTTAAGCTCCTCATCACCACCGGCATGCGCAACGCTTCGATCGATCTCGAAGCGGCGAAAGCCAGAGGCATCATCGTTTGCGGCACGCCCGCCTTTGGCAATGCGACCGCGGCCATCGCCACCGGTCTGATGCTCGAACTTGCTCGCCGCATCGGCTACGAGAATATGCGACTCAAATCGGGCGCGGTCTGGCAGAGCACAATCGGTCTTGATCTTGAAGGGTTGACGCTTGCACTTCTCGGCCTCGGCAAGCTCGGCACGCGCATGGCGGAAATCGGCCGCGCGTTCAAAATGCATGTCATCGCCTGGAGCCAGAATCTCACGCCGGAAAAGTGTCAGGAGGCCGGCACCGAATATGTCGGGAGCGATGAGCTGTTTCGACGCGCCGATTTCCTTTCAATTCATGTGCAACTTTCACCGCGCACGCGCGGCTTGGTAGGCGCCAGCCAAATCGCCATGATGAAGAAGAGCGCTTATCTGATAAACACCTCGCGCGGCCCGATCGTCGAAGAGGCAGCCCTCCTCGCGGCACTGCGGGATAAACGCATCGCCGGGGCCGGCCTTGACGTGTTTGACATCGAACCGCTTCCTCTGGACCATCCCTTGCGCAAGCTCGACAATGTCGTAATCACTCCCCACCTCGGCTACGTCGCGGCGCAGAACTATCGCGCGTTTTTCGGTGGCATAGTGGACGATATCCGTGCCTTTCTCGACGGCAGGCCGGTGCACGTTCTGATTTGATTAGTTCTGCAATCAGCCGTGGCGAATTTTGAGCAATAGAATCGTCACAGTCATCGCCAACGTGGCGATACTCGATCCGATCAGCGGACCATCAAGTATCGCCAGCCCATAGATAAGCCAGAGCAAGACGCCGAGCGTGCACAATGTCGTGCCGGGTAGCGAAATAGCTCGCGCCTCACGCTCGCGAATGATTTTTACTGCCTGCGGCACCCAGCACAGGGTGGTTAGAATGGCTCCGGAGGCACCGATTGCATCGACGATGCGTGACGTCAGCATTCGGATCTTGCGGAATGACGTTGTTGACCAGGACCGGCGCGCTGCAAGCGATTCTCTTTCGAATCATTTTTGGACACTTAACGACTCTTGATGTGTTCACGATGACAAAATCCGAGCTGATGTCGCTCCTTACTGGTGGCTGATGCGATTGTTGCTGGAGCAAATCTGTCATCGGATCGTCATGGACGAATCGTAGAATCATCAAGGCGTTGGGTTAGTTTTGTTCCGGGCCTGTGACGTAGCAGCAGCGGTGCGCACAGCCCCGAAAGTGTTGCCAGCGCCTGCGGATACACCATGAACGTCTCCGAGCACACCGCCAGAGTCTTCGATACCGATCTAATCAAGCTCACGCAGATGGTCGCGCAGATGGGCGGCTTTGCCCAGAAGCAGATCACTGACTCGATCGACGCGCTCACCCGGCGCGACGTATCGCTGGCGCGACAAGTCATCGCCGCCGACGCGACGGTGGACAATCTTCAGAGACTGATCGAGGAAAAGGCAATCGCGACGATCGCTCTTCGACAACCGATGGCGATCGATTTGCGGGCGCTGGTGGCGATGCTGCGCATCGCCAATGATCTGGAGCGGGTCGGGGATTTGGCCAAGAACATCGGCAAGCGGGTCATTGCGGTCAGTGGCGACAACTCGCAGCGCAAGCTGATGCGCGGGCTCAAGCACATGGCGACCCTCGTCGTGTCGCAACTCGCGGCGGTGCTCGACAGCTTTGTCGATCGCAATCCGGGAAAAGCATTGCAAGTTTGGCAGGCCGACAAGGAAGTCGACGCGCTCTATGTGTCGTTATTCCGCGAGTTGCTCACGTATACGATGGAGGACCCGGGCACGATCTCCATGTGCATCCATCACTTGTTCTGCGCCAAGAACATCGAGCGGATCGGAGACCACGCCACCAACATCGCCGAAGCCGTCCATTACATGGTCGAGGGCCAGGCCATCGCCGGCGAACGCCCCAAGGGCGACAACTCGAGCTATGTCGGGGAAATCCGGGCGGCGGTAAGCCGAGTTCCGGCCTACCCCTAGTCGACATCTATTCCATCAGGCGCCGTTAACTCCCCATTAGGGTTAACGTTCTATTGCTGGGCACCCTGCCCCGTCAGCGCATCTGGCGTGGGAATGGCTATTTGGCAGCGATAACATGAGCTCAACGGCTCCGATCAATCATCGCCTTCCACGCCTGCTTGTTTCGGCCGCTCTCTTTGCCGCAATGGCGGCAGCGACCGCCGGATGCCAGACCACGCAAAGCACGGAAACAACCGGCTCCCTGCCGATTGTGCCGGCCGAGCACTCGGACGCCGATTGGCGGCACGACGTGGAAGTTTACGGCCAGAAATATAACGCCAATCCATCGAACGTCGAGGTAGCGCTGCACTACGCGAAGGCGCTGCGCATGACCGGTCAACGCGCGCAAGCGGTTGCGGTCCTTGAGCGCATTTCGATCGGGAACCCGCACGACAAGGAAGTGCTGGGGGCCTATGGCCGTGCCCTCGCTGATGCCGGCGATTACAATCAGGCGCTTGAAGTGCTCGAACGCGCGCACACGCCCGATCAGCCGGATTGGCACATCCTTTCCGCGCAGGGCGCGGTTTTGGATCAAATGGGGCGTCACCTCGACGCACAGCACTATTACGAAACCGCGCTTAAGATCGTTCCCAACGAGCCTACCGTACTTTCCAATCTCGGGCTTTCATACGCGCTGGCGAAAGATTTGCGACGGGCCGAGGCGACGCTGCGCAAGGCAGCGAGTCGAACCCCGGTGGACGCGCGTGTTCGCCAGAACTTGGCTCTCGTCGTCGGACTGCAAGGCCGCTTCGCAGAAGCCGAAGCGATCGCCCGCGCCGATCTACCGCCGAACGAGGCCGCTGCCAATGTCGCGTATTTAAAAGAGATGCTCGCCCACCATAAAGATATTCGCGACCCGAAAACCAGCAGCATCGCCTCGCACAATTAATCAGGTGTGCCAAGCCTCGCCCGCTCTCAGACTAAAATTTACGAAAAATTGGCGGCGGCACCTAGTGCTGCAGCTGCATGACCTTGATGGCTGCCGGGCCGAGAATGACGATAAACAGGACCGGCAGGAAGAACAGAATCATCGGCACTGTCAGCTTCGGCGGCAACGCAGCCGCGCGTTTTTCCGCTTCCGCCATGCGCATGTCGCGATTTTCCTGCGACAGCACCCGCATGGTGACCCCGAGCGGCGTGCCGTAGCGCTCGGCCTGCTGCAACGCGAGACAAACGGCTTTCACGCCTTCTAAACCGGTGCGCCGCGCGAGGTTATCGTAAGCCTGGCGACGATCGGGAAGGTAGGACAGCTCCGCCGTCGTCAGCGTCAACTCTTCCGCCAGGGCCACCGACTGCGAGCCCACCTCTTCGCTCACCTTCTGGAAGGCCGCTTCCACCGACATGCCGGATTCTATGCAAATCAAAAGCAGATCCAGAGCATCGGGAAATGCGCGCTTAATCGACAATTGCCGCCGCTTAATTTTGTTTTTGAGAAACAGGTTCGGGCTCAACATCCCGAAATAAGCCGCACCGATCGCAATACCGAACTTTATCAGCAGCGGTTGCTCCAGTTTAATAACAACGAACACGTAAAATAACGCCGCCAGCAACATGACGACCGGCATGATCATCCGGAAAAACAGGTAGGTCACGTAGGGGGCCTGGCCCCGGTAGCCGGCCTGCACAAGCATGGCGCGGGCTTCCTCTTGGCCTACCCATTTGCTCAAATTGAAATTTTCCACCACGGTTTTCATGTACGCTTTCGGCGATTGGCGCAAAGCAACCTTGTTGCTCTGAGCCAGCCGCTCGCGCTCGCGCTGCCGGATTTTCTCGCGCTCGAAGGCCACGGCTTTCATCCGCGTCGACAACGTGTCTCGCGCCAGCAACGGCATCGCCAGCGTAATAACCGTCGCGCCGGCCGCGATTGCGGCAAACAGCATCGTGAGGATACGCGGCTCTATCAACAGCTGAAGAATTTGAAACATATTGCGACTCAGAAATCGAAGTTGATCATCCTGCGCATCACGAAAATGCCCATCGACATCCAAACAGCGCAGCACAACAACATCATGCGACCAAGCGACTCGGTCCACAGCATCGAGATGTACTGCGGGCTAGTGATGTAGACGAGGATCATCACCACGATCGGTAATGCGCCGATGATGCCGGCGGAAGCTTTCGCCTCCATCGACATAGCCTTGATCTTTGCCTTCATTTTCTTGCGGTCGCGCAGTACGCGGGACAGATTGCCCAGCGCTTCGGATAGATTACCGCCGGCTCGCTGTTGAATGGAGATGACGATGCCGAAAAAGTTTGCTTCCGGAAGAGGCATACGCTCGTAAAGTTTGAGGCACGCCTCACCTAAAGGGATGCCGATCGTCTGTGTATCGATAATGCTGCGAATTTCGCTGCGCACCGGTTCCTCGGCCTCACTGGCGATGAGTTTAAGGCTGTCGAGCAGCGGCAATCCTGCCTTGATACCGCGCACAATGACGTCGACAGCGTCGGGAAATGCTTCGAGGAATTTCGCCTCCCGTCGCTTCTTTAAAAAAGAGAGCAGCCAAAACGGCAATCCCGCTCCGGCAGCAAAGCCCAGGCCGAGACTTTGCAGGAGACCGACGCCCAGCAGGAACGGCAGGATAAAAAACACAGCACCTAACGAAGCGCTCGTTATCATAAAGCGACGAGTCGACCATTTCAGCCCGGCCTGC
>Ga0187784_10002927_pt1 | contig 13754 bp, 14 predicted proteins | sample 1015_SJ02_MP15_2_FD_132964 | JGI IMG/M metagenome (GOLD analysis project Ga0187784, IMG submission 132964) | Tropical peat soil microbial communities from peatlands in Department of Meta, Colombia - 1015_SJ02_MP15_20_MG | ecosystem: Environmental > Terrestrial > Soil > Wetlands > Peat | place...
GGAATGGTCGATGCGCCCTTGGTGCTGCTCGGACTCGACGTATTTCAGGGCGCGGTCAGTCCTTGCGATACCGCTCAGGATGCCGACACGGTCTCGATCGCCGGCGAAGGTTTGCCCGTGTACCCGACCCAGGCGGCTTGCCAGGTTGCCCTACGCCACGCGATCCAGAAGTATGCCGGTCGATCGCATGCCGAGGGAAATCACGGCCGCTTCGCGTGCGTCAATTTCAGCACGTGGGCGACCTCGGATCGATAGAAACTCGCGACCTAGTTTAGGACTTTCCAGTTCATCACCTCGAACCCGCGGTCGTCGATCGGGGAGAATTTTCTGACGGGAACGGCCCGCGTTCCGGAACAGCGCCACTCATAGATCGTGGCGTGGCCCGTAGCCGCCATCGGAACGCCTTGATCGTTCGGGTTCGCGCGGCACCACTCGTCTCTGCCTGCGCTGGTTCGGCTCGTATCAGCCCTTCCGACGCGCTGACCGTGCATTGCTGCCTATCGCGTTAGCCAGGAATACTCGAGAATTGGGTCCAGTCACAGTGCGCCATCTTGCTTTCAGCGGAACAAATATGGCCTGCGCTCGGGTGGACTGTTTTCGCTGCGTCCCTGTCATTCTCGGCGCGACCGACGAACTTCCGCTTTCCACCCGACTGAGCCGTTTGGTACAGCAATCGCGAAGGTCCGCTTCGGATCGCAAGGAGACGGGTCGGCCAGGGTTGGCCGATGACCGCCAAGGCCTCGGTGCCCCCCTGTGGCCTGCTTCGACCGAGGTCGCCTAACTGATCCGACAGCTGCCGCACAACTTTAGCCGCAAGAACGCGTCTTCGTGCCCAGACGACTGATCGAGGAACACGGCGCTAGCCAGGGACTAAACGGGCTGCTTATGTGCTCTCAGCCGATTGCCCGCGGCAACGTGCGGCCTCGATCTATGACCGCTGCGGCGCCTGCTACCCGCAGCTTCCAGCGAAAAATCTTCAACAGACACGCGATTAAAGCCTACCGTGATGCACCAGCGGGGCCATAGCCGTCGCGTTAACGCTCGCGGATTGTACTCCGTCTCAGTGGGCGCGGCCTATTGGCAGTGCCTGCGGTTCGTTGATTGCTTGCTTGATCCGCGACCACATTTCCGCACCGTCGAGATCGCCCATTACGAGCATCTCCGCTTGGCGCTCAAAAGCGACGAGTTGAGCATTCTTGCCATGCTGCTCTATCAGCAGCGCCGCCGCGCGCCAGATGTCCGGATCAGAAGTGGTCACTCTCGTGCCCCGCCGGCGGCCGGTATGCTTCCACTCCCGACCCTTTAAAGACCCCTCGTCTGCGTTGAAATCGCTGGCAGGCTGGACTGTTGCCGCCGTTAGCGGCAATGGTCAATTTTGGCTTGGTCCCCAAAATCGGATCCGGTCTTAATATTCTTCCGGATCCGGAAGAATCGCCAGCTCAACAGACGACCGTGTCCCTCCTCCGAGCGCCACGCTGCCATCGTTTCGGGCAAGACGCATCCGCCCATTTCAAAATGCTGCATTGGTTAAATAATTTTTTTCGTCAAATTGACGCGAAATCCCGGACGAATATCCGACAAAAGGCTACGCAATCGCTGTCGCGGATTAACAGTTTATCGACGGTCGGCGTGCTACCACTCGTAGCGCCAATCCGCAGACTAACAAACAAAGGTCGGTGCACCATGGGGATCGATTTGGCAATAGATATTCAGGGTTCGCCGGTAGAGGCGCTGCCAAGCCCAGCTGAAGGCTCCGGAGAGCAACAGCTCATCCCGCTCGATGAGATCCTCGTGGTCGGAGAGCGGCGGTCGCTGCAAAGGAACAAACTTGCCGATTTGGTCGAGTCGATCAAGACCCTCGGTCTCCTGTCCCCAATCGCAGTGCGCCGGGTTGGCAGGGCCAAGGAGGCCCCGGATGCTGTGAATGACTCCGGTTCGTATCAGCTCGTCTATGGGCTGCATCGGCTTACAGCCGTCCGCCAGCTTGGCTGGAAGGAGATCCCCTGCCGCGTCTTTTCCTCGTTCGAGATCAAACTCGGAATGTCGCACCTATCCGACATCGCGGACGACGACCGGCACGCCCTGATGGCGGAGATCGCCGAAAATCTTCATCGCGCGGAATTGACCGCGCTGGAGCGTGCCGAACACGTAGCCCACTGGCTCAAGCTGAAGTGGGGGGTGCAACAACCCTCCGGCGAGAAACCGTCCGAGACTAAGGGCAAAGGGCGCGGTCGGCCGCAGGGAGGCCGCAGTGCGGCGGCTCGCGAGATTGGGATTAGCGAGCCGGACGCGCGGCGCTCCGAGAAGATCGCCGCTTTGCCGGATGAGGTAAAGGCAGAAGCTAAGGTGCTAGGCCTTGACGACAACCAGGCGGCACTGCTGAAGGCCACGGTTGCCGCGGATCCAATCACCATGCTGCGAGATCACGTCACCTCGAGTGGGCCCGCAGAGGAAGAGCTCCCACCCCCGGAGGGTGTCACGCCGGCATCGGGTTCTCTCAGCGCCGAACTGCAGGCGGCGATGGACGCGGTCGGGCGCTTGGGCCCAGAGGACCGCACTTCGTTCCTGTGGTGGATAGAAGTTACCTATGGAACTGGCGAGCGGAGAGAACGGGTTAGGTGGTTTTGAGCTTAGGAGCAATTTGCAGTGATGGGCGCGTTTCGTAAACGCGTCGTTGCCAATCTTGGCTCAGAGATTGATACGGTCAATCCAAGCCGAGTTGCGATGCAACCGGGTCTTGTCCGAATGGCACCTTTCTTGGCTCTCGGTTGGCAAGGCGTTTGAGAAAAGCGACGCCAGAGGACAAGCCAGGTCAAACGTTCTCGGTCGAGGGCACTCGTTGACAATGAGCAGGACAACCCAATCGATACCCCAAATCGCCCGCCCGTCCGCAGCGAATGGACAGGCTCCGGAATGCTACGTGAATGACCGAAATCGGCGCTCTGTCGCCATCCGGCGTTGTTAGAGCGAAGGTCGGTTTACCACCCCATAAGCCGCATTGGTGCCCGCGTCGCTTACATCACGAACGTTCGGATCGCCATCTCAGTAGGTTAGCGGAGGGGGGGCAGCCGTTCTAACGGTTGCCTCTTCCGCCAATTTTCTGTCCCAGACCATCCCAGGCTCGGCCACCGACGGAGCCATTATAGGTGAATATATCTTCAAGTTGCCGCCGCCAATTCGTCATGTCCCGGTCTTCCGACAAAATCTCCTATGGCCGTTCGTTCACTTATTCTGGTTGCGCCCGATCTCCTTCAATTCCTGCTCGTCTTGCTTTATTTGGTTGATGTACTCAGCCGCCAATTCGACCTCGACGCCTTCCTGCAAATAGCGGCGCAGCAACGCTATGCGGCGGCGAAGGGTCGTGGCACGGTCGTCGGCCACGTCTTACGCGCGGCCCTTAGGCGTGGCCGCCGCCGTCAAGCGCGTACAGAACGGCCCAACGGCAAATACCGGCTGACCCTCGGGGCCTTCGAGAACCGGTTCTTCCGTGGCGATACGCAGCACCTCGTGATGCACGTAACTCGCGCCGCATTCCGCGGCAGGAAGTTGCCACTCCTTGACCAGGCGATCGTCGAGCACCGAATCGAGAGCCATCAGCCGAACCGTGATGGCCATCGCAACAAGGCACGACGCTTCACCCCAGCCTTTCCGCTCGACCAACTCGACCACCCGCGCAGTGCGTGTTTCGAATGACTTTTTGTCCGCGGCCGGCAGTTTCGCGATCATCAGCATCGCCTCGCCGAGCAACTCCGGCGGCACGGTGATCGCGTTGATCCGGCGCTTGAATTCCGTGAAATCCATCACCGGAGAAATCCCACCGGCACAACCGTCTCTGACAAAGCAAGCCGACGCAGCTTCGTCGAACCGGTGCGCCATGGACCTCGCCGTCTATTCATTCCGGCTGATCCAGATGTTTGAGCGCTAAGTTGAGGACAGCCCGCTTGTCGGGATCGGAGAATTGAAGCGCCTCACGCTCGATTTGCGTTGCGAGTTCGTTGCGCGCCACATATCGGCCGAGCGCCGGAAGGCGGTGGCAGTCCTCGTCGAATTCCGCGAGGATTTCGCGGAGCTTTGCGCGCCACACTCCATCGTCACTCGCTGTGCGCGCCAGCGCGAGGAGCCGGCCGTGGTAGCGCCCATAGAGCTCTGTCATCCAATCCGGCTCCTCGCAAGGGCATCGCTCGATTGCGGTGCATCGAACGCGAGTAACGTTTGAAACCGAACCGCCGAATGGCATCTTTGATGTTTAATATATCACTTGTCAATGATTGAAATTAAGTTATTGAGATGCGCCATTGACGATGGCGTGGGAGCACGCTAACTCTTACGGAATTTATAAGGTTCCTGATGGACAAACACCTAGTTCCCGGCATCTGGAAATGTTCTCGGTCTTACGCGGCGCGGCCGACGCCCGCGCCAGTGGCTTAAGCGGCACGTGAACAAGCAAATCAACCGGAGCCCGTGACCGCGCTGCTACTCTCCTTGGCCGTTCTCTTGGTTGGTGGCATCGCGGCGACAGCGGGCGCTACACGAGCTGCGGCGGCACATCTCCTCGGCCAGGCGGCGGCGATAGCAGGGTCACTGTTCGGATTGGCGGCGGCGATTGGTGTTTTGTTCACCGGCAAGCCCGACGGGGTATCCCTGAGTTGGTCAATGCCGGGCGGCGGGCTGCATGTCGAGATCGACGTCTTGTCCGCCTTCTTCTTGCTTCCAGTGTTCGGTCTCTCCGCGCTAACGGGGCTCTACGGCCGCAGCTACCTCGAGGATGGAGAGCCAGGCACGGCCTCGTCATGGCTCCACCTGAACCTGCTGACCGCGGCGATGGCGCTGGTGGTGGTGGCGCGCAACGGCCTACTCTTTCTTCTCGCCTGGGAAATCATGGCGCTGGCGCCGTTCTTTCTCGTTATCTTCGATGATCGACGGGAGAGCACGCGTCACGCTGCCTGGATTTATCTCGCCGCGACGCATCTCGGCACAGCATTCCTGCTGGTGATGTTCGTGCTGCTCGCGAACCTCGCGGGGACGTCGGACTTCGGCGGTTACGCTGCGGTATTACGCGCCAATCCGACGCTGTCTTCAGTGGTTTTTCTACTCGCATTAATCGGGTTCGGGTCTAAGGCCGGCATCGTCCCCGCTCATGTCTGGTTGCCGGAGGCGCATCCGGCCGCGCCGAGCCACGCCTCGGCACTGATGTCGGGCGCAATGATCAAGGTCGGCATCTATGCCCTCTTGCGCATGCTGACCCTGTTGGGCACGCCGCCGCCGTGGTGGGGCTGGGTACTGCTCGCGGCCGGGGCGGCAAGCGGCGTGCTTGGTGTGCTCTACGCGCTGGCGCAGCATGACTTGAAACGCCTGCTCGCGTATCACAGTGTCGAGAATATCGGGATTATTCTGATCGGTATTGGCATCGGCGTCCTGGGCCTCGCCTATGGCAATCCGACGCTTGTCGCGCTCGGCTTCGCGGCCGGCCTCCTGCACGTCGTCAATCACTCGATCTTCAAGGGCCTCCTGTTCCTCGGCGCCGGATCGGTGCAGCACGCTGCCCACACCGTCGAACTCGAAGAGCTGGGTGGGCTCCTCAAACGGATGCCATGGACCGGGGCATGCTTCCTGCTCGGCTCGGCGGCGATTGTCGGCCTACCGCCGCTCAATGGCTTTATCAGCGAGTTCCTGCTGATTTATTCGGGTTATGTCGCGCTGCTCCTGCCGACAATGGCGGCCGCGGCGGCAGGACTCATCACACTGGTGGCGATGGGTTTGATTGGCGGTCTCGCCGCCGCGTGTTTCGCGAAAGCCTTTGGCATCGTGTTCCTCGGCGCGCCGCGCAGCAGCGAAGCCGAGCATGCGCAAGAGTCGGGGCAGCCAATGCTGGCGTCAATGGTCATACTGGCCGTTCTTTGCGTCGTAATCGGAATTGTGGGCCCCTTAGTTGTCTCCGCGCTGACAGCGGTGGTCGCCGCAGCGAGCGGGTTGCCAGTGACCGAGATCGCCGCTGCACTCAACCCGGCTTCAGGGTCGCTCGCGGTCGCAATCGCGCTGTTCACGGCACTGGTCGTGCTGTCGGCGCTCTTTTGGGCGGCGCGTGAGTGGCGGCTTGCCCGCGCCGGCGTTCGCCGCGCGCCCGTGTGGGGCTGCGGCTTCGGCCGTCCGACCGCGCGCATGCAATACACGGCATCGTCATTCTCCCAGCCGCTGGTGACCCAGTTCCGTCTGCTGATCGCCAATCGCGAGGCGGTCCTCACGCCGGACGGCTATTTCCCGGCGGCCGCGTCCTACGCGAGCGACAGCGGCGACCCGTTCCTGCGTTTATTGTTTGCGCCGACCTTCCGCTGGTTCCGACGGCTGGCAAGCCGGCTGAACGTGATCCAGCACGGCCATATCCATGTCTATGTCCTTTACGTCGCCGCGACGCTGATTGCGCTCCTGGCCTGGGCGAGCCTCTGAGCGATGACCCCGCCGCACCTTTTCGCCCCCGTTTCGGCGCTGTTGCTGGCGCCGCTCTTTGTCGGCGTCATCAACCGCACCAAGGCGTTTGTCGCCGGGCGCCGCGGGCCGCCGCTGGCGCAGCCCTACCGCGATGTTTGGAAGCTGCTGCAACGCGGCGCGGTCTATGGCGAGATCACAACGCCGCTGGTGCGGCTCGGGCCGGTGCTGAACTTGGCGACGCTGATCACGGCATTGCTGGTCGTGCCGTTCCCCGGCGCCGGAGCAGCGGTGAGTTTTACGGGTGACCTAATCGTCCTGGTCGGCCTCTTCGCGCTCGGCCGCTTCGCGACGGTGCTCGCGGCGCTCGATACCGGGTCCAGCTTCGAGGGGATGGGCGCGAGCCGCGAGATGCATTTCGCGGCGCTGGCGGAACCTGCACTACTGATCGCGCTGGCGACGCTCGCGCGGATCACTGGCGCCACCGATCTTGGCTCGATCTATGGAGCGATAACGACCGCCAGCTGGGTGCATGACGCAGCCGCTTTGGCGCTGGTCGGGGTGAGCTTTCTGGTGCTGGAACTTGTGGAGAACAGCCGCATTCCGGTCGACGACCCGACCACCCATCTCGAGCTGACCATGATCCATGAGGTCATGGTGCTCGACCATGGCGGGCCCGATCTCGGTTTCATCCAATACGGCGTTGCGCTCAAACTCTGGATCGTCGGCATCCTGCTTGTCGGCATTATACCGCTTTACGGCGTCGGCGCGGAATTCGCCCTTGGTGCGGCCTTACTTGGAATGGCCGCGCTTGCTGTCGCAATCGGCATGATCGAGTCGGCGATGGCGCGCTACCGGCTCGTGACGGTGCCGCAATTCATCGTCGGTGCCGCGACTCTCTCGGCCGTCGCCTTCATGGTGCTGCTGGTATGAGCGCGATGCCGGCGCTGCTCGCCCTCATCCACGCGGTGGGCCTCCTAACCTGCTTTGCATTGCTCGGAACAAGCCGGATCGGCGCCTGCATCCGGTTTCTGTCGGTTCAGGGCATGCTCTTTAGCCTCGTCCCGATTATTGCTCATGATGACGGTTTCACCTTGCGCGTCCTCCTGTTGGCTGGCGCCAATATTTGCCTAAAGGGGGTGATCTTCCCAGCCGTGCTGCTGCATTTGCGCGCCCGCGCTGGGTTCCATCGCGAGGTCGAGCCGTTCGTCGGCTTCGTCGCGTCGATCCTGTTCGGTATCGCCGCTCTGGTCGTCTCACTAGCTCTCGCCCGCGAGCTGCACCCGGCGCTGAGTCATGCCCCGTTTGTAATGCTGCAGGCGGCGATTTTTCTCATCGCGATCGGGCTGTTTCTGATCGTCAGCCGGCGCAACGCGCTGATCCAGATCGTCGGCTACCTAGTGATCGAGAACGGCATCTTCGTGTTGGGTGCGATCACCGTGGTCGAGACCCCGCTCCTCGTCGAGCTCGGCATCCTGCTCGACGCCTTCGTCGCCGTCTTCGTGATGGGGATCGCGGTCTTTCACATCAGTCGCGAATTTGGCATGGCCGACGTCGATCGGCTCAACACGTTGCGAGGTTGATGCGATGACGCCGGGATACGCCATCGACGCCATGCTCATTGTCGCCATCGCGGGTGCGCTGCTGTGCCTTGCCGCGCGCCCGCGCCAGGTGCTCGCCATGGCGATCGCGGTTTCAGCGGTCGAGCTCGGTTTGGCCGCGTCGCTATGGGTCACCGTACTGGCGAAAAGCCATGTGACCGCCGCGGATGATCTGTTCTTTGTCGACGCCTTCTCGACGTTCCATCTCGTCGTCCTGTGCTTGGTCTTTCTGCTCTGCTCGCTGTTCGCGTGGGATTATTTCGTGGATGGCGGCGAGTTCACCCTGGCCGTGGGCACCGCTCGCCGCTTCGGCGCGCTGTGGCTCGGCTCGTTCGCCGCGATGATGCTGGTGCTCGTCTCCAACAATCTCGGGATCATGTGGGTCGGGATGGAGGCGACGACGCTGCTGACCGCGTTCCTGATCTCGCTTCATCCCGACCGCCTCTCATTGGAGGCGATGTGGAAATACCTGCTGATCTGCTCGGTTGGCATCGCCTTTGCCTTTGTCGGCACGATTTTCACTGCGGCGTCGGTGCAAGAGGGTCTCGGCGCTGATGCGCTCTTGTGGACCCGCCTCGCCGCGCCCGAGGCGCGGCTCGATCCGACATTGATGACCTTCGCGTTCGTCTTCGTGCTGGTCGGGTATGGCACCAAGGCCGGGCTCGCTCCCATTCATTCGTGGCTCCCGGACGCGCACAGCCAGGCACCGGCACCGGTCTCCGCGATGTTCTCGGGTTTCCTGCTGAACACCGCGCTCTATTGCATCCTGCGCTACGTGCCGCTGGTGCGGCGCGCGCTGGGGAGCGGGTTTGCCGACCATCTGCTCGTCTTTTTCGGTGCCTTGTCGATCCTGGTGGGGGCCGGCTTCATCGTCTTCCAGCGCGATGCGAAGCGGCTGCTCGCCTATAGCAGCGTCGAGCATTTGGGGATCATCGCGCTCGGCTACGGCCTCGGGCCGCTGGGTTCGTTCGCTGCGCTCTTCCACACGCTGAACCACTCGTTGTCGAAGTCGCTCGCGTTCTTCGCGGTCGGACGCCTCGGCCAACGTTACGGCACGCATGACATGGGAACGCTGTCCGGCGCGCTGCGCACCGACCGGGTCTGGGGGCTGGGACTGCTCGGCAGCCTCCTGGCACTGATCGGCGCCGCGCCGTTCGCGATCTTCATGAGCGAGTATCAGCTGCTGCGTGCCGCTGCGCGCGAAGGAGCCTGGCTGGTTCTCGTTCTTTTCCTTGCGGCGGGAGCGGTCGTTTTTATCACGGCGCTGCGTCAGCTGATCGACATGGCTTTTGGCGACGCCCATTCGAGCATGCCAAAGGCGCGAAACGCTAGTTCGTCGATCTTGCTCGTTGTCGGCGTGATCGGGCTTCTGTTGTTCCTCGGGCTGTGGATGCCGCCCTGGCTCGGCGACGCGATCGGCCGCGCCGCCGACGCGGCGGGGGCGCGGTTGTGACCTCGCTGCTCGATACTCCTAATGCCGTACCGGTGCCCGCCGCCGAGGTGCCTGAGGTCGATGTCAACCTGTTTCGCCAGACTGTCCTGGCGTCCGTCGGCTGGGGCCGCCGGCTCTTGCTTCTCTGCGGGCTAACCCGTACGGCCGATGGGATACGGCTGCTCGCGGCGCTGGCCGACGACGCGAAGGGCAAGATCGGACTCGTCACGACAGTCCTCAGGGACAGCTATCCATCTCTCACACCTGCTTGCCCGAGTGCGCATCATTTCGAGCGTGAGATTTTTGAGCAGTGGGGCGTCCGTCCCGAGGGACATCCTTGGCTCAAGCCGGTCCGCTATCCACTCGGAGCAACGGCGATCGACGAAGGAGAGTTCTTTCGCGTATCCGGCGCCGAAATTCACGAAGTCGCGGTCGGACCGGTGCATGCCGGCGTCATCGAACCCGGCCATTTCCGCTTCAACTGTCATGGCGAGCGCGTGCTTCACCTCGAGATCGCGCTCGGCTATCAGCATCGCGGTGTCGAGGCGGCGCTTCGCGGCAGCCCGCACAAACGAAGCATCCATCTCGCCGAGACGCTCGCCGGCGACACCAGCGTCGGACATGCGACCGCTTATTGTCAGCTCGTGGAAGGTCTAGCGCACACAGTGTGCTCGCCGCGCGCGCGATCTCTCCGGGTGATCGCGCTGGAGCTGGAGCGCATCGCTAACCATATCGGCGACCTCGGGGCATTGGCCGGCGATGTGGGGTTTCTGCCTGCTGCCGCCTATTGTGGACGGCTCCGCGGTGACGTCCTGAACCTCACCGCGATCCTGTGCGGAAGCCGGCTCGGGCGAGGCTGGATTCGTCCGGGCGGGGTGGCAGGCGATCCAGGCCTTGATACCCTCGGCGAGCTGCAACATCACCTCATTGCCGCCGAGCGCGACATGCGCAACGCCACTGATCTGTTGTGGAAATCGTCGTCGGTCAGGGCGCGTTTCGAGAATACCGGCGTCCTGTCGCAGAAGGTTGCCGCCGAACTCGGCGTCGTCGGTCCAGCGGCGCGCGCAAGCGGCATCGATCGCGATGTGAGACGCGACTTTCGCGCCTCGACATACGACGGCCGCGGGCCAGTGATCGTCACGGAGGAAACCGGCGATGTCTTCGCGCGGGCTGCGGTTCGCTGGCACGAGATCGAGAATTCGCTGGTCTTTCTCGACTACCCGCTCGCCGATCCCGGCGAAGGCCAGGCGCTAATAGGCGTCGGCCCGTTCGTACCCGACAGCATCGTTCTGTCGCTGGTCGAGGGCTGGCGTGGCGAGATCGTCCATCTCGGGCTGACCGACGGAATGGGTCGCATCGTGCACTACAAGGTCGTCGATCCGTCCTTCCGCAATTGGTTTGGCCTTGCGATGGCGATGCGTGGCCAGGCGATCTCCGATTTTCCGCTCTGCAACAAGAGCTTCAACCTGTCCTATTGCGGGCACGATCTGTAAAGGACGCAGCATCCATGTTCAAAGCCCTCATGGCGCGCGTCCGTCAAGGATACCGAACCGCTGCCTACCCGTCGGAGCAGCCTCAATTGCCGCCGCTCTTTCGCGGTCGACCAATCTTCGATCAAGGAAAATGTCCGGCCGAATGTACCGCGTGCAGTGATGCCTGTCCGAGCGAGGCTGTGAGGGTCTTGCCCGAGGGGCCTGAGCTCGATCTCGGCCGCTGTATCTTTTGCGGCGACTGCACAACCGCGTGCTCGGAAAATCTGGTTCGCTTTACCCGCGACTGGCAGCTTAGCGCGTCGGATCGAGCCGAACTCCTTGTCAGCGGAGCAACCGCGCCTCATGTCGAAGCGCTGCAGAGAGAACTACGCCGGTTATTGGGCCGCTCGCTGCGGCTGCGGCAGATCAGCGCCGGCGGCTGCAATGGCTGCGAGGTTGAGGTCAATGCGCTCGGCAACGTGGTGTTCGACGCGAGCAGGTTCGGGATCGACTTCGTTGCGTCGCCACGCCATGCCGACGGCGTGCTGATTACCGGGCCGATTACCCAAAATATGCGTGCGGCGACACTCGCCACTTATGAGGCTGTGGCGGAGCCAAAGCTGGTGATTGCCGCTGGTGCCTGCGCGATTTCCGGCGGAATTTTTCGGGGGCACAAGGAGGTGGAGGACGGAATCGACGGCCTGCTGCCGGTCGATCTCTACGTGCCTGGATGCCCGCCGCACCCGGTCACAATTCTCGATGGCCTGCTGCGGCTCCTTGGTCGATTGTGATCGCCTTCGGCCGATCCGATGAAGCGCAATCCCGCAATTTTGATCTCTCGTACATGAGCCGAAACTAAAGTATGATGTTTGAGCGATGAGTGGCCGCTATCCTCAGTCCGAGCCGATGTCGTGCTGACCGCGGCACAAATGAAGGCTGCCCGTGCGCTCGTCGGCATGGAACAGAAGACACTGGCGGAGCTCTCCGGGGTGTCGCTGCCGACGATCCAGCGCATGGAAGCCAGCAACGGAGTCGTCCGCGGCGTCATCGAGACGCTAATGAAGGTCATGGGGGCGCTTGAAGCGGCGGGCGTCGAGTTCATCAACGAAGGCGCGGTTAGCAGCACTGGCGGGCGGGGCGTCCGCCTTCGTCGGGGGAGCAGCTGACCAGGACTGGTGACGGGGCCGCGTGCGTCTCGCTTTACAGTTTATAAGCGACGACGAAGACCGCCGCGATTGCGCCCAGCACGACGACGGCAACCATCGACCATTCGAACCATCCCATTTTGGCCAGCATGGGGTCCTCCCTTCGATATTCGTTGCGTGCCCGGTCTTGAACGCGGACTTTCGGGGGAGAGCGCGGCTTAAAAAAGCCCAGCGCTTTCGATCACTATCGCACAACCCCTATTTTTGATGGCCTAAGCATGAAACGTCAAGATCGGTAGTACAGAAGTTGTCCTCTGTCGCTGAATGTTGAGAGCCGAGCTGCTCGGGTGTACCGCGAGAAACCGTTATCGCTGTCTGATGATCAGCCGCATGAGGCGGCGCCACGCAATCGACTCATCAGTTCCGGCGCCGGCGCACGAGCCGTTCGTCTTCCCAGCCCCCAAATCCTGCCCCCAACTGCGGGAGCGAATTGAGGTGGTGTGCAGCAGCTATCGCAGCCTCATCAGCCGGTTTTCGGTCAATGCCGAACGGCTCGTCAAAGGCCGCGATCAGCGCCGTCAGCCGTCATACAACAGAGCGGGCTTATTTCGAGTCGACCGCTACTTTTTCAGATCGAGGAGAAAGCTCGGGGTCGCGATGGTGCCGATCTGGGCCTGTTTTGAAACTGTGGCGCCGGCGCCGAGCGCACCCGAGGCGCCCTTGATCGGCCCGGACCGTTCGGTCACGAACACCGAATACATCCCGTCGGTCATCGTGCTGACGCGGGTCGTGGCGGAAAAGCCGGTCACTTCGGTGGCCGGCTTAACAGACGCTGTGGCCGTCCAGGTGAGATTGGGCGTCCCCGGAACGTCGATTGGCAGCACTAGCGGGTATCCACCCATGGCGGGGGTCCTGCCGGACGGCTCGGAGCTGAATTGCCAACCCTCGGGCGTCTTCACTGATCCGTCGACAAGACCATAAAAGTTATAAACGGTGACAAAATCTGCCGGGAGATCGGCGCTGGCGGCGGGCCCCATCGTTTCGTTGTCGCCGACCCTTATCGAAAAATGGTAGGTGGTCGTGCCGTCGGCATTCGTGTCGACCTGCGTCACTGACACTTGTGCCGCGTCAACCCCGCCGATGCTGAAAGGCGCGACTGCCGCCATCACCATCAATACGAGCGCAAACCGTCGTCGCATCGCGTAGCTCCGTTCAGATAAAGCTTGCGAGTTTAAATAGCCATCGGCCTATCCGGCTCTTTGGCATGTAGCAATAGACATTGCCCTGCCAAAGCGTACGATCGCAGTCGCGATTGTCCAATGCCGTCGCATAGCCGGCGGCGCTCATGCAGTCCGGCACCTCGGCTTGAAAATGAGCGAGCATCTTGCCCGCGTCCTCGTTGGGGTGGGCGTGCTGTGAGGCGACAACGCATTCGTGCAGCTGGGCGCGCTGACCGTTGAGCCCGGCGGACCACAAGCGCAGCCCAGTGCCGGCAAGCCCACCCGCGACGACGCAACCGACGATGGCGGCGATCCCGATGAGGTACCGCCGATGTCGGCTCGGCCCATCGGCCTTTGCGAGGGGCATGAGGCTTAACGGAAAAATTGTGGCCACGGGTGTGAGGTCGTCTCTTACAGGATCGGTCGGGGCGCCGCCATGGCTCATTCCGGATTAGCCCTGA
>Ga0187784_10002928_pt1 | contig 13752 bp, 12 predicted proteins | sample 1015_SJ02_MP15_2_FD_132964 | JGI IMG/M metagenome (GOLD analysis project Ga0187784, IMG submission 132964) | Tropical peat soil microbial communities from peatlands in Department of Meta, Colombia - 1015_SJ02_MP15_20_MG | ecosystem: Environmental > Terrestrial > Soil > Wetlands > Peat | place...
GCGTGTTCGCCGGCTCGTTCGGGATCGCCGACATCCAGGCGGTGCTCGGGCTCGATCCGGCCGCGGCCGCGGCGACCGCGCGGCAGCTCGTCGACTCATCCTGGCTGGTGGTGACCAGGGACACCGAGCAGAACACCTTCAGCATGCTGGAGACGATCCGCACCTTCGCCGCGCAGCGGCTCGAACAGGCTGGCGACGCCGCTGCGGTCGGCGAGCGGCACGCGCGGCACTTCGCCGAGGTCGCGGCCGACAGCGAGCTCGGGCTCGTCAGCCCCGAGGCGTCGCTCTGGCGCACCCGCCTCGAGACCGCGGTGGCAGACCTGTACGCCGCGTTGGCGTGGGCGGACGAGCACGACGAGGTCGACCTCGGGCTGCACATGAGCGCGGCGCTGTGGCAGTGGTGGCTAGCCAGCGGCCGGCTCGCGGTTGGCCGCAGCTGGGTGGCCACCTTCCTCGCCCGAGCCGAGTCACGGCGCGACGAGCGGGCCGGCCGCGCGCTGTGCTCGGCCGCGGTGCTCGCGGCGGAGAACGGAGACTACGCCGCGGCGGTCGAGCACGCCGAGCAGGCCCTGGCCATCTTCGCGCCGCTCGGCCTGACCCAGCGGATGGCACTAGCCGCCACGGTGCTCGGGTCCGCGCAGCGCTATCTCGGCAATCACGAAGCCGCGCGGCGCGGCTTCCAGACTGCGCTGGACCTGCGCGCCGAGCTCGGTGACCGGCGCGGCATGTCGGTCGCGATGAACAATATGGCGCTGGTCGAGCTCGACGACGGTGACCTCGACCGCGCCAGGGAACTGTTCGAGCGGTCGCTTGCGATCAAGCGCGAGCTCGGGGAACAGCGATCCATCGGCATCGGCCTGGTCAACCTCGCAGACGTGCTGATCAGGACCGAACGGTGGGATGCCGCCGACGCGGCGCTCGCGGAAGCCGCAGGCCTCACTGCCGGAGACCCGCAGCTCGCGGGCACCATCCAGTGCAATCAGGGGACCGTGGCCGCGCACCGCGGCGACTTCGCCGCGGCCGGCGAGCACTTCCGCGCCGCGATCGTGGCTGCGGAGGCCGGCGGTCATGCGCACGTCGGCGTCGAGGCCATGATCGGCCTCGGCCGGGTGTGTTACCAGATTGGCGACCGCGACGAGGCGATGCGACAGCTGCAGGCCGCGCACGCGCTCGCCGCCAAGACCGGCAATTCGCAGCTCATCGCCGCGGCCGAGGCCGCCCTCGCCGAACTCGGCGACACCGTCGACGAGGTTGCCAGCCCCGCCCCGGCGCGACACCTCCCCGGCAACCTCACCGGCCGGCAGGCGGAGGTACTCCGGCTGCTGGCCACCGGCCTGACGAACCGGCAGATCGCGGCCGAGCTATACCTGAGCACCGCCACGGTCGAGCGCCACCTGGCCACGATCTACCGCAACATCGGGGTGAGCGGCCGGGTCGAGGCCGCCAGGTTCGCCCTGGCGAACGGTCTCGCCGCCGAGCCCGTCGACCGGGTCCGGTGACCAGCCAGTGGGGCGCCCGGCCAGGCCGGCCTCGTAGGCCAGCACGACGGCCTGAACCCGGTCGCGCAGACACAGCTTGGTCAGGATCCGGGCCACGTGGGTCTTGACCGTCGCCTCGCTGAGCGTGAGCGCCGCGGCGATCTCGGCGTTGCTCATGCCGCGCGCGACGAGCCGCAGCACCTCCAGCTCGCGGGGCGTCAGCGCCGACAACCCGCCGCGGCCGGAGCCGGCTCCGCCAGAGCGCACCGGCAGCCGCGGTGCGAATGCCTCGACGAGACGCCGGGTGATAGCCGGAGCGAGCAACGCGTCACCGGTGCGGACGAGCTGAACGGCGGCCACCAGATGCTCGGGCGTCACGTCCTTGAGCAGGAACCCGCTGGCTCCGGCGGCCAGCGCCGCGTACACGTACCGGTCGAGGTCGAACGTGGTCAGGATGATGATGCGGATCCCCGGGCCGGCCGCGTCGGCCGCCAGGATGCGGGCGGTCGCCTCGATGCCGTCGAGGCGCGGCATCCGGATATCCATGAGCACGACGTCCGGCCGGTGCTCGAGCGCCGCCGCGACCGCTTGCTCGCCGTCGGCCGCCTCCGCGACCACGTCGATCCCGGCAGACTTCAGTATCAGCCGGAATCCGGCTCTGACCAGCGCCTGGTCGTCGGCTATCAGCACTCTCATGCCGCGACACCAACCGGCATGACCGCGCGCACCCGCCAGCCGCCGCCGGGCCGCGGCCCGGCGTCCAGCTCGCCGCCGTACAGCGATAGTCGTTCCTGCAGGCCGAGCAGCCCGCGCCCGGCCGCGGACGGACCGTCGCCTGCGACCGACGGGCCACGCCCGGCGTCGCTGACGGTGATCTCCAGTTCGTCGCCCCAGTGGACCAGGACCGACGTCGCGGCCCGGCCCGCGTGCCGCAGCACGTTCGTGAGCGCCTCCTGAACCACCCGGTACGCGGCCAGGTCCGCACCCGGCGGCAGCGGCCGCGGCGTACCGCGCACCTCCAACTCCACCGCGAGACCGGCCGCAGCGACCCGGCTGATCAGCTCATCCAGCTCGCCGAGCCCCGGCTGCGGGCGCAGCGCGACGTCGTCGCCTGCCGGGCTGAGCACACCGAGCAGGGTGCGCAGCTCGGCCATGGCGGTGCGGCCACTGGCCTCGACGGCGCGCAGCGCGTCCGCGGCCTCGTCGGGCGAGCTGGCCACGGCCATCCGGGCCGCGCCGGCCTGCACCACCATCACGCTGACGTTGTGCGTGACGACGTCGTGCAGTTCGCCGGCAATCCTGGCCCGCTCGGCCTCGATCGCCCGCAGCGTGGCGGCCTCGTGTTCCTCGGCAGCGCGCCGAAGCCGGGCGGCCGAGTCGCTGACCCGGCGTCGTAGCGTCCGGATGCCGAGGGCCGCAGCCACCGCCGGGGTTATCGCGAGCAGCGCGGTCAGCTGGTGGGGGAACTGCGGCAGCGTATTGCCAAAGGTGGCGGTGACGCCCACAGTGACGGCGGCTACGACGCCGATGGCAAGGTAGCGGTGCCGGCTGTACGCGACCGCGCTGTAGGCGGCGAATACTGCGGTGGCGAACGCGATGGCTGGCATGGGCACGCGGTAACTCAGCAAGAACAGGTGCGGCGCCAGCCGCTCCACCACCGGCGGCGCGGTCCCGCTGAACTGGATCCAGCAGATTGCCGCGGCGATCGCGAGCACGGCCGAGATCGGGTACAGCCGCCGCGCGGCCAGCGGCAGCCCGGTCAGCGCGGCCGCAACGTGCACCATCGGACCGGCGGGAGGCACCTCACTCGCCACCTCCAAGACGGCGAAAGCCGCGGCGCCCACGCCGATGGCCGCATCGAGCGCGAGCGCCCAGCCGGACGGGCTGCGGCGCGGCTCGGCTCGGAGCAGGGCGGCGATCAGCTCGCCGGGACGTCCGGCCATGCGACCATTGTCCTCGTACCGCCGGCCAGCGACCATCGGTCGCGGTGGCGAGCCTGACTACGTCGCTGGGATGACGGGGTCAGCGGGCCGTGGTAGCCGAGTTCGTCATCGCAGCCGACGCGATGCCAGCGGGCCGCCGCTACGGTCGGAGCGTGGACACCCTCGTTCAGCTTGAGAACGTCACGAAGCGCTATGACAACGGCGCCGCGCCCGCGGTCGACAACGTCAGCCTCGCCGTCGCGGCTGGCGAGGCGGTCGCGATCATGGGACCCTCGGGCAGCGGCAAGTCGACCCTGCTCAACCTCATCGCCGGGATGGACCGGCCGACCAGCGGCGCGGTCCGGGTCGGGGAGGAACGGGTGGACCTGCTCAGCGAGACCGCGGTCGCCCGGTTCCGGCGCCGCCAGGTCGGGATGATCTTTCAGTTCTTCAACCTGCTCGACGACATGACGGTCATGGACAACGTGCTGCTGCCTGCCCAGCTCGCCGGGACCCGGACGGCCGCGGCCCGGCAGCGCGCCGCGGAACTGCTCACGACGCTGCGGATCGCACACCGCGCGGACGCCTACCCGGCCCGGCTGTCCGGCGGCGAGCGGCAGCGCGTGGCGATCGCCAGGGCGCTCATCAACAGGCCCACGGTGCTGCTCGCCGACGAGCCGACTGGCGCAGTCGACAGGGCCACGGGAGACGAGATCGGCGCGCTGCTGCTGGAGCTCAACGCCGCCGGACAGACGCTGATACTCGTCACGCACAACCCCGACCTGGCCACCAGGTACGCCCATCGGGTCGTCGAGATCGCCGACGGTCGGGTTACGTCCGACACGGTGCTAGCCGCGGGGGGACGACCCCCCGTCCCACCCGACGGGAAGCTGGCCGCGGGGCGACGACCCCCCGTCCCACCCGATGGCGCGCTGCGGTGAGGGCGGTCATCCGCGCTGCGCGCGGCGGGCTCGGCGGCCGGCGACTGCAGGCCGTGATCATCTGTCTGGTCGTGCTCGCGGCGACCGCGGCCTCGACGCTGGCGCTCGGTATGCTCGCCGACGCCCACTCTCCGTTCGACCACGCGTTCGCGGTCCAGCATGGTGCCGACGACGCCGTCACGGTGGACACGTCGGTGGCAACACGTGGCCAGCTCACGGCGACGACCCGGCTCGCCGGCGTCGTCGCCGCGGCCGGGCCATTCGCCGAGACCACGGTCACCGCGCAGCTGACGACGCCTGGCTTCCCCGGTTCGCAGTTGGTGCCGCTTCAGGTCACGGGCCGGGCGTCGCCGGGCGGCCGGGTCGACGATCTCACCCTGATCGCGGGCCACTGGCCGACCGCCGACAACCAGATCGTGCTGTCTGAAGACGCGCCGGGAGCCCCCGGCGCGACGTTCACGGTCGGATCGCACCAGCTGACCGTCGTCGGCGTCGCTGACTCGGTCACCGACACCGCGCAGTCTTGGGTGCTGCCGAGGGAGCTAACCACGCTCGCCGGGCGGGCCGGCGCCCGGCAGGCGCAGATGCTCTACCGGTTCGCCGACGCGGGCACGTCCGCGGCGATCGCCGCGGACGTGGCCGCGGTGCGGGCCGCGCTGCCGCGCGGCGCGGTGCAGGACACGAGCTCCTATCTGGTGGTGCGCCAGTCCGAGCAGAGCAACATCGCGCCGTGGGTGCCGTTCATCATCGCGTTCGGCGTGCTCGCCCTCGTCATCTCAGTGCTGATCGTCGTCAACGTCGTCAGCGGAGCGGTCGTCGCGGGCACGACCCGGATCGGCGTGCTCAAGTCGATCGGGTTCACCCCGGCCCAGGTGGTGGCCTCCTACGTACTGCTGGTGGCGGTACCCGCGGTTCTCGGCTGCGTCATCGGCGCGTTCTGCGGGAACCTGCTCGCTGTCCCGTTGCTCCGCCAGAATGCGCAGGTCTACCAGGTCGGTGCGCTCGGCGTGCCGGCCTGGGTGGACGTCACGGTGCCGCTCGCGGTGCTCGCGCTGACCGCTGTCGGTGCGATACCGCCGGCGCTCCGGGCCGGGCGGATGAGCGCGGTCCAGGCGATCGCGACCGGCCGCGCCCCGCGGCCCGCACACGGCTACGTCGCGCATCGGGCACTTGCTCGGCTCGCGTCGCTGCCGCGGGCGGTCACGCTCGGGCTGGCCGCTCCGGCCGCTCGCCCGGCGCGCACACTCGTGACCGTCGTGGCCGTCATCATCGGCGCGGCCGCGGTCACGTTCGGCGCCGGGCTGGCGACATCACTGACCCGGGCCTACGCCGATATCTCGGAGGCCGCGCTGTCGGTCCGGGTACTGGCCCTGCCGCCAGGCCTGGCGCTCTTGCCGCCGCCGCCGAACGGCAGCAGGCGGGGCGGGATCAAGGTGGTCGGTGCTGGCGGGCCTGGCGGCCCGGCCGCGCTGACCGCCGCGCAGCAGCGGACCATCACGGCGGCGCTGGCTGCCCAGCCGGGCACGCTGCACTACGTCTCGGTGGCCCGTGACCAGCTCAGCCCGCCTGGCCTGGCCAGCGGCCTGGACGTCACCGCCTACGGCGGTAATCCGGCCTGGACCGGGCTCGCGCTGATCTCCGGTCACTGGTACTCGGGCACTGCCGAGGCAGACGCCAACACGCTGTTCCTCACCGACACCGGTACGTCGGTCGGCTCGACGTACCCGCTCAGCTCCGGCGGTCACACCGTCACGGTGCGGATCGTCGGCGAGGTGTTCCGGCCCGGCAACGACGTCGAGATGTACCTCAGCCCCGCCGCCGTGGCCGCCGTCGACCCCGGCGTGGGGGTGCAGGAGTACGACGTCTCGGTGCAGCCGGGCACCAGCCCGCAGGCGTACGCCAACGCGATCTCCGCGAAGCTCGGCGACTCGTACCTCGCCGGGTCGGCCCACGGCGGCGGCAGCGTGTTCGCGGCGGTGGACACCCTGGTCGTGCTGCTGACCCTCCTGATCATGGTCGTCGCCGGGCTCGGTGTGCTCAATACGGTCGCCCTGCAGATCCGGGAGCGGGCGCACGACATCGGTGTGTTCAAGTCGGTCGGCATGACGCCGCGGCAGACACTCGCCATGATTCTGTGCTCGGTCGCCGTCGTCGGGCTGGTCGCCGGGATCATCGCCGTGCCCGCTGGCATGTACCTGCACGACGGCGTCGTTCCGGTCACCGCGCACGCGGCGAACTCCGGTATTCCGGCGTCGATCCAGACGGTCTATTTCCCCTGGGAAATAGTCGTGCTCGCGCTGGCCGGCCTGGCCATCGCGATCGCGGGCGCGCTCGGCCCCGCGTCCTGGGCGGCGGGCACCCGGACCGCGTTCGCCCTGCGGGCGGAGTAGCCGAGTAGGAGCCCGGGCGCGGGCAACGCCGGGGCACCCGCGCCCCGAGCGACGGCACGTTATAACGCCGCACGCGGCGACCAGGCGGTCGGCCGGGTGCCGAGCCAACCCCGTTCCCAGAAAATACTTTTTGCTCCTTTTGTCATTGTGCGCAGTTACATGATTGCCGTGATTCGGCAGCCCGCCCTAGCCAGGTAAAAATGGCCGCGAGGTTCATCACCTGGGGGTCAGGGAGATGCTGGTGCGAGATCAGCTGGTGGGCGAGACGCGGCCGGTGCTGGCTATTTCCCTGGAACCAGGCGAGAGCGTGATCGGGCCGACCGCCGAGTTCGCGTGGATGACCGACTCCATCCAGCTGACCGCCGGCCAGCCCGGTCTGAGCACGTACACCGCAAAAACCGACGCTGGCATGATCGCATTTGCGGCCAGCCAGCCAGGTCGTATCCTGCCCGTCGATGTCGCGCCGGGCACCGCCTACCTGGTGCACGACCGCGCGTTCCTGGCGGGCACGCCAGGCATCGAAGTCGGCACTCCGGAACCCGCGCGGCCGCGCGGTCCCGCGCCGACCGACCGGCGGCTCCCGCTCCGCCGCATCAGCGGCCACGGCCGAGCGTGGGTGGCGCTGCCCGGTGACACCGTCAGGCATGACCTGGCGGCGGGCACGTCCCTCCGCGTCCACCCGTGGCACATCGGAATGTCCGACGCGTCTGTCGCCGTGCAACTGGCCGAGCTTCCGGCCGCGGCGGGCGAACCGCCCGGCGCGCGGACTCACCAGGTTGCCGTTCTGTCCGGTCCCGGCTCGGTGTGGCTGCTATCGCTGGCGCTACCTGACACCTGGGGCGGGCCGACATCGTCCCCGCGATTTTCGTTACCCCGAGAATGAGGTACCACGTCATGAACACTCTGCTCCACACGCCAGGCCGCCGGGCTGGTGTCGCCGCCGCGGCCGTCGCCGCCGCAGCCCTTGCCCTCGCCGCGTGCGGCGGCTCATCCAGCGGATCTGGCTCGGCCGCGACCGGGTCAACCAGCAAGCCGGCCAGTTCGCACACCTCCAGCCCGGCGGGCTCGACGTCGGCCGCAGCGGCGAACTCCGTGCCGTTCCCGATCGGCGTCGGCGACACCTGGACGTACTCGACGTCTGACGTCGCCGGCACGACCGGCACCGTGGTCAACAAGATGGTCGCGGTGAGCCCGGTAGCCGGTGGCCAGCAGGTGACGATGGACAGCACCAACACCATCCTCGGCACCACGACGACCAACACCGCTTACTACATCTTCCACTCGGACGGCTCCATCACCTTGCCGTTCAGCCAGTTCAACACCAGCAGCTCGTCGTCCGACGTCAAGCTGCTGTCCGGCACCCTGGAGTGGCCGTCGGCATCCGCCCTGGCGTCCGGGGCGACCTCGAGCAGCACGATCCAGATCCAGTTCAGCACCAACGGGCAGACCGAGAACGTGACCGCGGACATCGCGGTCAAGGGCGTCGGCACCCAGTCGGTCACGGTCCCGGCCGGCTCCTACACCGCCACCGTGGTGGACATGACCATGAGCGAGACGGTCGAGGGCATCCCGGTGAGCGACACGGTGACGACCTGGCTGGCGCCTGGCGTCGGGCCGGTGAAGTCCGAGGTGACGCTCGACGAGAACGGCACGAGCACGGTCGCGGGCACGCAGGTGCTGACCTCGTTCACGCAGGGCTAGCCGACTCGCCCGCGACGACTGACCGGGGCCGGGCGCGGGCCTGCGAAGGAGGGAGCCGCAGGCCCGCGCCCGATATCGTGGTGGCACCGATCGGCCCGAGAGCAAGGAGAGCGGCGTGCGCAGCTTTGCCAGCCTGGCGGAGTTCGTCGCGGCCAAGGGTGAGAGCCTCGGCTGCAGCGACTGGCACACGATCACCCAGGAGCAGGTGAACGCGTTCGCCGACGCCACCGGTGATCACCAGTGGATCCATGTCGACACCGAGCGCGCCGCGAGCGGGCCGTTCGGCGGCACCATCGCGCACGGCTACCTGACCTTGTCGCTGCTGCCGGTGCTGCAGATGGAGATCTTCGCCATCGAGGGCCTGACCATGGGCATCAACTACGGGCTCGACCGGGTCAGGTTCCCGTCGCCGGTGCCGGTCGGCTCGTCGATCCGCGCCGAGGCGACGCTGACCGACGTGCGGGAGACCCCACTCGGCTGGCTTGCCTCGATCCGGCTGCGAGTCGAGGTCCAGGGCCAGCAGAAGGCCGCGTGCGTCGCCGACACGCTAGGCCTTTACGTCGGATCCTGACCCGCCTCCTGGATCCCCAGGTCTCGCCGGCCGCGCAGCACGTCGCCGGCCGCGACGGCCTCGAGCACCGACTCGTCGCCCGCATACGGTTCCGCCGGGCGCGGCCAGTGCGTCACGACGTCGGTAAAGCCGAGCTCGGCCGCGCGCCCGGCGGCGTCGACGAGGCTGGCCACGCTGCGGAGCGCGTAGTCACCCGATGCGTCGAGCGACAGGTACTTCGGCACCGAGACGGGATCCCGGCCGGCCGTGCTGAGCGCGTCGGTGAACCTGGCGATGCCATCCGCCACCACCCGCCACCACCCCGCGGCGCCGGTGGTGGCGCCGGACCTGCCGCCGGTCGTCACCCAGCCATCGCCGAGCCGTGCCGCCAGTGCCATCGACCTGGGCCCGTCCGCCGCGAGGATAAGGGGGATCCGGGGCCGCTGCGTGCAGCCCGGCAGGTTCCGCGCGTCGACCGCGCGGTAGTAGTGACCGCGCCACGTGACGTGGTCGGTCCGCAACAGTAGGTCCAGGAGCTCGGCGAACTCGCGATACCGGTCGACGCGTTGGCCCGGCGTGAGGTCCGGGTCGCCCAGCACCTTGGCGTCGAAGCTGGCACCCCCCGCGCCCGCGCCGAGTCCCAGCACGATCCGGCCGTCGCTGATGTCGTCGAGCGCCGTGAGCTGACGGGCAAAGCTCACCGGGTGCCGGAAGTTCGGCGACGCCACCAGCGTGCCGAGCCTGATCCGCGCGGTGACCGCGGCCGCCGCCGTCAGCGTCGGCACCGCGTCGAACCACGGCCCGTCGACCAGCGACCGCCAGCCGAGGTGGTCGTAAGTCCAGGCGTGATCAAAGCCGTATTCCTCCGCCAGCCGCCACCGTCGCGCCGACTGCCGCCAGCGCTGGTCGGGGAGGATGATCAGGCCGAAGCGCACGAACGGGATGCTAGTGCGCATCCCGCGCGCGCTCTCGACCGGCCGTCGGTGATCTGTCGCTACGATCATCGGGTGCCGGACAACTACGCCCAGGAACCGTACGCGGCGGCCGAGGCCGGCGCCCGGCGGCTGGCCGAGCTGACCGGCAAGCCCCGTCACGATGTGGCGGTCGTGCTCGGCTCCGGCTGGGCCGCAGCGGCCGACGCACTCGGGTCGGCCGACAGCGCGGTCGCGCTCACCGACCTCGGCGCGCCCGCCCCCACCGTCGGCGGCCATCAGCCGATCGCCCGCTCGGTGCGGGTGGGCGGCCGGGAGGTGCTCGTCTTTCTCGGCCGCGTGCACCTCTATGAGGGGCACTCCCCTGCTGCCGTCGTACACGCCGTGCGGACCGCGGTCATCGGCGGGTGCACGCAGGTGATCCTGACCAATGCCGCGGGCGGGATCGCCGCCGCGCTCCGGCCCGGCCAGCCGGTGCTCATCAGCGACCAGCTCAACCTGACCGCGGCGTCGCCGCTGACCGGGCCGCTGCCGCCGGTCGGCTACCCGTCCAGGTTTACCGACCTGACCGGGCTGTATTCCGCCGACCTGCGCGCCGCCGCGCACGCGGCGGCGCCCGGCGCCGACCTGGCGGAGGCCGTCTACGCCGGTCTGGCCGGCCCGCAGTTCGAAACGTCGGCCGAGGTGGCGATGCTGCGCAGTCTCGGGGCCGGCCTGGTTGGCATGTCCACGGTGCTCGAGGCCATCGCCGCCCGGCATCTCGGCGCTGCCGTGCTCGGTATCTCGCTGGTAACCAACATCGCGGCGGGGCTATCGGATCAGCCGATCGACCACGAGGACGTCCTCGCAACCGGAGCGCGGGCGGCAGCGGGGCTCGGCGGACTGCTCAGGGCGATACTGACCGAGGGAACGTCACGTGCACGCCGATGACCTACGCGCGCGAGCCGCGACATGGCAGGCCGACGACCCTGACGAGACCGACCGCGCCGAGCTCGCCGCGCTGCTGGCCGACGATAGCCCGGAGGCCGCGGCAGAACTCGCCGACCGATTCGCCGGCCGGCTGATCTTCGGCACCGCTGGCCTGCGCGGGGCGGTCGGCGCGGGCCCAAACCGCATGAACCGCGCGACGGTCACCACGGCGACCGCCGCGCTCGCGGCCTGGCTGCTCGGCCGGGACCCGGCCGTGGCGAACGCCGGCGTCGTCGTCGGCTGCGACGCCCGGCACCGCAGTGAGGAATTCGCTGCCCAGACGGCCCGGGTGCTGGCAGGCGCGGGCCTGCGGGTACACCTGCTGCCGAGCAGGCAGCCGACCCCGTTGCTCGCTTACGCGGTCCGGTATCTCCACGCCGCGGCCGGAGTGATGATCACCGCTAGTCACAACCCCGTGGGGGATAACGGCTACAAGGTCTACGTCGCGGACGGCGCACCGATCGCGCCGCCAGCCGATACCGACGTCGAGGCCGCGATGGACATGGTCGGCCCGTCGGCCGCGGTGCCGGCAGCTCCGGCCGACAGCCCGCTGATCAGCCTCGTCGGGGACGAGGTGGCGCAGGCGTATCTGGACGCGATCTCCGCCGAGCTGGGGGTTGCACCCGAGGGCTCAGCCTGGCTCCGGCTGACGTACACGCCGCTGCACGGCGTCGCCGGCCAGCTCGCGCTGCGGGCGTTCGAGCAGGCTGGCTACCCGCGGCCGGATGTCGTGGCGGCTCAGTTCGCTCCTGATCCTGACTTCCCGACGCTGCGGTTGCCCAACCCGGAGGAGCCCGGCGCGCTCGACCTCGCGGTCGCCCAGGCCCGCCGGTCCGGTGCCGATCTCATCCTTGCCAACGACCCGGACGGCGACCGGCTCGCGGTGGCGATCCCCGACCCGGCCGCCCCAGGCGGTTATCGCCAGCTCACCGGGGATCAGGTGGGCGCGCTGCTCGGCTGGTTCTTGCTCGAGCGGCTCGCGGGCGACCCGGGGGCGACGCTGTCGGAACAGCTCGTGGTCAGCACCGTCGTGTCCGGATCGCTGCTCTCGACGATAGCCGCCACCGCGGGCGCGCCCTACGCGCAGACGCTGACCGGGTTCAAGTGGATCGTCCGCGCCGCCGACCTGCGGCCGGACGTTCGTTTCTGCTACGGCTACGAGGAAGCGCTCGGCTACGCGGTGACCGGCGCCGTCCGCGACAAGGACGGGATCAGCGCCGCGCTCGCCTTGCTGGCCGTTGCGGCGACGGCGTCGCGGGCCGGCCGGTCACTCCAGGACGTCTACGACGCGCTGGAAGAAGCGCACGGCGTGCACGTCACCGCGCAGGTCAGCGTGTCGACCGAGGCAGCGATCGACGTCATGTCCCGGCTGCGCGGCGCACCGCCGCACGACCTCGGCGGTGACCCAGTCCGCGCCGTGACCGACTACTCCGGCGGCTCCGACCTGCCGTCGGCCGACATGCTCGGCTACCAGCTGGCCGGCGCCCATGTGGTCATCAGGCCGAGCGGAACCGAGCCGCGGATCAAGGCCTACCTCGAGGTTGTCGAGCAGGTGACGGGCCGTACCCTGGCTGCGGCCCGGCTGGCCGCGGACGCGCGGATGGCGCGGCTGCGCGCCGCGGTCGCCGAACTGCTGCGGTAGTCGTTCGCGGCCCTGGCGCGCTCAGTCCCGGCCGGTAAAGCGGCTGACCGCGACGCAGAGTTTCGCTGCCCTCCGAATCGTGGCGCACCGTCCGGCGCCGACTCTGGCCGTCACCGTGCCGTTCCGTTGGCTAGTCGGGCACCCCGACGATCACGTCCGACGCCTTGATGATCGCGACCACCTGGCTGCCCTCGGCGAGGCCAAGCTCGCTGGCCGCCTCGACCGTGATCGAGGCGACGAGCCGGGTACCGCCCGCGTCCATGACCACGTTGGCGGTGGCCTCGCCCCGCGTGATGGCGGTGACGGTCGCGTTGATCTTGTTGCGCGCGCTGAGGCGCATGGCTGCTCCGATCCGCCCGGCGGTGTTCCGCCACCGGGCTGCTGACGACGCGGTCGGTCCCATGCTGCCGCATTTGCCGAGGCCGCGCGGCGGGTGGCAAGCTCGTCTGCATGACAGGTCATGAGCACGACCACGGGCACGGGGCGCACGACCAGCACCCGCACGGGCAGCCCGGGCACGTCCACGATGACAGCTGCGCCGTTGCTCATGGCACCGCCGACTCGCCTCGGGCCCAGGCCAAGGTGCTCGCCGCGGTATTCGCCACGCCGGTGGCGAGCTACCTGCTCCGCTACGGCGCCGACGTGGGCTACCGCGCCATCCTCATCGAGCCCGATCCGGAGCGGGCGAAGTCGGTGGCGGCGGACGGCTTCGAACTCACCGACGAACTCGACGCGGCGGCGGCCGCGGCGGCGGATGTGGTCCTGACCGATCACCACCGGCCCGAGCTTGGCCCGCAGCTACGCGACGCGCTGGCGGCGGGAGCACGGTGGGTGGGCATCATGGGTAATCCGCGGCACGAGCCCCCGCACGTCGCCGCGCTGACCGAGCTCGGTGTCCCGGCGGACGAGATCAGCAAGGTGCACCGGCCGATCGGCGTCAATATCGGATCGCACACGCCGGCCGAGATCGCCATCGCCACAATCGCGGGTCTGATCGCCGACCGGAACGGCAAGCCGGGCGGCTTCGAGTTCTGACCCGGCGCGCCGGCGCGGATTCAGGGAGGGCCTCTTGCCTGCGCAGTCTGGTTACTCCGGTACGCCGCTGCCGCGCAAGCTCGGCATCGGCGAAGGGGACGAGGTGGCGCTGATCGGCGCGCCTGAGTGGCTCGAGGACACCCTGCGCGCGGTGCCCGACGTGGCGAGCCTGCACACGGACCTGGCGGAAGA
>Ga0187784_10002929_pt1 | contig 13748 bp, 11 predicted proteins | sample 1015_SJ02_MP15_2_FD_132964 | JGI IMG/M metagenome (GOLD analysis project Ga0187784, IMG submission 132964) | Tropical peat soil microbial communities from peatlands in Department of Meta, Colombia - 1015_SJ02_MP15_20_MG | ecosystem: Environmental > Terrestrial > Soil > Wetlands > Peat | place...
GGATGGCCCTGCGGCGAGCGGTGCACGGTCAACGGACCGCGCACCGAAAAGTGCTTGCCGGTGTGGTTGAGGAAATGCAGTTTTTCGCGATCGAGATAGAGGCCGCGCTCCTTGTCGGCGACGACCGCGCCCTCCTCCCAGCTGTCCCACAGTCCGAGCACCACCTTGGCGAATTCGCGTGCCCGCGCGTAGCGGTCGCCGTGATGGGGATGCGCTTGCCGGCCGAAATTATAGGCCTCGGCGATGGCGAGCGACGTTACCAGATTCCATCCGGCGCGCCCGCCGCTGATCTGATCGAGCGAGGCAAAGAAACGTGCGACGTGGAACGGCTCGAAATAGGTCGTGGTCGCGGTGGCGACGAGGCCGATGCGCTCGGTGACGGCGGCGATGGCGCCAAGGAGCGTAATCGGCTCGAGCCGCGAGGCCGCCGTCGTGCGCGTCCACGACTCGACGTCGTCGGCGCCGAATGTCGCGTTGGTGTCGGCCATGAAGAGGAGATCGAACTTGCCGCGTTCGGCCAGCCGCGCAATTTCGAGATAATGCGCTAATGACTGCCGGCCGTGCGGATCGACATCAGGATCGCGCCAAGCGGCGACGTGGTGCCCCGTGCCTTCGAGAAACATGCCAAGTTTCATCATGGCCACACCTTCGCGCGGTCTATCGCGGCGCAGTTCCGCAGCGCGGATGCAACCGCCCGCCGTCGGCCACCGCGATGACCACGACGATTTCATTCGGCTTAGGCGCATCCGGCATCGTTACCGTAATCGTATCGAAATGGTCGAACGACCAGGAATCGTCCTTGTGGCTCAGCGGCACGTCAAGACTCGCGCCGCACGCCGCGACCTTGACGTTCGACGGGATAACCGCCTTGCCTCCACCCACCGCGGCGCGCATCGGTTTGCCGAGCATTGGGTGAATGCATGCACCGCCATGCTCGAATTCGCCGTCAAGGCCTACGATCGCGCCCTTGCCGTAGGAGGTCGGGCTTTTCGGCAGGAGTCGAACGAGATCGGCCGCAAACTGTTCGCCCAGGGCGCGGCCCGCCTCAAACAATTCCATCAAATCTTCAACATAGCGGCCGGCAAAGGGATTATTGATCACGGCAAGCGCCACCGCACGCGTGACAGGCTCGGCGGCGGCCTTCCCCATATCCGACGTTAGGACCTCGCGCAGCATCAAGGACTTGCGGATGTGCAGCATGGCAGGCCTTCCTTCCTTCGTCGGCGTCTTGTTTCCGTGCAACCCCTCGCAGTCCGCTATTTCGGAACGGCGTATGCGGTGCGGTTGATGAATTCCAAGGCCGTACCATCCGGATCGCGAAAATAGGCGCGAGGTCCGTCGATGGTGCCGCCGCGGCGGTCTTCCTCAAAAAACACGTCTACGCCTTTGGCCCTCAGGCCATCGACCGCTGCTCGGTATTCATCGGCACTAAGCATAAAGGCGTGATGTACGCCGTCCGACATGTCGAGCGGCCCGTTGATGATCGGCGCGTCGCGCTTGATCAGCAACACGCACACCCCGCCGGCATCGAGAAAGGTGATGCCCTTGTCCGGCCGCTGCGCCAGGAATTTGCAGCCGACGATATCGGTATAAAACTTTACGCTGCGGTCGACGTCGCTCACCGGAATGCTGAAATGCGCGACGCCTTTGATATCCGGCATGGCCGCTTCCCTTTGGTAGTTTCTTCCGTCCCGCGAGACATGGTGTCATATCTCGCCTGTTGCGCGGTCCTGATATTGTGCGACCTGGGGCGGGAAACACAATAGCTGCCGCATTGACACTCGGCTGGCCGAGCGCTTCGCTTCGTGACAGGCTCTGGCTTCGGTGCGGAACTGGGGGCTTGCCATGACGACCGTCGGCAGCGGCGCATTCACCTACGAACCCGTAGAAAACTGGGCGAAGCTGCCACCCGGCTGGTCGTTCAAGGAAATCGGCGGCGTCGGCGTCGATAAGCACGACAATGTCTATGTCTTCAATCGCGGCGAACATCCGATGATCGTGTTCGACTCCGGCGGCAATTTCCTGCGCTCGTTCGGCGAAGGGCTGTTTCCGCGAGCACATGGCGTCTTTATGGCGCCCGACGACACCATCTGGCTGACCGACGACGGCGATCACACCGTCCGGCAGTGTACGCTGGAAGGCAAAGTGCTGCTCACGCTCGGAATCTCCGGCAAGCCTGCGCCCTACATGAGCGGCGAACCGTTCCACCGCTGCACCCACACCGCGATGTCGCCGCAGGGCGATATTTACGTCTCCGACGGCTATGGCAATTCGCGTGTTCACAAATACGCGCCGAGCGGCAAGCTGCTCTTATCGTGGGGAGCACCCGGGACCGATCCGGGTGAGTTTAATATCGCGCACAATATCACCTGCGATGCCGACGGCTGGGTCTACGTCGCCGATCGCGAGAACCATCGCGTGCAGGTGTTTGACGGCAACGGCAACTACGAAACGCAGTGGAACAACCTGCACCGTCCGTGTGGCCTGTTCATGCCGCCTGGAAAATGCCCGATCTGCTACATTGGCGAACTTGGCGCCACGCAGCCGGTGAGCCGCAACGTGCCGAACCTCGGCCCCCGCGTCACAATCGTCGATAACACCGGCAAGCGCATTGCGCGGCTTGGCGGGCTTGGTCCGGGTCTCGGTCCGACCGAATTTCTCGCACCACACGGGCTTGCAGTCGACAGCCGCGGCGACCTCTATGTCGGGGAAGTGTCCTGGACCAACTGGCCCCAGACCTACAAGGATACGCCGCGGCCGGACAACCTGCGCTCGCTGCATAAGTTCCGAAAGGTCGCATAGGAGCATCGATGCCCGAGAAAAAGCTGACAGGCCGGATCGCGGCCGAGCGTGTTCGCATGCAGTCGACGCCGAAGCCGCTAGCCGGCGCGATCGAGCGTTTCCTTGCGCTCGGCGAGTGCAGCAGCCTGATTTCGGACGTGATGGACGAGCTTGGCATTCCCGACGGCGCAATCGGGGCAAGCGTGCTCAAACCGACCTTGCAGGGCAAATTGATTGTCGGCCCGGCGCTGACCGTGCGTAACATCAGGCAGCGCTCCGATCCCCTCAACACTGAGACCCACGTGAACCGCATGGCCGAATTCGAGGCGCATAACCTCGCCGAAGATGGCGACGTGCTAGTGATTTCTGGCGTCTCCGGCATGTCCAACATGGGCGGCATTTCATCGATGACCGGAAAGCGCCAAGGCGAGCGCGGCGCCATCGTCATGGGCGGCGTGCGCGACGTGCACCATTCGCGCTCGATCAACTATCCGGTCTGGGCCAGCGAGATCACGCCGGTCACCGGCAAATGGCGGCTCGAAACCGTTGAGATCAACGGCGAGATCCAGATGGGCGACGTGCGGGTCAATCCCGGTGATCTGGTGGTCGCCGACGACACCGGGGTGTGCTTTGTGCCTCGTGCCGACATTATGCGCGTGCTCGAACTGTGCGAGAAGAAGAAGAAAGCCGAGGACACGCGCATGGACGCGATTACTGAAGGCGTCCCTGTACCGGTCTTCTATGCAAAGGGCTAACGCGCTCGGCGGCGCCGGCGTTGGCCGAAATAATCACTGAGCCGCCATGTGGTTGGTGCGGACCACCTCGCCCCACAGCGCAATTTCACTCTTGAGCAGCGCGGCCGCGGCCTCCGGCGTCTCCTGATCCGTCGGATATTCATCCATGCCACCGTCGGCAAACAGCTTTTTCACCTTGGGATCGGCCAGCGCCGTGCGCAGCGCGGCGTTGAGTTTGTCGACGATCGGACGCGGAGTGCCGGCCGGCGCCAGCAGCATGTGCCAGAAATCGATGTCGAGCTTCTTATAGCCAAGCTCGACAAAGGTCGGCAGGTTCGGCAGGCCAGAGAACCGTTGCTTGGCCATGACGGCGTAGCCCTTGAGCTTGCCGGACTTAATGAGGGGCTGCGCGACCACTGCCGAGATCGGGCCGAGGTCCACCTGCCCGGCAAGAAGATCAACGAGCGCCGGACCTGCACCACGATACGGCACCTGGGTGACCTTCACGCCCATTTCCTGGAATGCCAGCACTTCGGCCAAGTGACCGAACGAGCCAACGCCCGGATGGCCGATCTTGGCGCTGCGGCCCGGCTGCTTCAGCCACGCCAGTAGTTCCTTGAAATCGTTCGCCGGGAGCGTCGGCCGTCCGGCGAGCGTATTGGACACCGTGTTGATCAGGCCGATCGGGACGAAGTCCTTCTCGGCGTCGAATGTGCGGTTTGGATAGAGCGCCATGCCCGCCGCCAGCGCATCCTGATGCTGCAGGATGGTGTAACCGTCGGGCGTCGCACGCGCAGCCCTGGCCGCGGCAATCATGCCGCCAGCGCCGCCGACATTCTCGATGACGACCGGCTCGCCCAAGGCCTTCTGCAGCGGGTCCTGAATCATACGGGCGGTCGCGTCATCGGCACCGCCGGGCGGAAACGCCACGATCATGGTAATGGGGCGGTCAGGATAGCGCTGTGCCGAAGCAGCGCCGGTTGCCAACAGACAGACCGCGGCAGCCGCCGCCAGTGCGCGTGCGAAAATCATGGTCCCCTCCCCAGCCGCAGTCATGGTTTTATTTCGGTGGCGGCCACCCGGACGTAACGGCTATGATTTTCGCGCTTTTCTCAAGCGTCACGCAAGGCTGAGGCGGCGCGGCGAGCCGTCGCGTCCGCCGTGCCGAGAACGGCGTAGGATCGATCGAATTATTCGTATCGAGCATAACGTTTCCGACATCGTACGCCCAGATCGCCTATAATGCCGGCGGAGGCGCACCAATGATATTCCGCCAGCTCTACGATTCGGTGTCCGGAACCTACACGTATCTCCTCGCCAGCAGGCACGGTGGCGAGGCGCTAATCATCGATCCGGTGCTGGAAAAGGTCGAGCGTTACCTCCAGCTCTTGCGCGAGCTCGACGTTAGGCTGGTCAAGGCCGTCGACACGCATTTGCATGCCGATCACATCACTGGCCTGGGCGCTTTGCGCGACCGCACGCATTGCATCACCGTCATGGGCGAGCAAACCCATGCCGACGTCGTCTCCATGCGGGTCACGGAGGGCGAGCGCGTCGCCATCGAAGGGCTTTGCCTCGATGTGCTCTATACGCCGGGCCACACCGACGACTCGTACTCCTTCGTGCTCGGCGACCGGGTGTTTACCGGCGACACGCTGTTGATCCGCGGCACCGGCCGCACCGATTTCCAGAACGGCGATCCGCGCGCGCAGTACGATTCGATCTTCAACAAGCTGCTCAAGCTTCCTGACGAGACACTGGTGTTTCCTGCCCACGACTACAAAGGCGACACCGTCTCGACCATCGGCGAGGAAAAATCGTTCAACCCGCGCCTCAAGGTCAAATCGATCGACGAATACGTCGACCTGATGAACAATCTGAAACTTTCCAACCCGAAGATGATGGACGTGGCGGTGCCAGCCAACATGCAGGTCGGACTGCGCCAGGCGGAGATTGCGCGCCGAGGCTGGGCGGTGTCGGCAATCGAGGCGCTGGCGCTTCCCGGCCGCGCCGATGTGGTGCTCATCGACCTCCGCGAAAAAAGTGAACGCGACAAGCACGGCACGATTCCCGGATCGCTGCATGCGCCTTATCCGGACCTGCAAGAGAATATCGGCAAAGGCGGCATGCTGCACGAACTCGCCGCGGCGACCGGCAAGCGGCTTGTGTTCTACTGCGCCTTCGGCGAACGCTCGGCCATGGCGGTGCAGGCGGCACAGGATGCGGGCTTGGCCAGCGCCTGCCACATCGAAGGCGGCATCGCCGCCTGGAAAAAGGCGGCCGGACCGCTCGCTCACTAAGTTAAAAGCGCTGCAGCGCGGCCCACCGCGTCAGCGCGATGATTCGCCAAGCGCCAGACGCAGTCCGTCGAGAATAGGCGCCGGGGCACCGTTGGCATCGGCGCGCGCCAGGAACAATCGCGTGCGGTTCGGCGCCATCTTTCGCAGTGCGGCGGCGAATTTCGCCGCATTCGCCTTGTCGCCCGCCACCGTATAGATCGACGCCAGCCAAGCCTGCACCAGGGGCGATCCGGGCATGAAGGTGTTGGCCCGCAGAGCCCAATCCAGAGCCGCCCGGTTGTCGCCGAGATCGAGTGCGGCTTCCGCAGCGAACAGATACCAGTAACCGATCGATGGGTCGTTCACGGTCGCGGACCGAATGGTCCGTTGAAGAATTTCCAAGCCTTTTTGCGGCTGACCGCTTCGCGTCAGAAGATGTCCCATCTGGCCTTGCGCCGGCAGAAAGCTCGGATTGATCTCAAGGCAGCGCTGCAGCGTTTTCATGCTCGTTTCATACTGATGGCGATGCTTTTGCAGGATCGCAAGGCTGTACAGAGCGGTGATCCAATTCGGATACTTCCGCAGCGTTTCGTTGAGCACGCGCTCGGCGGCGCTGAGGTCGGGCGGCGGCGTAAGATCGATGAAATTCGACCCTGCAACAATCTGAACACGCGCAACGGCCAGTTCGGCGGGCAAATAATGCGGATTACGCCGCAGCGCTTCCGTAAACGCATTCATGGCCGCAGTCAGGTTTTCCTTCGTTGTGCCGCGGTCCAGGGCCAAATACCCGCGCCCGACCAACTCGGCGAGCGTCAGTTGGGCGTCCGGCTTGCCGCGCAACCGCAGCGCCGCCATTCGCTCGACTTCGTAGGAGACCATTCGCGCAATGCCGCGGGCCGACTCATCGGCGACGGTCGTCGGGTCGCTGCGCTCGCGCTCCATATTGTCGGACCAGACGTTGGTTTGCGTGGCCGTATTGACCAATTGAACGTCCATCTTCAGCGTTTTGTTATCGCCCTGGACGTGACCGACGAGCGCGTATTGCACGCCGAGACCAGACAGCACATTGGCGTCTGGCTGGCGGTTGCGATAGGCATCCGACGTCGGCCCCGAGAGCACCCGCAAGGTACCGTAGCGGCTGAGATAGCCGATGACGTCGTGCGTGAGGAGCTGAGCATAGGCGGGATCGTCCAATGACGTGGCGCTGTCAGTCATGAATGGCAAAACCGCGACGCCACGGTTTTGCTGCGGTCCACTTACGAGCCGTGATAGGTCTGGCAAAATCCCCTGCCAAGTCACGATGCCCACCACGGCGACGCAGGCCGCCAGCGCGCCTGCCGCCAGCGTTCCAGGGGGCAGCCCACGCCGCCAAAACGGTCTGTGCGTTTGAGCGATCTGCTCAGGCTCCGGCGCAGCGGCCGGAACGATCACCGCGGAGTGTTCCGGTGACGTGAGCTCAGGCTGCGACGCTGTCTCTGCATCCGGAACGCCGGGGGCCTCTGCAGCCGCCGCAATAGCCGGCTCCCGCTCTGGAGGTGCGTCTGTCCGATCGTACTCGCCGCGTTTGATGGCATCAATCAGCACACGGGTGGCCGCCTCGGGCGCGACGCCGAGTTCATCACGCAGCAGTTCGCTGAGCAGTTTGGCGTGACTGAGCGCTGTGCCACAGCCTTTGTATCGGGCAATGAGTTTCAGAGCCCGACGCTGCCGGTCTTCCCGCGTCGGCTCGAGCGCAATCAGCCGCTCTGCAGCCGTCAAGGCGGCCTCGCCGTCGCCTTGGGCATCGGCGTTCCGGCACAGCGTCTCGAACACGTCAGCCGCCCCCGCAGCTAGCCGATGCGCCTCCCGCTCACGCCAGAGGTCGAAGTCCTCAAGATCGAGGATGAGGTCCGGCAACAGCGGACCGCGCCAAAGTTCTGCTGCCTCGGCGAGTTCGGCTGCCCCCCCGCATTTGGCAAGCGACACGAACTCGCGCGCATCGACCGACAACAACTTTCCGTTCAGCGCGACCGTCTCGCGATCGACGACAAGAACTTCAGATGCGATGGAGAGATCCTGGCGCAATGAATTCAGGCACTGGCGCAGACTGTGGCGCGCCTGCACATCGACCGTATCGCCCCAAAGCAGCGTCGCAAGCTCTTCACGCCGCGCCCGGAAATCCGGCTGCATCGCCAGATACGCCAGCAGGCCTCGCGCTTTCTTGGCCCGCACCGAAAGCGCGATCCGGCGGCCGACACTCGCCTCAATGGCGAACGGGCCGAGCAGACGCAAAGACACCGCGTTTAGCCTGAACATCGGTTGCGACCATCGAAGCAATACTTTTTCATTTTAGCATTCCTGATCTATGCATACCAGGAAGTCCTGCCCGGCGCCGTCACGCAGGCATCGCGGAACCAGATAAGTCTCTCAGCTTACAGATGGTTTCCTTTGACGGGGGGATGACGCCCGGTTGACCCCGGGCATGCCAGAGTAGCGGCATGCAGAAGCCGTCCCGGTGCCACGCAGGCGCGGGCGGCTCAAAACTCACCGGCAGTTCGGAGATGAATACCATGACGACAAATTCACAATCCGATGCCGCATTAGCCCTGCATCGCTTTGGTCTGGGGCCGCTGAGGGGTTCGATCGCTGCCATAGCTGACGACCCGCGCGGTGCCTTGTTGGCCGAATTGGAGCAGTCTGGAGCTGGACTCGTTGCGGCACCAAATCTGCCCAATAGCGCAGCCGCTTCGCGTGCCTTTTTCGAGTTCCGCGCCAAGCGATTAGCGCAGCGAAAGTTGGCGCAGCGCGCCAAGGAAGCTGCAGCGAAGGCGGCGCCTCCCGGCGCGGCCGGCAACAAAGCCATGACGGCAAGCGCCGAAGCTCAGACGGACGAGCAAGACACAATGCAGGACCAGGGGGACCGGCCGGCGAATGTCGGGGTCCAACTCGTGCAGAACGAAGCCAAGGTCCGCATCGAAGCCGCCGTCACCGCTAAAATCGGCTTCGTCGAGCGTCTTGTTTGGTTTTGGTCGAATCACTTCTGCGTTTCGACCGACAAAAGCACGTCGATGTCCGGCGCCTATGAGCGCGAGGCGATCCGCCCCCACGTTCTCGGTCGCTTCACCGACATGCTCATCGCGGTCGAGAGCCACCCGGCCATGCTGTACTACCTCGACAATGCCGAATCGATCGGACCGAATTCGGTCGCCGGCATCAATCGAAACAGGGGCATCAACGAAAACCTCGCCCGCGAAATTCTCGAATTGCATACGCTCGGCGTGCGGACCGGCTACACCCAAGCCGACGTCACGCGCTTCGCCAACACGCTCACAGGCTGGACCTTCATCGGCACCGGGATCCCCGAACACGGCGGCGAGTTCGTCTTCTTCGAGCGCTTTCACGAACCCGGCGAGCAGGTCGTGCTCGGCAAACGCTACCCCGACAGCGGTTTCGCGCAAGGCCGCGCGGTGCTCGCCGATCTCGCTCGTCATCCGGCGACGGCGCGGCACATTGCCGAGAAATTCGCACGGCATTTCGTCGCCGATGTGCCGCCGCCGGAGCTGATTAATCGGCTTAGGGCGTCCTTCAGCGACACCGACGGCGACCTCAAGCAACTGGCTCGCACGCTGATCCTGGCCGAGGAATCCTGGACGCCGGCGCGGACCAAGCTCAAACGGCCTTGCGAATGGCACATCGCCGCGTTGCGGCTTGCGGGCGCGCACGGCCGCGTCGCCAGTTTCATGGCCGGCCAGACTCTGCTCGGCGAGCCGCTGTGGCGTCCACCCGCGCCGAACGGCTTCTCGGACTATGAGGCGGCGTGGATCGATGGCCTCGCGGAACGCGCCGACATCGCCAGCAATTTCGCGGCTCGGGTTGCCGACCGGCTGGATCCCAAGGCGCTCGTCGACGAGGGGCTCGGCCCGCTGGCCTCGCCCCAGACGCGCGAGGCGGTGGCACGTGCCGGCAGCCGCGCCCAAGCGCTCGCTCTCTTGCTGATGTCACCGGAATTCCTGCGGAGGTAAGGCGATGACGACACTTCAGATATCACGCCGTAACACGCTGCTCAGCTCGGGCGCGTTGTTTGCCTGGGCGTTTCTGCCGAAACTCGCGCGCGCCGAAGGACGCGACCCGCGCCTTCTGACAATCGTGCTGCGCGGTGCACTCGACGGCCTCGCCGCGGTGGCGCCGGTCGGAGATCCCGATTGGGTAGCGTTGCGCGGCGATAACGCGCTCACCCTTGGCAGCAAGACGCCAGCGCTCAAGCTCGACAGCTTTTTCGCGCTCAATCCGGCGATGCCGAACCTGCACGGCATGTTCGCCGCCAAGGAGGCGATCGTCGTCCACGCCGCCGCCACATCCTATCGCGAGCGCTCCCATTTCGACGGCCAGGACATTCTTGAGAGCGGCGTCGAAAAGCCAGACACGGTCAGAACCGGCTGGCTCAACCGCCTGCTTGCGGGCCTCGCGCCGGAGGATCGGGTCAGCTCGAATGGCGGCCGGGCATTTGCAGTCGGGCCGGTGACACCCTTGGTGGTGCGCGGGCCGGCGCCTGTGCTGTCATGGTCGCCGCGGCGAATTCTGCCGGCAAGCGATGACACGGTTATGCGTCTCATCGCGCTCTATCGCGGCACCGATCCTGATTTCGCGCGCACCCTGGAAGGCAGCAAGAAGCTTGCCGCCCTCGTCCAAGAGCACGACGTCCAACAGAAGCCGACCAGCGAAATTACCGGCGCAAACGTCACGCAATTGCGCGCCTATTTTGCCGAGGCGGTCGGCGCGGCGGCAAAATTCCTGGCGCAGCCCGACGGCCCTCGCGTCGGCGCGCTCGCGCTCGATGGCTGGGACACGCATTTCAATGAGGGCATTGCAGGGGGGCAGTTGGCGCAATTGCTTGGGGCGCTCGACGGCGGACTCGCGGCGGCCAAAGAAAATATGGGGCCGGCATGGCGCGAAACCGTCATCGTGCTCATCACCGAGTTCGGCCGCACCGCTCGCATCAACGGCTCGCTCGGTACCGATCATGGCACCGCTACCGTTGCGTTGCTGGTGGGCGGCGCGCTCAAGGGCGGTCGCGTCATCGCCGACTGGCCAGGGCTTAAGCCTGCGCAACTCCTGGAGGGGCGCGACCTCAAGCCCACCACGGATATACGCGCCGTGCTCAAGGGCGTGCTGAAAGATCACTTGCGCGCTGACGAACGGAAGCTCGCGACGAACGTGTTCCCGAGCAGCAACGACGTGAAGCCGGTTGCCGGCCTCGTCGCATCGGCCTGACCTAGCTTTGTTGCCGAGGAGACACGCCACGAATCACGGAAGCCGCAGGGACAATCCTGCGGCTTCCGCTTTGGCACCGGCTGCGGGGAGGCGAAAAATTCAGCAGGCGCCTCGGGGAAAGGATCTCACAACCGGCAGACTAGAGCTGTGAACCGTCGCCGCCGTTACCGCCACCATCGGGGCGGTGATGACGACCAAATCCGCCGTGTTCCATTCCTTGGCCCATTCCTTGGCCCATGCCGTGCTGGCGCCAACCGCCCTCCCGCCCATTGAAAGCCAACCGGCGGGGATGCGGCCGCAATGCGCGGGCAAGCGTCTTGAAACGCTCTTTCTGCGCGTCGGTCAGGCTCTGATAAAGCGGCGCGCCGGTATCGGCGACCTTCTTGATCGCGGCGCTGGTCTTGGCCATAGCATCGGCGCGGCGTGCAAGGCGATCGAACGGACTGGTCTGAGTTTGGGCCGGTTGCGGTGCCGCACCCTGCTGCGGTGCCGCACCCTGCTGCGGTGCGACGCCCTGCTGCGCCCCACCCTGCTGCATACGCGCCTGCCGCGCCTCGATGCGCTGCGCCCGCAGTTGCGCCAAGTCGCGCAGCGCCTGCTCGAATGCAGGCCAATTCTTTTGCTGATCGGGCGTCAACTCGAGGCCGGCCTTGAGCGCGGCAATCCGCGCGTCGGTAAACGCCGCCAAATCGGCGGGGCTCACCGGATGGCGATGCTCGAAACGCGCACCTCGCTGACCGACGCCGTCGCGGTCACCGAAACGCTGCTGTGCGTACACGAGCGAAGAGCCGGCGATGGCGAGAATTGCCGTCGCGGCGATAACAGGCTTGAGCATTTGATCCTCCACGGATGTCAAGGTGATGCAAATAAAATCACGCGGCCGCTATAGCTCAAGTTAAACTTTGGACATCCAAAACAGAAAGCGCATTACAGCTTTGTAATCCTGAACGGACCTTCATCACGCTTACACAATATCGCCATTTTTACGCAGCTAACAATGCGAATAAATGTTATCAAAACAAATTCAGTGCAGAATTTGTTGCAGGAAAAGCCGCGTTCGCTCGTGCTGCGGCGCATCGAAAAAATTCTTCGGCGTATTGATCTCGACGATCTGGCCTTCGGCCATGAAGATGATGCGGTCTGCGACTTGGCGGGCAAAACCCATCTCGTGCGTGACCACCAGCATGGTGATGCCGTCGGAGGCGAGCGCCACCATTGTATCGAGCACTTCCTTGACCATTTCCGGATCGAGCGCCGAAGTCGGCTCGTCAAACAGCATGATTTTCGGGTTCATGCACAGCGCGCGCGCAATCGCCACGCGCTGCTGCTGGCCGCCGGACAGGCGCGCCGGATACTTGTCGGCCTGCTCGGGAATTTTGACGCGTTTGAGAAACGTCATCGCCAGTTCTTCGGCGTCGCGCCGCGGCATGTGACGAACCCAGATCGGCGCCAGCGTGCAGTTCTGCAGCACCGTCAGATGCGGAAACAGATTGAATTGCTGAAACACCATGCCGACATCGCGGCGCACAGCAACGATCTGTCTTGCGTCATCGGTCAGTTCGACGCCATCGACCAAAATGCGGCCGCGCTGCCAGTCCTCAAGGCGGTTGATGCAGCGCAGGAGCGTCGACTTGCCGCCGCCGGATGGGCCGCAGATGACGATGCGTTCGCCGCGCACTACCTCGAGGTTGATGTCGCGCAGCACGTGGAATTCGCCGTACCATTTGTGCACGTCGATGATTTCAACGGCGGGCCCGCTGCTTGACGACAGTCTTTCTGCGTTGTCGGCCTGCTGTGCCATGTTGAGCATCCTCTACCGCCGGTCGGCGCGCTGCAGACGCGCTTCCACGCCGCGCGCGTAACGCGACATGCCGTAACAGCAGACGAAGTAGAACAAAGCGGCAAACACATAGCCGGTCGCTGCCGTCGTCGGCGTCGCCCATTTCGGATCGCCGCGCGCGGCTTCAATCGTGCGTAAAAAATCGAAGATGCCGACGATGAAGACCAGCGTCGTGTCCTTGAACAGGCCGATGAAGGTATTGACGATGTTCGGCAGCGTTATCCGCAGTGCCTGCGGCAGGATGATCAGCGCCATCATCCGCCAGTAGCCGAAACCGAGCGCGCGCGCCGCCTCGTATTGGCCGCGCGGCACCGCGATAAGGCCGCCGCGAACCACTTCGGCCATGTAGGCTGAGGCGAATAGGGCGACGCCGATGAGCGCGCGCAAAAGCTTGTCCGGCTCGAAGCGCTGCGGCACGAACAGGGGCAGCATTACGCTTGCCATGAACAGCACCGTGATCAGCGGCACGCCGCGTACGAACTCGATGAAGCCAATCGATAGCCACCGCACCGCCGGCAGCTTCGAGCGGCGCCCCAGCGCCAGCAAGATACCGATCGGCAACGACGCGACCATGCCGACAGCAGCCACGACGATCGTCACTAGCACGCCGCCCCAAAGGTTGGTCGGGACCGCCACAAGCCCAGCGGCCGGAGCGCCATAGAGCAGCACCAGCGCGATTACCGGCAGGCCCGCGAAAAAGTAGATCGCGCCGAGACCGCGTCGCGGCGCTCGCTGCCACGCCAGCCAAGCGATACCGAGCGCAAGCGCAGCAAAGAACACATCGACCCGCCAGCGCTGCACGATCGGATAGAAGCCGTAGACAAAATAGGAGAACCATTGGCGCACGAATGCCCAGCAAGCGCC
>Ga0187784_10002930_pt1 | contig 13746 bp, 12 predicted proteins | sample 1015_SJ02_MP15_2_FD_132964 | JGI IMG/M metagenome (GOLD analysis project Ga0187784, IMG submission 132964) | Tropical peat soil microbial communities from peatlands in Department of Meta, Colombia - 1015_SJ02_MP15_20_MG | ecosystem: Environmental > Terrestrial > Soil > Wetlands > Peat | place...
GCCGCTAATGACTACGGCAAACCCTTTGCCGCTATGCCGGAGATGCGCTCGGCCCATGGACAGTATTTCCGCGGAGACGAGATACCGGGTGCTATCCAGGCTGAAGTAACGCGGGCAGCGATGGGCGATAGTGCGGCGAATCAACCATAGACAAAAGACTCCTGTTTTGTGCGGCAAGGGGACTGTACCGCACGCTGGAAAAGATAAGTGTTGTGCTCACGATGAAAAACGTCCTGAACTTTATTCAACCTCGGTTATAATTCAACCTGCTTGAGTCGTAAACACCCGTCCCTGGGATTGTCGTGCCGCCTGTTGCAGGCCGATCCGCCCACGATAGGATTTTTGCATCAAACAATCGCATCCTTGGCTGTAGACATGAATCTTAAGGTTTAGGAGTGCGCATGGCGATTCAGAAAACCGAGAAAATCTGGCACAACGGCAAGTTTGTTGCCTGGGACCAAGCGACGATTCACGTCATGTCGCACGTGGTGAACTACGGTTCATCGGTGTTCGAAGGCATTCGTTGCTACTCGCTGCCTGCTGGTCCGGCGATTTTTCGTGCTCACGAGCACATGCAACGTTTGCTGGATTCCGCTAAAGTCTACAGAATTGATCTGGACTTCACCCGGGAAGAACTGGTTTCGGCCATGGTCGAGTTGGTGAAGCAGAACGCGGTATGGCCGTGCTATATCCGGCCAATCATTCTGCGTGGCTACGGCGAAGCGGGCGTGAACCCGTTCAACTCGCCCACTGAGGTTTACATCTGCAATTATCCGTGGGGGAAATACCTCGGCTCTGACGCTGAGCAGGGGGTTGATGTGTGCGTCTCCTCCTGGACGCGCATTGCTCCCAATACTCTGCCTGCAATGGCCAAATCCAGCGCCAATTACATGAACTCACAGCTGATCAAGATGGAAGCCATTCTGAACGGCTATGTCGAAGGGATCGCTTTGGACGAGAATGGGTATGTAAGCGAAGGCTCGGGCGAGAATGTGTTTGTCGTCCGACATGGCATGCTACAGACCGCGCCTCTGGGCAACTCCGTGTTGCCAGGCATTACTCGCGACTCTGCGTTGCGGATTGCTCGCGAGCTGGGCATCCCCATAGTCGAGCAAGGCATCCCGCGCGAACTGCTGTATATCGCCGACGAGGTCTTCTTCACGGGCACCGCGGCCGAAATTACTGCCGTGCGTTCGGTGGACAAGATCAGCGTCGGCAAGGGCGTCGTCGGACCGGTGACCAAGGCCATTCAGAAAGAGTTTTACGGGATTATTCGCGGCCAAAAGGCCGATCGATTCAACTGGCTTACGCCAGTAGCGGTGAGCAGCAAGCATCCGGTGGGCGTTTAGCGCTCAGCGCGGGCATCCATTCAGCCGCTTGAGAGTCACTATCCTTCCAAGCTTGGTCCGTCGCGTCGGGCCGAGAAGAGCCCCCATTTTTTGAGAAGATCATAAAGCTGACGCTTTTCCTTTTGGTTCAAAACCGCCGCGGCAGCCTCCAGTTCTCCAGCATGGCTGCGAAAGCTCGCTTCCGCCACGCGCCTTCCCTCAGAGGTGAGCTCCAGAGTCTTCGCGCGCCGGTCGTTCGGTGTGCTCTTTCGAACAATCAACCCTTTGCTTTCCAGGCGATCGACCGCCGCGGTCATGGAACCGCTTGCCAGGAGCACTTTGGCCTGGATCTCAGTAATCGTCAGCGGTCCTTTGTGCAACAAGGCTTCGAGGACAGCGAAATCGGTCAGGCAAAGTCCTGCGTCGGCGATGCTGCGCTCAGCGATCACACTTACTGCACGGTAGCATCGCGACAGAACAATCCACAGGCGAGGCGCCTCTATGCGATTTGTCGTGTTCATGAGCGCACCAGTCGCGACTCCGCGGTATGAGAAGGCCTCGATTGCGTGAGAGCGTGATCAACCGAGAACGCGCCTGCCCCCTTGATCATGAGAAACGCCACTATGGCGAGCACCAGCAGGTGAAACTCAAATCCCTCACCCTTTTGATTGCCGAACCAGTTCATGAAGAATCCGAAACTGTGATGCACGCGGGCAATTGCCACCAGCATGTTCACTCCAATTCCGAACGCCGCAATGCGGGTGAGGAAACCCAGAAGGAGCCCGATTCCACCGAAAAACTCAGCCGCAATCGCCAAGAAGGCCAGCGGAGCCGGAATATGCAACATGCCGGTAAGAAAGCCCATGGTGCCTGAAAACCCGTAGCCGCCGAACCAGCCCAACATCTTTTGCGTGCCGTGTGCGAAAAAGACAACTCCTAACACCAACCTCAGAATCGACGTCGCCACACTGTCATCCGTCGAATATATCTTGCGAAGCATCCTTATCCCTCCTAGTTAAAGTTAATGAAGTCGCTTGCCGCCCGCGACGGAGTGCCTACCGGGAGGTCGCCACTCAGGAGATGATATATGCTTAGCTAAAGATTCTGTATATCGAGGTATATCTGCGGCAGAGAGATCTGCCGGGCCGGGGTTCACCGTCCGCCAGCGTAGTATCGCCATCACGCTCATGGCCTTAGCGATTACCTAGGTCATCTTGGGCCGAACGATTTTTGGGTTCATCATACGAATGATCCCTTGAGAACCCTCGCATGAACATTGACGACCTGCTTCGCATCGCCATGGAGCGGCACGCCTCCGACCTGCACCTCAAAGTAGGAAACTACCCTCACCTGCGGGTGGACGGCGAACTCATCCCGCTGACTGATCAGCCGCGTATCAGCGCAGAAGACATGTTGACTATGGCGTTCAGCATGATGTCGGCACGTCAAAAGCAGAAATTCAAAGAAAGTACGGAAATCGACATGGCGTACGGGGTCGCCGGACTGGGACGCTTTCGTGTCAACGTGTTTCAACAGCGTGGGAATGTCGGCTTGGTCCTGCGCGTCATCCCCACCAAGATTCGCGCCCTGGATGAACTCTATCTGCCCAAGGTGGTGGAGCAGATTTGCGACATGCCCCGGGGACTGATTCTGGTCACGGGTATCACCGGATCCGGCAAATCCACAACGCTCGCGGCAATGGTAGACCGCATCAATTCCACCCGCGCGGAGCACATCATCACCATTGAAGATCCCATCGAGTTCCTGCACCGCGACAAGAAGGGCTACGTCAATCAACGGGAAATTGAAGTGGACACACCGTCATTCGGAGCAGCGTTGCGCGCTTCTCTGCGTCAGGACCCAGATGTGATCCTGGTCGGTGAAATGCGCGATATCGATACTATTGGGACCGCCCTCCATGCAGCCGAGACCGGCCACATGGTCTTTTCAACATTGCACACGCTCGATGCGGTTGAAACCATTAACCGAATCATCGCTGTTTTCCCACCGCCTGAGCAGAAGCAGATTCGCCTGCAATTGGCCGCCGTGTTGCGGGCGGTGATCAGCCAGCGCCTGGTGAAACGCTGCGATGGAGAAGGCCGGGTGCCGGCGGTCGAGATCATGATCAACACCGCTTACATCCGCGAGTGCATCCTGGTTCCGGAGAAGACTCGCGCCATTCGCGACGCCATTTCTTCCGGCACATCGCAATACGGCATGCAAACCTTCGATCAGTCTCTCTGGGACCTGTTCCAGGCTGGGCTGGTCAACTACGAAACGGCTTTGGAGAATGCTTCGAATGCGGACGACTTCAAGCTGCGCATGCAGGGAATTTCGTCTACCAGCGACATCTCCAAGAACGCTATGCAGGCCACCGGTTTTGGGGGCTGACGATCCGTCAAGAAAAAAAAGGCGCGCTCAAAAGTGCGCCTTTTTCATTCTCAGAGAGGGCCAGAAAGTCCGTGGAGGCGAGTGGACGATGCGTCTGGACCAGTTGAAGATTTATGTAGCGCGTGCAACCGTGCCGGCAGCGCCAAGGGCGGCGGCGTAGTTGGCGCATTCCGCCCCGCTTAATGCGTACAGCGCCCGCCGAAACGTGGAGATATCGAACACCCGATCCAGCTTGGTGCGGGTTAACATCTCCTGTACGAAGTGCGACGGATTCACCAGCTTTAACTGCACACCGCGGCTGCACGCCCACGCGTGTAGAGACACCAAAGTATTCAGCCCGCCGGCGTCGATTGACTCGACATCACCCAAATCGAGAACCACAATCCGGCTGCTCTTTTCAGCGATCACGGCAGATCGCAGGTTGTGAACTTCCTGCCCGCGGACGATTCGTCCCGCACATCTCATGACCGCCACATTGCCGCTTCGTTCCACTTCGATGGTAAGCATGATCGCCTTCCTCTCCATCTCTTGCTACGGAAATAGACGCCCAAAAGTTCCGGCTGTCACCAAAAAGATGTAAAAAGAGGTAAACAGTTGAGAAGATGCGCCCGGGCAAACGGACGATATTAAAGTACTGTGAAAATGGCTTTCTCTCGACCGCGCAAAACCGACTCGGAAGATGAACTCTATGCGTATGCGATCGGGGCACTCGGCCGCCGCATGCGATCCGTAGCGGAGTTGAAGCGTCTGTTGCGACCCCGCGTAGACGCGGACAGCGAATACGGACGAACGTTGGTGGAACTGGTGATTCGCAGGTTGAAGGATCGCGGCTACCTCAATGACACAACCTATGCGGCTGTATATTCCTCATTCCGCCGCGATAACGAGAAGTTCGGCCGCAGGCGCGTGATCTCCGACCTTAAGGCCAAAGGGGTACATGGGGAAATCATCGACAAGGTCGTTGAGGCGGCTTATGACGACGTCAATGAAGAACGGCAGGCGCGCGAGTACTTGGGGCGCAAACGGATCGCAAAACCTAAAGATCAAAAACAGGTAGCACGGGTATTCCGCCAGCTCATTCGCGCTGGATTCGGATCCAAGACAATCTTCGCGATCCTGAGGAAGTGGGATGTGGATGATGAGACATTGAGTGCGCTGGAGAGCGAAGTTCCAGAATAAACACACATGCACCTGCTTTTCCGCAGCCCTCAGTGTCCTTTGCAGTTTTTCATTTAGAATTGAATGCGAATGCTTAATGGCTCAGAGATCCGGCGGAAATTTCTGGACTATTTCGTCCAGCACGGACACCGCGAGGTGCATTCGTCGTCGCTCGTTCCGCATAACGATCCCACGCTGCTGTTTACGAATGCGGGAATGAATCAATTCAAAGATGTCTTTCTGGGGCTGGAAAAACGCGACTACGTTCGCGCCACAACTTCGCAGAAATGCGTTCGCGCCGGCGGCAAGCACAACGATCTCGAAAATGTAGGTTTTACTAACCGCCATCTGACCTTTTTCGAGATGCTGGGGAATTTTTCTTTCGGCGATTATTTCAAGAGAGACGCCATCGCTTACGCGTGGGAGCTGGTGACTTCTAAGGAATGGTTCGGGATCGACAAGAGCAAGCTCTATGTGACCATTTTCAAGGGCGAAGCTGGAGTGCCGCGCGATTCCGAAGCTTACGATCTTTGGGTCGAGCAAGCTGTGCCGAAGGAACGAATCTTTGAATTTGGTTTGAAAGACAATTTCTGGCAGATGGGCGACACCGGCCCTTGTGGCCCATGCAGTGAGATTCACTATGACATGGGCCCGGCGGCTTCCGATCAGAGCCATGCTGATTGCGCGTTCGGCTGCGATTGCGGGCGCTATGTTGAGATTTGGAATCTTGTGTTCATGCAGTTCGACCGCGATGCCAGCGGCAAGCTGAATCCTCTGCCGAAGCCGTCGATTGATACAGGAGCTGGCCTGGAGCGGCTGACGTCGGTCCTGCAAAACAAAATCTCCGTTTACGAGACAGATTTGTTTATGCCGTTGATTCAGCGGGCAGCGGAGCTGACTGACGGTCTGGAACCGGGTCTTCGACCCGGCCGGGGGGGTCAAAGACTCGCCTCCACACAAGTTGAGACCAGCACAGCTCACGTGGCGACGGCCGCCCCCGGCCGTCGGGCCGAGCAAAGCTCGGCAGAGGATTTGAGCGGAGCCTCGCTCCGCCGGACAGCCGAGGGCGGCTGTCCCCACGTGGACACCGCGACCCACAAATCTGCCGCTTCGCTACGCGTCATCGCCGACCACGCCCGCGCCGCGACGTTCCTGATTTCTGACGGTGTGATTCCTTCGAATGAAGGACGAGGGTATGTGCTCCGCAAGATCATCCGCCGGGCGATCACGCACGGACGATTGCTCGGACAGACGAAGCCGTTTCTGTATCAGATGATCTTTGCGGTTCGTGATCTGATGCAAGACGCGTACCCGGAGCTGACAGAGACGGTTGAGCGGGTTTCTCGAGTCACACATGCGGAGGAAACGCGATTTGCAAACACACTGGATGTGGGGTTGGCTCGATTAGAACAAGACTTGATGACGGTTGATATGAATCCGGCATCGCCCACACTCAAAGGTGACGGTTCATTGATCTACCCAGGAGAGTGGGCGTTCAAGCTGTATGACACCTATGGCCTACCGCTTGATTTCATGCAAGACGCAGCCCGTGATCGAGGGATTGCTTTCGATCAAGCTGGTTTCGATCGCGCAATGGACGAGCAGAAAGCCCGTGCCCGCGCATCCTGGAAAGGTGCGGCCAAACAGACCGCCAACCCTGCCTACCAGCAGCTTCCAAAATCAGAGTTCGAAGGATACCGTCAGACACGCTCGGAGAACTGCGAGGTGCTGGCGATCATCCACAATGGCCGCGGCGTGCAACAACTCGAAGCCGGTTACGAAGGTGAGATCATCCTCGACCACACGCCTTTTTATGCAGAATCCGGCGGACAGGTTGGAGATCGTGGCGTGCTTTACAGTGACGAACTGAATGCTGTCGTCGCCGAAGTGAAGGGTTGCTACTACCCGATTCAGGGCGTGCGCGCCCATCTGGTCATCGCGAAGCAACCGATTCGCGTCGGCGACAAAGTCGATGCTGTCGTCGACACCGAGATTCGGGAATCCACCATGCGCAACCATACGGCCACCCATCTGCTTCATGCCGGCCTCAGAGAAGTTCTAGGCAAGCACGTCAAGCAGGCGGGATCGCTGGTGGCCCCCGATCACCTGCGCTTTGATTTCTCCCATTTCACTGCGGTCGAGGATGAAGAACTGCAGGACATTGAAGACCTGATCAACAAGGAGGTTCTGCGCAACGAGAAGGTCGAGGTCATCGAGAACGTGCCGATTGATGTTGCTATCAATGAATACAAAGCGATGGCGTTGTTCGGTGAAAAATATGGCGATAAAGTTCGGGTCATCCGAATCGGCCATTTTTCAACCGAACTGTGCGGCGGCACGCACACCGCCGCGACCGGCGAGATCGGGCTGATCAAGGTTCTGAAGGAAGGCAGTGTATCTTCCGGCGTGCGCCGCGTCGAAGCCGTGACTGGCGAGGGCTCACTGCATCATTTCCAGAAAGATCATCACTTGGAGAACGTCGTCACCAGCATTGCGACGCGTGAAAGCGCGACTTCCCCCGCCGAGGCGTTGAAGCTTGAACTCGAAAGAAAGGATTCAGAGATCAAGCGCCTGCAGCGGGAACTGGATCAGGCGCGAATGAAATCCGCTTCTTCCAGCACCGCGAACATCGCAGAGAAAGTCAAAGACGTGCACGGGGTCAAAGTGCTGGCGCATCGGGTGGACAATCTCGATCGTCCGCAAATGCGAACCCTGGTTGATCAGTTACGAGAGAAACTAGGTTCCGGGGTCGTGGTACTAGGCTCGAGCACCAATGGCAACGTCTCATTAATCGTCGGTGTCACGAAGGATCTCACCGGACGTATCCAAGCTGGCAAGGTGATCGGACCAGTGGCCCAAAAAGTCGGGGGCAAAGGCGGGGGCCGGCCCGACCTGGCCGAAGCCGGCGGCAAAGATTCCGGGGCCCTGGACTCGGCTCTCGATGCCGCCTACGGCGTGGTCGAGTCGTTATTGGGGTGAGCAGAAATTCAGGAAAATCAGGTTCCCCGGGAAGTTCGCTGGGAATGACAAATGGGAGAAGGATAGACTAGATTCTCCTACGCACTTGCGGATATACGTTCATGGAAAACCGCATCCGCTTTATCGAGCATAAGGGCCAGAAGATTTTCTTGATTGACTTTTCAAACTGCTCACCCGAGGAGGTCAAGAAAATCGCAGAACTGGCCCCCAGGTTCGTGACAAAGCATCCCAAAGGGTCGCTTCTGCTGCTGGCCGATTTCACCGGCGCGCAGTTCGACCGCGAAGCAGTCACCGCGATGAAAGAAGGGACGGTTTTCGACCGGCCCCACATCAAGAAGTCCGCCTGGGTGGGCACAGACAATTTGCCCAAGATTTTTTACGAGCATATCAAGGTCTTTTCACAGCGTGAACTGCCGACGTTCAATGCGCGCGAAGAAGCGATGGACTGGCTGGTGAGCAGCTAGGGCCTAAGTCAAGGTCGCAAAGAACAGTTCCTTCAATTTCTCAAACGCCCGTTCTGCCTGTGGATGGTTGTAAGCGGCGCTGTCGGGCACGGTCCAGCCGTGATGCGCACCGTCGTAGGTTTCGCTTTCGTATTCGCCTCCCCAACGCTTGAGGGCTTCGTTTAATCGTTCAATGGCATCTGCCGGCATGCTGCGATCATCAGCCGCATGTCCGAAATAGAGTCTGGCTTCTACCTCAGGCAACAAGTGATGCGGACTGTTGGGCCCGTCAACGAACAGCCTCCCTCCATGAAACGAAGCGGCGGCGGCAATTTGCCCGGGAAAGGCTGCGGCGGTCCGCAGTGCCATCGCGCCGGTGAAGCAATACCCAACAACACCTATAGGACCGCGTCTGACAAACTGATTCTGCTTAAGAAACTGGACGTAGGCGGATGCATCCCGCTGCGTCGCCTCGGCGGTCAGGGGACCAGAAAGCTCAGCCAGGCGTTTGCGACCCTGTTCGTCATCAAAATTCGGCTTGGATTGGAACAAGGGAGGCTTACCAGCTCGATAGAAGATGTTCGGCATCAAAACGGCGTAGCCGGCCTCGGCTAGGCGCTGCGCCATGTCGCGATTGGCCTCACGGATACCGAAGATGTCAGTCAGAAAAAGCACACCGGGACGCCGTTTGCCATCGTGGTAGAAAAAGCTGTCAGCCACTCCGTCCTGAGTACGAATCTCAACTGCATCCTCAATCATGGTTTGGCTCCGTTTGCCAAGAGTGTTGCGCGATTGTGGCTTCCCAGAGGCCCTCTTGGCAGTCCGCGGCCCTCAACTTCTCCACTTCAAGCTCACCGGCCCGTCCATTGGATGTTTCATTTCCTCTCCGGCGCGTCTTGCTGCCAGATAGGCCGCTTTCAATTGGAAATACCACTTGGCTGGGCGGTCAGCGTCGTCAATCAGCATTAGATGAGGGTTGTGCTTTAGCCCTTCGGACTGTTGTTCCATGGTGCGCCGATCCTGCTCGACAAACTTTGCGAAAACAAATTTCAGCAGCTCAGGTGCGAACGGAATCCAGCGAAAGATGTTCCACTTTGCAACCACGTCAATACGGCAATGATCTTGAGTGATGGGGGTAACGGTTGTCAGACTTCCAAACCAGTACTTGCCTGCACGAATGATCTCGTAGCGCTGGTTGGGAAGCACGAAGTCGATGGTGGTGGTGATTGCGTCGGCCTGCGCGTACAGTCGCAGCAGTTTGTATGGCGCGCTGTTCGAGCTGGGGGTGTGCGCGCTCATGCGGAAGCCCAGGGGGATCGGTTCAAAATTCTTTCGCTTCTCGTGGATGCTGTGGCGAGTCCGCCACCACCAGGCCTGATGAACAAATGGGCCGTGAGCTGGGTCCATCAAGCCGATGATGCCGTGATCCACGCTGCAAGGCAGATCGGCGGTCAGATGCGCCATCTTGAACTTTTCACCGAACGCGGGCACTTGCGGGACGGGAATCGGGGGTTCGGCAGTCTTGGTGAATCCGGCCCCTGGTGGAGGCGGTTCGGGCGTGAACACCCACACGTAGCCGTCCTGCTCCTGGCAAGCATAGCTGCCAGCGTAAATGCGTTCTACCTTCAGACTCTGATCCGATGTAAGCGATGGAATCAGCTGGCATTGTCCGGTGTGCGCATCAAACTTCCAGCCATGATAGCTGCATTCGATCTGCTGGCCATCGAATTGGCCGTAAGAAAGCGGCATGCCGCGATGCGGGCAAGCATTGCGCAAGGCAAATGGCCTACCCTGTCGGTCGCGACCGAGCACGAGAGGCATCTCCAGCAAGGTGGCTTCGCACAGCCGGCCTGGGATCAGGGCCGGGCTGGGGATGGCGCGATACCAGAAGCCGAAAAGCATGAGCGAATCCGGCACCTGACGCCGCGGTGGTTCAAGTTCAGTCATTGGGATAGACGCACCTACTATATCGCGAGGGCATGGGTCTCGGTGACGTTACTCAGCGATAAGACCCTGCAATCCAGCCAGTTGCGCTGATTACCTTTGATGGTTCTATTCCCTTTCGGCAGATTGTTCGGCCTTAGCTGCGAGCCTATAATTGACACACTCTGGTAAGCATTCTCCGTCAGGTTCCAGGCAGGTAGGCGTAGGGGTGTTTTTGTTTGCCTGCGCCAAGTCAGCCCGGATATGCGAAAACGCCTGCAACTCGCCCTGATGGCAAACGTAGTCGCCGCCTTCCTTTCACTCACGCCATATGTGCAGGCGCAGCATAACACCGCGATAACGACCACTACCGACGACTATGGACGCGTGGTTTACGTGAACGAGTCTGTCCAATCGATCGACGGTGATGTGCAAGCTCCGATGCAGCGGACTTCGCTCGCATTCTGGAGCGCCCCGGAGCACCGCTGGAAGACCGTGCCTTCGGCTCATGTTCGCGCGGCTCGTTCCGCAGCGGCGGAGGTGAATCAGTATCTGGATTCCCATGAAACAACAGATATCGCCAGAACCTCCGCGTTCAACCGCGTATTCGCACAGCAAGATATTGACAACGCGATTGAGCTGGCTGCCCAGCGGCATAACGTCGATCCTAATCTGGTGCGCGCCGTGATCAAAGTGGAGTCCAATTTCAATCCCAACGCGGTTTCCCGAAAGGGCGCGATGGGGTTGATGCAACTGATGCCTCAAACCGCACGACAGTTGAACGTGGAAAACCCCTTCGATCCTGAGCAGAACGTCGATGCTGGCGTACGCCACCTGAAGCACCTGATGGAAAGCTTCGGAGGCGACGTGAAGCTCACGCTGGCGGCTTACAACGCAGGAGCAGGGGCGGTCGCGCGCAGCGCGGGTGTGCCGCGCATTGCGGAAACCCGCAACTATGTGAAACGAATCACGCAACTGTATTACAGCGGATTCGATCCGGGAGCTCGCGTGTTCGGCAGCCCGGTGCATGAACCGATTCATGTGCAGCGGGATGCCCGGGGCGTGCTGTATATCAGCAACACGGATTAGTTTTGGAGCGGCATCTCAGGTTCTAACAGCGGTTCCAACGCCAGGCGACGAGCTGTAAATTGACGAACTGCGAGCGAAATTCGGGCGCGCGCCCTTGGCCTACAGCTGCGGTGGTTTTGCTGCTGGCTCTGCCCTTGGCGGCAGGTGCGCATAAATCCGAGGCTTGGGCCAGGTCGCAATTCGCCGCCGCCGAGCATTTACATCAGGAGTTAGAAGCCCGGTCTCCGCAGGAGCTTTCCCGCACCGACTACCAGCGGGTCATCAACGCTTATCGTCGCGTTTACTTCGAGGCCCCCAGTTCCAGCAAGGCCGATCCCAGCGTGGTTGCGGTCGCGCAGTTGTTGGAAGAAATGGGGCGCCACTTCGAAGATCAGTCCTTACTCCACGCGGCGATTCGAGAGTACGAATTCCTGCGGCAGCAATATCCCGGGAGCAAGGCCCGTTTCGGCGCACTGTTCCGGATCGGGGAAATCTACCGAGATGACCTGCATGACGGGCAGCATGCCGATGAGGTCCTCCAGGAGTTCGTACGCCGATATCCGAGGAATCAGTTTGCCGAGGAAGCGCGCAAGGCGCTCCTCGAGCCGGTTAGGAGAAACGTCCCCACGCCAGATATCAAAGCTAACCTTGGCGGACAAGTCGGTTCGCGCGATGAGCATGCAGTGGAATCTCCCCAGGCTGTAGAACCGGCCGCGTTGGTCGACAAGGCTGCCGGGATAAACCCACAGAATGCGACTCCGAGTGCAAGACCCACGCTGGCACGAGTTACGGGAATCCGCCACTGGTCGACACCCGGCTCAAGCCATGTGGCGATCGATCTCCAGCACGACGTGAAGTACGACTCGAGTAGACTTGCTCATCCCGAACGGATTTTCTTTGACCTGCACGACACTAAACTCGATGCCTCCCTAAAGGGCAAGATTCTGGAGTTGAACGAAAGTTTGGTCACAAGGGTGCGCGTCTCGCAATTCAAGCCACGGCAGACGCGAGTTGTGCTCGAGCTTGGACAGGCAGCGGATTTCCAGGCTTCGCTGCTGCCGAATCCGCCGCGGCTGGTGATTGACGTCCGAAGTGGACAGACTATGACGACTAAGGCGGCTCCAGCAAGTGACGTGCTAAATCAAGATTACCTGCCAGCGGGAGCCCTCAGCCCCGAACTGCCAGATTTTGCTGGAGACCATGATTTGGATCTGAGCTCCTTGAACGAACCGCTGAAACCTGAGACGTCGATCTCGATACCAAAGCTGACCCCGTGCAGCGATGACAAAACCACTCGAAATGTTACGTCGATCACCAGCATTAAGAAAACGTCCGTCAACGGTGGTGATGTTCCTTCCCAAGCCGCAACCCTCAAGCGGGCCTCGCCTGATGGCCAGCAGACAAATCAATCGGCGAGCCAGCCCGCCGCGACTGCTGTTGCGGGGAGCAAAGGCAAACGCAAGTTATCCACTGAGAACGAGGATGCGCGAGAAGCCCAGCCGACTGCGGCCGGAGATCGCTCGCTAATTCGGGCGCTTGGCTTGAAGATTGGCAAGATCGTAATTGATCCTGGCCACGGCGGTCACGATACCGGCACGATTGGTCCGCATGGGCTGGAAGAAAAAGAATTAGTGCTCGATGTTAGCAAGCGCTTAGGCAAGCTGCTGGCCTCGCGGCTGGGCGCACAGGTGGTTTATACGCGCAACGACGATACATTTGTTCCGCTCGAGACCCGGACCGCCATCGCCAACCAGGAAGCCGCCGATTTGTTCGTTTCCATCCATGCAAATTCGAGCCGTGATGCCGATGCACGCGGGGTGGAAACCTATTACCTCAACTTCAGTTCCTCCCCGGAGGCGCTGGAGGTGGCGGCGCGGGAGAATGCCGTCTCCGAGGAATCTATTCACGAACTGCAGGACCTGGTGAAGAAAATCGCATTAAAGGAAAAAATCGAAGAGTCGCGGGAATTTGCTGTTGATGTCGAACGCTCGCTGCATAGCGGTCTGGCGGCAAGAAGCTCTGGAGTCCGTGATCGCGGAGTCAAGAAAGCGCCATTTATTGTCCTGATCGGTGCCAATATGCCCTCCATCCTGGCGGAGATCTCCTTCCTCAGCAATCCGGGCGATGAGCGAAAGCTCAAGACGAATGACTACCGGCAACGCATCGCCGAATCTCTCTACCGTGGAATAGCCAAGTACGTGAATGGCTTGAGCGGAGTAAGAGTCGCCAGTAAAATCGATAAAGATCAGTAATACTGCCACGGTTCACGAGGTCAGCCGCAACCTGCATCTGTGGTCTCACCGCGCTTTGGGGCGCATCTTCTCTCGCTAGCTCTCGAGGACTACATCACTTTGTGAGGAGTACACCAAGTTGAATGAAATGACGCAACGCTTCTTCGTGCTGACCGGTGGACCGGGCTCAGGGAAAAGCGCACTTCTCGACGCGTTGGAACGAGC
>Ga0187784_10002931_pt1 | contig 13742 bp, 14 predicted proteins | sample 1015_SJ02_MP15_2_FD_132964 | JGI IMG/M metagenome (GOLD analysis project Ga0187784, IMG submission 132964) | Tropical peat soil microbial communities from peatlands in Department of Meta, Colombia - 1015_SJ02_MP15_20_MG | ecosystem: Environmental > Terrestrial > Soil > Wetlands > Peat | place...
CACCCTCGCGACGTCTTTGTTTTTGTCGCTAGGTTGGGAAATCGCCGGAGGGAGCAGGGGCCTTCAGGCCCCTGAAATCCTCAAGCTTCACGTTGTCATCCCGCGCGAAAGTCGTCCGCCGCCGCGGACGACCGCAGCCGAGGGATCCGCGGTTGTTCTTGGTCCGCAACCGCGCCAAACTCGGATGCCCGGGTGCCCCACCCTCGCGACGTCTTTGTTTTTGTCGCTAGGGTGGGAAGCACGCGCCCTCCCAAAAAGAGGGAACGAAAATCGCCCAAGATGGAACCCTGCAAACGCATCCCCATCGACCGCCCGCGCCCCGCAATCTGAAGCGATTGACCGGACGAAAAAATCTCCCAAACCTTGCAGATTAATTCGCCGAATCTGCTAGCGTGGTCTTAGGGCTTGGGTTGAATCCTCCAATGGCGAACGGAGGGGTCACTCCAAGCCCTTCGTATTTCTACGCCAAAAAGGAAGATTCCTATGGAGTTAAGCGCGCAAGGGCTCGACTTGATCAAGCGGTCGGAGGGCTTTCGTAGCCGGCAGTACCTCGACCTGGCCGGTTACGAAACCATCGGCTACGGCCACCGGATCGCTCCGCGCGAGTCGTTTCCCGAAAGCGTCACCGAGGCCCAGGCCGCGGAAATCCTGATGAGCGACGTAAAGAAGGCTGAACAGGCTGTTGCCCGTCTGGTCCACGTGCCGCTCACCCAGGGCCAGTTCGACGCCCTGATCGACTTCTGCTTCAACATGGGCGCGGGCCGGCTCGCCGCATCCACGCTGCTCAAAGAGCTGAACGCGGGCCATTACGCTCAGGCCGGGCTTCAACTGTTGCGCTGGGACTGCGCCGCCGGCGCGCCAATCGCCGGCCTCAAAGCACGCCGCACGGCCGAGTTGCAGCTCTGGACCGGAGGCGAGCCGGCAGATGCCTCCTCGGCACGGGGCGCACGCGCTGAAGCGGCGATTTCGGGAGAGAGCCGCGCCATTGCGCAGGGAACCCATTGCGACTGAAGATCTTGCCTGCAACCTCAACCGCATCGTATCGCTAGCCGGACGGGTCCAAAAATAAACCATTGTCCTTCAATAACTTGGGTCGGGAGTAGGGGGAGGGGAATAGGGGTAAAGGATTGAGGATCAGCGCATTTCGATCACTTCCAGCCGCTCATTCGGCTTCAGGTAGCCCTTGCGCCGGAACCAATCCTCCATCGCCGCCTGCAATCGATCGAGCGGCACGCGATGCCCGGCTTCCAGCACGCCATCACCCGCAGGAAAGGTATCGTCGAAGATCGCGTCGTTGGTGAAGTTGCGCATGGCGAAGCTGTCGATCTGCCGGATCGGAACAGGATGCCTCTCTCCTGCCACATCAACCCGCTCAATTCTCAATTTGCGCGCAAACATGCACTCAGATTAAACGAGTGGAGCATGTACCGCCGGCCTCCCGGCCGGCTGTAGTGAGGGCCTCCTGGCCCTCACATGCCGTATGTCGTCGAGCACGCCAGCTCAGTCGGACTGGCTTCCGGCCCTACTTCCCCGCCACCGGCTTCGCGTCCTTCGATTGCTGCGTCTCCACGCTGAAGCGCTTGAAGTCGTAATCGCGTTCGGTGTAGTGCTGCCGAACGTTCTTGAACACGAGCAGCCGCGCCTGCATGGCGCCTTCGCCGCCCGTCGGCAGCCAGACGCCGCCGCCCACCGGCGCCTGGTCGAAATGAAAGTTCGAACCCTTCTGCACCGTGGCAAACACCCCGCCCGCCACGCGGAAGTTGTCGTTGAAGCTCACTTCCAAGTGCGCCACCTGGCGGTCGGCCTCGTCGATCCAGATCGTGCCTTGCAGTTTTTTCGATGCGTCTTCGATCATGCCGTGTGTCTTCGCGTCTCTGCGGCCGATGAATTCGAAAACGATCGTTGGCCTTCCGTGATACGTCTCTCGCCGAGGATTCCGCACGTCCATGATCTCGAGCAGCCGGCTGATGCTCACCGTCTGCCCCTCGATCGGCCGGTCGGAAGGCGTATTCTGCGCCTTCTCTACCAACTTGGTCACGCGCTCAGTCTCTTTCTGCTCCTCATGCTCGGTCAGCGGCTTGCCGTTCTTCTTCACCGTGCGCCAAATCAGGTGCCCGTTGACAAAGAAGTCTTCGTCCTCTTCCGTCTCGGTCTTCGTCACTTGGCCGTTGGCGTCGATGTCCTGCGTGGTGAGGAGCGCTGTGTAGGTGTCGTTCTCGCGCTCCTTCTCGACTTCCTTCTGGTGCGCCTGCACGTCCTTCATCAGTTGCCGAATGTCCGGTGTGGGCGCCGGCGCGGACGCCTGCTGCGCCAGCATCCCGCCACCGCATGCGGCCAGGACGATCGCTGCCATCGGAAACGGGCCTTTCCTGAGCATCCTGCGCGTCATGGTATACCGTTTAGATGGGCCGGCGGTGGAACGGAAAGCAAAGAGGAGGCCAAATCGATTGAGACTCTTACTGCATTGGATCCTAAGCGCCATTGCGCTGATCCTGGTTTCTCATCTCGTGCCGGGATTTCACGTCAACGGCTTGATTCCAGCGCTGATCGCGGCCGTGGTCATCGGTCTACTCAACGCAACCGTGGGACTCTTCCTGAAGATCGTCACCTTTCCGCTCACCATCCTCACACTCGGTCTATTTCTGTTGGTTGTGAACGGCCTGATGATTCTCCTCGCATCCGCCGTTGTGCCCGGCTTTCACGTTTATGGTTTGGGTCCGGCATTCTGGGGCGCGCTGGTGCTGGCGCTGCTCGGCATGGTGATCAAGGCGATCGTGAAGGACGTATAGCGCGAGCTACTTTTGCGCTGCCGCCTGACCCGCAGCGCTGCTCTTCCGCGCCGACTTTGTCCCAGGCGGCATCACGGCCTTTTTCGCGGTCTTCGGCTGCGCTGGCTGCGGCGCCGCCGGCCCGGGAATCGTCTGCGGCGTGCGCATTGCGCCGGCACCCGAGAATCCTCCCGGCGCGCCAATGCGCGGCGGCATCGCAATGACCTTGGCTGGCCGGTTCTGTTCGACGCGCGTGTAAACGCCCCAACCGCCGCCGGCAACAACCAGGACAATCGCTGCCGCGGCCGCGCTGCGCATCCAGTCGCTGTGCGGCTTGAGGCCGGTGGGCCAAGCCAGAACACGCGCCGGTTGCGGCGTCTTGCGCAGAGCCGTGCGCAGGCGATCTTCCAGTCCTGCAGGGGCCGGCAGGCTGGCGATGACTCGCAGCGTATCTTCCGCAGCTCCGGAGGCGGATGCGGAGAGATTCGGGTGGTGGGGGTTCGCAGTCATTTCGGATTCCTCGTGTGATTGAGCAGGCCGGCGACCAGGTTCCGGGCGCGAAACAGGCGCGAGCGCACGCTGGACTCGGTGATGCCGAGGACCGCAGCGATTTCCACGCTGGAAAGCTCCTCGAATGCCGAAAGCATCAGCACCTCGCGCTCCTTGGACGGAAGCTGTTCGACGCAGGCGAGCACATGAGCATGATGCTGCGCCGCGGCTGCCGCCTCCTCGGCCGAGAGGCCGGTCAAGGGCAGCACCCGCGCCAGCTCGGCCACGTCGTCGGTTTCGGGCCGGGTCTTAGCGCGGCGCTTGCGGTCCAGAACGATGTTCCAAACGATGCGTATGAGCCAAACGCGGTGATCGCGCACCTCGTTGAGCGTGTCGCGGTGTCGCACCACGCGCAGGAAGGTCTCCTGCACAGCATCTTCGGCATCGGCCGGGTTGCGCAGCACCGAGTAGGCAACACGATAGAGGGCAGTGGCGTACTGGTCTACCAGCGCCGCAAGCACAGCGTCTTCCGCGCTCCGGCGGGCTTCTGGTTGCACCGCGCTGTTTGGGATCTCCATCCAACCTGCGTAAATGGCCTGGCTGGTGCTCATCGATTACCAGACGCAGGCCGATGAGAAAGTGCTCAGGCCGGCCGCCGAGCGCCCCGCCGGGGCAGCTGCCCTGATTCCCGGGGCGTCTGCGCACGCGCACCTCGCCGAGGCGGCTGTTGGCGCTCCAGAAATCTATTTAGCGGTCAACTTCTGCTCAGCGATCTGGCCGGCCGCGCCGTCCTTGTCGGCGTCCTTTACCTTGGCCCAAAGGGCGCGCGCCTGGTCCGCTTTCCCCTCCGCGACGTAAAGATCGGCAAGGTCGAGCTGGGCAACGCCGGCTGACACCGTAGTCGAGGGCTTCGCGGCCAGCTCGTTGTAGAGGCTAATCGCCTGGCTGTCTCGATTCGTCTGACGATATAGCCCGGCCAGCGCGAGCTTCGCCAGGTTCGCCAGGTTTCGGTCCCAGGAGCCCGCAGCCGCCTTCAGCTCGGTTTCGGCGTTGCCGTCCTGGCCCAATTCGATGGATGTGACGCCGGCAAAGTACCGGGCCTTTGCGGCCTCAGGCAACCCGCTGAAATCGTGCGCGATCGCGACAAACTCGCGGTTGGCTTCCTTGGCTCGAGCCGCAGCGGTCGTATAAACGCCGGCTTCAGGAGGCGCGGCGGGCAGCGCCAACGGCGTGTCGTAGAGATCGATGGCCTGGCCGAGAGCTGCATCGGCGGCCGAGGTCCTCGCATTCCAGTAGATCGACCCGCCAACAGCCAAAGCGACGATGACTCCCGAAATGACCGCCCAGCGAACCACGCCGGCTTTATGGCCGCTGATCCAGTCGGCGCTTGAGGCGGCGGCCCGGGCAAATTTGTCTTGTTTCAACGCATGGCGAGTTTGGGTATCCACGGGCTTCTATTGTCCTTCGTCGATGGCTTGCAGGCGGGACCGAACAGATGAGGGTTGCGCCACTGCAACTTGATTAGTCTATCAGCGGCGTTCGTGCACAGTCCATCGCCCGGCAAGAGGTCTGGCGCCATCGCAGCTACTGTGGAGATCCGTCGCCCGCCTTGCCTTCCCCACGGGCGTGGTGCATCGAGATCCGGCCGCCCTCGGCCAGCTCCTGCAGCACGCGAAATTGTGCTCTGTTCCCTTTTCCGGCAATTGTTGGCTCATGTCTGCCACCGCCGCCTTTCGCGCATCTAGAGCATTGTCGATTCAAGTGTTAACAAAATCCGTGCCCCATCCTTCGCGCGCCCCTTTGCGCGAAGGGTGGGAAGCCACAGAGGCTTCTTGGCGCTGTAAACAGCCTGGCCGAAAATGCTCTAAGAATTTGTCTAGAAACTTCGCCCAAGCTCGTGTAACGTGTCAGGGCATGAGCGGGGAACCCACCCAGTGGGTGGGTCGCGTGCCGCAACAGCCGCAAAACAAACGTGGGGCTTCAGCCCCTGAGGAATTGCCCGACCCATTCTCTGCGTGAATCCTGAGTTTGTGGACAGGTTCTAAGAACCTGCCCACAAACCGAAGGATGAAAGGATGGCCAGCGAAGCAAAGTCCGCCGTAGGCGGACGACAGACGGTAGCCCCAGGCGCAAGCCTGGGGAAAAAGTGATCCAATGCACCGCAGCCCGCTTCAGCGGGCGGAACAACGCCGCTCGAGGAGGTTTGTGGACAGATTCTACGGCAAGGCCTGGCTTTCCGATCCGCTCCGGCTCTTTTCCAAGCTCTCGGAGTCGGCAAGTGAAGACTTCTCCATTGGCGCTGCAGCGAACGCCGGGTGCGTCTTCGTGATTAACGAAGGAATCTCCTCCGGCGGCGCCGGCCTCGCAAGCAGGAATCCCTGATAGAAATCGCATCCGAGGCGGCGCAGGCAATTCAGTTGTTGTTCTGTCTCTACACCTTCGGCAACCACTTGCAGGGCGAGCGTGTGGGCCATCGAGAGGATAGCTTGCACAATCGTGCACGATGCGCCTCTCCCCGCCGCATTCGAGCTGTCGAGATGTTCGATGAACGAGCGGTCGATCTTCAGGATCGAAATCGGGAGCTGGTGCAGTCTGCCCAGCGAGGAGTGTCCGGTCCCGAAGTCGTCGATCGAAACCCGCGACCCCAGGGCGGAAAGAATCGACATCTCGCCCGACACTTCGCGCAGGTTGTTCATCACCGCCGTTTCCGTGATCTCCAGGTGAATCCACCGCGGGTCGATGCAATGGTGAACGAGTATCTCTGCCAGGTTTTCGGCAAATCCCTTGCGCATCAACTGCATCGGCGAGATGTTGATGGCCACGGGAACCAGCCGAACCCCACCGTCCATCCACGTCCGCATTTGCCGGCATGCGCGGTCGATCACCCAATGTCCCAGCTGCTCCATAAGTCCGGTCTCTTCGGCGATCTGAATCACAATGGGCGGCGGAATGGCGCCGTATCGCGGATGGTTCAACCGCAACAGCGCCTCCAGGCCGCGCACCGTTCCGTCCTCCCCATAGAGCGGCTGATACACAAGATGGAAGCGGTCTTCTTCCATCATCTTCGTCATGCTCGCCGCAATTTCCAGCCGCCTCTCCGCCTCCTCGCGCAGCTCCGGCGAGAACCAGATCGCCTCGCCGCTGCCGCTGGCTTGCGCCGTGCGAAGGGCGCTCTCCGCAAGGTGCCATAGCGCCATGGGCTGCGTACTGTCGTCGGGGCACACCGCCAATCCCAAGCTGAACGGAAGCTGAATCTCGAAGTGATCGATGAAAATCGGCGTCTTGAAATGCTCGTTCAGCCAGCCAGTCAGCTCCTTGGCCGGCGACAGGTCCCGCAATCCCGTCAACACAACCGCGAATTCGTCGTCGCCGGTGCGCGCCACAAAATCGATTGTCCGGACGTGTGAGTTCAGGGCGCTGGCAATGTATTGAACGCATTGGTCTCCGATGCGCGGACCATACACGTCGTTGAGCCGCTTAAAGTGGTAGAGGTCGAGGCAGAGCACGACCAGCTTCTTGCCGGTCTTCATTGTCCGGTCGACGGCCTCACTCAACCGCTCTTCGAATGCCCTGCGGTTCGCCAGCCCGGTCAGCGCATCGTGATCCGATTGGTACTCGAGCCGGCGCTCCAGGTGGACTTGCTTGGTCACGTCGATGCAGAGCACGAAGTGGCACTCTTTTCCCTGGAATACGATGGCGTGGGTGGTAATGTCGACAGGAAACTCGGTCCCGTCCTTGCGGATATGCCGGGAAGCCTGGTTGGACAGCCGCTTTGGCATCTGAGTCGCGCGGATCGCGCGCTCCCGCACCTCGGGGTGCAGGATGTCGGGCAGCTTCAATTTCAAGAACTCCTCCGTCGTGTACCCGTGAAGCTGCGCGGCGGCCTCATTCACCGCGAGAAACTGTAGGGTCTCGACTTCGAAGATCAGCAGCGGATTGGGGTTGCAGTTGAAGGCCAGGCCGTAGTCCCTGGCCAGCGCGCGGACTGTCAGCGCCTCCTCCTCGAATACCATCAGCATCATGCCCGCTGCAACGCAGATCTGTGGCAGTTCCCAAATAGCGCTGTCGGCTCCGATCTGCGGCCAAATGCTCTGCACAATCGGTGCGAGCGGATAAGACATCGCCCAAGCCAAAAGCCCGATCACTGCCGCCCTCATGCCGATCGTGCTGACGAGACGCCTGGCCCAGAGGCCGAGACCGGCGACAATGTAGATCTCCGCCAGCATGACCGGGACGATCCACTTGGCTCCTCCATGGAAAAGGAGGTACACCATCAAGCAGCCGCTGATTGCGCAGCTCACCAGCGGGACCCGGCTCAACCTCGGCGAGCGCCGATGCGAGGTCAAGCTCATCGTGACGCCTGGCGCCAGGCGCGCGAGAATCCCCGTAGTGAGAATCCAGGGGCCACCCACAGTCAGCGTTGTCAGCGTAAGACAAAACACGGTTGGAATTGTGACGGATGTCCACATGAAGACCCCGAATCTCCAGCCGCGGAGAGGGGCTGCCGCTGAGACTGCAAAGAACATCCCGGCCATCGCAGCCAAGTTGGCTGACGCTGCGGTCCAAGCAAGACTCTGCCCCCCGCCCGCATGGAGCCTGCCGTAAGAAGCAACATAAGAACCTAGAAGAAAAAGCCATCCGGCAAACCAGCAACGGGTGCGACCATCCGGGCGCACCCACGCGACTGCCCCAAACAGGAACACAACGACCATCGTGAGTGCAATCTCGGTCGGGAACTGCACGCGGCACTCCGAGCTAATGCACTATATCGGCAGTAAATTGGGCTGGGTTTATGACGCAAATTGAGCACCCTGGCTCGGCTACGAGTCCTCCATCCCTTTCCAACTCAAAGAACAACGCCCAGATAGTGAGCCCCGCGTGAGGCTGCGCTCTATGGCAAATGCGACCGGCTAGGGCAGAACTCGGGTTGCTGTAGCCCGGTCGAGGCTTTGTAACAGGGCACGAGTTCACTCGTGCCGCAAATGGCTCAATACCCGCGCGCGGGCTTTAGCCCCTGCCGGGATACACCAACTGTGGGACTGCTTTAAGCGCGCTCCCATCGATGATGCAAGGAGAGAATCCTGGGTGCCCCCACCCTCGCGACGTCTTTGTTTTTGTCGCTAGGGCGGGGGAGCAAGCAACGTTGTCCGCCGCAGCCCACTCTTGGCCGAAGCTCACTGGTTCGCTGTTCAATCCAGCGCTACTCGCTCGCTCCCTCGTCCTCCGCCGGCAGCATCTGGTAGCTGACGAACGCAAAGTGCGCCCCATCCGGCGCCCAGTTGGGCACATTGTCCGTTCCCGCCCCGCCCACGATCTCCACCAGGTCGCGCACCTTCGCGGTCGGCACATCCAGGATACGCAGCGTCACCTCTTGGTTCGCCGGGTGCCCGGTCACATCCTTCGCGTAGGAAAGAATCAGCACGGATTTTCCATCCGGCGAGGGATGCGGCGTCCAGTTGCGCCTCTCGTCAAACGTCATCTGTTCCGGGTGCGAACCATCCGGCCGCATGCGAAAGATCTGCATCCCGCTCGCGCGATCGGAGTTGAAATAGATATACTGCCCGTCCGGCGAGTAGTCGGGGTCGTCGCTCGTTCCCGTTCCTGAGGTCAGCGCCTTCTCGTCGCCGCCTTCTGCCGGAATCGCGTAGATGTTAAAGCTGCCGTTCGCCGGCCGCGTAAACAGGATTGTCTTGCCCTCCGGCGACCAGCTATGGAAGTACGAATTCGGATTCGCCGTCACCATGCGCGGCGCTCCTCCGTCCGAAGGAACAACGTACACCCGCCGCCCTGGATGTTCCGTCGTGGTACATGTCATCGCCAGCCACTTGCCGTCCGGCGAAAGCCCGTGGCTCCCCGTGCAATCCGTCGCGCTGCCTATATCGATCGCACTTGCCTCGCCGCCTGTGGCGGGCACACTCCACAGCCGTCCGTCGCGGTTGAAGATCAGCGTCTTCCCATCCCGGCTCCAGTTCGGCGCCTCCATCTGCCCCTTGCCCGTCAGCACCACAAACGCCCTGCGCGCATTGTTGTCGATGGCGATCGTCTTGAGCGTGCTGTAAACAGCCATCGGCGGCGTACTTTGCGGCGCGGCGAGCGGTTTCAGCTCGAGATGCGAAAATGTTGCCTTCTCCACAGCGCCGTCCTGGTGCGCGCAAACTCCCAATCCCGCGTAAAACGGCTCGGCGAAGTGCAGTTTGACCGAAGCACCCACTTGGTGAAGCGGCTCGCCCTTCATGCTCGCCAACAGCGTGATCGTGTCGCCGCGTTTTTCCAACCGCACCCTCTGGGGCGCGCCCAGGTCGAAAAAAATGTCCTGCGTCGGTTCGCCCTTCGTGCGCCGGTACTGCAGCGCCATCTCGCCTGACCCATGCACTGCCACATCCACATACATCGAATCCGGGTCCAGCGTCTGCCGGAACATCAGCAGTGCCTTTCGATGCAGATTCGAACTCGCCGATGCCGGCGCCAACTCAACATCCGCGGTCAGCGACAAATCCCCCGACACCTTCTTCCAAACCATGTGGAACCCATCCGTCGCGCCCCACAAATTCGCCCCCGAAGAAGCAATTCTGTACACGCCGCTCGCCGCGTCGAAAGTGGCCGCGCCAGGCGGGTTCACCACGCCAATATCCGATTGGCCCTCGAAGATGCCCAGCGCGCTTGCCTGATCGGCTTTCGCCTGACCCCCGTCTTGTCCGGCCGCACCCGCCTGTCCCCGCCCCGCCGCGGTGCACACGAATGCAATGCACGCGGCAACGATCCAGAATCTCCTGTCGGCTTTCAAAGGGAAACCCTCCGCAGTGAACCCATTCACTCTAAGTCAACCGGGATTTCCTGCGCCAGCCAAACGCTCCAAAGCCGGAATCCCCTCTGCAATGCCGCTTCCCCGCCTTTCCTGGAAACTCCCATCGCTGCTAAGATAGGAGTGTCGTCAGTGGGGCTGTAGCTCAGCTGGGAGAGCGCCTCGTTCGCAACGAGGAGGCCAGCGGTTCGATCCCGCTCAGCTCCACCAATTCCCCTAGTCGCCCTGCTGGCCGTTTGAGCGCCGCTGTTTCCTCGCTAAGCTGGAGTGCGGACGGAGATTCGGAGGAGGGCCGCGCTCGACATGGCGTCCATTACAGTTCGCAACCTGTCTCAGACCACGCACAAACGGCTGAAAGCTCGTGCTGCGCGCAATGGCAGAACTCTCGAAGCGGAGGTTCGTCGGATTCTGGAGGAAGCGGTGTCCTCAAAGAAGGAGATGGGAATCGGCTCGCAGCTAGCGGCGCTCGGGCGGCGCTTTGGCGGCATCGAGCTCAACATTACCCGCGATAAAACGCCTGCTGAACCAGCCCGGTTCGACTGAGCATTCCTGACACGAACGTGGTTTCGGCCTGCTGAGGCCGTTCGACTGGTCGGCAGGAGGCGCGCTTAACAAACTCGCTGAACCGCATTACGGGAGTTGCTTAGACAGCGATACCTGTCTACACTTTCCACAGGGTACCCCGAGAGAGTTCGGAGAAAAGCAATGAAACTTGAAATCAAGAATTTCCGGGCAATCCAGGAACAGACTGTGGAACTCGCGCCGATTACCGTTGTCTACGGTCCGAACGGCGCAGGAAAATCCAGTCTGCTTTACTCGCTGCTTACGTTAAAGAACGCTGTTCTGAACTCTAATCAAGCCTCCAGCGGGTTCTTCAACTACGTCTTTGCGAGTCTGGGTTCCTTTGACGCCGTGGTGTTCAATCATCAATCCACCAGCAACATTGAGCTCTCCCTTACGCTCGAAAAGGATGGCTTGACGGTGCAACATGGAGTCAGCTTCAGCGAGAAGCAGGGAGTATTGAGAATTGCCTCCCGCAGCGAGGACGATTTCACGTTTGCGGCGGAACTCCCTATCACATTCCCTTACCCCGGAAATCAGCAAGCGACGACTCCTGTTTCGTACGGGGAGCAAGAGTTCAACCTGACCTGGAATGGTGTCACGGCTCAGGTTCCGGCCGACCCCCAAGGCACCCCGGGGGCGTTACAAGCGGGCACGCGTTTGGCTGCGATTTTCAATGCCCCTGCCGAGATCTTGCGGAGGACTGCCATCGTTCCTTTGAAACGAGGCTTTTCCAAGCCCTTTTATCAGACCCAGCCGCTATCGCCTCTCCTGATTAACGAAGACGAGGTCGCGACTTTTATTTCGCAGGACAAATACCTCATCTCGAGAGTGAGCTTCTACCTTGAAAAGATTTTGGAGCGGGACTTCAGGGTCAATTTTCAGCCCGGAACCGCGATTTTTTCGCTCGACGCGACAGACAAGAGGACTGGGATTGCCACCGAGCTGGTAAATGAGGGCTTCGGTGTCAACCAGATGGTGTACTTTCTTTCAAAGGCTCTTAGCAAAGACACCGAATGGACATGCGTCGAGGAACCTGAAATCCATCTGCATCCTTCAGCCGTGCGCAAATTCGCGAGAGCCTTGGGGGACATGGTCTTTGACGAGTCAAAGCGCTTCCTAGTCTCGACCCACAGCGAAGCTTTTGTTGCTGCGCTGCTCTCGATGGTCTCCGATGGCCGACTCAAGCCGGAATATGTCGCCTTCTATTTGGTCCGCAAAGAGGGAAGAAAGGCTCGCTTTGAGCGCCAAACAGTCCATCCAAACGGTCAGATAGATGGCGGGCTCGCGTCCTTTATGGAAGGTGAAATGGAAGATCTCAAGAGTCTTCTCAGGGTCAATTAGGGGCCAGTTGATAAGCAAGTGCCGATTGTTCTAAATGAGTGGATCATTCACGAGCTAGCGGGAGAGAACGGGCTTGTCGCCCAGCGTGAGTCGGCGAGCTTCCTTCAATTCTTTCGTGATGGAGCGGAAACGATTGCCGTTCTAAGGGGCAGCCCGTGGATGGACAAGGCCTTCTGGCTGACGAGAATTGAGAAGTCAGATGTTCGCATCCTGAGCAAGTTCCTCCATCTTGCGATCCTCATAGACCCATCAAAATGCCGCTTCGTCGAGCCAGAAGAGGTCGAGCCGCTGCCCGACGACCTTGCGAAGGATGTACCGGTGGACGATGTTTACTTATTTCAAACTGCCCTGGCCGGACAGGCCGGGATCATTGTCACATCCGATCTAAGGCTGATTCAGCGAGTGACGAGTGCGCCGGACCGTGGGATTCAACTGGTGTGGCGAAATGACTACTTAGCACAGTGTCGCTAAGAATTCGATCCATATTCCCGTGATCTTCTAGTTGAACAAATCCTTCATCTTCTCCATCAGCCCCGGCGGCGCCGGCTTGTTGTCCACCGCCATCGTCTCGCCCAGCTTCACCACCATTTCGCGTTGCGCGCGGCTCAGCTTGCGCGGGATTTGCACGTCGACGCGCACGACCAAGTCGCCTTTGCCCCGCTCATTGAGGAAGGGAACTCCCCGGCCGCGCACCCGCAGCTCCCTGCCGCTCTGCGTGCCTTCCGGGATTTTGATCGTCACCGCTCCATCGATCCCCGGAATCTCGAACTCCGCGCCCAGCGCCGCCTGCGGAAAGCTGATGGGAATCACGCAATGCAAATCGTGCCCGTGCCGCTCAAAGAAATCGTGCGGCCGGATGGAAAGGATCACGTACAGGTCGCCCTTGGGTCCGCCCATGCGGCCCGCATCGCCTTCACCGCCGTACCGGATCCGTGTCCCCTCCTCCACGCCCGGCGGCACCTTCACATTCAGTTTGATCTCGGTCGCCGCGCGCCCCTCTCCTCGGCAAATCGGGCAGGGATCGCCGATCACCGTGCCGCTCCCTGCGCAGGCGCCGCACGTCCGCGCCACAGAGAAGAATCCCTGCTGGTAGCGGATCTGCCCGTGCCCCTTGCATTGCCCGCAGACGCTCGGTCCGCGCCCAGAAGCGCTGCCGCGCCCGTGGCATGCGCCGCAGGTCTCCAGCCGGCGAATCTTCACCTCGGTCTCTTTCCCGAAGACGGCATCCTCGAAATCGATGGTGAGGTCGAAGCGCAGGTCGTCGCCCCGCTGCTGGCGCGAGCGCGTCGCCCCGCGCCCCGTTCCGCCCATCGAGAACATTTCGCCGAAGAAATCGCCGAAGATGTCGGTCAGGTCGACGCCGCCGGCAAAGGGTCCGGCTCCAAATCCCTGCCCGTTCAGCCCGGCGTGGCCAAAGCGGTCGTATGCGGCGCGCTTATCGGCGTCGCTGAGCACTTGATAGGCCTCGCTCGCCTCCTTGAACTTCTCCTCGGCTGCGCGATCGCCGGGATTGCGGTCAGGATGGTACTTCAGCGCCTGCTTGCGGTACGCGCTCTTCAATTCCTGTTCGCTGCAATCGCGAGAAACCCCGAGGACTTCGTAATAATCCGCTTTGCTCACTCTAGTATTAGAACTCATAGTTCAGCTTCTAGCTCCTAGCCCCTAGTACCATGTCTGTGTGATTTCGTAGCCAAATCGGGGCACAACCCCGCTGTTGTCATCCTGAGCGAAGCCCTGCGAAGCAGGGCGGAGTCGAAGGATCTGCGGTTGCTTTTCCG
>Ga0187784_10002932_pt1 | contig 13741 bp, 13 predicted proteins | sample 1015_SJ02_MP15_2_FD_132964 | JGI IMG/M metagenome (GOLD analysis project Ga0187784, IMG submission 132964) | Tropical peat soil microbial communities from peatlands in Department of Meta, Colombia - 1015_SJ02_MP15_20_MG | ecosystem: Environmental > Terrestrial > Soil > Wetlands > Peat | place...
GTGATCGTACTGATACACTGGTATGTTGCGGGAAGCGACTTCCAGGTCCCATGCGACATCCTTGTCGATTCCTAGAGAGTAGGCGACTTCGATGCCGTCGAAGTCATCGAGCATGATATAGCCGCCATCGTTGGCTCCCCCGACTCGAATTTTCTGGAATCCCTCCACCTTGTAAGGCCGGAGCATCTTCAAAATTTTTAGAATTGCCGAATTTGACGCGACGTCGTCAGTATAAACGAAACCAGTTCGCATCTGCTATTTCCTCGCCTCAGGGAGGCTCGTCGCCGTCCCTACGTTCACTACGACCGCAAGAGGGTAGCCGCCATGTCGGCCATGGAGACCCAATTCGGGGCAATCGAATAGAAATCGACTAGCCTGCCCGCTTGCCAGCTCTCAACACCGCGGTTGCAGGTATAGCTCCACCCCTTGCGACCGCTCTCCCTTCGCGAAACGCCTAGCTTCCCGGAAACGGCTGAGTCCCGGCCCGGTTTTGTTGAGGAATTTAATTACGAAACCAAAACGGGTCAAGGCCGGATCAATCCTGCGCCAGCCTTGATCATGCTAGCGGGCTCACGACGGATCGCATATTTTGCATGCCGAAAGCTGAGGGCGGCCGGCTATGAAAAGCCTTATAGCGACAACATGCGCTTGTCTCCTGATCAGCAGCAGGTCAACTTGTGCGCTTCCTCAAGTTGCGAGGATTTGGCCGGGGCCGCCGCTGGCAATTTTGACCGGCGCAACCTCCGGGCCGAACGAGCCTCACACGGCGACGCCTTCGCCCGCGCCGCGCCGCGGGAGCCCCATCCTCGTCGACGACTACGGCGCGGCGGGCGACGGCGTGACCTATGACGACGCCGCCTTTGCCGCCGCCGAGGCCGTCGCCGCCGAGAAATGCGGCGTCGTCCAGCTCGGCCACGGCAAGTCCTATCATCTCGCCGGCCACACGGTTCCTCCCTGCGTGTCCATCCGCGGGCATTGGGGACATCCGGGCGCGGCCAAGGCGCTTCAGCAGAGCTTCGCGGGGGTGGACTCGATCTATATCGACGGCTCGAGCGCGACGGGCCTCGTGCTCTCGTCAAGCTCGCAGCTCTCGCACCTCCTCATCCAGCGCTACGGCATCGCCTACCCCAACAGGGACGCGAGCGGCTTCGCGGGCACGGCGATCTCGGGGCTGCCGTGGAGCCCCGTCAGGGGACCGCCCTCGGACATCAGCCTCGAGGAAGTGATGGCGCTCGGCTTCGCCCAAGGCTTCTATTGCGGGGGCTGCGACAGGGTTCATGTCACCGGCTTCTACGGCGACAATCTGTCCGGGATTTTCTCCGCAAATTCCTTCGACAATTCGGTCTATAGAGATATTCATCTTTGGAACTACACCACATTCTACTACACGAACTACGTCGGATATGCCGTCACAGGCGCCAGCGGCGACGGAAAGACGGCGACCGTGCGCTTTTCTGGCGGCGCGACGATCCCCGTCGGTCATCTCGCTCAAGTGAATGGAATTTCTCCAAGCTGTTATACCGGCGAACCAGTCGTCACGGCTTCGAGCCCCGGCTCGATATCCTTTGCGTCGACCTGCACGGGCGCATATTCCGGCGGCGGCACGATCGCCGATTTCACGTCTGCAATCTATCGCAGCGGAACCGGGATCGTGCTGGCCGGCCAGCAGGACGGCACATTCCTCGACGAGGCCTTCGCCGGGGGCTATCAGACCGACTTCCGTTTCGGCGGGCCAGAAGGCACGACGAACACGGGAAACATGATGATCGGTCGCATTCAGGCCGACGCTTTCTCGATAATTCCCGGCCAGATCGGCGTGGACTTCGAGCGCAACGTCGGGCGGACCACGATCAGCTCCATTTCGGCCGCATCCGGAGACCCCGGTCGGGGCGGCGCGGCGGTCAGATTCAACATTGGCGTCGGCGTCGACATTTACGCCTCCGTGGCGATCGGCGAGCTGTTCACCTCGGCGCCCTATCCGGGCGGACGCTGCATCGAGGCCGGCGGCGGCTATGTGACGATCGCGAAATGGGACGCCACCGACTGCGCAGGACTTGCGCTCGCCTTCACGGCGCCTTCCGGCGCCTATCAGAACCATGCGCATCTCAATTTCGGCGCGACCACGATCACCGCTTCGAGCGGCGGGATCGGGACGTCGAATCCGCTCATCGAGATGTGCGCGGGCTGCTCGAACGATCAGCTCGTCTTCGCGACGCCGCCGAGCACGGATCAGGCGCCGGGCGCTGCGCTGGTCGGCGGGTTCGCTTCCCGCTGGCGGAGATTGGAGAGCGCCGCGTCCCTGAACGCGCCCTTTGGGACGAATGAGTTCGAGCTGGCGGGCGACGCGACGGTGACGCAGATCCTCGGCTCCTACCCGGGTCGCGAGCTCTGGCTGTTTATGAGCGGCGGCGCAATCATCCGGCACGGCGGCAACATCTGCTTGCAGAACAACGCCAATTTCCAGGCGGCGAGGGGCAACATCAGATTGAAATACGATGCGAGCGACGCCTGCTGGCGAGAAGTCTCGCGCGCGCCGCTGAACCCCGCGGCGATGGCCGGCAATGCGCTCCCCGCGCTTGGCGCCCCGATCGGCTGCAGCGTCGGCGGCCCGAGCGGCCCCGTCAGCGCTGCGACCTTCACGCTTGCGGCCGCCGCGACCTCCTGCGCATTCAACCTGGCCACGCCGTTCCAGAACAACATGGTCTGCAATGTGCAACCGACGACGAGGGGCTGCCCCCTGGCCTACCCGAACGCGACGAGGGCCAGTCTCGCCGTGACCTTCGGGGCCGTGGCGGCGCGAGGCTGCACTTACGCCGTCGTCTGCAACGGCTGGTGAGGGCGCGCCGGCTTGTGACGCGGAGCTTTCTGTGCCACGAGCTTTGGTCGAGCAGGTCGCGGCGAGGTCTCGAGTGACTGCGCAAAGGGCGACGTCGCTGGAGAAGTCGGATGGCTCCCACAGAGACTGCTGCCGCAAAGCAGCGCGCGCCGGCTGAAGCGCAGGTCGAGAAAATCGAGCAGGGCGTCATCCAGGGCTGGGTGAGCGCAAATTGGCCTTGCTACTGGGTCTTCGTCAATGATCAGCCCATCGCCAAGGTTGATCTGACCGACGCCGCTCCGGCCGAGGGCGACGTCAGGCGCGTCGCGTTCGACGCGCACGCGCTGCCGCCCGTTCACTTGCTGTCGGAAGAGCTGCGCTTCGACTTCCGCCCCGCTGCTTCCGCGGACACGGCCGGCGGCGCGATGACGACGGCGAGGCGCGCGTTCAAGACGCCCTGCATCGCCTCAACCTCTTTCACCGACAAGCTGCTCAGGCGGCCGAGGCGGGTCGAAGGCTGCATCGACGAATATGCGAGCGGGCGGCTTCGGGGATGGATCTGGGACTCCGCGCGTCCGTTCAAGTCGCTGGACGTCGACGTTTTCATCGACGACTGCTTCGCCGGTCGCTATCCCGCAGACGTTTTTCGCGCCGATCTCCTGCAGCTCCGGAAAGGCGCAGGCCTGGCAGGCTTCGAGATCGACATCTCGGAATTTCTAGCCGCCCCCAAGCGTTCGGAGAAGCGCGTCCTCGTTCTCTCGAGCGACCCGCCGGGCTGGTCGGCGCCCATCGGCGCCCATGCCGATGTCGCAGCGGGTCGGCGCCCCAAATGGTTCAAGCCTCCGATCCGGACATCGAAGGAGTTCGTCGCGGCGCTGGTTCACACGCAGGCCTATCCAAAAAAGGTCTTCGACGTCCACTCATTGACCAGTCAGAAAATGCCGGACCCCTTCTCCGCCGATTACACGCTGCTGGCCATCGAATTTCTTCGTCGCGAGGTGGTCGAAGCGGGCGAGCGGCTGCATGAGGATCCAGACAATTGGCGCCGCAACATGATGAGATTGCGCCTGCTCGAGTTTCAGCTGGCGCGCTTGACGCGCATGGGGGCCGCCATCTGCGCGGGCCAAGGGCTGCTCGTCACGCCGCCCATAGCCCCGCCGCCGCCCAAGCCGACAGAGGCCAAGGCCTAGGCTCGCGCTCAGCCCGGCGCGCGAACCCCGAGCCGGGCGGCGACGCGCTTTGCGGTCTCCTCGCGTCGCGCGGCGATGTCCGCGAAACCGCGGCGGGCGCGCGCCAGAACGGCGGGCGGCGCGCTCTCCGGCGTCCCGCTCGCGAAGGGCGGCTGCGGCGCATATTGCATGTAGAGCTGGATCTCTTGGGCTGCTTCGGCGCCGCGCAGCAGTGCGGCGAGACTCAGGGCTCCGTCGAGTCCCGCCGAAACGCCGGCCGTGGTGAACAGCTTGCCGTCGATCACGAAGCGCGCCTCGACGGGAATCGCGCCGAAATAAGGCAGCAGGTGCTGCGAAGCCCAATGCGTCGTCGCGCGGCGCCCGACGAGCAGTCCCGCTGCGCCGCAGATGAGCGCGCCCGTGCACACCGAGAAGACGTAGCGCGCGCCCGCCGCCTGGCGGGCGATCCAGTCGAGCGTTTCGGCGTCGTCCATCAGGGCTTGCTGCCCCGCTCCGCCAGGAACATGCAGGACGTCGAGCTGCGGCGCCTCGGCGAGCGTGGCGTCGGGCGCAAGCCGAAGTCCGCGCGCGTCCCGCACTCCGCCGGGCGACTTCGCATAGACCCGCAGCGTCGCATTCGGGATGCGCGACAGCGCCTCGAATGGCCCCGTCAAGTCGAACTGGTCCAGCCCCTCGAACAGCAGCGACCCGATCAGCAGGGGAGCCTCATCGAGCGCTCCATCGTCTTGCGTCGTCATATAGGTCCGGCCTCCACGCGTCGGCGCAATATGCGCGACTTTGAAACCGATTGAAACAGGTCCCGAGAGGGCTTCAGGAAATCTCCGCTTTCGAGGTCGCGATTGCGTCGACCAACGCATCGAGCGCTCGACGCAATTGCCCCGAGAGCGCCGGATCGGCGGCGATTCCGCTGGCGTCGAGATCTCTGCCCACGCCGGAGATCGGCGCCGTGATCGAGGCGGGCTGGACGAGCCGCGCGGACATCGTGAGGAGGATCTCCCGCAACTGCGCGTCGGCGTGCTTCGCGCGCGGCGCCGTGTTGATCACCGCGACCGGCTTGCCCGGAAACTCCAGGCTGCCGACGAGCCAATCCAGGGCGTTCTTGAACGCGCCCGCGACGCCATGCGCATATTCCGGCGACGACAGCAGGAGGCCGTCGCTGCGCCCGACTTCGCGCCGCAATTCCCGAACTTCCGACGGCAGCGCATCTGGGAGGTCGACGCGGTCGAGATCGGGATTGAAATGCGGCAGAAGCCCGAGCCTCCGATACGGTACGACGTCGACGCCGGATGGCGCCAGCTTCGCCATCGCCTCGAGGGTTGCCGTGTTCGCCGAGCGCGCCCTCAGGCTGCCGGAAATGGCCAGGATTCTCATCTGGACGGTGGCCTGTGGCGTCGCGCCCGCGGCGGTGAGCATCGCGTGGATCCGCCCGCGATGATACGGTCAGGCGACTGAAGATATGCGCCACGTCGCGCCGCCGGGGTCGCCCTGCGGCGCGACGTGGATCAGCCGGGGACGAGGATGCGGTCGGCGACGACGAGCTGGTCGGCAAAGGCGCTCGCCGCGGCCAAATCCATCTTGCGAAGCTGATCCAACGCTGCCGCCAGTTCCTGCGCCCCCCTGGAGGCCGTCGCGGGCTCAGCCTTCCGGGCGATCGCGCAATAGCCTTCCGCCAACAAGCGAAGGGCCGGGAAACCACCAGCTTCGAAGGACTGGCGGGAGCTCTCGAAGTCGGACAGCGCCTCGCCTTGTCGGCCGGCGGCGAGCTCGAGCGCGCCGACGAGCCAATGCGCCGTGCCTTCTTCCTCGTGACCCAGTCGCAACTCGCGCACCAGGTCGCGGCTCAGATTGGCCAGGCTCAAACCCGATTGCACCTGGTCTGGCGCGATCTGAACGCCCTCGTCGCCCCACCCCGGCCAGCAGTTCGCCGCGACATTATAGGCCATCGCCTTCGCGGTCTTCTTCAGCTGCTCGCCGGTCTCCGGGCTCGTCGCCGCTTTGGCGTGATCCAGGCAGAAGACGACCGCGGCCTCGCCGACCAGGATCATGTTCGCCACGTCCTTGCGACTTTCGTACAAGCTCTTGACGAGATCGGCGAAGGCCGCACGCGCCTCCTTGACATCGCCGCTCGACTTTATGGTCGAGATGGCCGCCGCAACCCCTTTGGCGTCCAGAGATTGAAGCGCGCGCGCAACAAGCTCGTCCCGTTTCTCACCCGCATCAGCCGCCGCCATGACCGAACTCCAGGATCGAGGAGATGATCGAGCATGTGTAAGAGACCTAACGTCGCGGATTATGATCGGCTCGTCCCGTCTTTGCAAGACAGACGGGCGACGACTACTCTTAGACGACTACTTTTAGACGACTATTCACAAGACGACCGCTCACGGACCGCTAATCACAGTGAGGTTCACTTCGGGGTCATCGTCCTGCGTCGCAGCGGTCGAGTCCGTCTGAAGCCCAGGGCAAAAAAGTGCGCCCTGAGAGGGCGCAGCTAAGTTTGATGCCGTCGCGCACGGGGAAATCGAGCGCGACGGCGCCCCCTCAAGTGACCTACTGGATCATCCGGCTGGTTTCGCCGGTTCCCCTTCCCGATATCCCTTGCCGATTGCCCGTGCCGTTCGTGCCTTCCGGCGAGATCCAATCGGGAACCCAAGTTAGGGCGACGACTACGAAGGCTAGGATGGCTGCGACGTAAAGCAACACCTTGCCGATCTCCGCGGCGCCGTGGACTGAGACCATTTTCTCCTCCTAGGCAGTTTTTGTCGTTGGGTATGAAGAAGCTCGCGTCTTTTCTTGTCTCGGCGGGAAACTTGGGGAGTGACAATACAACAAGCGCGGCGGCAAAAAATCGTCTTAACCTATTGAACCGACTTGAGATCTCAGCCACAGGGCAACCGCGACTCCTCATTTCCGGCTCGATTGCATCTCCTGGCTGAGAAGACCCCAATCACGTCGCCCCGGCGATAGCCGTCACGAAACTCCAACCGCATGCGCTTGGATTTTTGGCGGGTTCAAGCCGCGATCTCAAATGTGCCTTCAAAGCCCCGCGCCTTCGAAGCCCTTGACGGCCTGCCAGAGTCGTTAGATATGACATTTTCGAGAGGTTATCATACCGCTCAGGGCTTGGCCATGAAACGCGTGAGGATCAGCGTCTCGGACGAATTCGCCAAAGAACTGGTCGCATTCGCGAGTCTTAACGGATACGACAATCGCTCGGAGACGTTTCGTGATCTCATGCGCCTCGGCCTCGAAAAGGCCCGAAGCGAGGCTGGCGGCGACAGTGGTTACTGCGTTACGACGCTCTCGTACGTTTCCGACCTACGCGTACGCGGACTGCCCACACGGCAGTCGGAGGCCTATCAGGCTTATCACGACCTGCTCGTTGCGAACATGCGGGTTCATTTAAATAAACAGCTTTGCCTCGACGTGGTTGTGCTGCGCGGCTCAGTTCCGGACGTTCGCGAATTCGCTCAGAAGATCATCGCCGAGCGAGGGGTGACGCACGGAAGCGTGAACTTTGCGCCTTCTGGATGGGCCGATGGCCGCCTCGCAAACCGGGCAAGCCGGAGCCGCCGCACGCCTTCCCTTGCAAAGGCTGAGCAAGGAGAGTGAGATGATGAGTCTCCACTGGACCAGGTCGCCTGACGACGCGCGCTCCTCCATGCAGCGCAGAATATTAGGCATTTGCGCGCTACTCGTCGCGGGCAACGTCCTCGCCTGGATCCAGGCGCTCGTCGCCTTTCGTGAATGGCCGCTGCTCTTGGGCGCGGCGGCGCTCGCTTACAGCTTCGGCCTTCGCCACGCCTTGGACGCCGATCATATTGCCGCCATAGACAACGCAACGCGCAAGCTCATGCAGGAAGGGAAGCGGCCTCACGCGGTCGGCTTGTTCTTCTCGCTCGGCCACTCGACGGTCGTCGTGATCCTTTCGGCTGCAGTCGGGCTCTCAACGGCGGCGTTGCAAGGACGATTTGATGCTTTTAGAGCCGTCGGAGCGGTCGTTGGCACGCTGGTCTCGTCTCTGTTCCTTTTTGCAATCGCTTTCGCGAATATATTGACCCTTATCTCTATTTACAGAACCTTCAACGCTGTGCAGAATGGCGGGCGTTTTGTGGAGGAAGACCTCGATCTTGCGTTATCGAACCGCGGCGTGCTCGGGCGGCTGTTTCGACCTTTCTTTGGCGTAATCGAGCATAGCTGGCAAATGTATCCGCTGGGGCTTTTGTTCGGGCTCGGGTTCGATACCGCAACGGAAGTGGGTCTTCTCATCATCTCTGCGACGCAAGCCTCCCAAGGTCTTCCTATCTGGTCTGTTTTGGTCTTTCCAGCCCTTTTCACAGCTGGGATGACCTTGGTGGACACCGCCGACGGTATTTTGATGTTGGGCGCCTACAGGTGGGCGTTCATCAAACCAATTCGCAAATTATACTACAACTTTTCGATCACGGCCGTGTCTGTGCTCGTCGCCGTGGCCGTTGGCGGTCTGGAGGCTCTCAACCTTCTTGGCGACCAATTGGGGTTGACCAGCGGCGGCGGCTTTTGGGGCATGATCGGAGCCTTAAGCGACAGCCCCAGCGCTCTCGGCTGCGTCATCGTCGCTCTCTTCGTGTTCTCATGGACACTTTCCTACGCGATTTACCGTATCAACGGATATGACCGGACTGTCGTCAACGATCATCATGTGCAGGCGGGACGTAGCCTATAAGAGAGAAAACAGCCTGAAGCGACCAAGCATGACCGAAAGAGTAAACTCGCAGGGAGCGCCTCGTGCTGAAACTTGAGACTGTGACCGTCTATCGCGGCGCATCGCTGGTCCTGCGGGATGTGAGCCTGCAAATCCCCGTAGGACAGATGACGGCGATCGTCGGACCCTCGGGCGCGAGAAATCCACACTCATCAGCGGGCTTAACGGACTCATCGTTCCTCAGTCGGGGAGCGTGACCCATTCTACGATTGGACGTCTCGACCGACCTTCGACGATGAAGAAGCATCGCGCCAGCACGGCGACGATCTTCCAGGATCACGCGCTAATCGAACGGCTTTCGGCGTTAGAAAATGTTCTGCTCGGGTTCGCGGACACGCGCCACCCGCTCACGCTGCTGCCCTGGTCCCGCGAGATGCGAAGGCGCGCGGCGGAGGCGCTCGCTACAGTCGGCCTGCTGCATCGGGCCCAATCGCGCGTGACGAAGCTGAGCGGCGGCGAGCGACAAAGGGTGGGCGTCGCGCGCGCCCTGGCGCGGCGATCCCCGCGTCGTACCAAACTTCGACCTTCCCGACGTCTTCCGGCGCCACCCCGTTTTGCGCCGGAGACGTGCGGACGACGATCGCGTGCGCCAGCATTTGCAAAGGGAGCGCTCGCTTTGCAGATGCGGGGGAAGAGGCGCGAGTTTCGAGAGCCGCGTCGGCGGCCGTTGGCGCAAGAGCGGCGCAGGCTAGCGCCAAAGCCAAGATGATGTTCTTGAGCGACGCGCCGCGCATTGCTCGCCTCCCTGGTTCTCATGTGATGTTTTTAGAAATTATTCATACGTTGTCCGCTGGAGATGCGCAAGTGCATGTCCCAGACAGACGGGCGACGACGCCTGCCTTTCGACCTGAGCCTCAAAGCGCGGCGATTGCGCAGGATGACGCCTCGAACATATAAGGTTCGCGAGGCTCAGACACGTCACTCCCGTGAGAAAGAACTTGCGCCCACTCGTATTGACGCAGGGCGACCCTAAAGGCGTCGGGCCAGAGATCATGCTCAAGGCTTTTTGCGCGCGCAGGCGCCTTGGGCTGGCGCCGTTCTTCGTCTTCGGCGACCCGGCGCTGCTCGCCAGAACCGCCGAAGCGCTCGGCCTCGGCGCCTCGGTTGAAACCGCATCCGCCGAAACCGCTTGTGACGTCTTTGCGCGCGCGCTGCCGGTCGTTCCGCTCTCGTCAGGCGCTCCGGCGGCTGCGACGATCGAATCGATCGAGCGCGCCGTCGAGGCCGCGGCGCACGGCCGAGCGCGCGCCGTCGTGACCAATCCGATCTCCAAGGCGACGCTCTATGACGCCGGGTTCAAGCATCCCGGACACACCGAGTTTCTCGGCGCGCTCGCCAAGCGTCATTACGATCGCGACGCGACGCCGGTCATGATGCTCTGGTCGCAGGAGCTCGCGGTCGTCCCGATCACCATTCATGTCGCGCTCGCGCGCGTCCCGCAGCTGCTCACCAAGGAGCTCGTCGTCGCGACGGCGCGCATCGTGGCGCGCGACCTGCAGACGCGGTTCGGACTTGCGGCGCCGCGTCTCGCCATCGCGGGCCTCAATCCACATGCCGGCGAAGCCGGCGCCATGGGACGCGAGGAGATCGACGTCATCGCTCCTGCGATCGCGGAGCTGCGGGGAACAGGCGTCGACGCACGCGGGCCCTTCCCGGCCGACACGCTGTTCCACGCCGCTGCGCGCCGAACCTATGACGTCGCGCTTTGTCCGACGCATGACCAGGCGCTGATCCCGATCAAGACGCTCGCCTTTGAGCGCGCCGTCAACGTCACGCTCGGCCTGCCGTTCTTCCGCGCCTCGCCCGATCACGGGGTCGCCTATGACATCGCCGGAAAGGGCGTCGCCGATCCCTCGAGCCTCATCGAGGCCATCCGGCTTGCGGACCGCATCACCGCATGAACGACGGCCTGCCGCCGCTGCGCGAGGTCGTCGCGCGCCACGGCCTCGACGCCCGCAAGGCGCTCGGACAGAATTTCTTGTTCGATCTCAATCTGACGGGGCGGATCGCCCGCGCCGCGGGGCCGCTCGCCGGCGCGACCGTGGTCGAGGTCGGCCCCGGTCCCGGCGGACTGACGCGCTCGCTGCTCGCCGAAGGCGCGGCCAAGGTCGTGGCCATCGAGCGCGACGCGCGCTGCCTGCCGGCGCTCGCGGAGATCGGCGCGGCTTATCCGGGCCGGCTCGCGATCGTCGAAGGGGACGCGCTCACGCTCGACATCGCCGCCCTTGCGCAGGAGCATGGCGCGGGCGGGCCCTGGCGCGTCTGCGCCAATCTTCCTTACAACATCGCCACGCCGCTGCTCGCGCGCTGGCTCGAGGCGGAGCCCTGGCCGCCGCTCTTTGATCGCTTCGTGCTGATGTTCCAGCGCGAAGTGGCGCTGCGCATCGTCGCGACGCCGAAGCAGCGCGCCGACTACGGGCGGCTCGGCGTGCTCTGCGGCTGGCGAACGTCGGCGCGCATTCTCTTCGACGTGTCGCCCTCGGCCTTTACGCCGCCGCCACAGGTCACGTCCTCCGTCGTCGAGCTACGCCCGAACCCGACGCCCCTGCCCTGCTCGCGCGAGGCGCTCGCCCGCGTGACGCAAGCCGCCTTCGGCCAGCGCCGGAAAATGCTGCGCCAGAGCCTGAAGGGCCTGGGCGTGGATGCGGAAGCGTTGCTGGCGCAGGCCGACGTCGTCCCGACGCTGCGGGCGGAAGAAGTCTCGATCGCCGGCTTTACGGCGCTGGCGCAGGCGCTGACGCGGCTCGCCTCGTAACGCTCCCGCCAGCTTTTCGCCCAATTTGGTCAATAACCCGTCTTTTCCGCCCACAAGCGGGGGCTGCGCACGAGCGCCGCCCTCGCCTCAAGGAGGCAAAGACGCATTGACGAAACTGACGCTCGCGCTCGCCGCCGCCATGACATTCGCGACTCCCGGCTTCGCCGCGTCCTGGACCGGCAAGGCCTCCTACTACAGCCTCAAGGGTCGGACGGCGAGCGGCGCAAGGGTTGGTGGAATGACGGCGGCGCACCGCACGCTGCCCTTCGGCTCGCAGGCGCGCGTGACCAATCTGAAGAACAATCGAAGCGTCGTCGTGACCATCAACGACCGCGGCCCGTTCAGGGGCGATCGCGTCATCGACGTTTCGTCCGGAGCGGCGGATGCGCTCGGCTTCCGCGCGGCGGGAACCGCGCAGGTGCGCGTCGAGGCGCTGCGCTGAATTGAGCCGTTCTCGCGCTCAGTGCTCGACCGTCGACCAGATCTCGCGCTTGACGAGATAGAGCAGCGCCGCAAACACGACGAGGAAGGCGAGCACGCCTCTGCCCAGACTCTTGCGCCGATCGAGATGCGGCTCGGCGGTCCACATCAGGAAGGCGGCGACGTCCTTCGCATATTGCTCGACCGTTTGCGGCGTCTTGTCGTCGTAGGTCACCACGCCGTCGGAAAGCGGCGGAACCATGCCGAGGCGCCGCCCCGGCATGTAGACGTTGTAATACTGCCCGTCTGGAAGCTTAACGTCCGCGGGCGCGTCGCGATAGCCTTGCAAGAGCGACGCGATGTAGTCGACGCCCGCCTCCTGATAGGAGAGCCCCGGAAGGGCGTCGAAGAGGAAGGTCGGGAAGCCGCGGTGGTATCCGCGCGCCTTGGCGAGCACCGACATGTCCGGCGGATAGGCGCCGTTGAGCTGCGCCCGCGCCGCCTGCTCATTTGCGAAAGGCGGCGGAAAATAATCGCTTGGGCGGCCTGGCCGCTCGAAATAGTCGCCCTTGTCGTTCGGACCATCCTTGATCTTGTACGAAGCGGCGATCGACTTCACCTCGGCCTCGGAATAGCCCGGACCGCCAGGTTCGCCGAGCGAGCGGAACGCCACGAGCTGCATCGAATGACAGTTCGAGCACACCTCCCGATAGACTTTGAAGCCGCGCCGCAGCTGGTCCTGGTCGTATTTTCCCATCACGCCGGCGAAGCTCCACGGGAACGCAAGCGGCCTTTCCTCCGGCTCGGGCTTTTTCTCGCCCCCGGAACCTTCCGCGCAAAGCCCCGCCTGCGGCGTGAGCGCCGCCAGTGCGAACGCCGCGGAAAGCAGGAACGCCCACCAGTGAGACGAGGCGCGATTAGCCATGGGCGGCTTCCTCCACGGGCGCTGATTTCGCGGCGATCGAGGCGGCGACGGATGCGGGCTCCGGCTCCGGCTTTTCAAACTTCGGCAGCAGGGGCAGGATGACGAGGAAGAAGAGGAAATAGAGGCCGGAGAGGATCCGTGCGGAGATCAGGAAGGCGCCCTCCGGCGGCTGCGCGCCCAGATAGCCAAGGCCAAGGCAGATGGCGACGAAAACCCAGAAGAAAATTCGAAACAGCGGGCGATAGCGCGCCGACTTGACCTTGGAGCGATCGAGCCAGGGCAGCGCCGCCACGATGAGCACGGCGGCGAACAGCGCGATCACGCCGAGGAGCTTGTTCGGAATGGCGCGCAGGATCGCGTAGAAGGGCAGGAAATACCACTCGGGCACGATGTGCGCCGGCGTCGAGAGCGGATTGGCCTCGATGTAATTGTCGGGGTGGCCGAGGTAGTTCGGCACGAAGAAGGTCATCCAGGCGTAGAGCGCCAGGAAGACGCCAATGGCGAAGGCGTCCTTGAACGTCGCATAGGGCGTGAAGGGCACGGTCTCCTTCTCGACGTCCTTCACTTCGACGCCGGTCGGATTGTTCTGTCCCGTGACATGCAACGCCCAGACATGCAGCGCGACCACTGCGCAGATGATGAAGGGCACGAGATAATGCAATGCGAAGAAGCGGTTCAGCGTGGGATTGTCCACCGAGAAGCCGCCGAGGAGCCAGCTCGTGATCGAATTGCCGACGACGGGAATGGCCGAGAACAGATTGGTGATCACCGTCGCGGCCCAAAACGACATCTGTCCCCATGGCAGCACATAGCCCAGAAAGCCCGTCGCCATCATGAGCGCGAAGATGACGACGCCCAGGATCCACAAGAGCTCGCGCGGCTCCTTGTAAGA
>Ga0187784_10002933_pt1 | contig 13739 bp, 14 predicted proteins | sample 1015_SJ02_MP15_2_FD_132964 | JGI IMG/M metagenome (GOLD analysis project Ga0187784, IMG submission 132964) | Tropical peat soil microbial communities from peatlands in Department of Meta, Colombia - 1015_SJ02_MP15_20_MG | ecosystem: Environmental > Terrestrial > Soil > Wetlands > Peat | place...
ACCGACGTGCAAATATCCGTTCGGCTCCGGCGGAAACCGCGTATGCACGCGCCCGCCGAATTTATTGGTCTCGAGATCGCGAATCATCGTATCGCGAATGAAATTGGACGGAGCGGCATCCGTCTCTGGATTCTTCGGCTTTTCCATTGGTGTTTATTCGTGTTTCTTCGCGGCTAACATTTCCATCGCACCGGTGATTCTCCGGAGCGCGACCTCGCGCCCCAGCACCGCCAGCGTCTCAAACAGCGGAGGCGCGATCTTCCGCCCGCACACCGCCACGCGAATCGGCTGGAACATCTGGCCGGTCTTCACTTTCAATTCCGCCGCTCCGGCCCGCAAGGCCCCATCGAGCGCGTCATGATCAAACTCCGTGACCGCCAGAATCCCGCGAGCCTTTTCGAGCGCCTTCGCCGCCATCGCCGCGTCGCCCTTCGGCGGAATCAGCTCCGCCGGATCATACGGAGGCAATTCCTCGGCGAAGAAAAAATCCGCCGCCGTCGCGACGTCGCGCAATAATTTGATCCGCTCCTGAATCAGCGGCGCGATCTGCCGCATTTTATGGAAGGAAGCGTCAAACCCCGCCGCTTTGGCAAACGGCAGCAAATCCCGGGCCAGCTCGTCGAGCGGCAGCGCGCGAAGATGCTCCGCATTCAGCCACACCGCCTTCGGATCGAAGGGATCTTCGTCGGTAAAATTCACCACCGCGTTGGAATGGTTCACGTTGTCGAGCGTGAACGCGTCGATCAACTCCTCGCGCGACATCACCTCGCGATTATCCTTCGGCGACCACCCCAGCAGGCACAGGAAATTGATAAACGCGTGCGGCAAAAATCCCGCATCCCGATACGTCACCACGCTCACCACCGGCCCGTGTTTGCGCTTCGACAATTTCGAATTATCCGGCGCCATCAGCAAAGGCAGATGCGCGAATTGCGGCAGATCCACTCCCAGCGCCTCGAAAATCAGCACATGTTTGAACGTATTCGCCAGGTGCTCCTGCCCCCGCAGGATGTGCGTGATCCGCAAATCCGCATCGTCGGCGCAGGACGCCATGTGATAGGTCGGCGCCCCGGTCGATCGCAGCAGCGCGAAATCCTCGATATCGGAGGTTGCCTTCGAAACCCGTCCATAAACGAGATCGTCGACGGTAACTTCGCTACGTGTCTCGCGCGGCACGCGAAACCGCAGTACGAACGGCTCGCCCGCGGCGGCGCGACGGTCGCTTTCCGGTTTCGACAACTCGCGCATTTCGGCGTGGAACAGCCACGGCCCCGCGTCACGGTCCTTTTCTTCGAAATCGACCGAAGCCGGAGTAAAATCGCGATACGCGTGACCCTTTTCCAGAATCGCGTGGGCCGCGCGCTGGTGCAAATGCTCGCGTTCAGACTGGCGGTAACATTCATCCCAGCCCAAATCGAGCCAGTTCAGTCCCTCGAAAATCGAATCGAGCGACGCCTGCGTATTCCGCTCGATGTCGGTATCGTCGATGCGCAGAATCATGGTCCCATGATTCCGCCGCGCATACAGCCAGTTGAAAATGAACGTCCTCGCTCCGCCGATATGCAGATACCCCGTTGGCGACGGAGCAAATCGAACTCTGATCATGGAAATTCCAGAATAACAGGAGGCGAACCGTCCTCCTGAGGATGACCCTGCTATTATTGAAGAGAGAGGAGCAGGGCCTGCGATGGGTACGGTCGGCGTCCAAGAAATGGTAGTCATATTTCTCGTCGCCCTCATTCTGTTCGGGCCCAAGGAGCTTCCAGAACTGGGGAAGAGGATCGGCAAAGCGATCACCGAGTTCCGCCGCGCTTCGAGCGACCTGAAAGCCACGTTCGAACGCGAAATGCATAATCTGGAGCGGGAAACCGAAGCGCTGAAGGAGCCGCCGCCCACCGCGGCGATCGCACCGGCCAGCCAGTCTGAACCTTATTCGTACGATTACAACGGCGAATACATTCCAGACTACGAACAATCCGCTACGGCGACATCCACGGTAAGCGCTTCTGAAATTCCGGGCGCCGAATCGAAGGGGACCGGCGAAGCCGCCCCGCCAGAGCAAGCCGCGGTGGAGGTTCGACCGGCCGTCGAGGGCACCGTTCCTCGATCCGAAGCGCCCCGAGCGTAGCTGGAACCAGCGTAAGGAATGGACGACCAACAGGGCGGAGACCTGTCTCCGGAGAAAAAAGACCAGCCCGTATACCCGGTCTATCCGGAAGACCCGTTTGTCGAAGTGCCTGCCTCCAAGGCCGTGGTCCCGGCGGCTGCGGCCGGCGGGGGCCGTGGCGCGCCTCCGCCGCCTCCCTCCGGCGACGAGTCCGGCGACGAAGAAGAAGGCATGCTCCGCATGTCGTTTCTCCAGCATTTGGAAGAGCTGCGCTCGCGACTGATCAAGGCGCTGCTCGGCTTCGGCGTCGCCTTCGTCGCCTGCATCGGATTCTCGATGCAGTTGTGGGACATTATCCGCGCCCCCGCCTTCGACGCGATGGTGAAAATCGGCATCAAAGATCCCGAACTGGTCATCATCGAGCCGATGGAAAACTTCATGATCATCTGGTTCAAGCTGCCGCTGGTCGTGTCGCTGTTCGTCGCCTCGCCGTGGGTGCTGTATCAGGTATGGGCCTTTATCGCGCCGGGACTCTATAAGCGCGAGCGCCGCTGGGCCGTGCCGTTCGTTCTGGTCACCGCCGGTCTGTTCATCACCGGCGGATTGTTCGCCTATTTCGTCGCATTTCGTTACGGTCTGGCGTTCCTGCTCGGCATCGGATTGAGCGGCGGCGTCCGTCCGATGGTCACCATCACCAATTACTTCGACCTTTTCGTCGACGTGATCCTGGGCGTCGCGCTGGTTTTCGAGCTGCCGGTGGTGATTTTCTTCCTGACCGTTTTGCGGATCGTCTCGCCGCGCTTCCTGCTGAAACATTCGCGCTATGCGATTCTCGCCATCGTGATCCTGGCGGCGATCGTCACGCCTACGCCCGACGTGTTCAACATGATGTTGTTCGCCGTGCCCATGGTGGCGCTCTATTTCGTCGGCCTGTTCGCCAGCTACATGCTGGTGCTGAGGCGCGAAGGCCGCGCCTTCCCATGGAAGCAGGCTCTGCCCTGGATCGGATTGCTGATCGCCGTACTGGCCTTAGGCGCGTACTTCGGCGTCCGGCACTATCATTATCACTTCATCCATCACTGGCCTTTCCTCACCAAGTGATCTCCGGAGAGAAATAAACATTTCTCCGCATTTGTCTTAAGACAGCGCGTCCCGTGTGGCGGCCCGGCTCTGCTCGATGAGCTTATAGACGCAGCCCGTCTGTGTGAAAACGGCGATTTTGCCGCTCAACGACATTCGTCAAGCCCTGCCTGTGACTAGACCATTTTTGGAGTTCGCGTAGACCAGTTTCAAGCGGCCTGTAACGGCAATCTCAACAGCCTACGATCCTGCAATAGTCTCCGTTATCCATGAAACTGGTCTAACGAGGGCGCATTCTGAGATGCGTGCCGAGCTTCTGGTCGGATTCTCCAATATGGTGTTTCAGCCAGTCGCTCAGGAATTGCAGCACGTCAATCGAAATCATGGTTTCGCCGCTCACCACCTTCTTTTGGAAGGCCATCACACGGTCGGTCAGTTTCACGTGTTCGACGCGGTGCTGAGGGTAGTTCGGGTAGCCCGACTCCTGCATGCGCTTCTCTTCGGTGGCGAAATGATAGACGGTGTAGTCGATTAGCCGCTTCAGGAGGTCGGTTATGACTGCCCTGCCGCGGCGCTCCGACATGGCCTGGTGCAGATCATCGGCCATTTTGAACAGTTTCTGATGCTGTTGATCGATTTCGGCGCATCCGACCGAGTATTGAGGACTCCACGCAAATAGGCTCATGGTCAACATATCGGATCGCCGCGAAGGAGATTGAGACGCTTCGCGGCTACGAGGGCCACTCCAGGCCGGTGAACTCGATGGCGACGCGGGAGCGATCCAGGCGCACAATCCTGCCCACGCCCCACGCTTGCGGAGGCTTGTCCCCGTAAAGCTGGATGCTGCAGCCCACTTCCTCACCTAGCGCCAGATCCCCGGCGTTCGCGAGATCCAGAAGCACGCCGCTGCCGCTTATGTTCACCGTCGACCCCACCATCTTCTTGCCCGTTTTCCGCTCCAGGATCGCGGTCGCGCGAATCGCATGCCGCGGTTCTGTTCTGCGGTTTGGTCCGGTGGGTTGAGTCACCAACGAAATCTTTGGGGCGTCGACGGTCATTCAGTCTCGAGATCCTTATCGGCGCCGGCGCACGATTTATGTCAGCCGCAAATGGCGAATTATGTCAGTTGCAAACGCAAATTATGTCAGTCGCAAACGCAAATTTTGTCAGACGCGGCCAACACAGAAGCTCGTCTTGCCGATAAGGCGCTTGAAGGTTATGACGCCACCTAGGGAGACGTCGCCGACGATCCTGGTGGTCGATGACGCGCCAGTGAGCAGGGATTTGCTGCTGCGAATCCTGCGCTCCGAAGGGTTTCGCTCGGTGACTGCGGAGAACGGACCGGCAGCCGTCGAGCAATGCGCGCGCGAGCCCGTCGATTTGATCCTGCTGGATGCGATGCTCGCCGGCGCCAGCGGGTTCGAAGTCTGTGCCGGGTTGAAGTCCAACGCGCGGACCAGCGACATCCCCGTGATTTTTCTTTCCGCGCTCGACGATTCGAGCCATCGCCTCGCCGGCTTTAAAGTAGGAGGCGTCGATTACATCGCCAAGCCCTTTTACGCCCGGGAGGTGCTGGCGCGGGTGCGGGTGCATCTGCGTCTCCGCCAGGCGGCCGAACACATGATCCGGGAGCAGCGCGCGCGGCTCGAAGAGCTGCGCCAGGCGCAGCAGTCCATCCTGGTGACGCCGGAGGAGATTCCGCAGGCACATTTTGCCGTCTACTATCGTCCGCTCGACGCGGTGGGCGGCGATTTTTACGACGTGGTCGCGCTGAGCGGCGACGCGGTGGGATATTTTGTCGCCGATATCAGCGGGCACGGGGTGGGCGCGTCGTTTCTCACCGCCGCCGTCAAGGCGCTGCTGCGGCAGTATTCCGGTCCGTTATTCGCCCTGGAAGACGCCATGCGGAATATGAACGCCGCGATGCGCGCCACGCTGAGCGACGGGCGTTACATGACCGCCTGCTACGCCCGCCTGAGCCACCGGAATCTGTCGGTGGTGAGCGCCGGTCATTCGCCGCTGATTCTGGTGTCGGACCAGGGCCAGGCAAGGTTCGCCAACATCGAAAGCGACCCGCTGGGCGTATTCGGAGCGGTCGTTTTTGAAAAACAGGAGATCAATGTAAAGCCCGGCGATCGTTTTTATCTGTACACCGACGGACTGATGGAAGATCCCCGCTTGCCCGGCAGAGGGCGCACGGCCGGCCTCGAGCGTTTGCGCGCGGCCTGCGGGTGCCGGCACGGCATGCCGCTCGAGGAAGGCGTCCGCGCCATTGTCGCCGACCTCCAGGCGGACGGGCCGACGGCGGATGACGATCTGCTGCTGCTGGGAGTGGAGGTGAGCGCATGAACGAAGAAGTCCGGAACGGCGGGCGCAGGCCGTCCAGCGTGCTCCAGCGTCGTGTGCCGACCACGCTCGAAGCGATCGACGCGATCTGCGGTGAGCTGCGCGGCGGCTGTTTCGAGATTCCCGAAGACGAGCTCTTCACGGTCGAGCTGCTGCTGCGCGAGGCGCTCACCAATGCGGTGCTGCACGCTCCGGAAACCAACCCTTCGTGCGAGATCTGGTGCGAGATCGAACGGATTCGGAGCGGGATCGCGATGCGCATCCGGGACACGGGAACGGGATTTGACTGGCGGCGGCATCTGCATTCCACTCCCACTGCGGCGGCCGAATCCGGACGCGGGATCCACATTCTGCGCCGCCATTCGAGCGCGTTGCGGTTCAGCGAACAGGGCAATCAGGTGGAAGTGATTCGAATTTTCGGCCAGGGAGGCGGGAATGGCAAATTTTGAGATCCGGCGCGACGGCGATTCGGCAACGCTTTCTCCCGGAGGCGATGTGGTGGCTTCGTCGGTGCCCGAGTTGCGGCCCGCGATGCGCGACCTGGTGCGCTCCGGGGTAAGCGACATGGTTCTCGATCTCGGCCGCACGGAGATGCTGGACTCGACCGGCATCGGGTTGTTGCTTTCCGCCTACAACTCGGTTTCGCAGGCGGGTGGAAAATTCTCGGTCGTGGAGGCGTCCGGCGAGATTCTGGAACTGCTCCGCGCCATGCGCGTCCACCAGCATTTCCCGGTGGCCGGCCGGAGCGGATCGCAATGACCAACCTTGACGACGACATCGTGCGCGAATACCTGGACGAGTGCCGCGAACATCTGAGCGGCATCGAGAGCGACCTGCTGCAAATGGAGCAGGACGGCGCCGAGATCGATGAGGAACGGGTGAACCGCGTGTTCCGCGCCGCGCACTCGATCAAAGGCGGCGCTGGATTTTTCAACTTCACCCGGATTCGCGACCTGGCGCACAAGACCGAGAACGTTCTGGACCTGATCCGCTCGCGGCGCGCCACGGCGTCCCCGGAGGTGGTCAACATCCTGCTGATGAGCTTCGACAAGCTGCACGAGATGGTCGACGATCCCTCGGCCGGCGAACAGACCGACACCTTCGACTTCGTGCGTGGACTCGAAGCCCTGGCGGCCGCGAGCCTGCCGCCCGAAGAACAGAGCAGCGTGAACCGGAACATCGGCGTTTCGCCGGGAACAGGCATTCGCGCGACGGTCACGGAGTTTGACTTCGATCGCGCACGCAAGAGCGGAAAGACGGTGTATTTGATCGAATACGATCTGCTGCACGACGTCCAGCGTAAGGGCAGGAAGCCGCTGGATGTTTTGAAGAACCTGATGCAGTACGGGATGCTGCTCGCGAGCGCGTTTCATATCGAAGCCGCCGGGACGCTCGAGGAGGAACCCACCAACGCGCTGCCGCTCGATATTTTGTATGCGAGCTCGCTCGATACGGACCTGATTGGCACGGCGGCCGGCGTGCCCGAGGAACGGATCTGGAAGGTGGATCGCAGCGGCGTTTGTCACCCGATGAAGGAGCCTGCACCCGGCGCCGGCGCGGCGGAAGTCCCCTCTGCGGTGGTTGCGCCCGCGCCTGCGCCTGAGGAAGCACGAGCGCTCAAAGAGGACGCCGGGCCCGCGGCCGCCGGAGCCGGGGACAGCACGGTGCGTTTGAACGTCGCCGTTCTCGATTCGCTCATGAATCTCGCCGGCGAGCTGGTACTCTGCCGGAATCAGCTGGGCGAAGCGGTGGCGCGCCGCGACGAGGCCGCGATTGAGGCCGCCAGCCAGTCCATCAGCGTGGTGACCTCGGAGGTACAGCAGGCCGTCATGCGCACGCGCATGCAGCCGGTGGCCAATCTGTTTCAGAAATTCACGCGCACGGTTCGCGACACGGCGCGCAAGCTCGGCAAGGAAGTCCGCCTGGTGATGGAAGCGAACGAAGTGGAGCTGGACAAGACCATCCTCGAAGGGCTCAGCGATCCGCTGGCGCACATGGTTCGCAACGCGGTCGATCACGGCATCGAAGCGCCCGCATCGCGCGAGGCGTCGGGCAAGGCGGCCGAAGGCACGGTGTTCCTGCGGGCCTGGCACGAGGCCGGCCTGGTGGTGGTGGAGGTCGCCGACGATGGCCGGGGGCTGGACCCGGAAAAGCTGGCGTCGGCTGCGGTCGCCAAAGGTGTGTTAAGTGCCGAAGCCGCGCAGCGCATGACTCACGAAGAGAAACTGGATCTGATCCTGCTGCCGGGCTTCTCCACGGCCCAGCGCATTACCGATATTTCCGGACGCGGCGTCGGCATGGATGTGGTCAAGACCAACCTGGACCGGCTGGGCGGCAAGCTGGAGATTCATTCGGCGGCGGGCCGCGGGTCGTCGTTCCGCATCAAGCTGCCGCTGACCCTGGCGATCATTCCCTCGCTGCTGGTCTCGGCCGGGGACGAGCGCGTCGCGGTTCCGCTGGTCAACGTTCAGAAACTGATGCGGATCGCCGCGGGTGACCGGAGCGGCAAAATCGAGCGCGTGGGAAATTCGCAGGTCCTGGTGCTTGAAGACGAGCTGCTGCCGCTGGTGGATCTGCGCCGCTCGCTGGACGTCACCGGTGCGGCGGAGCCGGAAAACGCGGCCATGAATATCGTGCTGGTGAACGGAGGAGGATACCGCTACGGCCTGGTGGTGGACGAGTTGCACGACACCATCGAGATCGTGGTGAAGCCGCTGGGACAGCGCCTCAAGCATCTCCAGCAGCACGCCGGCGCGACCATCCTGGGAGACGGCTGCGTGGCTCTGATCCTGGACGTTTCCGGCGTTGCTTCGGCCGCCGCGCTGGTTCGCGCAGGCGGTTTGTCGCAAGCCGCCGAAGCTCCGGCGGGCGCGGCCGCGGAGTCGCATCATTTTCTGCTGGTGCACAATTCGGCGCAGGAGATCGGCGCGCTGCCGCTCAACGCCGTCGAACGGGTGGAAAAAATCCGTCCGGAACAGGTGGAGTTCATCGGCCACCGGCGCAGCATGCAATATCGCGGGCGCAGTCTGCCGCTGGTGGCCCTGGCCGATACGGCGCGGGTCTCCGAGCTGCCTTTGGATGAGAACCTGATCGTGGTCGTGCTCGAATTGGCGGGCCGGAGCCTTGGGCTGCTTGCGGCGCGGCCCGTGGATGTGATCGAAGCGGAACTGGAGATCGACGGGACCACCTTCCGGCAGCCGGGCATCATGGGCTCGGCCATATTGCGCGGCCGCACCACGCTCATCCTCGATCCCTTCGAGCTGGCGCAATCGGCGCTGCCGGAGACCCCGGGCGGCCGCGATCCGCAGCGGACCGCGCCCACGGCCGGAGCCACGATCCTGTTCGCCGAGGATTCGACGTTTTTCCGCGAGTACACCACCAGGCTGCTCGAAGACGCGGGCTACGGTGTGAAGGCCGCCGCGGACGGCGAGGAGGCATGGGACCTGCTCCAGAAAGATGCGGCGGAGATCCGGCTGGTTCTCAGCGACGTGGAGATGCCGCGCCTCGACGGGCTGGAGCTGACCCGGAAAATCCGGGCCGACGGGCGCCTGGCGCACCTGCCGGTGATCCTGCTGAGCTCGCTCGCTGGCGACGAAGATATTCAGCGCGGCGAGGCCGCCGGTGCGACCCGCTATTGCATTAAGCTCGACCGGGAACAAGTCTTGGGGAGCATTCGGGACGCCCTGGCGCCGCCGGGCAGAGAAGGAATGAACGGGCTGGTGGAGCTATCCCGCCAGATCGGAGAAACGGGCGCGGAGCCCGCCACGTGCGGCCTGTCGCCAAGAGGACAAGAAAAGTGAAACTGTTATCGAATACCAAACTGGGGAAGAAAGTCGGCATGGCGTCGATCGCCATGGTGGCGTTACTGATCGGAACGCTGTTCGTTTCCTTATGGGCCATGATGCGCATCAAGGACGCACAGGACGAATCCCGTCGCGAAGCGGCTCGCAGCTCGGAGGCCCTGGAGATGCAAACAAACATCGCCAGCGGAGTGATGTACCTGGGCACTGTGCTGATGCATGAGGAAAGCTCCACGGCGCGGAAATGCAACGCCTGTCACGAATCAAGAGAAAAGTCGCGCCTGCTGGCGCCGGTCGGGAAAGAACGCGAAATGTACGAGAAAAACATCCGCGATCTCACCGACAGCGCAAAGACCGACGAAGACCGTCGGCTCATGGCAACGGTGGAGAAATCCACGGCCGAGCTGACCACGGACGAGGACCACATCATCGATTTGTGGAAAACCAACAAGATTACCGACGCCTGGACCCAATATAAATACGGCAGCGTTACCGAGCTGCCGGGGCTGATGGAGGCGGTCGACAAAGTGGTCGAGCATCGCAAGGCGCAGATGGATGCGCTGGCGCAAGCGACCGCCGCCACGTTGTCGTCGGCGCGGCTGGTGCTGATTCTGGTGGTGCTGTTCGCAGCGGTGACGTCGATTCCGCTGTCGTTGATGATCGCGCGCGACGTGACGCGCCCGATTGCGGCGGTGATCGAACATTTGGACCAGGTGGGGCACGGAAATGTCTCGCGCGACATTCCCGTCGCGTTGAGCGAGCGCGCCGACGAGGCCGGAGATCTTTCCAAAGCGACGCAGCAGGTCATCCTGAACCTGCGGCCGATGATCAAAAAGGTCGCCGACGGCGTGCAGACGTTGTCCGCATCCTCGGCGGAACTGTCGGCCATCTCCGGCGAGATGGCAGCCGGGAGTAAAAAGACTTCGGAGCGCGCCGACTCGGTCGCGGCGGCTTCCGAGGAGATGAGCGCGTCGATGCACACGCTGTCCGCGGCCATGGGACAAGCCACCGCGAATCTGACCTCGGTGGCGAGCTCCACCGAACAGATGACCGCCACCATTGGCGAGATCGCGAGCAATTCGGAAAAGGCGCGGCGCATTACCTCGGACGCCACGCGCCATGCCAACCAGGTATCGGACTCCGTCGGACAGCTGGGGCAAGCGGCGCAACTGATCGGCAAGGTGACCGAGACCATCAGCAACATTTCGGCGCAGACCAACCTGCTGGCCTTGAACGCGACCATCGAGGCCGCGCGAGCCGGCGCCGCCGGCAAGGGTTTCGCGGTGGTGGCCAACGAGATCAAGGACCTGGCCCAGCAGACCGCGAAAGCCACCGAGGATATCAAGGACCGGGTCACCGGAATCCAATCCTCCACCTCGAAAACCATCGTGGATATCGAAGGCATCTCACAGACGATTCGCGACGTGAGCGAGATCGTTTCTTCGATCGCCACGGCGATCGAGCAGCAGGCCGCGGCTACCAAAGACATCGCCGGCAATATCGCCCAGGCGACCGGCGGCGTGCAGAGCGCCGGCCAACAGGTGGAGCAGACCTCGCAGATCAGCTCGCAGATCGCCGGCGATATCGGCGCCGTGAATCATGCCGCGAGCGAAGCGGCCACGGGAAGCGCGCAGGTGCGCAGCGGCGCGGAAGATCTCTCTAAGCTCGCCGAACATCTGCGGCATACCGTGGAGCAATTTCAACTGTGAACCCGGTGAGTGCCATGGGCGTGGAAAAACCGGGCGCCGGCGAGGCTCCGGTGCTGGTCTCGTCGTTTTATGTGAGCGGCGTCCTGTTCGCCTTGGATACGGCGCTGGTCGAGGAGGTGGTGCGCCCGCGGCGGACCACGCGCGTGGCGCACGCGCCCGACTGCGTGCTGGGGATCATGAACCTGCGCGGCAAGATCGTGGCCGTGCTCGACCTGGCGCAGATCCTTCAGCTCGGCCGGACCACCGTAACCGAGGATAGCCGGCTGTACATTGTTCCGGACCGCGATGGCATCGCCGGTCTCCTGGTCGATCGGGCCGCGGAGGTCATTGAGCTCGATGCGGGCGCGCTGGAGCCGCCGCCATCCAGCGTACAGGAAGACCAGCGCCGTTTCCTGCGCGGGATCGCGAGGGCCGGCGGGCGGTTGGTAACGGTTCTCGATGCGAACGCGGTGCTGGCGGCGGAAAGCGTATGAACGTTCGGGTTTTGGTCGTGGACGATTCCGCGGCTTTCGGACGGGTGATGAAACAGGCGCTCGAATCGATCCCGGGCGTCGAAGTGGCGGGAGTGTGCCGCACCGGCGCGAGGGCGCTCGACCAGATGCGCGCGGAACCGCCCGACCTCGTGACATTGGACATCGAGATGCCGAACATGAATGGTCTCGACGTGCTCCAGACGATGCGGAGGGAAGGGCTCAAGGTCGCGGCGATCATGGTCAGCGCCGCGAGCGATCACGCGCGCGACCTGACCATGCGGGCGCTTCAGCTCGGAGCTTTGGATTTTATCCCGAAGCCCCAGGGAGAAGGCGCCGAGGAAAATCTGGAAGCGTTGCGGCAAAGTCTGGCCCCGCTGCTGGGCGCGGCCATCCATCGCAAAGAAGTGCAGACGATCCTTCACGGACCGGGCAAGGCCGTCTTCAACGGGTTGTCGTCGCCAGCGGCGAGCAGACCAGTGGAGGAGTATGGAAAAAGGCCGGTTTCGCTCCCGACGGCAAGCGGCGAAGAGATCGCCTGCAATGTTCGCCCGCGCCCGAGGGTCAGGCGAACCAAGCCGGCGATGGTCTTGATCGGTGTGTCCACCGGCGGACCGGACGCGCTGGGGCGCGTCATTCCGGCGTTGCCGGGGACCCTGCGCGTGCCGGTTCTGATCGTGCAGCATATGCCGCCGTTGTTCACCGAGACGCTGGCGCGAACGCTCGATTCCTCGTCCGCGCTGCGCGTCAAGGAGGCGAAGGACCGCGAGATCGCCCTGCCGGGCGGCGTGTATCTGGCTCCCGGCGGAAAGCATATGAAAGTGATGGCGGGCCCGCGAGGCGAGATCGTGCTGCGGATCACCGCCGATCCTCCGGAAAACAACTGCCGGCCCGCGGTGGATGTGTTGTTCCGCTCCGCCGCAGCGGCCTTCCCCGGGCTTTCGGTGGCGGTGATCCTGACTGGAATGGGCCGCGACGGCACGCTGGGATTGCGGGACCTCCGCGCCGCGGGCGTGGTCTCGATCGCCCAGGACGAATTCAGTTGCACCGTATTTGGGATGCCGAAGGAAGCCATCCAGGCCGGGCTGGTGGACATCGTTTCCCCGCTCGCATCGATCGCTTCGGAAATTGTGAAGGCGGTCTGCTAGATGGACATGGACCTGCCGGCGCTGCGCAGCGAGGAACGCAAGCTCCTGGCGAACTATATTTATTCGATCTGCGGCATCCAGCTCGACGACAGCAAGCATTATCTGATCGAAGGCCGGCTCCGCAATCTGGTGGCGCAAACCCGGGCAGGCACCTACAGCGAGCTTTACAATAAGGCGCGATCGGATCGCAGCGGATCGCTCGAGCGGGCCATCATCGACGCCGTCACGACCGGAGAGACCCTGTTTTTCCGCGACCGCGGGCCGTTCGATCTGCTCCGCCAGAAAATCCTCCCGGAGTTGATCGACCGCCGCGCGCGCCCGGCCGCGGCCAAGATCCCGCTGCGCATCTGGAGCGCGGCTTGCTCCACCGGCCAGGAGGTTTACAGCATCGCGATCGTGCTTCGCGAGCTGCTCGGAGGCGCGGACAAGTACGACATCCGTCTGCTCGGTACCGACATCTCCTCGCAGGCCATCGCGCGGGCGAGCCTGGGCATCTACGGGGATCTCCAAATGGAACGAGGCCTGCCGGCCGAGACCCGCAACCGCTACTTCGTCCGCCGCCAAGAGGGCTGGCAGATTCGTGATGAGATCCGCGCGATGGCGTCTTTCCGAACGATCAATCTGCTGCGGGATTTCTCCACGCTGGGTCAGTTCGATATCATTTTCTGCCGGAACGTGGCCATTTATTTCAGCGAGGCGGATAAATACGCTCTGTTCTCCCGCCTGTCCATGTCGCTCGCGGACGACGGGTATTTGATCATCGGGGCGACGGAATCGCTGGCCAACGCCAGCTCGGGATTCGAGGCCAAGCGATACTTGCGATCTGTGTTTTACCAGCGCGTCAACGGGCGAAAAACTCCAGCCCGCGAATCGCGCGATACATACCTGACCAGCTGAGGCCTGACCAGTTGAAGCCTGACCGGTTGAGATCTGACCGGTTCAGCCCGGCGGCCGCGGTCAATGCCACTGTCCGATCCTCGGACACTGACCGCTTCTCTGACGCGTCCGGGAGTCCACTCACCTTCCTTGAACCGGGAGCGGCCGGCGGCAAGTCCTGGTAGCCTAATACCTTGAGGGCG
>Ga0187784_10002934_pt1 | contig 13736 bp, 12 predicted proteins | sample 1015_SJ02_MP15_2_FD_132964 | JGI IMG/M metagenome (GOLD analysis project Ga0187784, IMG submission 132964) | Tropical peat soil microbial communities from peatlands in Department of Meta, Colombia - 1015_SJ02_MP15_20_MG | ecosystem: Environmental > Terrestrial > Soil > Wetlands > Peat | place...
GGGCCTGGGGGTGAGCAAGGAAACCGATGCGAAACACCAGCGCTTCCCGCTCCGGCCGTATCTCGTCGCGGAATACTCCGCCTCCACCCTGGGTCGCGGGATTTATGGAGGCGGGCCGGAGAGCGAAGAGCTGGCCTGTGAAAAACACGAACAATACTTGCGCGAGTTGTACCGGCGCCCCTGGATGGCCGGCGGCATGATCTGGCACCAGTTTGATTACGAAGGCGAGACCTACGACACCGTGGTCCCGCACATCGTCGCCTTCGGGATGGGCGACGTGTACCGCATTCCCAAGGACGTGTACTACTTCTATCAGAGCCAATGGACGGCTACGCCCATGGTCCACATCCTCGGCCATTGGACCTGGAATACGCCGGAAGGCTCGGCAAGGACTGTGAAGGTCTTCAGCAACGCCGGCGAGGTCGAGTTGTTTCTGAACGGCAAATCGCTGGGGGCGAAAACGGATGTGCCTGACGGAGAATTGCCGCATCCGCCGCGCGTCTGGACTGTCCCCTACCAACCCGGAAGGTTAGCGGCAGTGGCTCGACATAAGGGAAAGGAGATTCGCGACGAGCGCCAGACGGCCAGCGCGCCGCATCATCTGGTGCTGGAGGCGGACACGCGCAGGCTGGAGTCTGGGAATCTGGAAAGCCTTGCCTATATTACGGCCCGAGTGGTGGACCAGAACGGCGTGCCGGTTCCCTCGTCCGCGCTTCCCGTGACTTTCACCTCCGACGGGCCGGGAGAACTCTTGCGACAAAGCTCGCTTGGCCATGGGACGGGATGGACGCTGGATACTGTGGCGGGGATCGCGCAGATGGCCTTTCGCGCCACCGACCGCACCGGGCACGCGACCGTCAGCGCCTGGTCTCCGGGCCTGCGCATGGGCCGCATCGAGATCAGCGTTCAGGCGCCCGGCAAGCCTGACGAGATGGAATATAAGGAGAGGTTCGACAACGACGAGCCCTAACAAAAGCTGCGCCGAAGCATTGAAAATGAATGCCACGCGCTATATTGCGGTTATTCAAAGGGCATTGCGCATCTTCGGACTATGGTCCTCCGCCTGGTGACCGGCAAGATTCAGGTAAAAGGACTTATAATGCTGTTGGAGGTTGATTGCTCTTGTCCCCGGTTAATGGCACGACCATAAACCAGGATGTCCTCGAGAAGATCATTCGGCGCGTGGTTGACGCGGCGCAGCCGGAGCGAATAATTCTGTTTGGATCAGCGGCGCGTGGTGAGATGGGGCCAGACAGTGACGTGGACTTGCTGGTGGTGAAAGGAGGGAAATTCGACTACAGGCGATTAACCGGAGACATTTACATGAGCTTGCACGGGATCGGGCAGGCGGTGGATATCGTACTGGTGACGCCGGAGCAGGTGGAGCGATTTCGGGACACGCATTGGCTGGTCATCGGCCCCGCCCTGCGCGACTGCCAGGAGGTGTACCATTCCTGATCGCCTCGAAGACGCGCGTGAACGGATCAACCGAGCCCACAGCGATCTGGCGCTGGCGCGAGCCAAGCCCGAGGGAGTTTATCTCGAGGACCTGTGCCTTCACAGTCAGCAGGCGGCGGAAAAGGCCATCAAAGCTGTCATGGTTCGGCACGCTATCCGGTTTCCTTACGTACACGATCTTGCGGCGCTGCTCACCGTACTCGAGGAGGCGACCGGCGAAATACCGAGCGCCATACGCGAGGCTGAGCGCCTGACTCAATTCGCAGTCGAGGCGCGCTATCCGGGCGCTGCTCCGCCCGTGGGCGAAAGCGAATACCGGGAAGCTGTCAGACTGGCAAGTGAGGTGCTGCGCTGGGCGGAGGCCCAGTTGCACTAGGTAGTAATTACTAATGAATTTATATAATCTGTAGAGTTAATACCACAAGTTTGTGAGGCATAGAAGGTCGGTTCCGGCTCGCCCAGCAATGGCCACGGAATTGGTAACTGCCGGTTGGCATTCATCAGTCGCCGCTCACCAATCGTCGCTGGCTGATCTCCGTCCCCAGGGCGAACTGTGACGGCCGCTTGCAACCCTCTCCACCGAAGACACGTCCACCTCCACGGCCGCGGACCGCTCCAGCAATTCCACGGAAAGCACCAGCCGGTACAAGTTCTTCTTACGCACCAGAATCCCTTCCACCCCTTGCAAAGCTCCGGCGATCACCCGCACCCGGTCGCCGCATCGCAAGAACGGGTGAGGCTCGACGCGGTTTCCCCATTCGATCGCTTTTCGGACCGCTTCGATCTCCGATTCTGGTATCACCGCCGGTTCGCCATTGACGCTCAAAACGGAAACAATCCCCGGCGTGGTCACCACCTGAAGCCGCCGCTCCTCCATTCCGCGCAGAAATAGGTAGCAGGGGAACAAGGGAAGCGAGAGCTGTACGGTGCGGTCCTTCCAGCGCCGGGTGCTGTTGTAAAGCGGAAGGAAGACTTGCAGCCCTTTGGCGGAGAGAATCTGGGCAATGGCCTTCTCGTGCTGATGGCGCGTGTAAATCGCGAACCACGCGTCGCTCGAGCCCGATGGCGTCGGCGCCATTTGTGAATCCGTCACCAGCATAAAGCACCGCTTCGCAGATTACAGGAGAACATAAGCTTGACCCCGAGGTCAAGCGCTGCGGCTTGCGCGTCTCCCCTGCCCATTCTCGTAGCGCTGACCTTCAGGTCAGCATGGGGGTGCCAGCCTAAAGGTCGGCGCTACCGGAGGGCCACGAGCGGCCACAAGGGCCGCCCCGACAAGCTGCCTGCGCCACATCGCGGCTCACTTCATGAGTTCAGCTACAAACCGGTCGTCGGGTTCCTCAAAACTGCGGTAAAGAAAACCAGGCAGCTGCGGGACGACCTTCTGCAACCAGTCAGTGGGGTCGCTCCAAAGCACCTTGCGCGGTGCCATAGCCTCCACTACGTCGTCCAGGTCCCAATGCAGCACGAATCCCGGGATGACGGCGTCGTGCAAGTCTCTGGCGATCGGAACGTCCAAGGCTGACCGCAGGCTGTAGGGAGTACGGTCGAGCCAGATCTTGCCGATTCGTGGGTCGACAGAGGCGGCCATAAGCAGCCACAGGCCAGATACGTGGTGAGCGATGGCGCGGACGGAGCCGGCATCGACGTCGGGCCGCGCCACCAGCGCGTCCACGCCGCGCTGAAGGTCGAAGGCTCGCATGCCGGCCATGTCTTTGCCTATCACCCAGGCGCGAATATTCTGCTTGGCGGCGGCTTGATCTTCGCCTCTGGACGACAACGGAAGCCCCCGCGGATACAAATTCAGAACTACAGCTCCGCGCGTGGCCAGGCGCTGTGCCAGTGCCGTGTCCAAATCGACCAGCAGCACCGCCGGCTTGCGGCCGGACGCGATCGGGGCGTATAGCGTGCCCGCGATTTCGAGACCGGGCTCCACTTCCAACGCCAGCTCCTGAGTGCGAAACACCTCCCCCGGGTTGTCGCGCAGTACGTGCACGAGGGGCGGCTGGTCAGCACGATCTTCGCACCACTTACGGAGTTCTGACAGCAACTGCTCAGAGTTCCCCTGCTTCATTCTCCGGCGGAAGCTCTCCTGAATCACTTGATACATCTGGCGCCCTTCCACCTGGCCGGAGGGAGTCGCCAACAGATCGAAATCCAGCGCCATCTCGACGGGTTCTTCGCGGAAGTTGCCACGGCCGTCTTTCAACCAACGGAGCATCCACTGGTAGATCGCCTCGCGAATTTCCAGCGGCGTGCCGTGCGGCCCGGGACCGACAGCCCAGCGAATACGGTCCTCCGCGTTGTAAATCCGGTACCAGTCCAACGCCTCCTGGTAAGCATGGCGGGCGCCTTCGATTGGAAAGAAATCGCCGACCGTGGAATTGATCAACCAAGGCTTGGGCGCGAACAGCTCAATGTAATCCGCCACGTCCAGGCCGGAAGAAAGGAAGAAGGGGAAACTCTGTTCGGAATCACCGATGGGCCCGGCGAACAGTTGCCGCCAGGAATTGATGTAGCAAGCCGGCGCGGCAACCTTGATCCGTGGGTCGAGCGCGGAGATGTAGGTCGTAAGCGTTCCGCCCCCTGAGCAGCCGGTGCAGCCAATCTTATCGCTATCCACCTCAGGGCGGCTCAGCAGGTAATCCAGCGCACGTTTAGCGTCCCAGATACGGTAGCGGGCGAAGTTTTCGCCGGCCAAAATGCTTTGTGCCCCGGCCTGAAAATGCTGATCGGTTGCGCCGCCGATCAGGGATGCCTCGATCCTGCGGTCGTAGGCCTGCTGGCGCTCGCCTTGTCCCACCGGGTCGTAAGCCAGCGCGACGAATCCCTTCATGGCCAAGTTCGCGGCCATGGGCTGCGCGGCCAGCTTGCCCTGCTCCCAGTGACCCATGGGAATGAGCACGCCCGGATGCTTGCCGCCTTCCTTGGGTAAATATAAGTCGGCCGTGACGTAGAACTCGGGAAGACTCTCGAAGACTACTTTCTCGATGGTATAACGCGGCCGCTCGATCCGGCCCGTGACCCGGGCGTTGAGCGGCCCGTTGTAGTCAGGGAGGCCGCCCAGCAACTCCAGTATCTTGGCCCGTACCCAGGTTTGGCGTGCTGTCGCTTCGCTCAAGGTGTGGATCCTCGAAATCGCGGCCTCGCGGTCGGAGAGCTGTTGCTGCGCGACCCTGTCCATCCACTGAAGCAAACGATCATCCGCCGCAGAAAGCCGGGCGACGTTGAACGCGCAGATGCAGAAAAGGAGAATCCTTCGCATAATGTGCCCCCCCACAGGTTTTCGGCCTAAAGGCGATCTTGTGCCCGGCGCCTTGGCAGTCTACACCATAGCCGGTCGCGGCGGAAGCACCCGCGTTTCGGCGTAGCGCTGACCTTTAGGTCAGCACGAGGTCTGCCGACCTAAAGGTCGGCGCTACGCATGTTGCCTGGCATCAGTTATGATAGAAGTTACTGTGGTGAATTGGGTTCCGGGGGCCGGTCGATGAAGATTCGAGTTTTAGGGGTGCCGCTCGACCTGGGGCAAGAACGCCGTGGAGTGGACATGGGCCCCTCGGCGGTGCGCGCTGCGGGGCTCAACCACGAGCTGAAAAGTCTGGGGCACCGGGTGGAGGACGCGGGGAACATTCACGTCAGGCTGCCGGAGGAACAGCACTTCGGCGACCGGCGAGCGAAATACCTGAAAGAGATTGCTGAAACATCGCGGCAAATAGCGAGGCAAATTCACGCGACTCTTGAAGCTGGTTATTTCCCACTCTCGCTGGGCGGCGACCATTCCGTGGCGGTGGGCACGCAGGCGGGTGTCTCGAAGTTTTACCGTGATCGGAAGCAGGCCGTGGGTTGTCTTTGGATTGACGCGCACGCCGACATGAACACGCCGGAGACCAGCCCCAGCGGCAATGTTCACGGTATGCCGCTGGCCGCGACGTTAGGTTGGGGCCCACATTCGTTAACCAGGATTTTCAGCTACGCGCCCAAAATCCCGCCTCAAAACTGCGCCCTGATTGGCGTGCGCGAGCTGGACGCCCGCGAACGGAGGTTTGTGAAAGAGTCAGGCATCAGCGTGTTTACGATGCGGACCATTGACGAGCTGGGGATGCCTGCGGTGATGGAGAAGAGTATTGCGCTCGCTTGCAATGGCACGGCTGGTTTCGTCGTCTCGTTTGACGCGGATGTGGTCGATCCGGATGAAGCTCCCGGCGTCGGCACCCCCGTCCCCGGCGGAATCACCTACCGCGAGGCTCATCTGGCGATGGAGATGGTCGCCGACAGCGGGAGAATGGTGGCGTTTGAATTGGTGGAGATTAATCCGATCATTGACGTCATGAATAAGACAGCGACGCTGGGCGTCGGTCTGGTTAGCTCGGCGCTGGGGAAGAAGATTCTGTGACAAAGAGAATCCGCTTGGGAGTTCTGTTTGGCGGACGGTCGGGCGAGCACGAGGTATCCCTGATTTCCGCCGCTGCCGTGATGAAGGCGCTCGACCCGGAAAAGTATGAACTCGTGCCAGTCGGCATCACACGCGAAGGCCGCTGGCAGGTGGGGCCCGAGGCGTTCGGTCCCTTAACGGAGGCCGCGGGAGACAATCTGGCGCGGCAAACCGCGTCCTTACGTACGGTGCTGGAGGAAGGCCGGGCCGTCACGCCCTCGGTGGATCCAACCGGAGCTAAGCTTCTTGCCCTTGCCAAGCCCTCCGTTGCGGTCAACGCTCGTCCGGATGTGGATGTAATCTTCCCGGTCCTCCACGGGACCTTCGGAGAGGATGGGACCATCCAGGGGCTGCTCGAGCTTGCGGATGTTCCCTACGTGGGTGCGGGAGTCCTGGCGTCGGCTGCCGGCATGGATAAGGACGTTATGAAGCGGCTCTTCCGGGACGCCGGGTTGCCAGTAGTTCCCTGGGAATCGGTGCTCCGGACGGAGTGGGAGGATGACTCTGCGGGAGTTCGGAGAAAGATCGAGAGACGGCTGCGCTACCCGCTCTTCGTCAAGCCTGCAAATCTGGGCTCATCCGTGGGCATCACCAAAGTGCACTCGCCGGAGGAGTTTCAATCCGGCATGGACCTGGCCGCACAGTATGACCGCAAGATCCTCGTGGAAAAGGCCATCGATGCGCGTGAGATTGAGTGCGCAGTGTTGGGAAACGATAAGCCGGAGGCCTCCCTCCCCGGCGAAGTCGTTCCCGTCAACGAGTTCTACGACTACGAGGCAAAGTATATCAAGGAAGGTTCGGAGTTGCTGATTCCCGCCCGTCTCAGCCCCCGCCAAACCAAGCGAGTGCAGGAGTTGGCGGTGCGGGCATTCAAAGCCATCGACTGTGCGGGCATGGGTCGCGTGGACTTTCTACTGGACCGGAAAAGCGGAAAGATCTTCCTCCTCGAAATCAACACAATTCCTGGATTCACCTCCATCAGTATGTACCCGAAACTCTGGGAAGCGAGCGGCTTACCCTATCCAAGGCTCCTTGACCGCCTCGTCGAGCTGGCCCTCGAACGCCACCGCGACAAGCTCCGCACGCGCTACGATTACGCCCTGCCGAAATAGCCGCGGGCGCTGTAAGCACGGCCTTTGTGGCCTCCTTTAGGCTACCGCAAGGGTTGCCCCGACGAGAATTCAATGGCCTGCCTTGACAACTTAACCGCCATCTCGTATATTAACTATCCGGTTAGTTAAATGCGAAACGGACAATCTTACAGGCCGGCGACACGCAACTCGAGGCATCATGACAGCGAGGCGACGCGGCAGGCAATTCTGCGAGCCGCGGAGCGCATCTTTGCGGATGAAGGTTTGGAAGGGGCGCGCACGGACGCGATTGCCGCCGCCGCAGGCGTGAACAAGGCGCTGCTTTACTATTACTTCCGAAGCAAAGAGGAGCTCTACCGCGAGGTCCTTCAAGGCTACGTGGCGGATTTTAACCGCCAAGCCTTGAAGTTGCTTTCCTCCAAGGGTTCGGCCCGCTCCCTCCTAGTACGCTATATCAACCTTCATTTTGATTTCATCGCAGCTCACCGCCACCACGGCCCCCTGTTCCAACGCATGCTGATGACCGATGAAAAATCCTGGGTACGGCTGGCTCGGGAACTGGGACTGCCGCGGATGAAAGCCATTCTCAAGGTGATCGAACGAGGAAAGCGGGATGGGGAGCTTCGGCCCATGGACGGCTTCCACACGGCAATTTCGCTGGTCGCTCTGGTGGTGTTCTATTTCAGTTCAGCGCCCGTCTTGCGCGCGGTGGGCGGCATCGACCCCTACACGAAGGCCAATGTGGAACGGCGTAGGGGAGAAGTGCTGAAGTTTGTCCGCAACGCACTATTCACTAACCCGGGAAGCGAGGTGCCATGAAGCGCAGACTACTGATTCTGGCGCTCATTCCGCTGGCGCTCGCCGGCGGTGTGGCCTATTACAAAGCTACGACCAGGCCGCACAACATGGTCATTACAGGTATTGTCACCACCAACGACGTCATCGTTAGCGCACAGATCCAGGGTCAACTGGCGAGATTGCTGGTTAAAGAGGGCGACACGGTACAGGCAGGGCAGCTCGTCGCCGTCATTGAGCCGCAGGAGTTGCGCGCTGACCGGGCCTTCTACGCGGATTCGGAACGGGGAACCGCTGCCCAAGTTCAACAGGCGGAGGCCGCGCTGCAGTTTCAGGAGAAACAGACGCAGGATCAGATTCGCCAGGCCGAGGCCTCACTGGCTTCAACGCAAGCTCAGGTCAGCGAAGCCGAGGCTAACCTCAAATTAGACCAGGTGAATTTGGAGAGAACGGAAGGACTGTTCCAGGAAGGTATCGTCACAGCCCAATCGCTTGACGAGGCTCGCACCACCTATGCTGCGCAGAAAGCCCATGCGGAGTCTCTCCACAAGCAAGTGGAGGCGCAACGCGCCGCGGTGGCCTTGGCGCACTCTAACGAGGACCAAATCACCGTGCGGCGGAACGAACTCCTCTCGATGCAGAGGCAATTGGCGGCCGCCGGGGCGCAGATGTCGAAGGCCGAGGTCCGTCTCGGTTATACGGAAATCCGGGCGCCCATCCCCGGCTACGTGGCCAGCCTGCCGACCCGCCAGGGCGAAGTGGTGAATGTCGCTCAGCCGATCCTGGAAATCATCAATCCGGACGATCTCTGGGTTCGGGTTGATGTTGAAGAGACATATATTGACCGCGTGCGCCTGGGACAGAAGATGAAAGTGCGCTTGCCTTCCGGGGCAGAACGCGAAGGAACAGTGTTCTACCGAGGCGTGGACGCGGACTACGCGACACAGCGCGACGTGAGCCGCACGAAGCGCGACATCAAAACCTTCGAGTTCCGTTTGCGGGTTGATAACCGCGACCGATGCCTGTGGCCGGGCCTAACAGCCTATGTCGATGTCCCGCTGCCAGAAGCCAGGTGAATGCAGAATTTCAAATTTGAAATTACAGATTTCGAGCCCTGACGCAAGGAGAGTTCGTGCTCACGGCTGCATTCCGGCTTGAGCAGGATGGTTTTGGAAGTACCTAAGATGGGGAAATTCCGTGCCCGCGATTGAAGTCCAGGAAATCAAAAAGTGCTTTGGCACGTTTTGCGCGGTCGACCGCTTGAGCTTCAGCGTCGAACGGGGCGAAATCTTTGGCTTACTCGGCCCAAATGGCGCGGGGAAGTCAACGCTTATCCGCATGCTCACCACACTGATTCTTCCCACGTCCGGAGGCGCGCGGATTGATGGTTTTGACGTGGTGCGCTCGGCCGCTGATGTGCGCCGTTCAATTGGCGTGATCCCGCAGGCGTTGACTTCGGACCTGGAGTTGTCCGCGGCCGAGAACATGAACATCTTCGCCAAGCTTTACGGTGTCCCACGCGAGCGGCGGCGGCGGGTGGTGAAAGAACTACTGGAAGCCGTAGAGCTGGCGCAATGGGAGGATAAACCTGTCAAGAACTTCTCCGGCGGAATGCGGCGGCGGCTGGAGATCGCGCGCGGACTCGTGCACGAGCCTAACATCTTCTTTCTCGACGAGCCGACCACTGGGCTGGATCCTGCCTCCCGGATTGCCGTTTGGGATATGCTGCGAAAGCTCAAACAGGGCCGCGACCTCACCATCCTTCTCACCACGCATTACATGGACGAAGCCGACAAGCTCTGCGACCGGATCGCAATTGTGGATCACGGCAAGCTTGTGGCGCTTGATTCGCCGCTGAAACTCAAGGCCTCGATCCCCGGCAACGACATCCTGGAAATCAGCTTTTCCAGGGTTCCGGAAGGTTGGTTGGAGACCCTCAAGAGCTTGCCAGATGTACAGAGCGTGAAGGCGGAAGATCACGTTTACCGCATCGGCTCGAATAACGGGCCGAAGACGACGGTAGCCCTGATGGAAGCGACGAGTTCGGCCAAAGTAGAAATCACCTCGCTTTCCGTGCAGAGCACCACTTTGGATGATGTCTTCATGCATTACACCGGCAGGCAATTGCGCGACGCGCTGCAGGAAGCCAGATACGATTTCGGCTTCATGCCTCCCAGGCGCTAAGGATGGATTGAAATGAAACGCACGCTGGCCATCATCGAGCGCGATATGCGCAGGTTCATGCGAAGCCCTACGTTGATCGTGGTTTCCATGTTCTTGCCCATCGTGCAGCTAGTGGTCCTGGGCTATGCCTTTGGAGGGAAGATCAAGGAATTGCGCGTGGGGATCGTCGATCAGGATCGCGGCATTCCTACGGTGAAACTGCGTGAGATGTTTGGAGCCATCGCCGCCAACGCACGGACTTTTACCACCGTCGATTATACTGACCTCTCCCAGGCCAACACGGACCTGCGGGAGGGGAGAATCAACGGGGTGCTCACGATCCCTCCCGACTTCTCGCGGAGGTACCTGGCGCAGGACAAACCCCAGTTGGCGCTCATCGAAGACAACACCGACAACTTCGCCGTCGGGGGATTGGAAGGGGCTTTCTCCGATATAGTCGGCGCGTTCAATCAGCGCCGCCTCAGCCCGCGCGTGGCCAGCGCAGTCACGCTTTCGGTGGTCGAGCTTTACCCCTACGTGCCCTATATCCAGTATTTGCTTTCCGGCACCATCGTGCTTGCAATTTATATTTCAGCAATGATTGGCGGAGGCATTATCTACATTGATGATAAGGCGCGGGGGCTTCACGAGGGCTATCTTCTGACGCCCATCAGCAAGACGGAATTGATCCTGGGTTTCAATCTTTCTGGCAGCATCAAGGCGTCATTGTCCGGACTGGTCTTAACGACGCTGGGATCGGTAATCGCCGGGATCCCGCATCCTCTGGATCCGATCCGGCTGGCAAAACTGTTTATTCTCATCGTAATTACTTCCGTCGCTCTAATCAGCATGATGTTCCTGTTGATGGTGAGGGTGAGCGACCCGCTGGTGCCGAGGTCGATTTTCGGGGTTCTCAACACCTTGCTGTACTTTCCCAGCGGCGCGGTCTACCCCATCTATGGATTCCCTGAGTGGATGCGGATCATGGCTAAGTTCGATCCTTTCACCTATGCGGTTCACGCATTCAAGAGCTTGTTGCTCAAGAACACGCCGCTGGTCGCGATCGCCGGCGATCTCACTTACCTCGCTCTATTCGCGATTGCTTCCATGCTTCTCGCCACCTGGCTTTTCCAGCGGACGCTTTAGCTCCGCGGCAGGCGAGGGGGAGGGCTGGCCGCCGCCCGCATGCCATTCTCGTCGATCGGGATTGGCGAGCCCTATCCCTGAGCTTTTGGAATTCGGGTACAATAGAAACCGAAGGGGGCAGAGCCCATGACGCTGCTAGACGCCGCACCTCCCAAACCTCCCTTGCATATCTGGAGGTACATTGCCCTTGGCATCTCGATTATTCTTCTGGGCGTAGGTTTTTATTACGCGTTCCGGAATTATCCGGAAGAGCGCGCGGTGGCGCGCTTCCTGACTACTCTCGAGCAAGGAGATTTCCAACGGGGCTATCAGCTTTGGCAGCCAAGCCCATCGTACTCCTACCAGGATTTTCTGCACGGATGGGGTCTCCAGGGAGACTACGGCAAGATCCGTGGATTTGAGATTCTAGGCACGAAATCCAAGGGTTCAGGCCTGGTTATCGTCACCGTAAGGATCAACAATGGTGACCCGCCCCTCGACTTGGTGGTGGACCGCAAGACCAAAGGCCTGTCGTATTCAGCCTTTGAATAGTGAGTGGAAAATCGAGACGGGATGCGACAGGCAACGCGCCCCCAAACCCGTGGGTCCGCGCTGCCCGGCGGAGTTCAATCGGTCTGCAACTTACGATTTACTGCTCACAATTCTGACCGTACCGCCTTGAGCAATTCCTCTTGGCTAATCTGTGCGGTGCCGAACTTGAGCACTACGCGGCTGGCAGCAAGGTTAGCCAGTTCCGCGGCTTCTCTCGCCGAGGCTCCGGAAATGACGGCGAGCGCCAGAGTGGCCAGGACGGTGTCCCCTGCGCCCGTTACGTCATAGACCGGTCGAGGCAAGCTCCTGATTTCCTGCCCAGGCTTATTCGGTTCGAAGAGGATCATTCCTTCGCTGCCTCGAGTAATGACCAGGCAGCCGCAGTCCAGTTCGGCGCGCAGCCTTTGTCCGCCGGTTTCGAGGTCAGGCCGGTTACGCAGGGACGCATGCGCCATCAACTCCGCTTCGTGCAGATTTGGAGCCACCACCGTGGCGTGGCGGCAACTCTCCGGGTGCTCGGGCTTGGGATCCACAAACACGGGAATACGGCGCTGACGAGCCAGACCCTTGATTCGGTTGCAGAACTCAGGTGTAACAGTCCCTTTCAGGTAATCCGAGATAATCAGCGCCTCGATCCTCCTGGCTTCGAGCGCAAAACTCCACGCCAGCTTGTTGACGCTCTGGCTACTGATGGCTTCCGGCCGCTCAAAGTCCAGCCGGAGGAGTTGGTGCGCATGGCCGGCGATGCGGACCTTGTGCGGGGTCATTCGCCGACGTTCCGAAACGAGGGTGGCGACGGGCATATGGCAATCCTCGAGCAACGCCCGCAGCCGCCTGCCACTTCGATCGTCGCCGACGACTCCGTAAGGTATGGGCCGGCCGCCTAAGGCGGCGATGTTCGCTGCCACATTGCCGGCGCCCCCCGGGTAATCTGCGCCTGCTCCGGCATCTTTAATGAGAACCACCGGTACGGGGGCTTCTGGAGAGATGCGCGTAACTTCTCCGCGCAGAAACTCGTCCAGAATGTAGTCGCCGAGGACGGCGATTCTTCGTCCTTCGAATCCCCGAACAATCCTCGAGAAGCGGATCTGTTGTTTGTTCATAGCGCTCCTAGTCTCGCAATCCAGCGATTCGTCATGTAACTCGCACTAGCCCCAGTGGGAGCGGACGATAGTTACCCTGGGCGCAAGAGGGTGTGAAAAAATCAAAACAGCTCACGCCAAAACGCCAAGGCGCAAAGAAGCGCAAAGGAGAAGTTCCTGCTTTTCTTTGCGAGCTTTGCGTGCTTTGCGGTTTTGCGTGAAACCAGGTTGTCGTTCTACGGATTGATTCACAGGCTCTAAGCCTTGGGGAGAACAGCCGCCCCCTTTGTTCCCCCTCCCCACTCGGTGGGGGACGGCGAATGGGGGAAGTGACGGCGCCCGGGACCCAGGGCTCGCGCCGTGGGCTAAATTCTGCTCCCCAAGGGGGCTTCAAAGTCGCTATTCAGACTTCACTTATCAACATGCCGCGCTGCTGACCGCGCCAGTACGGATTCCACGGCTGACTTGACCTGTTCCAAGCTCACCGACAGGATACACTCCGGGCGCTCAAAGCGATAGCACCGATCGCCTGGGCAGGGATTGCATTCGTAGAAGTTCTGCACCACCTGCGCGGGAGGCTCAGAGGGTTGACGTGGCCATGGTCCCCAAATGGCTGAACTCGAGGAACCAAAAATGACAACGACTGGCCGCGCCAGAGCCGCGGCGATATGAGCCGGGCCGCTGTCATTCCCGACAAACAGGCGCGCGCCGGAGAAAGCTGCGGCGAGTTGACCCAGACCGCTGTTCTCCAGCCTGCAAATCGCAGAACTTGAAGCATTCTGGACGGCATCGAGGACCGCGCCCTCGCCAGGGCCACACGAAAAAACCGGCTTGAGTCCCATTTCTTGCTCCAGGGCGACAGCCAGTTGCGCGAACTTCTCCGCTGCCCATTGCTTGGTCGGGTAAAGCGCGGTGGGGTGGACCATCGCATACTCCTGGCCAGACGCGAGACCAAGGTGGGAGCGTCTCTGCTCCCACCATGCCTTGTGCTCCGCACGCACGAAGATCCGGGCGCGTGGAATCTCCTTTCGAGGCAAA
>Ga0187784_10002936_pt1 | contig 13733 bp, 11 predicted proteins | sample 1015_SJ02_MP15_2_FD_132964 | JGI IMG/M metagenome (GOLD analysis project Ga0187784, IMG submission 132964) | Tropical peat soil microbial communities from peatlands in Department of Meta, Colombia - 1015_SJ02_MP15_20_MG | ecosystem: Environmental > Terrestrial > Soil > Wetlands > Peat | place...
AGCCGCACTTCGAAGCCCCACGTCGCGCCACGAGTCCAGCCGGCCTTGTTCAGAACATTCGCCGTGCTGCCGAGCGCGTCGGCCGGATCGCTGGCGATGTTCCTGCGTCCGTCGCCGTCGAGATCCACGGCAGTCGAGAGAAAGGTCGACGGCATGAACTGCGTGTGACCGAAAGCGCCGGCCCAGGAGCCCACGAATTCCTGCGGGGCGATGTCGCCGTGATCCAGGATCTTGAGCGCCGCCATGAGCTCCTTGCGGAAATAGTCAGCGCGTCGGGGCGCCTGGCAGGCGAGCGTCGCCAGCGATTGCACGACCGGGCGCTTGCCGAAGCTCTTGCCGAAGTCCGACTCGACGCCCCAGACGGCGACGACCACCGCCGGATCGACGCCGAAGCGGCTCTCCGCCTCGCGGAGCGCGCCGGCGTGCCGATGCATGAGCTCGCGGCCTTCGGCCACGCGCTCCTCGTCGACGAGCCCCGCGATATAGTCCCAGACCGGGGTCGTGAACTCCGGCTGCTGGTCCATGAAGCTTACGGCGTCGTTCGGCTCCAGCGCGCCGAGCGCGTTCTCGATCGTCGCCGATGAGACGCCGGCGGCGGCGGCGCTTTGGCGAAGCCCTGCGAGACAGGAGCTCCAATCGGCGCGCGCGGGCGACGCGCAAAGGCAGACGGCCCCGAAGGCGGCGAGAAGGAAGTTCGCTTTCATGGCGCGCGAGCCTAGCCGTTGATGGTTAACGCGCGATGAGCCGCGCCGAGCCCCGTCCTTTCGCCTGCTATTCCGGCGGTTTTACGAAACCTATTTCTTGGCCGGCGCGGCGGGGCTCGCGAGCTTGGCCTTATAGCGTTCGTGATGAATGCGGGCGTAAACGCCAGCGACATAGCCGACGACGCAGATCACCGCATAGACGAGGATGATGAAGCCGCCGCGCTCATTGGCTTTTTCGGCCCTCTCCAAGAGGCCGGTCACATCCTGCACATCGGCGAATCGGTCGACCGCGACGCCCATGACGACCGCCATGATCGGCACGAGCCACGATTTCAATCGGAAATATCCTGACGCGAAGGCGATCAGAAACGCCCCGAGACCAATGAGGTGGATGAACTGCAGAAAGACCGACTGCAACACGAGCGTCAGCAGCTTGAAGACCTTGACCATCTCCCTCCCCCTGGTGACTCGCGCGGCGGCCCGCGTCTATTTGCCGACAATCTAGGCGCACTCAGGCTCAGAGGGAAGATGCTGCGACAGCGCTTCGAGAACCGCCATGCGCACCGCGACGCCCATCTCGACCTGCTCGCGGATCAGCGAGCGCGGCCCGTCGGCGACGCCGGAATCGATCTCGACGCCGCGGTTCATCGGGCCCGGATGCATGACGAGCGCATCGGGGGCGGCGCGCGCGAGCTTTTCTTCGTCGAGGCCGAAAAAGTGGAAATACTCGCGCGCGCTCGGCGTGAGCGAGCCGCTCATGCGCTCACGCTGAAGCCGCAGCATCATGACGACGTCGGCGCCTTGGAGGCCTGAAGCCATGTCGTGATGCACGGCGACGCCGAGCCGCTCGAAGACGCGCGGCGCGAGCGTCGAGGGACCTACAGCGCGCAGCCTGGCGCCGAGCGCCCCGAGCAGGATGAAGTTCGAGCGGGCGACGCGCGAGTGCAGAACGTCGCCGCAGATCGCGACCGTCAGCCCTTCGATCCGCCCCTTGTTGCGGCGGATGGTCAGCGCGTCGAGAAGCGCCTGTGTGGGGTGCTCATGCGCCCCGTCGCCGGCGTTGACGACCGAGCAGCTGACTTTCTTTGCGAGGAGATGCGCCGCGCCGGCCTGCGCATGGCGCACGACGATGATGTCGGGACGCATGGCGTTCAGCGTCATGGCCGTGTCGAGCAGGGTCTCGCCCTTGCGCTCGGAGGATTGCGCGACCGACATGTTCATGACGTCGGCGCCGAGCCGCTTGCCGGCGATCTCGAAGGAGGCCTGCGTGCGCGTCGAAGCCTCGTAGAACAGGTTTATCAGCGTGCGCCCGCGCAAATCGGCGCGCTTCTTCTCGACGCGGCGGGAGACTTCGATGGCGTTCTCGGCGAGCTCGAGCAAAAGGAGGATGTCGGGTCGCGACAGGCCCTCGACGCCGAGGAGATGACGGTGCGGGAATCGGCTCGCGGGAAGGTCTTGCGGCATGGTTTGGAAATAGCAGGTTTTGCCGGCGCCCCCAAGCTCGGCACAGGAATGCTCAGCACAGGAATGGAAGCGATCCGCCGGTCGCCGGGAGCCCCTTCGGTCAGGTCGTCTGGGGCTACGAGCGAACTGCGGCAAATGGCCAAATTGACCCCCCGCCCGCGTCGCTTTTATTCTTTATCATACCGACTTCCAGGCGATGAAGATCGTGGAAGAAGAGGAGCCGAAACAATGAGCGCGAGGTTCGCGGTGATCGCGGTGGCGCTCTGCTTGGCGATACCGGCGGAGAGCTTCGCCAAGGGCAGCCCGGTCACAGTCAAGGTTTGCGATTCCGTATGCAAGCACCGCGCTGCATGCAGGTAGGCTCGACGCCGCACTTCGCCCGGGCTCTTCGGTGCGACGACGGCGGTCGCGCTGAGTGAGGAGCTCTCATATTTCCGCCGCCATTTGTCGCATCCTAGACGCGTCCACATGTCGAGAGGTTGACGACTCCCATGTCGCGGTCGCGCGCTCCTTTTGTCGCTCTGCTGTCAGCGACCCTGCTCACGCTGCAAGGCGGTTCGGCTGCCGCTCAATACGGCTGGTATCCGCCCTATGGCGGCTACTACGCGCAGCCTTACTATGGCAGGGCTTATCCGGACCCGCGCGGCTACGATCGGGGCTATGAGGACGACTACGACCCGCGGGCGCGCCCGCGCTCCAGGGGACAGACGCGCAACGACGACGATCTCTACGACGAGGTTTGGCGGCCCGCGGATCCTTACGCCGGCGCGCCGCGCGGGCGCGCTCGCGTCGCGTCGCTGCCGCCTGACGCCGATCCCAATTATTCGACGCCCGAAAACCACGACGAGGACATCGACTTCAACCAGACCACGGCGGCCGTCGTCGCGGATCCTACGGGACAGCGGTCGAACACGATCACGATCGACACGGCGAAGCGCAAGCTCTACTTCTCGCTCGGCGACGGGCGCGCCGTGGAATATGGCGTCGGCGTCGGGCGCGAGGGCTTCGCCTGGAAGGGTCAGGCGCAGATCGGACGCAAGGCTTTCTGGCCCGGCTGGACGCCGCCCAAAGAAATGCTGCTGCGCCGCCCCGACCTGCCGGTCCATATGGAGGGCGGAATTGAAAATCCCCTCGGCGCGCGGGCGCTTTATCTGTTCAAGGGCGACCGCGACTCGGGCTTCCGCATCCACGGCACCAATGAGCCGGACACGATCGGCCAGGCCGTGTCATCGGGGTGCATCCGCATGCTCAACGCCGACGTGATCGATCTCTATCGCCGCACGAAGGTCGGCACGCGCGTGGTCGTGCTGTGACCGCGCAGCGGCCTCGGGACGCGGTCAGATGACGCCGCTCGCGATATTCACCGTGAGGCCGATGATCGCGAGATTGTAGAAGAACGACAGCGTTCCGTGGACCGCGGTCAGGACCCGCATCTCGCGCGAGCTCGTCGACACGTCCGCGGTCTGCGACGCCAGCCCGATCACAAAGGAATAATATAGAAAGTCCACGTAATTGGGCATCTCGCCGCCCGGGAACATGAGGCCGCCGCGCTCGTCGGGCTTCTTGTCGGGAGCGGCGATGGTTTCGTCGTAATATTCATGCGCGTAGTGGAAGGCGAAGGTCAGATGCAGGAACATCCAGCTGTCGATGACCGTCAGCACTGCAAGACCCAAATGGAGCGCCTTCTGCAAGCCCTCCATGTTCTTGACCGGCCCGAGCTCCAGCACGATCGCGCCCATCGAAGCGCAGGCCACGCCTATCGCGAGCAGCAAAATAACAAACCGGCCTTCATCCATGAATTGGGCGCGCTGGCGCACCTTCTGGTGGTCGGCGCCAGCGATCAGCACGGCGGACGCGGAGAGATAGGCGATGACCGCGATGTTCCAGGCGATCAGCGCGCGCGTCGCGACCCGCATGTGTTCGGGGAGGACCACGCCGATGGCGACGCCGATCAGCGCGCAAATCAGCAGTCGAGGCCGCGCGCGCAAGACGCGGAACGGCTTCAGCAGACCCGACCTTTGGCTGCGGCGGGCGAGGAGCGGAGCGTCGGCCATGGCGCGCCCCTAGCTGTTGCGCCGCGCGACGAAGCGCGCCGCTTCCGCGAGCGTCGCCGCTGCGGCGCCGAAGCCCGCGAGCGCCGAAACCGCCTCGTCGACGAGGGCGTCGCGCCGGGCCTTGGCCGACTCGAGGCCCAAAAGGCTGACGAGCGTCGCCTTGCCGCGCTCGGCGTCCTTCCCGGCGCGCTTGCCGAGCGCCGCCGTGTCGCCCTCGGCGTCGAGAATGTCGTCGGCGACCTGAAACGCCGCCCCGAGCGCCGCGCCATAGCGCGAGAGCGCCCGCGCCTGTTCCGGATGGGCCTGCGCCAGTATCGCGCCGGCGTCGACCGCAAAACGCAGCAGCGCGCCTGTCTTCATGGCTTGCAGCGTCAGAATTTCCGGCTGGTCGAGCGCTGTCTGCGCTGTTTCGGCGGCGAGATCGAGAGCTTGACCGCCCACCATGCCGCCAAGCCCGGCGGCGCGCGCGAGCTTCAGCGTCAGCTCGGCGCGCACGCGCGGATCCGCATGCGTCGCCGGATCGGCGAGGACGTCGAAAGCGTAGGTCAGCAGGCCGTCGCCGGCGAGGATCGCGGTCGCCTCGTCGAAGGCCTTGTGCGTGGTCGGGCGCCCGCGGCGCAGGTCGTCGTCATCCATGGCCGGCAGGTCGTCATGGGCGAGCGAATAGCAATGCACCATCTCAAGCGCGCAGCCCGCGCGCAGCGGGCCGGCGCCGGTCACGCCGAAGAGCCGGGCCGACTCGATGACCAGGAACGGGCGCAGCCGTTTGCCGCCGCCGAGCGTCGCATAGCGCATCGCGGCCAAAAGCCGCTGCGGCCGGGCGATTTCGCCCTCGAGCGTCGTAGCGCCGAGCAGCTGATCGAGCGTCGACTCGACCGCCGCCGCTGCTTCCTCCAGCCTTTGCGAAAAATCCGCGCCGATCACGGCGTTCATGCCTGCGCCCCGTACTTCGCTTCGCCGCCCGTTGGCGGAGGCGCCAAGACGTCGAACCCGCGCCCTTGACCGCGGCGCCGCGCCCGCTCAATATGAAAAGCTGCGCAGGAGCGCAACAAGAAGGGTCGCGTCGCGTGACGGACTCCGCGTCCCCAGGAAAGAGTCAGTTGCGTCTCGCAACGCGCAACGGCGAGGCCCTCGTCGCTCAGGCGGCGAGAGAGGGGAAGCATGTCGCGCTGGCGCCAGACGCCTCGCTCGACGACGCCTGTATCGCGATCCTCGGCGGCTGCCGCGCGCTATTCCAACGGCATGCGGCCGAGCTTGAGCGCAGCTGCGACGTCGAGGCCATCCATCAACTTCGCGTCGCGCTACGCCGCCTGCGCGCTTTTCTCGGCTTGCTGAAGACCATCGCGCCGGGCGAAGAGCGCGAATCGCTCGCGGCGGAGGCGAAAGAGATCGCCGGCGCGATGGGTCCCGCGCGAGATCTCGATGTGTTCTGCGAGGCGCTGCGGCGCGACCTGAACCCCCTCCTCGACCATGAGCCTGGGCTTTGCGCGCTGCTCGACGCCGCCGAAGCAAAGCGATTCGAAGCTCAGGGCGCGGCCCGCGCGGCCTTAACCTCCGACGCGGCGCGGCGCTTCGAAGCCGACCTCGACGCCTTCATCTCCCGCCGGCCGTGGCGCGGGGAGGGTTCGGACGAGCCGGGCTCGGCGCGCGTCTTTGCTGTGAAGGCGCTGCGGCGCTCGCGCCGACGCGCGTTGCGGAGCTTCGAGGGCCTCGCGCAAGCGTCGCCGGAGCAACTGCACAGGGCGCGCATCGCCGTGAAGAAGGCGCGCTACGCGGCGGAGCTTTTCGCGGATCTGTTCGCGACGGCGCAGCGGAAAACCTACGCCCGCGGTCTGGCGAAGATCCAAGACCGTCTCGGCGAAGCCAATGATCGGACCACGGCCGAGCGTCTGCTTGACGAGATCGTCGACGCCAGGCCCGCGCTAGCTCCGGCTCGCGCCGCTCTGTCGCGGCTACGAGCCGCTGGACCGGGCCTCGAGACGACAAAGCCCAAGCGCTGGACGCGGAAGCTGCGCGGGCTCGAACCCTTCTGGCGAGCCGAGGAGGCTGAAGAAACACAATAGATTTCAAGGTCCGTGTAACTTAATTGCAACACTCGGCAAAAAAAGCATGATTGGCGAGAATTACTCAATTGTTTGCGGAAAGCCACCCGATTAGGCTCTCGCTGATGGAGATCGGCCGGACAAAACTCGTCGCGCGCCGCCGAACAGCGTTCTTGGCCGCGCTCGTTCTCGCGCTGCTTCTCGGAGTCGAGCAGCGGGGAGTTCATGCGCGCCTGATATCGGTCTTGGAACCACGCGCAGTCGCGGACTGCTTGCGACAGGGGCGCGGCGTTCCCGCCAAGCACCACGACATCCCCGACTGCGCCTTGTGCTTTTATGCCGATGAGGCTGCGCCCCCGCAAAGCGTCGCTGGCGAGGCCCGATCGGTCGCTCCAACCGACGCGCGACACGCTTGGCGAAGCTTTGCCGCCGAGACGTTCGCGCCTGCGGCGCCCGCCGCCAACCGCGCCCGCGCCTCACCCTGATCCGCGCCCGAGTTGCGGCGATCGAACGCCGCCTTGCCTTGCTTTCGCATCCCCCGTCCGCGACGCGCGCCGGCCGCGCCACGCCCTGCTGCTCTGGGCGTCAGGAGAGAGTCATGCTCACAAACCGCCTCGCGCCGACCATCAGCGCGCTTTCCCTCTCGCTTGCGATCGGCGCTCCCGCGGCGCTCGCGCAAACAGCCTTGCCGACGATCGAGATCGGCGCCGAGAAGCCCGCGAGACCGGCGGGAACGACCGGCGCGCCGGCGGTCTCCCGGCCGGCTCCAAGGCCCGCGCCCGCCGCGCCGGCCCCCGCCCCGACGGTCGAGGAGGCGGCGAAGCCTCTGACTCAGCCGCAAAAGCCCGACACGGCGTCGAGCGTCAAAGACTTCACCGCGAAACAAGTGACGGAGCGACTCTATTCGCAGCCCCAGGAGGCGCTCGAGATCGATCCGGGCCTCGTCATCGCCCAGCACAGCGGCTCTGGCAAGGCCGCGCAATATTTCCTGCGCGGCTTCGCGCTCGACCATGGCTACGACATCGGCATCACTTTCGACGGAATGAACGTCAATCAGCCGTCCCACATTCACAGCAACGGCTACGCCGACGTGAACTGGCTCATGCCGGAACTTCTTGGCCAGTTCGAGGTCCGCAAGGGCCCCTATTTCGCCGACGAGGGCGTGTTCTCGGCGGTTGGCGCGATCCACATGAACTATGTCGACTCGCTGCGCGACGGCCTGTTCGTCGCTTCAGGCGGCAGCTTCGCCTGGGGCCGTCTCTTTGGAGCCAGGTCCTGGGCCGCCGGCGAGGGCGAGTTGCTGCTGGCGATCGAGGGCAACATCTACAACGGTCCGTGGCAGCGCCCCGACGAGGAGCGCAAGATCAATACATTCGCGCGTTGGAGCAAGGGGACGCAGGAGAACGGCTTCTCCGTCACGGCGATGGCCTATTCCAACCACTATTTCGCGACCGAACAGGTCCCTTGGAACCTGATCTCCGAAGGGCTGACGTCACGCTGGGACACGCAGGACCCTACAGACGGCGGCAACGCCTCGCGCTACAGCCTGTCGCTGCGCTGGAGCGAGACCAACAAGAACGATTGGTCGCGCATCGAAGCCTTCGTCATCCACAACGACACGAACCTTTACGACGACTTCACCTACTGGCTGTCCAATCCCGTCAATGTGCTCGGCGGGGTCGGCGATCAGACGCACCAATATGATCATCGCACGCAGCTCGGCTTGAACCTTCTGCATGGCTGGAAGTACAACTTCGAGTCGACTCCGGTGGAGACGCGCGTCGGTTGGCAAAATCTCGCCGACTTCATTCACAACGGCAATGGAGACTCGTTCGGGCGCTGGCAATATGACGAAATTTCCGACAACGGCATCAAGGAATATATCCATGGCGCCTGGACGGACACGACCGCATACTGGACGAAGTGGTTCCGAACGACGGAGGGCTTCCGCTTAGACTATGTTCACGGGTCAGTGGATTCCGAAGCCAATCCGCTGTATGGGGTGGGCGTGTGGCCGCCGCCTCCCACGCCCCTGCCACTCGGTCCCTATAACAACGGCGAGCTCGGGCGGTTCTTCACGAGCCCGAAGTTCGGGGCCGTGCTCGGGCCGTTCAACAGCAGCGAAATATTCTTGAACTTCGGCGAAGGCCTGCGCGCCGAGGACATGCGCGGCGCGACCAACCGCTTTGCTGTGAACGCGCCGTATCTTCCTGGCTACAACTATATTCCGAACGTGCAGCTCCTGACGAAAACGCGCGGCGCCGAGCTCGGCTTCCGCACCAAGGCGATCGAGGGGCTGGACACGAGCTTGAGCCTCTATTGGCAGGACCTCGACGCCGAACAGACCTTCAACGCCGACACGGCGATGAGCTCCTACGGTCGGCCAGGACGCCGCTATGGCTTCGAGTGGACCGCCCGGTATGACGCGACCAGCTGGCTGCATTTGGACGCCGACGTTACGGCTACGCATGCGCGCTTCAGGGGCTTCGACACGATTCAGGCGGCGGCCTACGCCATGTATCTCGCCGGCGGCCCGGGCAGCGACGGCGGTCTTTGGCCGCTAGGCCTGCCGGGATTGAGCCCGGGCAACTATCTCATGCTCGCGCCCGTCTGGGTCTCGACCTGGGACATCGAGGCCGGCGAAAAGACCGGCTGGTTCGGCGCGCTGCAGGGACGCTATTTCGGCGCGCGTCCCTTGACCGAGGATGGCGAGATCGAGTCGCACGCGACGTTCACGGTCGGCGCTCGGCTTGGCTATCGCTTCGACAATGGCTGGAGGGTTCAGCTCGACGCGTTCAACATTCTGAACTCCCGCGCCGACATGATCGACTACCAGGCGAATGTCTGGGGCAAGCAGGACTTCGCCATCTGGCCCGGATACGGAACCCAAGGGGTAAGCGCTTATGGCATCTCGGAGCGCGTATATAAGCCCATCGATCCGCCGGCCGTGCGTCTGACGATCAGCGGCCCTCTCTCGTTCGACAAGCCGCCGCCGATCGCGGCGCAGTTCTGAAGCGGGCCTATCTAGAAACTCACGCGGCGACGGGCGAGAGGGACCCCCACCCCGGCCCTCCCCCTTGCAGGGGGAGGGGGACACACCCGCCGCTCGTGCTCGTCCGCCAAAGAAGAAGACTGCGGCGTCGCAGTCCTCCCTCCCCCTGCAAGGGGCAGGGTCGGGGAGGGGGTCGTCCTCCCGAAAAACCCATCTCGAACACGCGCCCGGCCGTTTCATCCATCCAGGGTGCGCAACGCGAATGGAAACTCACCCGCTTCACTGCTTCGGGGCGTCGGCCGACTTTTCGGCGGGCGCTTTCGCAGCCGCCGCGTAGCCCTCGATGAGGTTCGCGCCGACGGGGATGTCGAGCGTCGCCGCTTCGAGCTCCTCGGCGTGGATGGGCTCGGAACGCCCGCCGAGGCAACGGGCGAGGAAGCTCTCGGACAGAGCCAGGTTGGCGAGATTGTTCTGGGGCTGGACGAAGCCGTGGCCCTCGTTCTTCGCGACCACATAGGTCACGGGGATCTTGTGCTTCTCCAAAGTCTCGACGATCTCGTCGGCATGCGCCTTGACGACGCGGGGATCGTGCTCCCCTTGCACGACCATCAGCGGTCGCTTGATGCGGTCCGCGGCGAAGAGCGGCGACCGCTCCTTCAGCAGCGCCTGTCCCTCGGGCGTGGCCGGATCGCCGAGCGCCTTGACGAGCTGCGGGTACCCCGAGGCCCAATAGGGCGGGATCGTTCGCAGCAGCTGCTCGAGGTTCGACGGCCCCACCGTGTCTATGCCGCAAGCATAGGTCTCCGGGTCGCGCGTCAGCCCGACGAGCGTGGCGTAGCCGCCGTAGCTGCCGCCCATGATCGCAATGCGCGCCGGATCGGCGATTTTCTTGTCGATCGCATAGGCTACGACGTCGAGCAGGTCGTCGTCCATCTTGCGTCCCCACTCCTTGTCGCCTGCGTTGACAAAGGCCTTGCCGAAGCCGGTCGAGGACCGAAAGTTCGGGGAGAGCACCGCGTAGCCGCGATTGGCGAGCCATTGCGCGAAAGGGGAGTAGCCGAAGCCCGTGCGCAACCAGGGGCCGCCATGCACATCGAGCACGAGCGGCAGCGGCTTGTCGGGCGTACCGGGATGCTCCTTGTCCTCGTCCTTCGGCAGGCTCAGATAGGAGACGAGGTTGAGCCCGTCGCGCGCCTTGATGATCAGCGGATGCATGGAGACAAGCGGCGCGGAGGCGAGCTCGGGCCGCCCGTCGTAAAGCTTGGTCAGCGACTTGGCGTTTCGGTCATAAAGATAGACGCTGCCCGGACGCGTGTCGCTCGAGACGCCGACAAGCCAGGTCCGGTCGTCCTCGGTGCGCGACGTGACCCACCAGTCATCTTCGAATTTGCCGCCGAGGAAGGCGTAGTCCGCCCGCACGCGGTCGTCGAGCACATGATGGCGGGTGCGCTCGTAGTCGATCGAATAGGCGAGCGCCTCATGGGTCTCCGGATCAGTGAATATCGATCCGATGTCGGCTTTCGGGTCCGCGGCGATGAGCTTGCGCTCGCCCGTCTTGAGATCGACGTCATAGAGCGCGGTGGTGTCGCGGCCTTCGCTGCTCTCCCAATACACGCGTCCGGCGTCGAACCTCGCGCCAGCGAGGCCCGAAGTGCGCGCGTCCTCGGGAGCGATCGAGCCCCAGGGCGCGAACTCGCCCTTGTCATTGGCGAGCAGATAGTCCTCGCCGCCGTCGTCGCGACTCTTGACGGCCATGCGGACCGCAAACTGGTCGTCGGTGATGAAGGCGGCGTATTTGTCGCTGTTTTCCCGCACGAGGCTCAGATCGCCGGTCTTGTAGTTCAGGCGATAGAGGTCGGGCCAAGCGCGGTCGCGCTTGTTGAGCGTGATGAGGACCTCGTCGCGAATCTTGCGGCTGAGCTTGTTGACGCCAGCGCGGACGCCCGGGAAGGGCGTGAGATTCTTGGCTTCGCGCGTCTTGAGGTCGGCGACGAAGATGCGCCAGTTCTCGTTGCCGTCCTCGTCCTGCATATAAAGAATGTGCTCGCTGGAATAGGGCCAGAAATAGAAATTTACGCGGCGCTTCTCATTGGTGACAAAGAAGCCTTCTTCCGGGCGGCCGGCGGGGGCGACGAAGACATTCATGACCCCTTGGCGAGGCGCGAGCCACGACATCCATTTGCCGTCCGGGCTGACCTGCGCGCCGGACTTTATGGGATTGCCAAAGAGCTGCTTGCGCGCAATGAGCGCCGGCTCGGGCGCGTCGGCGGCGACCGCGCGCGGTGCGCCGGCGCTCGGCAGGAGTCCGAGCGCGAGCAGCAGAAGCAGGGAAAATGCGCGCATGTCGATGGCCTCCGGTGCGAAAGGGCGTGGGTTCGCCCTGCGGACGGGGTTTACAGCGGTCGCGGGGCGCAGCGCAACTTCGCTACGAGTCCAGGGGATAATAAGCGCGCCGCCAGAAGCTGCGCTCGCGGTTTCAGGCGCGAAGAGGATCGTGCGCTTCATGAATGCGCCTGTCGCCGGAGTTCAGCAGTTCAGAGAACCTGGCGGGACGCTTTATGTTCCGGGGCGTTTCAAGGCCAAGCCAGCGCCGGGCGCTCGTCACTCCTTGCAGAGGCCCAGCACCGAAACTTTGCCGGCGCGCTCGGACAAAGAGGGCGCTCCCAATTGCTCGAGCTCGTCGCCACTCATGCGAGGCTTCTCCATTTCTTTCTTTGATCGAGCCAGCCGCCGCTGGACGACGAGTTTTTTGACGCCTACTCGAGATTCTGACCCGGCTTTGGTTTCACGACATCAATCAATCTGCCGATAGCCGGGTCCTTTTGCATGTCCCCGACGAAGACGAGTACGACCACCCGCAGGAGGCCGACCATCGCCAAAGACGCAAAGAGCAATTTCAGCAGAGCGAGGACATGCATTCGCTTCCCTCCGTCATGGCCGGCGTCCGATCGCGCCGCTTTCAATGAAGCTGAGAGGCTTTGCGCCTGACGCCCGTAAGAGCTCAATTCGCAAATTGCCTGCAGACCATAACGACCGTGCAAATATGGAGCCTTCAAAAGGTGCGTCCGCTTCCCATCAGAAAGTGCTCGGCCATCGGACCAAGCGCGATCACCGGGAAAAATTGCAGCAGGGTGACGATCAGCGCGACGCCTAGGAGCAGGAATACGAAAAGGGTTCCGTCAGTCGGAAACGTTCCCTCCGATCGTCCAAGCTTCTTCTTTGCGGCGAGGGAGCCGGCTAAGGCCATGATGGGGATGACGCCGGCCAAGCGCCCAAGCAGCATGACGACGCCCGTCGTGGCGTTGAACCAAGGCGTATTCGCGGCGAGACCTCCAAAGCTCGAGCCGTTGTCGGCCGCGGTCGAGGCGTAAGCATAGACAATCTCGCTGAACCCGTGCGGTCCCGCATTGCCGAGACTGTCGACGGCGATCTTCAAGCTCACGGAGACGGCGGAAAAGACGAGCACGAGCGCGGGCCCGAGCAGCACGGACAGCATGACGAACTTCATTTCCCGCGCTTCGATCTTCTTGCCGAGATACTCCGGAGTGCGTCCGACCATGAGACCCCCGATGAACACAGCGAGGATCGCAAGCACGAGCATGGAATAAAGCCCCGTTCCCGCGCCGCCGGGAGCGATGCAACCCATCAGAAGATTAAGCAGCGCAACGAGACCGCCGACGGGCGTCATCGAATCGAAGGTCGCATTTGCGGCCCCTGTTCCGGTTCCCGTCGTCGCCACGGCGAACATTGCGGCGCCCGCCTGACCGAAGCGCAAGTCCTTTCCTTCGAGGTTGCCGCCAACGGGATCGACTCCGATGTCCGTCAACAGCGGATTGCCGATGGCCTCCGCGTGGTAGAGCGTCAAGACGCTGGCGAGCAGAATGACTGTCATGACCGCCAGGAGGCTGTATCCCTGACGCCGCTCGCCGACCATTCGACCGAAGGCGAACACCATGGCGACCGGAAGAACGAGCTGGCTCCAGCTCTCGAGCACGTTCGACAGCGCGCTCGGATTCTCGTAGGGATGCGCAGAATTCGCGTTGAAGAATCCGCCGCCGTTCGTTCCCAGCAGCTTGATCGCCTCCTGGCTCGCGACGGGACCGAGTGCGATTGTCTGGCGCGCGCCCTCGAGCGTCGTCGCTTCGATCGAACCCCGCAGCGTTTGCGGGACGCCGAGGAACACGAAGAGGAGCGCGACCAGGATGGAGAGCGGCAGCAGCACATAGAGAATCGAGCGCGTGAGATCGATCCAAAAATTGCCGATCGTCGCGCAATCCTGACGAACGAAGGCGCGCGTCAGGCCGATGGCCAGGGCCATGGCGACAGCCGTGTCGAGAAAGTTGTTCGTCGTAAGGCCGACCATTTGCGTGAAATGGCTCATGGTCGTCTCGCCGGCGTAAGCCTGCCAATTGGCGTTGGTGATGAAGCTGATCGCCGTGTTGAAGGCGAGGTCGGGAGGCACGGCGTCCTGTCCGCC
>Ga0187784_10002937_pt1 | contig 13733 bp, 10 predicted proteins | sample 1015_SJ02_MP15_2_FD_132964 | JGI IMG/M metagenome (GOLD analysis project Ga0187784, IMG submission 132964) | Tropical peat soil microbial communities from peatlands in Department of Meta, Colombia - 1015_SJ02_MP15_20_MG | ecosystem: Environmental > Terrestrial > Soil > Wetlands > Peat | place...
ACTCAATGCCGTTGTGGACCATCTTCACGTAGTGGCCTGCGCCGCCGGGGCCGAGATAAGAGCAGCAAGCGCCATCGCTGGTCTGGGCGGCCATCTTCGTGAGAAGAGGCTCGAGATGGCGATAAGACTCTTCGAACCCACCGGGCATCAGGGAAGGCCCGTGCAAGGCGCCTTCTTCCCCCCCGCTGACGCCCATGCCAAAGAAGCGCAGACCGGCGGCTTCCAGTTCCCGCGCCCGCCGCTCCGTGTCCTTAAAGTAAGAGTTGCCGCCGTCGATCAGGATGTCCTCAGGGGTCAAGAAAGGCTTCAAAGTCTCAATGACGGAATCCACCGCCTTGCCTGCCGGGACCATCATCCAAATGCGGCGGGGAGTCTCCAGCGACTCCACGAATTCCTGCCACGAACCCGTGGTCTGAATCTTGCCCCCGGTTTCCTCGCCGACCTTGTGCGACTTGTCCATGTCCAGGTCGAAACCCGCCACCGAAAAGCCTTTGCTGTGGGCATTGAGCCCCAGGTTCTTTCCCATCACGCCCAGCCCGATAATTCCAAGATGTCGTTTGTCCACGGTCGCCTCCCGAGATTCAAGGTGGAAGAGGATAAGAATATCAGAAACCTGAGTCCCGTTCACTGAACCCGATTCACGGTGTTCGGCTTCACCGCGAAGTTATATAATGGGCGTTTACACTGAGTCCAACCGCATGATCCTAGCATCTAAACTATGTTGCAGGGCAGGGAACAAGCCCCACTAATCAGATTGTTCTGTGGCGGGGTTGGACTCAGACTCACACATACTCAGGAGGACTAATCCGTTGGATGGTCACGCCGCAGCAAGTGTAGAAAACAAGCCTCTCGACCAAACGCAACTCGATCAACTGTGTATCAACACCATTCGCTTTCTTGCTGTCGATGGAGTCCAGAAAGCGAACTCCGGCCATCCTGGAATGCCGATGGGCGCAGCGCCCATGGCCTACGTGCTCTGGACACGTTTCATACAGTACGATCCCCTAAAACCGGGCTGGCCCAATCGGGACCGCTTCGTCCTATCCGCCGGGCACGGCTCGATGCTCTTGTACAGCCTTCTTCACCTAACCGGATACGACCTCCCGCTCTCAGAGCTTCAGCAGTTCCGCCAATGGGGAAGCAAGACTCCCGGCCACCCTGAATACGGGCACGCGGACGGCATTGAAACGACTACCGGACCTTTGGGCCAGGGCTTCGGCAATGGAGTGGGCATGGCCATCGCGCAGAAGTACCTGGCGGCGCATTTTAACCGTCCTGAACATGACATCGTCGATTACCGGATTTATGGCATCGTCAGCGATGGCGACTTGATGGAAGGGGTCGCCTCGGAGGCGGCTTCCTTGGCCGGCCATCTGGGGCTCAACAACCTCATTTACTTCTATGATGACAACCACATCTCCATTGAAGGCTCGACCCACCTTGCGTTCACGGAGGACCGCGGCGCGCGTTTCGAGGCTTACGGCTGGTTCGTGCAGAGACTAGCGGATGGCAACGATCTGGACGCGATTGACGCCGCCATTCGGGCGGCGCAGGCAGAACCGGAACGGCCCTCCATCATCATGATCCGGACGCATATTGGCTACGGCAGTCCTCACAAGCAGGATACCGCTGAGGCGCATGGCAGTGCCTTGGGTGAAGAAGAAGTGAGGCTGACCAAGGAGAACTTGGGCTGGCCACTCGAGCCGAAGTTCTACATCCCGGAGGAAGCGCTGGCCCATTTCCGCCGAGCCATCCCGCGGGGTGAGAGGGCCGAAGCCGAATGGCAGACGCGACTCGCAAAGTACCAAGAGAAATATTCGGACCTGGCCGCGGAATGGGATCGCTTCGTCAAGGGCGACCTCCCAGAGGGTTGGACCGCCAAGCTCCCCACTTTCAGTTCTGCTGAAAAACCCATGGCCACCCGACAGGCCTCCGGGAAAGTCCTGAATGCCATCTCGCCAAGCCTGCCCACGCTTCTGGGCGGCTCGGCGGACTTGGCGCCCTCGACGGATACACTGATCAAGGGCGAGAAAGATTTCAGCAGGGGCAATTATGGCTCACGCAATTTCCACTTTGGGGTGCGCGAACATGGCATGGGCGCAATCATCAATGGCATGGCGCTGAGCGGGCTTATCCCTTATGGCGCGACATTCTTCATCTTCTCAGATTATTTGCGGCCGTCTTTGCGCCTGGCGGCGCTGATGGGTATTCACTCCATTTTCGTCTTTACTCACGATAGTATCTTCCTGGGCGAGGACGGGCCCACTCACCAGCCCATCGAGCATTTGCCGGCGTTGCGTGCCATCCCCAACCTGAATCTGATTCGGCCTGCCGACGCGAACGAGACGGTGGTGGCATGGCGAGTGGCGATTGAGCAGCGCGGCGGGCCAGTGGCGTTGTGTTTGACGCGGCAAGGTTTGCCCATCATCGATCGCAGCAAGTATGGAGCGGCGGAAGGCTTGGCCCAAGGCGCTTATGTGCTGGCGAATGCCCAAGGGAAGACGCCGGAGATCATCCTGATTGCTTCGGGCTCCGAGGTGGCCCCGGCTCTTGAGGCTTACGAAAAGCTGACGGGCGAGGGAGTGGTGACGCGGCTGGTGAGCATGCCCTCCTGGGATCTTTTCGAAAAACAGCCGCAATCCTATCGCGACGAGGTTCTGCCCCCGGAAGTGACGACTCGGCTGGCCATTGAGGCTGCGGCGCCTTTCGGTTGGGAGCGTTATGTTGGAACAAAGGGCGACGTAATTGGCATAAAGCGGTTTGGGGCGTCGGCTCCGGCTAAAATGCTGGCGGAGAAATTCGGATTTACTGCGACCGATATTGTGCGCCGCGCCCATGAGTTGCTGGGCCGAAATGCAGTGACGAGTGACCCGCCGCGGCGGGACGAGTGACAAGCAGAAGGGCAGAAGGCGGTAGGTGAGGTGAGTCTGGAATCCGAAATCTAAAATCCAAAATCTAAAACATGGAGCGCTGAGGAAAAGAGGGGCGAAAGGCGGTAGGTAAGGTGGATCCGGAATCCAAAATCCAAAGTCTAAAATCCCAAATCCAAAATCCTCTGCGGGAGGGGATTCGAATCCACCGGACCCCCCAACCTTGCGCCATGGTGATCTTTGGGGCATCCGGCGACCTGACCGAAAGAAAGCTTATCCCCGCGCTTTTCTACCTATTGCGCGAACGCATGTTGCCTGCCGGGTTTTCCGTCGTTGGGTGTGCTCGCACGCCCGCCACGGACGAAAGCTTTCGGGAGGAAATGGGCCAGGCGGTTAAGAAGTATTTGAAGCTCTCCGCCGAGAGCGAGGCTTTTGTGGAAAGCTTCGGCAAGGGCATCTATTACATCGCCGATGACTTCAGCGACCCAGCGGCTTACGATCAACTGAAGACCTTGCTGGATCGGCTTGACCAGGAACGGGGCACCTCCGGCAATCGTCTCTTCTATCTTGCCACGCCGCCCAGTTTTTTCCCCATTATCGTGAAGCACCTTGGGGCCGTGGGGCTGGCAAAGCCAAAGTTTCCTCAAGATTCCTGGACGCGCATCATCATCGAGAAGCCTTTCGGCCGGGACCTTTCCAGCGCCAGGGAATTGAACCAAGTTGTGACGGAGGTTTTCAAGGAAGAGCAGGTATACCGCATCGACCATTATCTGGGGAAGGAGACTGTCCAGAACCTGTTGGTGTTCCGTTATGCCAACGGGATTTTCGAACCGTTCTGGAACCGGCGCTATATTGACCACGTCCAACTCGCGGTGGCCGAAGACCTGGGAGTGGAAAACCGTGGTTCCTATTACGAAGAGGCGGGCTTGGTACGCGATATGATCCAAAACCACGTCCTGCAACTCCTCAGCCTGGTGGCGATGGAACCTCCAGCCACTTTCGATGCCACTTCGGTGCGCGATGAGAAGGCTAAAGTGCTGCGCGCCATACGGCCTTTGGCGATTGACCGCATGGACGAGTTCAGCGTGCGCGGCCAATACGTGGAGGGTTGGGTGGGCGGAGCGAAGGTTCCGGCTTACCGCGCCGAGCCGAGGGTTTCTCCCACCTCGACCACGGAAACTTATGCCGCCTTCAAGCTCTTCATCGACAACTGGCGCTGGGCTGATGTTCCCTTTTACCTGAGGTCCGGCAAGCGTCTGGCCAAGCGTGTTTCCGAGATTTCAATCCAGTTCCGCCGCGTGCCTCACTTGCTTTTTAAAGGCGCTGGAGCAGACGGCATCGAGCCCAACGTGCTTTCGCTTCGCCTTCAGCCGAACGAGGGGATATCGCTGAAATTCTGCGCCAAACTGCCGGGCGCCACGATGCAAATTCGTCCGGTGCAGATGGAGTTTCGATACGGAGAATCCTTCGGCGCCACGCCACCCACGGCCTACGAGACCCTGCTGCTGGACTGCATGTTGGGCGACGCGACGCTGTTCAACCGCAGCGATGCGGTGGAGCTTGCCTGGGAATTGGTGGACCCGGTCCTCGCCCATTGGAGAGAGCAGGGAACCATGGGGCTCGCTCCCTACCAGGCGGGGTCGTGGGGGCCGGCCGAAGCCGATGCCTTGATCGAGCGCGATGGCCGTAATTGGCAGCGGCTGTGAAAAAAAACAGAAATCAGAGAGTAGAAAGCAGAAATCAGGACGCAAGAGGCAGAGGGCAGAAAGCGGATTTCGGTTTTCACGTTTGCAGTTGCGTGTTCTGGTTTTTCAGATTTGTAATATGCTATTTGTAATTTCTGCCGGTCTCTGATTTCCGCGGCGCATACGCAAAAAGCCATAGGTGCGCCACCCGCGAACTCCGTAAGTCGCGGCAAGCGCCGGCCCCCTGCTTGCGGGCGGTCGGCCTGAAGCTTTTAGGAGTGGATGGTGGCAGGGACGATCGAACCGATTGGGTTAGGCGAGCCGAGGCCGGCCAACGTGGCCGACCTGGAAGCCGAGTTGTCGGCACTGTGGCGGTCGGCGGCTGAGGACCCTGCAGCCGAGAATTTCGTGACTCGTGCCTGTACGTCGACCCTGCTCATAACCGTCGAGAGTGAAGAGGCGGCTTCCGAGGTGAACAACTTGGTGGCCGAGGTGACGCGCCAGAACCCTTGCCGGGCCATTATCATGATGCTCGAGCCGGATGCCTCTCCGTCCGGGCTCGAAGCCTGGGTTTCCGCGCATTGCCACCTGCCGGTGGCGGGCGAAAAGCAGGTGTGCAGCGAGCAGATCACTCTTCGCGCTCGAAGTGAGGCGGTGCAGGGGTTGGCCAGCGTGGTTCTGCCTTTGACCGTCACTGGCTTGCCGATTTTCCTTTGGTGGCGGGCCGGCGATTTTTCGCCCCCCGCCTATTTCGATCAGATCCTCCGCGTGACGCAGCACGTCATCGTGGATACGGCGCGGTTTTCGCCGAGCGGGACGCATTTGCAGGATCTGGCCGCCTGGGTCAATAACTTCTCGGGGAGGATTCAGTTGACAGACCTAAACTGGAGCCGCATCACTCCCTGGCGCCAGCTCATTGCCCAATGTTTTGATTCGCCTGAGAGGCGGCCCTACCTGGACCGCCTCTCGGAGGTGCGGATTGAGTACGAGCAGGACTCCGCGCGCCTGGTGACGCAGCGCGCGCAGGGTTTGTTGCTCGCGGGATGGCTGGCCAGCCGTCTGGGATGGGAATTTCTCATGTCCGAGCGGCGGGAAGAAAGCCAGCCGCGCGTTTTCTATTTCAGGTCCGCCGCTGGCCTGGTGAAAGTGGAGCGAAACCTGAAAAGAGTTGACAACGCCTGTGGCGTTTGTTTCACCATTGAGTTGAGATCGGAAGGGCCTCCTGGTGCCAGGTTCTCTTTCTCGCGCGGGCCGGATGGGAAAGTGGTGAAAACCTCGGCCGAAGTGCCGGGCTCGCTGCCCATGGGGACCTCGGTGCGGCTGGAAGTTTTGGATGAAGCTGAGCTACTAAATGAAGAACTGAAATTGGGGGTTCGGGATCGACTCTACGAAGAGGCCCTGAGTGTCGTGGCGCGTATGATCGCCTCATGAGGCCGGGAAAAACTGCCGAAATTCGGAACTGGAAAGTCGAAATTCGAAACTCGCAAAACAAACCGCTTGGACCCATTGGAGCCGAATTCCGATTTTCGAATTTCGTTACTCGGCAATCGGCAATCGACAATCAGCAATCGTCAATGGGCAAAGGAGCAGCATTCCATGGTTAAACACGATCTGAAGATTTTTTCCAGCCTGGAGGAGATGAGCTGGGCAGCGGTGTGCGCCTTTGAAGACCTGTCGCGTCTCAAAAGCCTTGAGAACAAATCGTTCTGCGCGGCGCTTTCGGGTGGATTGACGCCACGCTTGTTCTATCAAATCCTCGGCAGCCCGGCCCTCGCCGGACGCATTCGTTGGAAGAACATCCAACTGTTTCAAGTGGATGAACGCTGCGTTCCGCCCGACCACCCGGACAGCAACTATCGGATGATTCGTGAAGCCCTACTCGATCAGGCCGATATTCCAGCCGAGAATTTTCATCGCATGCAGGTCGAGGAGGCGGACCTGGAGCAGGCTGCGCGCGACTACGCGCACGAACTTGCCCGCGTCCTCCAACCCCATGACGGCGACAAGCCGCGTTTGGACATGGTATTTCTTGGCATGGGTCCGGATGGGCACACGGCATCGCTTTTTCCCGGAACTGCGGCATTGGAAGAGCAGAGCGTGTGGGTGCGGCCCAATCACGTTGAGCGACTCGGAATGCACCGCCTGACCATGACCCTCCCCTTACTGAACGCTGCGGCACACGTGATTTTTATGGTGGCGGGAGCGGACAAGGCGGAAGGGTTGCGCAAGGTGTTCGAGGGACCGCCGGGGCAGTTGCCGGCTCAGCGCATCCAGCCTGTCGATGGAACTTTGACGTGGTTTCTGGACGAAGCGGCGGCGAGGAAGCTCAGCCCTGCCACACGAGGTGAGCCGTGACCAAAATAGCGCCTTCCATACTTTCGGCGGATTTTACCCGCCTGGGCGAGCAGGTTCGGGAGGTGGAGGCTGCGGGGGTCGACCGACTCCAGGTCGACGTGATGGATGGCCGATTTGTTCCCAATATCACCTTCGGCGCGCTGGCTATTGAAAGCCTGCGCCCATTAACACGGCTGACCATCGAGGCTCACCTTATGGTCGAGCCGCCGGAAGATTTCATCGAGCGAATCGCCAAAGCGGGGGCCGATACCATCATCGTCCACCAGGAGGCGACGCCACACCTACACCGCGCCATCCAGCACATCCACCACTTCGGGAAGAAAGCCGGCGTGGCCATCACCCCCTCCACTCCGGCGAGCACGCTCTCTGAAATCCTGGGGAACGTGCAACTGGTCTTGGTCATGACGGTCAACCCGGGGTTCGGAGGCCAGGATTTCATCCCCGAAACGCTAAGCAAAATCCGCCAAGTCCGCCAGGCGATCCAGGAACGCGGCCTCGATTGCGAAATCGAAGTTGACGGTGGCATCAACAGCCAGACCGCGCGCTCGGTGGTGGAGGCAGGCGCTAGCGTTTTGGTGGTCGGCACGGCGGTTTTCGAATCGAAGGACGGCATTCCCGCGGCCATCCAGAGCCTGCTAAGGGCAGTGACGCGTGACGAGCCTAGGTAGCGCGGACCCCCGGTTTTGGGGTCCGCGACTTGTGCGCTGACCTAAGAAAAGCCGCGGACCCCAAAACCGGGGGTCCGCGCTACCCCTGCTCCTAACTGAGCCGTGTTGGAATTGGGTCTCTGCCCTCTCCCGTGGGGAGAGGGTGGCTCGCGGCCGGCGCTTTCACCAGCCGGCGCGGGCCGGGTGAGGGGTCGCTTGCGAGCTTGGAGGGGGTACCAGAAGTGTCAAGACCGTGCGCGGCACGGGCTACGATGGCTTCGACCCGTTGTGGTACCCGCAGATCCGAAATGAGGTCGGCCCTGACGCAACACTATGGCGGCGGCAGGCCGCCCAGCGTCGTGTAGCTCAAGCGCTCGGCTTGTCCCATTAAGTTTGTAATTCCCGGGTCGGGAAATCGTCGCGTGTAGAATTGTGCCCAACTGACTTCCCAAGCCTGGATCTTCGGGTCAGTCACTTGCGCCACGCCGGTTCGTTCCTGGAAGAATCCAGGGTCCTGAAAGCCGCTGATGCAGCGCGCAATCAGGCGTTTGATGGCGAAATGACGCTCGGAATAGAGCGGCAGACCATTGGTTTCGCCGAATTCCGCGAGGAAGAGCAGCGGGGCCAGGGCGTAGAAATGGTAGTGCAGGGCCATTTGCCCGCGCTCCATTTCTCGCGGCAGCGTTCCATCCTCCCGGATGTCATGCACACCATCTTTGTAGGCGTCCATGCCCCAATCGAAGAGTTTGCGGTCCTCATTCGCGATTCCAGCGGCAGCGATGGCGAACCCGGCCCAGTACAAATGATTGTTGTCGGAATCATTCGGATGGCGCGCGCGGCGCTTTTCCTCGTAATAGCCGCGGTTCTCCTGCGCGAGTTTCTTCAACCATGAGGTGATGGCATGAGCTTGTTCTTCCGAAGCGAGCCCGCTGCCGCGCACCTTCAGATAAGTAACGGCCCACGTCCCGAGATTCCAGCCCTGCACGTACGAGGCTTGATGCCCACCCATCGTCCCGGTCAAGGCCTTCTGTTGTGCAGCCGAACCAAGCAAGCTGATAACGCACTGCGCTGCCGCTGTGCTCCCTTTGGTTTGGTAGTCATCGGCCGCCTTCACGACGGCGCGAGAAAACTCGTCGATTCCGGCAACCGAATCTTCGTATCTCTTCCGGAGAACGGGATCGGGAATCGAGTGGCGCTGATCGATGTAGTACGAATTGGTGGCGAAATCGTGCGGGAGCGTAGCTACGCTCGGGCAGGCGTAAGGAGCATCCGTTGAAACCACAGGATGGGAGTCCCAGGGCGACTTCAGAGTGGTCTCGCCACGCGCCAGGGAGGATAGTCCGGCCAACACCAAGGCAACGATCGGGGACTGAAGGGATTTCATCATGCTCCCTAATTTAGCAGATGTCTGGACAGGTTGGAACTAATGACGCATTCACCTGCTTGCATTTCCTTATTCATTGGCCTATAACAACCCCTTCGACAAGCGGGTGCGGAAAATATAACCTGGGGGTAGTTCCGTAGCGGCGGCTTTACGCCGCCACGTGGCGATCCCGCACAAGCGGGATCGTCGCTGCATCGCGAAACAGGGGGGAATTGTGGCCGCGAAAAAGAAGAACGGGAGACTGGAGAGGCGGGAGTTTCTGAAGAAAGTGGCGGCTGGCGGGGCATTGGCCGGGGGCGCTCGGGGGTTGGCAGGGGAAGAGCCGCGCGGAACTGCGCGCAAGGCCGCAACCACAGAAAAGCCGGCTTCGCGACTCCCCTCCTCAAACAAGGAGGGGCAGGGGGTGGTTGGCAACCGCATCACCTTTCCACGCACCTTCAGCGGGCGAAATCTGAAGATGATTGCCTTCCCCTTGGGTGGAATCGGCACGGGCACGATATCGCTGGGTGGGCGAGGACAGTTGCGCGATTGGGAGATCTTCAACCGGCCGGACAAAGGAAACACGCCTGACTATTGTTTCCCGGCGATTTGGGCACAGGCAGAAGGAGAGAAGCCGGTGGCGCGGGTGTTGGAAGCGCGGATCGAGCCGCCCTACGAAGGGCCGAGCGGGTTGGGGTCGGACAACGTGCCGGGGCTGCCGCGTCTTGCCTCCGTCAAGTTCATCGGCGCCTACCCCTTTGCGCGCCTCGAATTCGAGGACAAAAAGCTGCCTATCGTCGTCAGTCTGGAAGCGTTCAATCCTCTTGTGCCTTTGGATGTTGAGGCGTCTGGTATGCCTATCGCCGTGCTTCGCTACCACTTGAAGAACTCGGCCAAAGCGCCGGTGAAAGTGGGTGTGGCCTTCAGCCTGCAAAATCCTGTGGGGAAAAAGGAAGGAAGACAGGCCAACTTCCGTCAGGACGAAGGCGTGGCGGGCTTGTTCATGGATAATCCCTTCTTGGCCTCGACGGACCCGCTGAAGGGTTCGATGTTCCTGGGTGTGCTGGGCGCGCCGGAAGGAAGCGTTTCGTACCTGCGCGGGTGGAAAAGGACGCAGTGGTGGGATGGGGCATTGACCTTCTGGGACGACTTCACGGATGACGGCGCGCTCACCAGCGACTCGCCTGCGGTGAGTACAGTGGGTTCGATTGCCGTCACGCAATCGGTGCCTGCGGGCGGCGAAACCGCCGTGACCTTCCTGCTCGCCTGGCGTTTTCCCAACCGCACGCCGGAGCGTTGCGGGTGGCCTGCGCCTGAAGAAGAGCAGAAAACGACGGTGGTGGGGAACTATTATTGCCAGCAATTCTCGGACGCCTGGGAAGTGGCTCGGCACGTGGCGCGCGAACTCCCTTCGCTCGAAGAGCGCAGCCGGCGCTTTGCGGCTGCCGTGGAATCTTCCACCCTGCCTCCGGCGGCGCTGGACGCGGCGCTCAGCAACCTTTCGACCGTGCGCACGAACACGGCTTTCCGCACTGCGGATGGCGAGTTCCACGGCTTCGAGGGTTGCAACAATGATTCGGGATGCTGCCATGGGACGTGTACCCACGTGTGGAATTATGAGCAGACCACAGCCTTCGTTTTCCCGTCGCTGGCGCATTCCATCCGGGAATCCGAATTCCTGCGCAATACGCGCGAAGACGGCCTGATGGGTTTCCGCTCCTACCTGCCGGACGGAAAAAAGATCTGGGGTAAGGCGGCTGCGGACGGCCAAATGGGCTGCCTGATGAAGCTCTACCGCGACTGGCAGCTATGCGGTGACACGGAATGGTTGCGAGGCTTGTGGCCCAATGCCAAGCGCGCGCTTGAATTCGCCTGGATCCAAGGCGGCTGGGACGCCAACCGCGATGGCGTGGCGGAGGGCGTCCAACACAACACCTACGATGTGGAGTTTTACGGTCCGAATCCACTCTGCGGCGTTTGGTACCTTGGCGCATTGCGGGCCGGAGAGGAAATGGCGCGCGCCCTCGGCGACCAGGATGCTGCGACGGAATACCGGCGGCTCTTCGAGAGCGGCAGCCAATGGATCGACGCCAATTTGTTTAATGGCGAGTTTTACATCCAGAAGGTGGAAGGCCGGCCGAAGGAAGAGGTTTTTGACGGGGTAATGGTCGGCATGGGCGCAGCCAATCCCCAGAATCCTGACTATCAAATGGGCGAGGCCTGCTTGGTGGATCAATTGCTCGGCCAATGCATGGCCCATGTGGCAGGACTTGGATACCTGCTGGATGAAGAGCACGTCCACAAGACTCTGGAGTCCATTTTCCGTTACAACTATGTCCCCGACTTGAGCGAGCACGAGGCTGTGCAGCGCACCTACATGTTGAATGATGAGGGAGGCGTGCTGATCGCGAGTTATGCCTCCGGCAAACGTCCGGAAATCCCGTTTCCGTATTTCGCCGAAGGTTGGACCGGCGAAGAGTACCAGTTCGCCGCCCACTTGGTGTTTGAGGGCATGGCCACGGAAGCACAGACTGTAGTGGAAAGCGCGCGCCTTCGCCACGATGGCGAACGCCGTAACCCCTGGAACGAGCCGGAGTGCGGCCATCACTACGCGCGCGCCATGTCCGCATGGGCGCTGATTGTGGCTCTGAGCGGATTTCATTACTCCGGCGTAGAGCGCAAGCTGACGCTCACGCCACGGGTGAGCGCTCAGAACTTTCGCTGCTTCTGGTCGGTCCCCAGCGGGTGGGGGAAATTCTCTCAGACCCTGAGCGCTGCCAACCAAACCGTCGAGTTCGAGACGCTCGAGGGGTCGATAGCCGTAGCGAGCCTTGCGCTGGAAGGGAATGGCAAGGCGGCGCGCAAGAAAGTCTCCGCTCGGCTGGGCCAGGAAACTCTGGCGGCCACGCTGCGTGAGGAAGGGAAACTACGCGTGGTCACCTTTGAACGCGAAGTCCGAATCGTGCCCGGGCAGTCGCTTTCGATCGGCCTGAGGGCATGATGATGGAGACTGCGGAGGAACGTTTCGAAACTGTCATTCTGAGCGAAGCCCTGGACCGTCCGGTCCAGGGCGAAGCGAAGAATCTTCGCGGTTTGCTCTCCTGAAAATCAGGCCACGCAGGTCACTGTAGGGGCACGCCATGGCGTGCCCCTACGCCGCGGAAGGCGCATGATTTTGGTTTCCCTTGGTGGCGCGCAGGCCGATGTCCTGGCGACTGGCAGCGGAGGGGTGGCGGTGGAATTGTCTTCACATGCCGCCACCTTGCAGGGTGTTCCGCTGGCAATGCCAAAAACCGGACACACAAGCGCGAGCAACGCATGCGGTATCCACGGTCCTAAGTTCAAGTGGCAGAATTAGAGGGGAGGGAGGCCCAGGGCGCGCAGGCGGCGGTCTAGCAGCCGCTGGTCTACGTAACTGTGCGCCAGGAGTTGGCCAAAGGCAGCGCGAAGATCGGTCAAGTGGCCTCGCAAGTAAAATGTTTCGAGCAGACCCACACTCCCGCGGACCTGGAGGCCCTCGGCTTTGGCCAGCTTGCGGGCGCTGTAATCATCCAGCAGTACTGAATTCACACGCAGCTCCTTTGCCAGAAGGATTGTGCTGAGCTCGCCCGCACCAAGAGCATGTTTTTGTTGGGCCACCAACAAGGCCGCCTGATTCTGAAGTCGCTTCACTTCGATCCATTCGGCTCCTGCAACTTCAGATGCTCCAGGCAGACCAGCGCCCGCCACGACCACTTCGTGGTAAACCTCCGTGGGAATATAGAGCAGCGGAAAGAGCTTATTGAGAAGGTCGAAGCAGGCAAGCTTTGCCAAAACGACCAGCGGAGACGAATCAGCTACAGCGGTCACGCTCCGACCCGGTCAGTAGACCGGCGTTCCTCTTCCAAATCTTCGTTGCTGTATCGCAGGGGAGTAACGCCGTGCTTCGCGGCAAAATCCATAAAGGTCGCCACAGGCGTTTCGCACAATTCGGCGGCGCGTCCCAGTGAGACTCTTGCCTCGCGATAAAGTTCGAGCGCCAGCAATCGGGCAGCCTCCTGAGAGAGGTTCGCCTCCTCCAGATTTGCCGCCTTCAACAAGGAAGAAGGTAGCTCCACTCGCACGGTTTCCATGGTTCAATACTACCCCATCGCCGACCGTTCGTCATCTGATTTCCCGAAGCGTCGGGGAGTAGTTCTCCGGCAAAGCCGAACAGAAACGCATTGACCCGCGGGAGTTGCTAACCGACGTACTGAAGCGCGATATCGAGATTAGCGAGACATTGAAGTAGTGCAAATGTGGCGGCGATCCCGCGCCTGCGGGATTACCGCCTAGTGCAGTATTCGGCTCCAGAGGTGAAAAAGCGGGCGCAGGGCGGGAAAACCAGGGTAGCGCATACGTCCCGCCGTTCTTTGGTGGGATGTATGCGCCCTCTCGAAAGGGGCGCAGACATGCCAAACTACGGCACGTCTGCGCCACCCCTGATTTTCATCAAGTTTCGCGGGCCGACGGCCCTAAGAGACATAAATGAAAGGCAATGTATGCGCCACCTGCGGAACATATGAATTTATAGTAGGCAATCCCGGGGACGTGCGCGAGCGGCCCTTCGCCGCTCAGTCTGAAGGGGCGCGGGAAGCTTGCGTCGCAGTGCGTGCAGGCAATGCGGGCGTCCCCAGCGACCGCCCCGCATTTCATGCACGTGACCTGCTTCGGGTTTGCTCTCTGGTCCGGTGTTTCGAGAATGGCCGGGACGTCCGGGAGCGTGGTGTTGCAAACGATGCAGGCAATTCGAACGGGAAATCCTTTCTTTCCGCATTTGGTACAGAACATGTTG
>Ga0187784_10002939_pt1 | contig 13727 bp, 12 predicted proteins | sample 1015_SJ02_MP15_2_FD_132964 | JGI IMG/M metagenome (GOLD analysis project Ga0187784, IMG submission 132964) | Tropical peat soil microbial communities from peatlands in Department of Meta, Colombia - 1015_SJ02_MP15_20_MG | ecosystem: Environmental > Terrestrial > Soil > Wetlands > Peat | place...
AGACGAGTTCGCGGACTCCCTCATAGGACAACGTAAAGAACGTGTTTTTGGAATTCTTGAGCAGGTGCGGGATGAGCACCGGGCCGGCGACATTGAACCCGAACTGGTTGCGCCGTAGCGGAGATATGCTCTCGCCATTTTGCCTTACCTGGTGCGGTATGGCATCGAGAATGTCGTTCCGGAAGTTCTCATAAACGCGTCCGTGCCAAAGCATTTTCGGCCCATGATTCTGTGGCGCAGTCGCCGGGCTGCCCGGCCGCATGCCCATATCACGGGTCAGGACCTTGAACTCATCAGCGGCCTGAGCAAGGGGGGAGGCCTGCTGCGAGGACGACTTGCCCTCCTGCGAGACAGGTGTGGAGGCACCGGCGGCGGGAAGAACAAGGCAAAGGGACAAAACTGCGTAGATAGACGTCTTCATTTCCGGACGACCACACGTGAGGATATAAGAATATATACCCCGATGTACCATCTAGCAAGCCTCGTGCCGTAGTCCCCAATCATAGAGAAATTCCGCAGTTTCCAGACTCTACAAACTGGATCGAACGGCGGAGACATCTTGATCCGCCCAAGCCAAAGTCGGGATGGGTTTTCGAGCGGCCTGTTGGGCAGGCGGACGAGGCGAATCCCCACGTCATGTAGCCGACTAGATGTCACTATTTCGGCTTCGTCGCGGGACTCGCGGGCTTGAGTTCGTTTTCGCAAAACGCGCTGTTTTGTGCTCCTTCCGGGCTCAATTCGCTGCAAATTTGCGTATAAAACGAGTTCGTTTTGCAGCACTAAAACGCGTGACTTTCTTTTTTTTCAAGTACTTCCCTTAGTTCGTTCCCACTATTTTCCATCTTTCACAGCGTCCGGTTCTGCCTCGAGTGCGATGGTCATTCTGTCCCATGTCACACCCTGGAGGCCCGGGATCTTGCCTACGACAAAATGTCTGAAAGATGACCACAACTATAGGCTATCATATAGATCTCGACATGTCAAGTGGAAAATCCGAACGGTGGGGCGAATCGTCCGAATTGTCCGAGTTTTTCCGTTTTGCCCGCCTGTAGCACACCAGCTAAAGGTGCGTCCCTAATTCCTCCATAGCCCGAGCGTTGTGGGGACGCGACATGCCGTCCCCCGCCGGCTTCGACCGTGCTTTTCGACGCATTAGCAGTGCTCCGGAGGCTTAGCGACGAATCGGCCCTTGTCGATGTCGGGCATTTCCGTTATCCTTCAACTCGTTGCTGGTGCCATGTGAAGCACGGCACCGGAGTTCGAGCTGAGGTTAATGACATGCGAGACTCGGAGACTGGGCGCGTCGGTAACGCCTTCAAGAGAGTGTCGGTCGATTCCTTTCGGCGACTCTGCAATGTCGAGCTTTCGCCTTTGCGGAGGCGAGCGCGTCTAAGCGGCGGGAAGAGATTGTTCCCCTGCCGTGCGCCGCGACCTAAGGGCCTGCATAATATCCGTCTCTAGCCTGCACGATGAGGTCTTTTTGTTTGGTCGTCAGGCTGATCTTATGGTAGCTCACTCCGGCATCCGGTGGGTTAGGAGTGTAGCCAAGGTTGTACTGATTGCGCAGCTCGTCTTGAATCTGAGCGTAGATCTGCTCGATCGGCAGTTTCTTCGAGACTTCAAAGAGGCGGCCGCCGGTTTGCTTCGAAATCTGGTCGAGGATCTTCTTACCGTCCGGGCGCTCCTGTTGAGGGTATCTGCCGGGCCAACCGCCGCCGTGCCGGCCCATCCCTCCCGGGCCGCGGCCGCCATATCCTCCTCCGTAGGGGTGCTCATCGGCAAACAGGATCGAATAGACCAAGGTATTGGCACGCTGTGCCGCCGCGACGGCGCTAGCCAGGGTTTCTTTACTGCCGCGATCGACCCCATCGGAGAGCACAATCAGCGCCTTCCGCCCTTCGAAATTCTTCATCAGTTCATTCGAAGCCAGATAGACCGCATCATAGAGCAGAGTGCCTCCACCCCAGCCGCCTGCCCGCCTGCCGGAGCCGGGATAAGAGCCGGGCGAGTTTCCCGAATCGCCTCCGCCTTCCTGGCCGGCGCGGTGAAGTTGCGGCGCCTGAAGCAACGCCAATGCCGCCTGCAACTTTTGGCGGGAGGAAGTAAGGTCCTGAAGGAGTTCGACCTCGTGGTCGAAGTGAATCAGGAAAGCCTTGTCCTTGTCGACGCGCAGCACCTGGTCCAGGAAGGTCGAGCTGGCATCACGCTCCTGGCCGAGAACCCGCCGCTGGCTGCCGCTGGTATCCACCAACAGGCCGAGCGTCAGGGGAAGGTCAGATTCACGCGAAAAGTAGCTGATGGTTTGAGGCCGACTGTCTTCCTCCAGTACAAAATCCTCTTTGGTCAGGTTGTGCACGATTTCTCCATGCTTGTCACGCACGCTGGCGAGCACGTTGACCACCTTGACGTTGACGGAAATGGTGGGTGGCTTCTCAGGGGCCTGTTGGCCCTGCTGCTGAACCTGTTGGGATGGCTGCTGAGACCGCTCGCCTTGTGGCTGGGCCCAGCTTCGTGACAGCAGGCACACGAAGAACAGTAGCAGAGAGAATTTGCTTCCGCCGTTAACCCAGGTTGCAATGCCAGGGCCGGCAGACTCATTGGCCCTTGTTTTGAACATGTCTATACCCCTGTCCTGAACGGGAGATTGATTGCCGATGGGCGGTCATCAATTCCAAGGCAGATCAATTCTGAATCGTCTTCTTCCAGACATAGTCGAAGAATCTTTCGGTGGTGTTGTTACTGGAAGTCCACTCTGCACGGAGCCTCGTCTTCTTCGCAACTCGTCTCAAGGCGGAAAGCAGAGTGCGATTCAAGTCCTTGGCACTCGATCCTTCCATCTCCGCTTCGACGAGGAATTCGTCACCCGCTTTTGTGATGGAGCCTTGCGCAACCAGGCTTTCGAGAAGCGGCCGGATAGCACCGGGATTTGAGCTGCTGACTCGCGCTTTAAGCTTGAACCTGCTGTTCACTGTGTTTCACCCCGTTACCTTGCATGAGGCAAAGGCATCCCGCCGGCACCCGAGGGTCCAGAAGCAAAGGCAAGTGCGCCCGCGCCAAAAAGGTCGGCCTTTCGGGGCAAAACCAAGGGTTGCCCTTACACTTTGCCCCCCGAAACACGATTCACCACGAGAAGTTCCACCATGAATTTGGATGGGAATTTCCAAACCTGAGTTGGCCTCACGAAGGCACATCGGAGTTCGGCAGCGAAACTGCCACCCTGGAATTCTGGCAAAAAGGCGGCAGCTTCGCTGCCGCACTCCATGGCGCTTCGCGCCTTTTCATGCTTTCCGGCTTGGCGAAGGGCTGAGTCCTAATCGTTCCTCCCCGCAGTAGCATACGAACCGCCTACCGCGCAGGAATCCGACCAGCGTTAGCCCACACTCCCGCGCCAGTTGGACTGCCAGGCTGGAGGCCGCTGACACGGAAGCCAGCAGTGGAACTCCCGCCAGGAGCGACTTTTGAATGATTTCGAAGCCCCCTCGGCCACTCGCTAGCAGCGCACTGTCTGACAAAGGAATGCGCCCCTTCAGTAATGCCCAGCCGAGGAGCTTATCTACGGCGTTATGCCGCCCCACGTCTTCTCTCACCGCGATCAGCTTGCCGGAGGGTTCGAACAGTGCGGCGGCGTGCAATCCGCCGGTTTGGCCGAACAGTACTTGGCTTTTCCGGAGAACTTCAGGAAGGCTACAAAGCACTTCGGGATCCATCCGGAAACGCAGGTTGGGCCGCTTAATCCCCTGCAGGCGGCAATCCGCAATGAAGGCTTTGCCACATAACCCACAACTGGAGTTAGCAAGGAAATTGCGTTTGATCCGCTTGGAATTGAAGGTCCTGGGGTTCTTGAGCTCGATTCTCAAAACGTTCTCTTCGGACCTCACTCCATCGCCATCTTGGAAGTTGGCGAGGTCATTTGCGGAGCGGATGATTCCTTCCGTAAACAGGAAGCCCACCGCTAGTTCAAAATCATTCCCGGGCGTCCGCATGGTCACGCTGAGGGACCGCCTCCCAAGCTGGATTTGCAGCGGCTCTTCCCCGACTAGGGCGTCGCGGACGCTCCGCACCTTCTTGTCGTTCCACTCACACACGGTGGAGTAACTTACCGATGGGGAGCCAGATTCCATTCCTCGCGCTCCTTCACTTGACCGCTTTGGCATCATTGTAGGCCCCCTGAGCCGTCGAGTCCACACCTGCCAATTCTAGCGGCTCTGCCGCCCAGTCTTGCGGCTCCGCCTTTCCGGGAAGGCAAATCCTGCTCTGGGGTTGAGGCTGCGCCTCAACCAGCGAGGCTCAGCCTCGCCAATAACCGGATGATGGGATCGGCGCTGACCCGGAAAGGCAAAGCCTTTCCGCAAGACGGGGCGGCAGAGCCGCACATTGCAAATTGGGAAAATGTCGAAACTCCATAGGGGGCCGCCACTAGGGCCGCCCCTACAAATCGCGCTTGGAGAAGCGGCGCACAGCCAGGGCAAGGGCGAGGGCGAGGTACAAGCAGGCATAGAGGATCATGAACTTGGAGGGGACAGAGATGGCGCTGAAGGGTGAGAAGCCCAGGGTGCTTACAATGGGGGATTGCATCTCAAAGACGGCGCGACGCCACAGGGCTTCACTGGGCATGATCAGACTGGCCGTAATGCCTACGTTGAGGGCGCGCGGGCTGTGTGTCAGGGCGGCAGCTTGTTCGATCCATCCCCCGATAAAAGCAATCCCGTGCAGCCCGAGCACCACCACGCCGTTCGTCAAGGTGGAGAAACTGGCGCCCATCCGGAACGTCAGGCTGAGCATCAGGATACATTCCAGCCAAATCAGAGCTGCGCCGCGCAGCAAATGATGGGGCAGTACACCGCCCACGGAATGTAAGCTCATAAAATATGTGACGGCTGTAATCCCGCCCACCATCAGGGTCACGTAGACGGTGACCATTCCGACAAAGCCCAGCCACTTTCCCAGCAGCAATTCCCAGCGCGGGATCGGCTTGGTGGCCACGGCCTGGATGGTACCCGAGGCTAGCTCGCCGGAGAGCGTGTCCACGGAGGTCAGCACGGTCATGACCACCGCCATCAGGTCCACCGCATAGAGGCCCACCATCAACAGAGCGCCAACGCCCTCTCGTTTTAGAAGCAGATTGGTGTGCGGGTTCAGGTCTTTCATCTGAAAGTACAGACCGGTTGCGAATAGGCTCAGAAACGCCGCCCCGGCCGCTAAGGCCATCCACAGCACCCTCTTTCGGGCCGCCTCACGGAAGGTTATGCCTGCCATGACCCAAGCGCCCATCACAACCCTCCGTCCGTGCCGACGATTTGGAGGAACAGCTCTTCCAGTGATGTCCGCTGAGGGGTGACTTCGTAGACGTCTACGCCGCGCCCCACCAGGAAGCGCAAGATTTCCGGCAAAACCTCGCCGTTGGCGACGGTAAAGGACAAGCGCTCGCCTTCCGCCTTCACAGAGGACGCCCAAGGGGAAAGCCCTTTTGCAACTTCCTCGGTGAGTTTTCGAACCCGCATGCAGATGCCCAGGGTCTCCTCACCCGCGCCGCGCAGTTCGCGCGTCGCCAACACCTCACCCTGCTTGAGGAATGCCACACGGTCGCAAGTGATTTCGACTTCACTCAGGAGATGCGAATTAAGGAACACGGTAGCGCCCCGCTCGCGCTGCGCCTTGATGACCTCACGCACCAAGCGCCGGCCCACGGGATCGAGACCGGAAGTGGGTTCGTCCAGGAAGATCAGCTCCGGATCATTCAGCAACGCCTGCGCCAAGCCGACGCGCTGCAACATTCCCTTGGAGAAATCCCGCAACGGCTTGTCGCGATGGTCCGCGAGGCCGACCAGGTCCAGAAGCGCAGGCGTGCGGCGGCGCAGGTCCGCCGGCGACATTCCGTAAAGGCGCCCGTGGAATCGAAGCAATTCGGCGGCGGTCAGCCAGTCATAAAAACTGAAATGTTCGGGAAGAAAACCGATTCTGCGCCGAGTGGTCACAGCTCCTGCCGGCCGCCCCAGGACCAGCGCGCGGCCCGCGGTAGGAGCGGCCAATCCCAGCAGCATTCGCATCGACGTCGTCTTGCCCGCTCCGTTGGGACCGAGGAAACCGAACACTTCGCCCCGCGGGACTTCAAGCGTCAGACTGCGCACGGCCGTCCGTTGGCCATAGACCTTGCGAAGCCCCTCAGTGTGAATGGCGTTGCTGTCGACAGACGGCAGTGAATCAACCTCCCATGTGCGGGGCGCATACATAAAAACCGATGTATGCGCTACCGGAGCCTTGCATCTATTCCAGCGAATCCGCCAGCGGTACGGCCTGGTCGGCGCTGCCAAACCCGGTCAGCGAGTAGATAATGCCACTTTTCACCCACAAGAGCGAGTACCCCGGCACTCCATGCGCCCACCCGCGCAGCGTAATCAGGGTTCCCTGAACGCCGTCGACCATTGTCGTTTCATACGAGCCTGCGTCCCTCGGGATGGGCACGACGAGAGTAGAGGTCCAGTCCACGGTATCGCAGAATGCCTGCGCGTCCTGAGCGCTCATGCCCGCCGCTTGCAGGGCCAAGGTCGCTAGCTGCTGGAGGTTGAGCTCGGGCGGAATGCTCACCGTCGGGCTGGGCACTTCCGCCAACATCACGCACCCCGTCAAGTCGGCGACCGAGGGTCGCTTCTGCCCTCGGTTTTTTCCAGGTTGGGGGCATGGACCGTAGACAGCCGTTACTGCCTTGGGGATATGCACGGCCACCAGGGCTCCGTCGATCGAGGAAGGCAGTTGCAGGTCGCTGCGTCCGAATTCGTCCAGGATGCCTTGCAAACGGTCCAGGTTCAGGGTCATTTGGAAGCCTTCCTCTCCCTGCACCGTGATCTTCGGGATATCCGAACGCGCCGACAAGAGACGCACCTGAAATCCCACCAACTGGTTCGCCTGGGATGCATCGGCGACCACCTGGGGTTCAGAGCGCATGGTGACCACGATGTTGTCCGAGATGAACTGGCCGATCATCTTTCCGGGCTCACTGCCGGATTGGGTACCCTGCAACGCTTGCAGGTCAACGGGAACCACCGCAATCTTCTGCACGCGCAGCATGGCCAGGACTCGCTGGGCCCAACTGCGCGCCGGTGCGAAGCTGAAGCAGGCAACAAGAACCGCCAGCAGAGCCGCGCCGGCCCAGAGGGGCCGCAGGCGTGCCGCAAACAGGCGGCTGAAAACGGTGACCGGTGCAGGCTCCGCAGGCTGCTGTGCCTGAAAGCGTGCGTAGGCGAACGCCGGGTCGCTGGTTTTTTCGTGCGGACCCGGCGCTAGTGTCGCCAGCGCGGCTTGGACTCGTTCGGCATCCGCGGCGAGAGTTTCCAGCTTACTCCGGCAAGACGAGCACGCCGCCAAGTGCCGGTCGATAGCCGCGGCTTCTTCTTCATTCAATTGGCCGTCGAGTTTGGCGCGCAGAATCCCTTCCTTAAGACAATTCATAATGCCTCCTCGTGGGCGTACATTCGCCGGAAGCGCTTCTGGAAGGCTTCTTCCGCACGCACCAGCGTCGTTCCGACAGTCCCCAGCTTGACTCCCAGCGAATCCGCAAGTTCCTTATAGGAAAGGCCGCTGGCTCGCAGAACCAGAATTTGGGCGTGAGCGGGCTTAAGCCTGGCCAACACAGCGCGCACGCGGCCTGCTCTTTCGGCCCTGAGGACGTTTGCAAGTGGATCGGATGAGACGCCATTTCCCGCCGTTTGGCGACTGGCCGCTTCCTCGTGGTGTCTGCGCCGAGCCGCTGCGCGCAAGTGGTCAATCCCCAAGTTGGTAGCAGTACGACAGAGCCAGCCCCCCACATTGCCGTCCGATTCCGCCAACCAGTGCTGACGGTGCAGTTTCCAGAAGACGTCGTTCGCCAGTTCCTCTGCCAGCCCTCGGTCACCCACCAGCCTGTACAAGACGCTCAACACGCGAGGGTAGTATTTGACGAAGAGGGATTCGAACCCCGCCGCGCGTGGATCAGACACACTGCTGCTCATGATGATTCGCGGAGCAGGATCGAGCATACTGCCCTCACCATCCCTTACCACCACGCTCATCGGCTGCCTCCAGGCCGTAAGCCTTCCCGAAGACTAATACGTTTCTCAACTCAAGAATGTGGCAGCGAACGAGAGTATCTTGGCCATGCGGATGACTGGGGGCGGGAAGGGGTTCGTAGCCGACAACCTGTCACTTTCCCGACCTTACCTTTCCACATGCAAGCTTCGCTTCGTTTTTCAAAATGGGGGTGTTTTTTGCCCATTTTGGGGGCTTATGGGGGTTGATCTATGCGCAGAACACGCAAAAATTGCTGCCTTCAAGAGAGCTATATCCTTTATTTTCAGATGATTCTCAGCTCCGTTTCCATGATTATCATGTAACTAGCTTTGTTTTCAGCTGCTTCTTAGCTTCATTCCCCGCAAAGTCTGTTCGCCTACGTTTGTTTTCAGTAACATATTGGCTTCGGTCGTATTGTTTTTTTGTTTTCCTCCAATCCCTCTTTCTCCGCTCGCCGGGACGATTCCCCATTCCCTCGGGCATCGGCGCGCCTCCGGGTCTGCCTACGCCAAATTGTCCGCCATATGACCACAATTATAGGCTATCAAACGGCGGCGGGCTTGTCAAGCGGAAAATGCGGGAAAAGCGGGTGAACCTTCGCGAATCTACCGGAGGGGCCTGACAGGCAGCGCAAAAAACACCCAATCCTGTCATTCTGACCGAAGGTTCCCTAATCCCGAGCCTCACCACCACTTCGATGACGTGTTGGGGGTAGGGCTTGCCCTACCCGGCTCATTAGGGGACGGCAAGCCGTCCCCTACAGGCAGGTCCATTTTCCGACCACCGAATGCCCGTTGCCCAGCGCCTAATGGCTGCACCCTTTCCCTACCCCTTGTTTTTCTCGTCTCACTTCCCAATAATGGAGATATGTTCACACGCAACAATATTCGTTTGACCCTGGAAGGAGCGCGCGCCATTCTGGCCGCTGCTGAAAGCAAAGCTCGCGAGATTAAGGTCCCTCAGAATATCGCCGTTGTCGACGAAGGCGGCCATCTGCTGGTCTTCGCTCGCATGGATGGCGCCAAGCTTTCTTCGATCGAGGTAGCACTCACCAAGGCGCGTGCTGCGGCGCTGCGGCGCGCGCCCACCGGCCCCTCGCCGTCGCTCGCCGAGCCGAGCGTCTTGCTTTCCCTGGGTTTGCCGCTGGCGACAGGCGGGAAACTCACTTGTATTCGTGGCGGCTTGCCGCTGGCGGTGGACGGCCAATGGGTGGGGGGCATCGGCGTAAGCGCTGGCACCGAAGAGCAGGACGTCGAGGTAGCTCAGGCAGGTGTGGAGGCTCTGGCCAAATTCTCATGACTCAGGCCGCCCAATCCGCCACGCGTTCAAAGCTTGATTATTCTCAGGGGAAACAACTAGCCATGCAAGTATTTCTCGACACCATGGCGGCCTTGGATTTGCGCACCGCCATGCTCGCCAAACTGAAGCTGGAAGGCGAGCTGCTCAAGGACGAGGGCGCCTCGCTTTCCCTCAACCGGCCACCGCGTGTGGTCGCCTTCGGAAAAGCGGCCAATCGGATGGCGGCCGTTCTGGATGAGATCCTGGGAGGCAGGATTGAGGCCGGTGTTTGCGTCTCGCCGGGAGAGCCGGCGAGAAAAGTGGACCATTTCCGCTATTTCGTGGGGGGCCATCCTTATCCGAAGGCGGGAACACTCGAAGGCGCGCGCGTTGCGCTGGACCTGGTTTCGAATCTGACTTCTGACGACGCCGTCATTTTCCTGGTTTCGGGCGGCGGGTCGGCAATCTTCGAGCAGCCCTTTGACTCCGATGTCTCGCTTTCCGATCTGCATGAGTTCAATCGCGTCCTGGTCACCTGCGGCCTTCCCATCGAGCAGATCAATGTGCTGCGCAAGCATACTTCAGCGGTCAAAGGCGGCCGGCTGGGTGTTCGGGCTTACCCTGCGCAGCAGTTGACGGTTTATATTTCCGACGTGCCGGAACAACTTTCCTCGATGGTGGCCTCAGGTCCTACCCTCCCAGACGAATCAACTGTGGAGCAGGCCTACGCCCTTGCCGAGCAGAACGGGCTGGTGTCGCGTTTCCCGCCCAGCATCCGCAAGCGCTTCTCGGAGCACACGCTGGAGGAGACTCCCAAACCCGGCGATCAGCGTTTCACCAACTCCCGCAGTGTTTGCCTGCTCTCCAACCGGAACGCTGTCGAGGCGGCGAAGGCCGCAGCGGAGAGGCTGGGATTTGAAAGTGAGATTGATTCCAGTCCCTGGGACGAGGACTATCAGCAGGCGGTGCATTCGCACCTCGCCGCCGTCCAGGCCTTGGTTGAGGCTCACGAGGGGAAGCCGGTTTGCCTCATCGCAGGAGGCGAAGTCATTTGCCCCGTCACTGGGCCCGGAGTGGGAGGACGCAACCAGGCTTACACGCTTTACGCCGCCCATTCTATTGCCGGACAGCCCCGCGTAGTATTAAGCGCAGGAACGGACGGGCGCGACGGCAACAGCCCCACGAGCGGCGCAGTTGCTGATGGCCAGACTATCTTCCGCGCCCTGGCTCTGGGGATGGACCCCGCACGCTACCTGGCGGAAAGCGACTCCTACTCTTTCTTTCGGTCCCTGGGAGACACGGTGGACATCGGTTACATGGACAATAACCTCCGCGATGTGCGCATCTGGCTGGATTTCGGGCGGAAGAGCTAAAAAGGGGGCAGATAGGCAGATGGGCAGGTGGGTTCTGCACACCGGTTGACCCGCAATGAGGGAGACTGTAGGCTGCCAACCTGGAGCCGTATGGGCCGGGTGACAGGGTCTCGACACTGGCCTAGCACTTAGTTGGTTTAATTAGTGCAATTTCAAGCGGCCCTCGGAAGGGCGGGCTTTCGCCCCGCCCTGCCGGTTCCAGCGATTGAGTGCGCATATTAATGCGGCTAAGCACTAGCTCGCCCACTCACGTTAGGATAAGCACATGCCGTCCAATGACATTTCCGGTAAAGTGGCGCTGGTGACCGGCGCCAGCCGTGGCATTGGCAAGGCCGTCGCCTTGGCGCTTGCCGAGGCTGGGGTGGACGTGGCCGTAAACTACCACACTCAAGACGCCGCCGCCAAGGAAACCTGTGCGCGAATTAAAAGCCTTGGACGCCGCGCCCTCGCGATCCGCGCCGACGTTTCGCAAGCGACGGAAGTTGAGAGGTTGGTGAAAATGGTCGAGGAAGGCCTGGGGCCGGTCGAGGTCCTGGTCAACAATGCCGGAATCACGCGCCCACAGCCCCTGCAAGAGATCACGGAAAGAGACTGGGACGAATTGCTGGACGCGAACCTCAAATCCGTGTTTCTGGCGACGCAGCAAGTCCTGCCGGGCATGCGGGCCCGCCATTGGGGAAGGATCATCAATCTTTCTTCCGTTGCTGCGCAAACCGGTGGAGTGGTGGGTCCGCACTACGCCGCGTCGAAGGCCGGCATTCTGGGACTCACCCACTCCTACGCGACGCTTCTCGCGAAAGAGGGCATTACGGTGAATGCCATCGCACCCGCTCTCATCTATACCGAAATGGTGGCTGTCAATCCTAAGGCGCGCGCGGACCTCATTCCGGTGGGGCGGTTCGGCGCCGTCGAGGAAGTAGCTGAGGTCGCGGTCATGCTGGCCTGCAACGGCTACGTCACAGGGCAGACGATTAACGTGAATGGGGGATGGTACTTCAGCTAGGGGCTAGGGATTAGGGGCTAGGGATTGGGGATTAGCGAACCTCAAGCTCCGCCCCGGCCCCGGACTTTGCCCCTAATCCCTAACGCCTAACCCCTAGTCCTTTCTCAGGAGGCAAAATATGCCGAATACGATTGGTTTCATCGGGCTCGGAATCATGGGCCAGCCTATGGCCCTGAACCTGCTCAGGGCTGGACACAAACTCACGGTCTACAACCGCAGCGTGGGAAAGACCGAGCCACTGAAGGCGGCCGGCGCGCAAGTTGCCTCGACCCCTGCCGCTGCGGCCAAAGAGGCCGAATTCGTCATCATCATCGTGACGGACAGCGCGGCGGTGGAAGAAGTGGTGCTGGGCAAAGACGGCATCCTCGCGACTATAGCTTCCGGCGCCACGGTGATTGACTCGAGCACCATCAGCCCCGTCGTCAGCCGCAAGCTGGCCTGCCAGGTGGCAGGGAAAGGCGCCGGTTGGCTGGATGCCGCGGTGACCGGCAGCAAGCACGGCGCGGAGAAAGGTGAGCTGACGTTTATGGTGGGCGGAGACCGGCAGACATTTGAACGCGCCTTGCCGGTTCTTCAAGTGCTGGGAAAGAAGTTCATCTATTGCGGCCAAAACGGCTTGGGGCTCTCCGCCAAGTTGGCTCAGAACACCATCCAGGCCACCATGCTCGAGGTGTTTTGTGAGGGCCTAGTTCTGGCCGACAAAGCGGGCGTGGCGCCTGAGACCATGCTGGAGATCCTTCAGTCCAGTCTGGCGCGCGCGGCGCTCACGGACTTCAAGGCTCCGTTCATCTTCAAAGGTGATTTTGTTCCTTACTTTCCCCTTAAGCTGATGCACAAGGATTTGGAGCTTGCCATGGAAGCCGGGTTCGCACTCAGTGTGCCCATGCCGACTCTGGCGGCGGTGAAAGAAGTGTATGGCGCCTGCAAAGCCCAAGGAAAGGGCGAACTCGACTATTGCGCCGTGGTCACGTATCTGGAAGACTTAGCGGGCGTGAAGGTGCGGTCAACTTAAGCCGAGACGATGATACCGGCATAACCGACGACGGCGTCGCGGTCGCCGGTGGTATCGGCGGAGGTGGCGTACTTGATGAGTTGGGCATGACGGGCGCCAAGGTCTTTGGCCGCGGTGAGCATGACGATTGCCGGACCGTAGCCGCACATCGAGATGTCCTCTCGGCGCACGACTTCATACAAGCCCTGCGGATCGAGGGCCAGGATTTTATCAATGGCTTTCCGGTCCTTCTCGCGGGTCAAGCCGTCGGGTTCGTAATGGTTCATGTCGCTGGAAGCGATGACTAGAGTGTCGCTTGCGGTTGGTTTCACGACCTGGCCGATGCCGTGGCCGAGCGATTCCAACCCGGAATACCCGATGGACCCGATGGCAATGGGAACAAAAGTGAAGTCACCCACGCTGCGCTGGAGGAAGGGAAGTTGGACCTCGAGCGAGTGCTCGTCCTCGTGGGCTTCAGAATCCTCCATGAGCAAGTGGCAAGTTTTTCGCAGCAGTTTCGCCATCCCCGAATTAACCCGCACCCTGCCCAGGGGAGTCAACCATTCACCGCTGGACATGATCGCGAAGGGCGCGCCGCGGCCGGTGTGGTTGGGGCAGAGGATTATGTAAGTCTTGCGCTTGGGCAATTTGCCGAAGACCGCACCCGCCACATGTCCCGAGTACATATAGCCTGCATGGGGCACGATGCATCCTAGAGTGTCCTCAATCTTCTCCGCTTCGTTACCCAGATACTGATCGAGCTGACGCGTCAGCGGCTCCGGTCGGCCAGGGTAAAATCTCCCCGCAACCGCCGGTGGGCGTAAGGCAGGGGAAGGCATGGATGCATCCTATGCCCGGATTTCCATGGATGTCAAGGGAGTTGCTTAGGAATCTTCTTTCTCGATGCTGATTCGGAGGGCCCTTAGGAATTGCGCATCCTGACTGGTCAGGCGGAAAACCGGTTCTTGCCGCAAGTCGGCGTTGAGCTTCTGGCGGTGGACGAGGTTGCTCTCGCCCCGCTTGTTGAATCCGATGGTCA
>Ga0187784_10002940_pt1 | contig 13726 bp, 10 predicted proteins | sample 1015_SJ02_MP15_2_FD_132964 | JGI IMG/M metagenome (GOLD analysis project Ga0187784, IMG submission 132964) | Tropical peat soil microbial communities from peatlands in Department of Meta, Colombia - 1015_SJ02_MP15_20_MG | ecosystem: Environmental > Terrestrial > Soil > Wetlands > Peat | place...
GCGGCGCGTCGCGGCTTCACTCGCGGCCGAACTCTATGCAGCCGCCAAGGGCGCGGACTATATCCGCACCCATGATCCCGGCGCGCTGCGTGACGGGCTTCTGGTGATGGCCTCGCTCCGCCGCGCCGAAAAAGGCACTATTGCATAGCGACTTTGTACGCGTTGCAGTTCGGCGCCTGTTCACCGTAGGTGAGCAGGCAGCGCTCATAAAGCCGTTGACCAAATGAAGCAGGATCGCCGCTCCAGTCGCGAAACGCAGCGGCGTCCTGGTCATTCATCAGCGGTTTCAGCCGCTGTGCGACCTGGTAACGGTGATAGGCGTCGCGAGCGAACGGAAGCGCCATGAAGATGACCAGCGCCAGGGCTGCGACGGTGCCTAGGATCTTGATCATGGCCGAATAATCCTCTTGACAAGTAGTGACCTGCTGGAACCGGCTTTACCCTTAAAGAAATTTCGCGGTGGGCCGAGAAACTGCATTATTTTATTCAAATACATTCAATCGGTCAGTTTGGAAAGGGGGCAACCAGGATCGGCGATGAATAGTGACGGTGCCCGCCGCTTGTAACGGCCAACAGCGCTGATTTGTCGCAGGAGGGACGTTTTTTCCTAAGCAGAGCGCCATCTAACGAGACCGAATCACCCGGTGGCCGCTTTGGCCCGCCTCAACGTGCCTGTCTGGAAATTACTTGCGGCTACTGACGAGTTGCCCGGTCAGGCGCGAGTACTATGGTATTTCGATCTTGCGCCGCCCCTCTGCGGCCCCGGCGGCAATCTCCAACCAACCGAGCGGAGTCACGACCGCCACGTCGCTCGAGCGAAGCAGCACCGTCGTCATCGCCGATTCAACGATGGCTGGGCCAGCAATCTGCTGGCCAGGCGCTACGGCATCGAAATCGAACGCCGGCGCCTCGGCGAACCCGCCATCGAGGTAGATCGCGCGGCTCGCGAAGGACGGCGCCGGCGGGCCACCAGGCAGGCGCGGCTCACCCGGTAATTCGTAGAGGATACCGGCAACCGCGACCCGCGCATTGACCAGCACGCTTTCCTGTTCGGGCATCGCATAGGTGTAGAGCGCCTCGTGGCGTCGGTGAAAGCGCTCGACGATTTGAGGCAACGGGTCGGCGGCCGACCAGTCGATGTCGTCGAGCGGCACGGTAACCTCGAACACCTGCTCGCCGTAGCGCATGTCGGCCGCGCGACTGGTGCGCACGGGCCCGCCGAAGGAGGTGCGCAGCCTCGCCAGCCCCTCCGCCTCCATATCGTCGAAGAGCCGTTTGACCGCGGCGCCGTCGAGGGCGCGCGTGTCGCCGATATGGCTACGGGCAACCTCGAAGCGCAGATCAGTCGCCAGCATGCCCCAGGCCGAGAGCACCGCGGCGACCCGCGGCACGATGACCTTGCCGAGCTGCAACTGCCGCGCGATGTCGGTCGCATGCAGGCCCGCCGCGCCGCCAAACGCGAACAGCGCAAAGCGCCGCGGGTCGACCCCGCGCCGCACCGACACCAGCCGCACCCCCTCGGCCATGTTGGTGTTGACGATGCGATGAATGCCGTGCGCCGCCTGCAGCCGCGTCACGCCAAGCGCCGCCGCGACCCGGTCGACCGCCTGTTCGGCGGCGTCCTTGTCGAGACGCCGCGCCCCGCCAAGAAACCGCGTCGGGTCGAGATAGCCGAGCACCAGGTTGGCATCGGTGACGGTCGCTTCCGTGCCGCCCTGGCCATAGCAGGCAGGGCCGGGCGCGGCGCCCGCGCTTTGCGGCCCGACATGAAGGATGCCGCCGGCATCGACCGTCGCGATCGACCCGCCGCCGGCGCCGATACTGGCGATGTCGAGGCTGCCGAGCGCGATGCGGTGACCACCGATCTTGCGGTCCATGACCAGCGCGGCATCGCCATCGACGACAAGGCAGATATCGGTGCTGGTGCCGCCCATATCGAACGGGATCAGGTTCGGCGCGCCGGCCAGCTTGGCGGCGTGGATGCTGCCGGCGACACCGCCGGCCGGCCCTGACAGCACGCCGCCCGCGGCGAGCCGCCCGGCCTCGGCGATCGGTGCGACCCCGCCATGCGACTGGATGATGAGCGTTGGGCCACGATAACCGGCCTCGGCTAGCCGCGTTTCGAGCCGTGTCAGATAGCGCGCCAGCACCGGCCCGACATAGGCGTTGACGATCGTCGTCGAGACGCGCTCGAACTCCTTGATCTGCGGCAGCACCGATGAGGACAGCGAAACATAGGCGTCGGGCATCGCCTCACCGAGGATTTCCGCCGTCCGGCGTTCATGTTCGGGATCGCGCCAGGCGTGGAAATAGCACACCGCGACAGCCTCCACCTTCGCGGCTTTCAAGATATCGATAGCTACACGAAGCGACCCTTCATCGAGCGGCGTCCCCACGCGGCCATCCGGCCGCAACCGTTCACGCACCCCAAGCCGCAAATGGCGCGGCACCAGCTGCTCGGGCGGCGGCAAGCGAAGATTGTAGCGGTCGTCCTTGAGCCCCTCGCGCATCTCGATGACGTCGCGGTGGCCGTCGGTGGTAAGGAGCCCGGTGCGCGCCCCCTTTAGTTCGAGCAGCGCATTGGTCGCGACCGTGGTGCCGTGAACGATCCGCTCGGTCGATGCGAGTACGCCGGCGGTGTCGAGGCCGAGTTTAGCGGCGAGCGCGGCAATCCCGTCGATAACGCCGAGCGACGGATCCTGCGGCGTCGACGGCACCTTGGCGAGCGTCGCCGCGCCGCTCGCATTGATAGCGACGAGGTCGGTGAACGTCCCGCCGACATCGATGCCGATGCGGACCATCAAGTCACAAAGCCTTCTTTGGCGTCGCGCGCACGATCTTCGGTGCGGCGCTTCGCCGGCTCGCCCCAGCCGCCGCCTCCACCAGACTCCAGCACCAGCCGGTCGCCGGGGCGGATCGTCAGCCCGGTTTCCTTGGTGCGGATCGGCCGCGGCTCCTCGTTGCCGGAGTGAAGCGTGTAGCGATGCGGCGCGCCGTCGTGGCCGCCGAGAATGCCGCAGGCGCCATGGACCACGCCGTCGCCCGCGGTGTTGGCGAGCGCCGGCTCTTCCGTCTCGACGATCATCTCGACAATGCCGCCCGGTCCGCCGCGATACTGCCCGTCGCCGCCGGAATCGGCGCGGAACTCGTGCCGCTTGAAGAACAGCGGAAAGCGCACCTCGGTGACTTCGAGACTGCCGAACTTGATCCCGCCCGCGGCCTGCCACTCGCCGGCACCGGGCCAGCCATCGCCGGCCGACGACGCGCCGCCGCCCGGCCGCGCCTGAAAGAAATGCCAGATGAACGGCTTTTCGGTGCGGGGGTCCTTGCCCTGGATGGCGATGCGGAACCGGCGGCCCCATCCGGCCATCGCGCGCTCCGGGCAGCTCGGCGCCAGCGCCTTGATGATCGCCTCCAAAATCTCCTGCGCGCAGTGATTGGTGGCGAGCGTGACCGGCGCGCCCGGCCTTGCCCACACCACAGTCCCCTCCTTGGCGATCACCTTGATCGGCCGGAACGTACCGTCGTTTTTCGGCGTGTGCGGGTCGATCAGATACGAGAGCGCGACCACCACCGCCGAATACATGTTGGGGTAGGACGAGTTGATAAAGCTCGCGACCTGCGCGTGCGAGTCACTGAGGTCGATCGTCAGGTCGCTGCCCTCTTTGGTCACGGTCGCGCGGATATGGATATCTTGGTTGCCGCGACCATCATCGTCGAGCATCGCCTCGCCATGATAGACGCCGTCCTGCCATTCGGCGATGACCGCGCGGGTCTGGCGCTCGGCGCCGTCGAGCACCGCTTCGATCGCCGCGTCGGTCACCTCCCAGCCGAATTCCGCCGCGAGCGCCAGCACGCGCCGCTCGCCGACATGCGCCGACCCGATCATCGCCGCGAGGTCGCCGCGAAAATCGCGCGGGTGGCGCACATTCGTGGCGATCATCTCCATGACGTCGCGGCGCATCTCGCCGCGGTCATAGAGCTTCAAGGGCGTGATGCGGATGCCTTCCTGCCAGATGTCGGTGGCGCTGGCGTTGTAGGCGCCATGTGTCGCGCCGCCAATATCGCTCTGATGTGCGCGGTTGATCGACCAGAAGCGGGGCTTCCTGCCAGCAAATACCGGTACGAAGGCGGTCAAGTCGGGCAGGTGATTGCCGCCGTGATACGGGTCGTTGAGCAGGAACACGTCGCCCGGGTGGATGTCGTCGCCGAAAAACTCGGTCACCGCGCGGGCGGCGAAGGGCAGGGCGCCGACATGGATCGGCACGTGCTCGGCCTGGGCGATCAGCCTTCCGTCGAGGTCGCAGATCGCGGTCGAGAAATCCCGGCTCGAATTGAGGATTTGCGAGTACGCGGTGCGCAGCATCGCCTCGCCCATCTCGGCGACAATCGCGAGGAGGCGGTGCTGGATCACCGAGACGACGATCGGATCGACGCCGCCACCGGCGCGGAGGGCGTCGTTCATTGGTGTTCGAGCGCTTCGGGGAATCTGAGGGTCAATTCGAGCTGCACTGCATTCCCCTGGAACCATTGCGGCAACGGCGGAAATTTGCCGACCGCTTTCACCATCTGCTCGATGCGTTCGTCGATGTCGGTATAGCCCGAGCTGCGAATAATCCCCAGCGGGCCGATCCCGCCATTGTCGTAAACCACGACCGAGATCACCGTCTCGCCGCGCCGGTCGCCGATCGCCGACATCGGCAGCAGGTTCATATGCTGACGGGTCAGCGAGACGAGATAGGCGAGGTATTCGTCGCGTGTCGCGGCCGGCCCGGCATAGCGGGCGGAATGCGATGCTTCGTGCGGGGTCTCTTCATGGTGCGGCGTCTGCGCCCCGGATGGTTTCAGCTGGAACGCCGATTGATTCTCCTTGGGCGGCACCGGCTTTGGCGGCGGCATCGGCGGGCTCTGCGCCGCCGTCGCGGTTTGTGCGTCGCTCGTCGTTTGCTGCTGGGGGCCGGCCGATGGCATCGGCACCGGATCGGGCGTCCGGCCAAGAGTGGCCGGTTTCACGACGCCTTGATCGACCGAGGACAGCGGCCCGTGTGGCGGCACCTCGAACTTGGGCTGCGGCGGCTTGGGCTGCGGCTGTTGCGGCTGTTGCGGCGGCGGCGGTGGTGGCGGCGGGGCTTCAAACACCAGCTGCACCGGGATCGGCGGCGGCGGCTCGACCATCATCAGCGGCCAAATGACGATGGCGATGAGCGGCAGCAAGTGAAACAGCAGCGCGGCGACCGGTGAGCGCAAGTCGATGGCGCGGCTCACCATCGGCGGCAATTCCCAGACCAATCCGGCTCGCTCGGGATCGAGCTGCATCGGCTCGTCGAACTCGATAAAAAACGGCGTTGCCGCAAGGCTCGGCTCGGGGTGGGCATCGTCACGCGCCGCGCTGTCGTCAACGGCGATCGCGGGCACGGCAAAATCGAAATCGTCAGCGCCCGCCGCGGCGGTCTCGCTGATTGCGATCTCCGGCCAGTCCGAGGTCTCGCTGAGCGTCACGCCCCTGCTGTCCCCATCCGCCGCCCGCGCTCAGCCCGAATCCCGAGCGGCGCCCTCGGCCGCGTCCTCGCCGATCCCGGCAAGTCTCAGCCATGCGCTTTCGTCGAGCATCGTCACGCCGAGCGAAGCGGCCTTGGTCGCCTTCGACCCGGCATCCGCGCCGACGACAACATAGTTCGTCTTGGCCGAGACCGAGCTGGCGACGTTCGCGCCCAGCGCCTCGGCGCGCGCCTTGGCCTCGGACCGGCTCATCGTTTCCAGCCCCCCGGTAAAGACGATCGTCTTGCCGGCGAGCGGCGATGCCGCCGCACCGCGGCTCGGTGCTTCGTAGTCGACCACCTCGATCTCATGCGCGAGATCGTCGAGCAGCTCGCGGTTATGCGGCTCGGCGAAAAAGCCGATGATGTCCGCAGCCATGTCGGCGCCGATCCCATGCACATCGAGCAGCCCGGCGCGGGCGGTGCTGTCCTCGTCTTGCGCCGCCTCCATCTCGCGCCGCCAACTGTCGAGCGCGCGGTAATGCCTCGCGATGAGTCGCGCCGTCGCCTGGCCGACCTGCGGGATGCCGAGCGCGTTGATAAAACGGTCGAGCGCGATGCGCCGCCGCTCGTCGATCGCGCGGATCAGGTTTCCGGCGCTCAGCTCGCCCCAGCCTTCGCGTCCCACCAGCTGCTCGGCCTTGAGCCGGAAGATATCGCCGGGTCCGCGGATCAGACCGTCTTCCCAGAATGCCGTGATGTGCTTCGACCCCATGCCCTCGATATCGAAACAGTCGCGCGCCACGAAATGCTTCAGCCGCTCGACCGCCTGCGCGGGACAGATCAAACCTCCGGTACAGCGCCGTGCTACGAAACCGGGCTCGCGGACGACGACGCTGCCACAACGGGGGCACTTGTCGGGAAACTCGTAAGGCTTGGAGTCGGCCGGCCGGCGGTCAAGCACGACGGAAACAACTTGAGGGATCACATCGCCAGCGCGCTGAATGATGACGGTATCGCCTTCCCGGATATCCTTTCGCGCGATCTCGTCCTCGTTGTGGAGGGTGGCCCGCTGAACGACGACACCACCCACGGTGATAGGCGAGAGGAAGGCAACAGGCGTGAGCGTGCCCATGCGGCCGACCTGGATGTCGATCTTTTCCAGTACGGTCTGTGCCTGCTGCGCCGGAAATTTATGCGCTAGTGCCCAGCGCGGCGCGCGGCTGACAAACCCCAATCGCTGTTGCAGGCCGAGATCGTTGACCTTGTAGACGACGCCGTCGATGTCATAGGGCAGCTCGGCGCGGTCGGCGCCGATCTCGCGATACGCCGCCAGCACCGCGTCGACCCCACGGCACAGCTGCGAGCGCGGGTTCACCGTAAAGCCCCAGTCGCGAAACTTCGCGAGCGCCTCCTCATGGGTGCGGGCAAAGGGCGCGCTCGCCTCGCCCCAGTGATAGGCGAAGAATTTGAGGGGCCGCCGCGCGGTGATCGCCGGATCCAGCTGACGCAAGGAGCCCGCGGCGACATTGCGCGGGTTGGCGAAGACCGGCTCGCCCGCCGCTTCGCGCTCGGCATTCACGGCGAAGAACCCCTCGCGATCCATATAGACTTCGCCCCTGACCTCGAGCACGTCCGGCCAGCCCTTGCCGGCAAGCTGCTTCGGCACGTCGCGTAAGGTACGCAGGTTTTGCGTCACATCTTCCCCGGTGACGCCGTCGCCGCGCGTTGCGCCGAGCACCAGGCGGCCGTGCTCGTAGCGCAGCGCCGCCGATAGCCCGTCGATCTTGGGATCGGCCATGACCTCGACCACATCCTCCGCGACGCGCGCGACATCCTCTGGCCGGCGGAAGAAATTGCGGATGCCGGCAAAGAAATCACGCACGTCCTGGTCGTCGAAGGCGTTTTCGAGCGATAGCATCGGCACCGCATGCGTCACCTTCGCGAACCCGGCCGATGGCGAGACGCCGACCCGGCGCGACGGGCTGTCGGCGCGTATCAGCTCGGGAAAGCGCGCCTCGATCGCGTTGTTGCGCTTGCGCAGCTCGTCATATTCGGCGTCGCTGACCTCGGGCGCGTCCTTCGCGTAATAAAGCTGATCGTGGTGTGCGATCTCCTTGGAGAGGCGCTCCAATTCGGCCGCGGCCTCGGTTTCGGTGAGGTTTTCCAGGGCGACCGTTGCGCTCATGCCGCTTTTGCTCCGGCGATAAGGCTTTTGGCGGCGGCGCGCGCCTCGGCGGTGATCGTCGATCCCGACAGCATGCGAGCGATTTCTTCCTGCCGGTTGTCAGGGTCAAGCTCCTCGACACGGGTGACGGCGCTCTTCTGCGCGTCAAGCTTCGCGACCCGCCAGTGATGCGCGCCGCGCGCCGCGACCTGCGGCGAATGGGTCACGACCAGCACCTGCAAGCTCGCACCAAGGCGCTGCAGCCGTTCGCCGACCGCGGCCGCGACCGCGCCGCCGATGCCGCTATCGACCTCGTCGAAAATCAGCGTCGGCACCGACGACACGCCCGCCAAAACCAGCTTCAAGGCCAGCAAGAATCGCGACAGCTCGCCGCCCGAGGCGATCCGCGCCAGCGGCCCGAACGGCGCGCCGGGGTTGGTCGCGACCTCGAAATTGACGCGTTCGCGGCCGTGCTCGCTCCACTCCGCTTCGGCGAGCGGGGTCAGCACGGTGCGGAACCGCGCCTTGTCGAGTCGCAACGGCTTCAGCTCGGCGGCGACGGCGGCGTCGAGCCGCCTCGCCGCCTTCTCGCGCGCCTGCGACACGCGCTCCGCCGCGGCGACATACTCCTCGCGCCGCACGACGGCTTTTTTCTCCGAAGCGATGGCGCTTTCGGCGCCGGCATCGATCAGCTTGAGGCGCTCGGCGACCTTCTCGCGCAAAAGCGGCAGATCGGCGACCGCGACATTGTGCTTGCGGGCGGTCGCCCGCAGCGAAAACAGCCGTTCCTCGACCTGTTCCAATGCGCTGGGATCGAGCGCCAGCGATTGAGCGGCGGTGGTCAGCGCACTCAGCGCCTCTTCGGTCTCGGTCGCGGCGCGCTCGGCGGCGGCGACCGCGCCGTCGAGCAGGCCCTGCGCACGGTCGGCGGCGCGGGTCAGCCGGCGCAAAGCGCGCGCCAGCGCTTGCAGCGCGCCGCCTTCGCCGTCGATTTCGCCGACCGCCACGCGGATCGTCTCGCCCAGCCGCTCGGCGTTTTGCAGCAGCGTGCGGCGGGCGGAGAGCCGGTCTTCCTCGTCTGCCTCGGGCGCCAGCGCCTCGAGCTCGGCATGCTCGTGACGCAGCAAATCTTCCTCGGCGCGGTTGGCGGCGAGCGCCCGCGCCGCTTCCTCGGCTTCGCGCCGCGCGTCGCGCCAGGCGCGCCAGGCGACAGTCAAGCCCACGACATCGCCATCCGACAGCGCATCGAGCAGCTCGCGATGCGTCGCCGGATCGAACAGGCCGTGCTGCTCGCCCTGGCCCTGGATTTCGACCAGCGTATCGCCGAGCGTGCGCAGCAGGGAAATGCTGGTCGGCTCGTCATTGACAAAGGCGCGGCTGCGCCCGTCGGCGCCGAGCGTCCGGCGTAGGACGATCGAGCCCGACAGATCGCTGGCGATGCCGGATTCTGAAAGGATCGCGGCGGCGGGATGCTTTGCCGTCAAGGTGAACTCCGCGGTCACCACGGCTTGCTCGGCGCCGGGTCGCACAAGCCCGGCCTCGGCCCGCCGGCCAAGCGCCAGACCCAGCGCGTCCAACAAAATCGACTTGCCGGCGCCGGTCTCGCCGGTCAGCACGCACAGCCCCGGTCGAAAGGCGAGGCTGAGCCGGTCGATCAACACGACATCCCTGATCGTCAGGCCGAGAAGCATGCGCGGAGTTTACCAGAGCCGCGCGCAGGAATCGTCATGGCCGGGCGCGTACCGGCCATCTTTAATTCACGCGCCATCCCCGATTCCGCGACAAGAAACGTTAGGCGCGAATCTCCTGGCGCTGGAACAGCACATAGGCGATCGCGTAGATCAAAATCGTCGCCGCGATGAGCCCGGTGAGCTGTGGCCAGATCAGCACAAAGCTTTGCGTCACCGGTAGCGGCGCGCCGAGCACCGCGCCCTCGAGCTGGCTCAGCAGCACCGGCCCCAGCGCGCGGGTGGCCGGCTGCAAAAGCGCAAGCGCGGTTTCGGCGTATAGCGTGTTGGGCGACAGCCGGTCGATGATCTGCTCGGTGTTGAGATAGGCGAGGCGCGGCCCGAGGACCCCCTCCGGCGGGCCGGCGATCAGGCTGGCGAAGATCGGCGCGATGATCGACCAGAACAGCGAAAGCGTCAGCCACGTTCCGAGTGCCGCCAATACCGCGGTCGCCGGTGCCCGGAACAGCACCGAGAACAACAGCGCCAGCGCCAGCCAGACGCCGCCATAGGCGATCGTCGCGACGAGAAAGCCGAGCATCCGCACCATTTCCTCGGTCGACGGCGGCAAGCCTAATCGGAGTAGTCCAACGCCGATCACAAGCAGCCATAATGAGAGGAGTGCGATGGACAGCGACAGCAGCGCGCCAAGAAATTTGCCGAGCAGCAGCGCGTCGCGATAGATCGGCTGCGCGAGCACGCGGCTCAGGGTGCGGCGGTTGAACTCGCCGTTGATCGAATCGAACGCGAGCGCGATCGCCACCACCGGGATCAGGAAGCCGAGTATTGCGATCAACGAGAGAGGCAGCCAGTCCGTCGTCATCGTGAACAGGCGCAAGAACAAGAACGGGCTCTCGCCAATCGTTTCGCGGATCTGACTGGTCGTTAATATGGCGGCATAGAGCGCGGCCAGAAAAACCAACGCTTCGAGAATGCCCATCCGCAGACTCGATAGATGGTCCGCTGTTTCCTTTGCGAGGACCGTCTTTAGCCCGGTCCAAGGCGAGCCGCGCCGTCCAACTATGGGCGAGTCACTCAACTGCATCGCGGACCTCAGAAAAATAGGATGCGTAAACCTCGTTGAGGCTCGGCCTGGCGTAATAGATTCCAGTCAGCTCGCCCCTATCGGCAAGGCGCCGGGCGATCTCGGCGCGTGAATCTCGCTCGCTGTCGACGCGGTAGCGGTCGCCGCCGAGCGGCTGCACGCGAACGACGCCCGGGATTGCGGCGATGCGCTCAGCCACGCTGTCGCCCTGCGCCTCGACATCGATCACATGGCCGCCGCCCAGCACCTGCGAGGCGAGCTCGGTCACGGTGCCCGACAGAGCCAGCTTGCCGCGATTGAACAGCGCCACCCGGTCGCACACGCTCTGCACTTGGTCGAGATGATGCGACGACAAGAGCACCGCGGTGCCGTCGGCCTTCAGCCCGCGGATCATGTCGAGAAATTCCTGCGTCGAATGCGGGTCGAGAGCGGTGGTCGGCTCGTCGAGCACCGCGACGCTCGGCCGCTTCATGAGGATTTCCGCGAGACCGAGCCGCTGGCGCATGCCCTGCGAATAGGTCGTGACGCGTGAATGGCCGACATGCCCGAGCCCGACTCGGTCGAGCGCGGCGTCAAAGCGCTCGTCGATCTCGCGCCGCGTCAACCCGGCGAGCCGCCCGGTATAGGCCAGGTTGTCGCGCGCCGACATGTTCTCGTAAAAGCCGATCTGGTCGGGCAAGTAGCCCACCCGCCGCTTGACCTCGAGCGGGTCGCGCAACGGGTCGAACCCGGCGACGATCGCCTGTCCGCTGGTCGGCTCGGTGAGCCCCAGGAGCATCAGGATCGTCGTCGTCTTGCCCGAGCCGTTGGGGCCGAGGATGCCGACGATCTCGCCGGCAGCGACCTCGAAATCGACATGGTCGACCGCGAGGTTCGCGCCGTAGCGCTTGGTCAGCGCCCGCGCCTCGATCACGACGTCGCCCGCCATCGCTTTGTCTCCTGCGCCGGCTGTTAGCGGCGGCCAAAGCGGGCGACGGCGAAGACGACAACCAGCAGCGCGATGGCGATGATCGCGATGCCGATCGCGCCCCACAGCGTCGAGGTCAACACCGTGATGCGGAAATTCGCCGCTTCGGAAATGCCGCTGGTCGCGGAGGCGCGCACCGTCATCTGGTAGTCGCCGGCGATGGCGCGCGCCGACGGCGTCATTGTCAGCTTGACGTCCTGCGACTTGCCGGCGGCGATTTCCGGCACGGTTTTGGGATCGAATGTCGTCTTCCAGCCCTCGGGCGCTGTCGCCGACAGATCGACGTCGCGCGCCGCCTCGCTGCCGTCATTCTTCAGCACGACGGTGAGCTGGCTCTCCTGTCCGGCATAGGCGTCGCCCGAAAGCCGCCCGCCTTCACCCGACACCGAAAGGCGCGGTTGGCCGAGAATGGTGAGCGACACCGGCAAATCGGCACTCGCCTGCTCGGTCCGCGCGTGGATCGTCATCTTGTAGTTGTCGGCCGCAGTCTCGCGCGGCAGGCTTACCGAGGCGTCGAGATCCTTCGATTTGCCGGCCTCGACTGGGATGCTGGTCAGCTGCTGCGAGCCGTAGGCCTCGGTAAAGGTCACCTGGAAGTTCTTCGGTGCGTCGGCGGTCATGTTGATCGTCGCGTTGCGGCCGCTGTCGTTGGTCACCGTCACCCGGTACTTGAACGCGGTGCTCGCGGTGCCGCGCAAATCCGGGAAATTGGTCGTCATCTTCAGCTTGGCCGGCACCTCCTGACCCACCGTGACGGTAATGGGCAGCTTCAGATCCTGACTGCCGCTCTTGGCTTCGACCGTGAAGCGATAATCACCCTGCCCGGCGCCGGAAGGCGGCTCAAGGCGGAGCTGCAAACTTTCCTCGCTATCCGGCGCGACTTCGACTGCCGCGATGGGCTGGCCGCCACCGAGCACGGTCGCCTTCCAACCCTGGGCGATTTCGGGCACCGACAGCGCGAAATCCTGAGGCGGCAGCTTGTAGTTGTGGATGGACAGATCGACCGTCGTGGTCTCACCCGCTTTCACGGTCAGCGCCGGATAGCGGGTCGTCAGAAAGACGCCGCTGATGCCTTGCGCCTGATCGGCCGCCAGCGTCGCTCGGCAGGCGGGGCACGCGATGGCGATGAGAAAAGCGACAACGGCAAGCCGCCTTAGCATCCGGGATCCTCCCATGATTCTAGCCTTGGTGTTACGCCCGTGGACCGTCTGATGGTGTTGGCACATCGGGGTTCTACGCCGCTTGTCGCCGCGCGGGAATGCGGCTTTGAGTCTCTTGCACCCGTGGCGCAGCGTCGGCGTTCCCATAGATCACCCGACGGCGGTTCGGCACTTAAGTTTTTGTAATGTGGTCTGGTTTCCTCGCCGCCTAGAACAGGCCGAAAAGCCAGCCTTTATGGGGCTCGACCGGCACATTATTTCCCGCGAGCAGCGCGTAGGCGTCCTCGTACCAATGGCTGCCCGGGTAATTGTAGCCGAGCACCGCAGCGTTCTCCTGGGCTTCCTTGGTGAGGCCCAGCGCCATGTCGCATTCGACCAGGCGTTCGAGCGCTTCCGGCACATGCGTCGTGGTCTGGTAGTTGTCGATCACCCGCTTGAAGCGGTTCATCGCCGCTAGGTATTCGCCGGCTTTCAGGTAGTAGCGGCCGATCTCCATCTCCTTGCCGGCAAGATGGTCGTGCGTGAAGTCGAGTTTCAGCTTGGCGTCCGTCGCGTATTTGCTGTCAGGAAAGCGACGCACCACGTCTTCCAATGCCTTGACCGCCTGCTCGGTGACCTTCTGGTCGCGGCCGACATCGGTGATCTGGATGTAGTAGCAGATCGCTTTGACGTAATAGGCGTAGGCGATGTCCTTGTTGCCGGGGTGCAGCTGGATAAAGCGGTCGGCGGCGAGTATCGCGTCGTCAAACTTGCCGTTGGCGTAGTCGGCGTAAATCGCCATCAGCTGGGACTTGGTCGCCCACACCGAATAGGGGTGCTGGCTTTCGACCTGGCCGAAGGTTGTCGAGGCCTTGTCGAAGTCCTGGTTGACCAGCTGGTCCATCGCCGTGTTGTAGAGATCGTCAACCGGCTTTTCGATATAGGCTTCTTTTTTGGGTTCGCTGCCGCAAGCGGCGAGGACGACCATCAACAGCCCGGCACCGAGGCGTGCGGAAGCGCGCGATCCGAATGACAGCAAACGCAGTATGCGCATCATCGACCCGAGTTATCCGTGACCCAGCGCGGCGGGCTTATAGCACGCGGATCGCCGCTTCGCCGAGAGTTTCAGGCGCGGGCGCGCTCCCGCTCGGGCCAGGTGAACGCCGGCAGGTCGGGGGCATCGGCGAGCGTCGTCTCGCACCAC
>Ga0187784_10002941_pt1 | contig 13725 bp, 12 predicted proteins | sample 1015_SJ02_MP15_2_FD_132964 | JGI IMG/M metagenome (GOLD analysis project Ga0187784, IMG submission 132964) | Tropical peat soil microbial communities from peatlands in Department of Meta, Colombia - 1015_SJ02_MP15_20_MG | ecosystem: Environmental > Terrestrial > Soil > Wetlands > Peat | place...
ACTTAATATTTGCTAGTGGTCCTTTTGATTCTAACATTCGCACGATAGCCTGCCGAAATGGGATGCGAATGTTAGAATCGGACCGCTAGTGGACGATCTCACCGGCCAAACGAATCCAAAAGTTGGCGCGATACGGCGCGAGGCCGCTTTCGTTTTTATTTTCGCGACCGTGCTGTTGGACATGCTTGCCATTGGAATTGTCATTCCGGTCTTGCCCAAGCTCGTGCTTGATTTCCTCAGCGGCGACGCCGAGCAGGCTGCGAAAATACTGGGAGTGTTCGGCAGCGCCTGGGCGTTGATGCAGTTCTTTTTCTCGCCGCTGCAGGGCGCGCTGTCGGACAGCTTCGGGCGACGCTCCGTGATCCTTGTTTCCAATTTCGGCGTCGGACTCGATTATGTGCTGATGGCGCTCGCGCCGACCCTGGGCTGGCTGTTCGTCGGCCGGGTGATCTCCGGCATCACCGCCGCAAGTATTTCAACCGCTTATGCCTATGTCGCCGACGTGACGCCGGCAGACAAGCGCGCCGCGCGCTTTGGGCTTTTGGGCGCCGCCTTCGGCGCCGGTTTTGTGCTGGGGCCGGCGCTCGGGGGCCTCGCCGGAACGATATCGCCGCGGCTGCCGTTCTGGATCGCAGCGGGCTTGAGCTTAGCCAACGCCTGTTACGGACTTGCGATCCTGCCCGAATCATTGCCACGCGCGCAGCGCGCCCGATTTTTGTGGCGGCGCGCCAATCCATTTGGCGCGCTGGCGTTGCTGCGGTCGCAGGCGACGTTGTTTCGGCTGGCGATCGTCACTTTCCTCGGCAACTTGGCGCATGAGGTGCTGCCCAGCATCAGCGTGCTGTACATGATGTACCGCTACAGCTGGAACCAGAGCGTCGTCGGCCTCACTCTCGCCGGCGTCGGCGCCGCCTCGATCGTTGTTTCCGGCCTTGTCGTTGGGCAGGTGACGCGGTGGATCGGCGAGCGCGGCGCACTGATGTCCGGCCTGCTCTTTGGGGTCGCCGGATTCCTTATTGTCGCTTTTGCGCCAACAGGTCCGATCTTCTTGTTAGCTATTCCGGTCATTGCGCTTTGGGGCCTAGGTCCGGCATGTATGGCCTTGATGAGCCGGTTGGTCGGTGCATCGGAGCAAGGTCGATTGCAGGGCGCAAACTCAAGTGTCAACGGAATTGCCCTTCTCTTCGGCCCCGGTCTTTACACACTTACTTTCGCGTTCGCCATCGGTGGCGGCCGGGATTTCAACCTTCCTGGCGCGCCGTTTGTCATTGCCGCGCTGCTCCTCGTTGCTGCTGGTGTTGTGGCGTGGCTCACCACGCGCAAATGAGAGCATACGATCAGGCCGGACGCATGAATTCCAGCAGTTGGCCGGCGCGGAAATCGTAAAGCTTTCCACTGTCGGTCAAGTTCGGCAGGCAGAGATCGACGATTTTCGCGGCCACCTCGTCCGGCGCCGGCAACGTCGCCGGGTCTTCGCCGGGCATGGCCAAGGCGCGCATCCGTGTGCGGGTGGGACCAGGATTGAACAGATTGACCCGGATATTCGTCGAGCTCGTTTCCTCCGCGTAGGTCCGCACCAACACATCGAGCGCCGCCTTCGACACCGAATACGGCGCCCAGTAGGCGCGCGCGGATGTGGCAACGCCGGAAGTGATAAACACGACACGGCCGGCGTCGGAGCGCTTGAGCAAAGGGTTCATGGCGCGGATGAGGTGCCAATTGGCGGTAAGGTTGACCGCCATCGATTCGTCCCAGGCTTTCGGTTCGATGTGATCGAGCGGCGAGGGCACGCCGGCTATGGCGGCGTTACCGACGAGCACATCAAGCCGCCCGTAGCGCTCGCTCAGCGCAGTGCCGAGCCGGTAGAGCGCCGGATAATCGCGCATGTCGAGCGGGGTGAGCGTGGCCGAGCCGCCAGCGGCGCGCACCGCGTCGTCGAGTTCTTCGAGGCCACCGACCGTACGCGCAACAGCCACCACATGCGCGCCGCCGCGTGCGAGCGCAAGCGCGGTCGCATAGCCGATGCCGCGCGAGGCGCCGGTAACGAGCGCGATGCGATCGGCAAAAGGTTGGGGCATTCCCTAGTGGCTCAATTCTAACATTCGCATCTGGTCTCGGCACGTTCTCTTGCGAATGTTAAAATCAAAGGAGCACTAGCAAATACTAGTCCTGGCGGAGCTTGTGGATTTGACATTCGTTTGGCGGACTAGCGGTTTGGGGTAGCGAATGTCAAATCCGCTCCCTTAAAGCGCAATCGTTTCATATTGAAGCGATTGGGGCTCAAGCATCTTGATGGCGCATGATCTTTTCGGAAAACTGGTTTCCACTTTCCCGGATCATGCTTTAGCTCGCCTCGGCGAGCAGCGAGAGCTGCCGGGACGGTGCGTCCTGCGCCGTGCGGTCCGTGAGCGGCGTCGGATATTCGCCCGTAAAGCAATGGTCGGTGAATTGCGGGCGCGCCGGATCGCGACCCTTCTCGCCCATGGCGCGGTAAATGCCGTCGACCGACAGAAAAGCGAGCGAATCGGCGCCGATGAATGTCCGCATGCCTTCCAAATCGTGAGTCGCGGCAAGGAGCTTGTCCTGCTCCGGCGTGTCGATGCCGTAATAGTCGGGATGGGTGATCGGCGGCGAGGCGATGCGGAAATGGATCTCGCGGGCCCCGGCGTCGCGCATCATCTGCACGATCTTGACCGACGTCGTGCCGCGTACGATCGAGTCGTCGATCAGCACGATGCGCTTGCCATTCACGACGGCGCGGTTGGCGCTGTGTTTTAACCTGACACCAAGCTGGCGGATTTGTTGCGTCGGCTCGATGAAGGTGCGGCCGACATAATGGTTGCGGATAATGCCGAGCTCATAGGGGATGCCCGAGGCTTGCGCGTAGCCGATCGCCGCCGGCACCCCGGAATCCGGCACCGGAATGACAACGTCCGCGCTCGCCGGAGCCTCGCGGGCAAGCTCGGCGCCGCAGGTCTTGCGCACGTCGTAGACGCTGCGGCCGCCGATAATCGAATCCGGCCGCGAAAAGTAGCTGTATTCGAAGATGCAGGGACGCGGCGCCATCGTCGGGAACGGCTTATGCGAATGCGCACCATCCTCGTCGAGGATGAGCACCTCGCCATTGTCTACGTCGCGCACATATTGCGCGCCGATGATGTCGAGCGCGCAGGTCTCGGAGGCGAGGATCGGACAACCATCCAACTTGCCGAGCACCAGAGGCCGGATACCCAAAGGATCGCGGGCGCCTATCAATTTCTTGTTGGTCATGCCGACAAACGCATAAGAGCCTTCGAGCAGACGCAAGCCCTCGATAAAGCGATCGACGAAACGGTTGCGGTGCGAGCGTGCGACCAGATGCAGAATAACTTCAGTGTCGGTCGTCGATTGCATCATGGCGCCTTCGCGCACAAGCTGGCGACGAAGCGTCCGGCCATTGGTCAGGTTGCCGTTGTGGCCGATGGCGAAGCCACCGGCGTTGAGTTCGGCGAACAGCGGCTGCACGTTGCGCAGGATCGTCTCGCCGGTCGTTGAGTAGCGCACATGTCCGACTGCGGCGTTACCGGGCAGACGGTCGATCACGTGACGCTTTGAGAATGCGTCGCCGACCAGGCCCAGCCGACGCTCGGAATGGAATCGCGTGCCATCAAAGCTGACGATGCCGGCGGCTTCCTGGCCGCGGTGTTGCAGCGCATGCAGGCCGAGCGCCGTGATGGCGGCGGCGTCCGGATGACCGAAAATACCGAACACGCCGCATTCCTCGCGTAGCCGATCCTCGTCAAGATCGAAGCCGCCGGGTGTCGTCATGGTCTTAGGCCCGCGATCATGGTAGTGTGGCAGTTCAGAAATCCGCATCATTTATGCCGGCTCTTTATCATGCGGACTTCTGAACTAAAGCCATACTAAATCAATAGATGCTAGTGTCCCTTCGATTCCGAAGTTCGCTCTTGGGATCGCCGCCTGGTCATGCGAACTTCGGAATCGGGACACTAGTGCAGCGTTCCTTTGGCGCCAAGCAATTGCTGCATTCCTATCCGGCTTGGGCGGTCATAGCCCGTTTCGGCGGCAGCGTTGGGATTTGTGCCGAGCTCGCCGTGCTGATCGGGTGCATTGTCCGGCGTTTCGGTGTCTTCCGGTTTCGGCCGCTTGAACCTTTTCAAGATGGTGTTTTCCGGGTCCTCCGGCAACATCTCCTTAAGCTTATCGCCGGTGTTTTTTAGCACTACTAGCGATTTAGCGCCTCTGACCCATTCCGGCTGATTTTTGTCGGGAACGAGCCAGTTAAAGAACATGAACGCCACAACAACAATGATTAGACCGCGCGCCAAGCCGAACAAAAAGCCAAGCGTACGGTCGAGCGCTCCGACCCTGCTATCAAGCACCATGTCGGAAATTCTGACCGTAAGGATTGAGACCACAATTAGGGTGAGGAGAAAGACGCCGGCAATTACCGCGACCGCGGCTACTACGTCACTGTTGAAGTATTGCCGCGCATAGGGAAGCAGCTTCGAATAGGAGTAAAGCGTTGCCACTGCGGCAAGTATCCAGGCGATAATGGACAGCACCTCGCGCATGAAGCCGCGCACCATGGCGAGAAAGCCTGATATGAGCATGACTCCGATCAGGACGATATCGAGCAGCGTTATCGGCATTTCGGGCTGGTCCGCCTGCCAATCCGGGTTCGGGCGTATATAGCGGGGCCCGGGTGCGCCGTCATCCGCCTTTTAGCCGCTGGGACGTCCCGGTTTGGTCATCAGCCGCCGGCTCGGACGGTGAACGACACGTAGCTCAACGCTCGCGTCCACCGAACTGCTTGCGGGATAGCGAGCCCCCTTGGGCAATATCGGCAACGAGATTCGACACGCTGGCGATCGGCGCTATCGCGAATCCCTCGGCCGCCTCCATGCGCGCCGCGTCCGGGGCGATCGCTTTGGTAAAGCCGAGCTTCTGCGCTTCCTTGAGCCGTGCCGTCGTCTGCGCCACCGGGCGGACGGCGCCGGAAAGTGAGACTTCGCCAAAATAGACGGCATCTGGCGGCAGCGGCGCGTGCGCCAGCGACGACAGCAACGCCGCCGCTGCGGCAAGGTCTGCCGCCGGCTCGGTAATGCGTAGGCCGCCAGCGACGTTGAGGTACACGTCATGGCCGGAGAGGCGGACACCGCAATGGGCTTCGAGCACCGCAAGCACCATGGACAATCTGTTGGAATCCCAGCCGACAACGGCCCGACGCGGCGTGCCAAGCGACGTAGGCGCGACCAGCGCCTGGATTTCAACGAGCAGCGGCCGCGTTCCTTCGATGCCGGCAAAGACGGCGGTACCGGCACTGCCGAGATCGCGCTCGGAAAGGAATAATTCGGAAGGGTTAGGCACTTCGCGCAGTCCGGTGCCGGTCATCTCGAACACGCCGATTTCGTCCGTTGGTCCGAAACGATTTTTGATTGCGCGCAGGATGCGAAAGTGCTGCGAACCTTCGCCTTCAAAAGATAGAACGGCGTCGACCATGTGCTCGACGACGCGGGGTCCTGCGATCTGTCCGTCCTTGGTCACGTGGCCAACCAGAATGACAACGCCGCCGCTGCGCTTGGCGAAACGTATCAGCTCGGCGGCCGACCCGCGCACCTGCGTCACCGTCCCGGGCGCGGCCTCGACGGTTTGCGTCCACATGGTCTGGATCGAATCGATCACCGTGAGCGCCGGCGGTCGTCCGTGCGACAGCGTGGCAACGATATCCTCTACCGATGTCTCTGCCGCGAGTTCGACCGCCGCCTCGCCAAGCCCCAGGCGTTCGGCGCGCAGCCGAACCTGTGCAACCGCTTCCTCTCCTGAAATATAGACGGCGCGCTGTCCATTGCGCGCGTAGGCGGCGGCGACCTCGATCAAGAGCGTCGACTTGCCGATACCAGGGTCGCCGCCAAGGAGCAGCACCGAGCCACGCACCAGACCGCCTCCGGTCACCCGATCGAATTCGGGCATGCCGGCGGCAAGCCGCGGCATGTGCAGAGGCTCGCCTTTGAGCGGCTCGACGACGAACAAGCGCCCTTTGCGCGAGGCTCGGGCGGATGTGGTGGCGCCTTCCTCGACGAGCGCGTTCCAGACGCCGCACGCGTCGCAACGCCCGCTCCAGCGCGCGGAAGCCGCCCCGCAATTCTGGCAAACGAAGGTTTTTGCGCGCGCCACCATTTGGCCCTCCTAAATCCCGCGATAGACCAGATGACAGCGCGGGGCGAGGCGGGTGAGAATTTCGTAGCCTATGGTACCGGCCGATTCGGCAACCTCATCAAGTGGAATTTGTTCGCCGATGAAAGTTGCGAAATCGCCGCGATGAACCGCATCTTCGCCAAGCTCGGTGACATCAATGCATACCAGATCCATCGAAATGTTGCCGGCGATCGGACAGCGTTTCCCGGCGATAACGGCCGATCCGCCGCGCTTGGCATCCGTGCCGCTGGCGGAGCGCAAGAGTCCATCGGCGTAACCGAGCGAAGCGACTGCGATACGCGAGGCGCGGCGCGCCGTCCAGGCGCCGCCATATCCAACCGTCTCGCCCTGCCGCAACTGGCGAAGCTGCAGGATACGCCCGGTCAATTCGACCGTATTGCGCATCGGATTGGCGCCGGCGGGCGTCGGGTTGATGCCGTAAAGCGCCGCGCCCGGGCGCGCCATGTCGAAATGCGCACGTTCACCGAGAAAAATTCCGGAGGAATTCGCAAGTGAAGCGGGAAGACCTTGATAGAGCAGGCGCAGCTCGCGGAATTGCCGGATTTGCCTCGCGGTAAGCGGATGGTCAGGAAGTTCAGCGCACGCGAGATGACTCATCAATAGGGTAAAACCGTGGGTTTGGTTTTGCAGGCGGGACGCGAGAGCACCGGCCTCGGCTACGGAAATGCCGAGCCGATTCATCCCGGTGTCCACATGGAGTGCCGCGCCCCCGCGCCAGCCGCTTGTGGCGACAAAGGCATCCCACTCGGCCAATTCCATAAGCGTGTTGATGACCGGATGAAGGTTAAGCTCGGCAAAAACTGCGGGCGCCTCTGGCGAAAATCCGTTGAGGACATACACGGTGACGTCGTGCGTACACGCGCGCACCCGCCGCGCCTCGGCGATATCGGCGACAAAAAAGGTCCGGCAGCCCGCTTTGGCAAGTTTGGCGGTGACCGGTTCGAGACCAAGCCCGTAAGCATTGGCCTTAACCACGGCCGCGCACTCGGAGGGTACTAAAAGGCGCGTCAGCGTACGGAAATTCTCCTCGATGGCATTAAGATCGATAATAAGCGTGCCGCCGGTTTCGGGATCGCCCAATTGGCGCTGCGGCTCGGGCGCGGTCTGCGTCAGGGTCATGCCGCGTTATGAACCGGCGACGGGGCGGCGGTAAAGCGTAGAGATTGCGCGCGTCTAAAAGCTCGGCCGATGCGCGGTATCGAGATTGGCAAACCGTGTCACCGCGGCGTCAAAGTGGAGCTCCACGGTGCCGATCGGGCCGTGACGTTGCTTACCGATAATGACTTCTGCCTTGCCCTCTACGCGTTCGCCTTCGGCCAGCCATTCGGCGAATTTTTCTCGATTCGCTTCGATCGGCTTGCGCATCTGGTGATAATATTCTTCGCGGAAAACGAACAGCACGACGTCCGCGTCTTGTTCGATTGAGCCCGACTCGCGCAAGTCGGCAAGCTGCGGGCGTTTGTCTTCGCGGCCTTCCACTTGGCGCGACAATTGCGAGAGCGCGAGGATAGGCACGTTGAGCTCCTTGGCCAAGGCCTTTAGCCGGGTGGTAATTTCCGTGACTTCCTGCACCCGGTTTTCGCTTGAGCGGCGGGTCGTTCCCTGGAGAAGCTGGATATAATCGATCACGAGAAGGTCCAAACCGCGCTGACGCTTGAGCCGCCGTGCACGCGCCGCCAATTGGCCGATTGAAAGGCCTCCGGTTTCGTCGACATAGAATGGCAGGTTCTGTAGTTCGATCGAAACGTCTTTGATTTTTTCAAAGTCGGCTTCGTCGATAGCGCCGCGACGGATCTTGTTCGACGGTATCCCGGTCTGCTCGGAAATGATGCGTGTGGCGAGCTGTTCGGCCGACATTTCGAGCGAGAAAAAGCCGACAATGCCGCCGTTGACGGTTGCCATGTGTCCGTCGGCGCGAACCTCGCCAGACCATGCCTTGGCTACGTTGTAGGCCATATTCGTCGCCAGCGCGGTTTTGCCCATGCCCGGTCGACCGGCGAGTATGATCAAGTCTGAGGGCTGCAAGCCGCCCATTCTCGAGTCCAGATCGGTCAGGCCGGTGGCCAATCCAGACAAGTTGCCATCACGCTGATAGGCGTGTGCAGCCATATCGACAGCGGTGGTGAGTGCGTGTGCAAAGCGCTGAAAACCGCTTTCATAGCGCCCCGTCTCCGCGAGGTCGTAAAGCTTGCGTTCGGCGTCTTCGATATGGCTTTGCGGCGTGGCATCGACCGGCGCATCGTAAGCGAGATTGACCATGTCCTCGCCGATGGAAATCAGATCGCGCCGAATCGACAAATCGTAGACCGTACGGCCGTAATCCTCGGCGTTGATAATGGTTGTGGCTTCGGCGGCGAGCCGCGCAAGGTACTGGTTGACCGAAAGCCCGGCGATATCGAGCTCCGTCGGAAGAAAGGTCTTCAGAGTCACCGGCGTCGCCAATTTCCCGGCCCGGATAAGGCTCCCTGCCAGCTCAAAAATGCGCTGGTGAATGGTTTCGAGGAAGTGTTTCGGCTCAAGGAAGTCGGAAACGCGGTAAAAGGCCTCGTTATTGACGAGGATCGCGCCGAGCAATGCCTGCTCCGCCTCGATATTGTGCGGCGGCGTGCGGTAAATAGGCTCCGCGGGAAGCTGCTTGCGTGCGGTCGAATCGAATACTGCCATGGTCCCGATCAGGGGAGTTGCCTGTGGCGGTTTTTGGGTCACTCAACATCGCGAACTACTCAATACCGGTGTACCGCTTGAACATTAGGTGACTATTTTAGCGAACGCGCGGACACCGTCGATAGTCGAGCGGCCGGGCAATGGGAAACGCTCGTTGCGGCTTTCCCCGATAACCACCGGGCTTGAGTGGCCGCCGGTCAATAAGACTTGACCTCCGCTTTTCCGGCCCCGCGCAGTCGGGGCTATTCGCCGGCAAGGCGTAACGGGGCGGACGTAGCCGATTCGGCGGCGCGCAGCCGGGCTTCTTCGCGCGCGATATAGTCGCGGGTTTGCGGCACCACGCCCTTGCGCTTGGCCATTTGCACCTGGAACACAACCATATCGCTCTCGCGGAAGGCCATTTCAGAGGAGGCGAGGTAAAACTCCCACATACGTACAAAGCGCGCGTCGTAAAGCCGTTCCACCTCCTCGCGGTGGGCAAGAAAGCGCTCGCGCCAAGCCTTCAGCGTATACGCATAGTGCAGCTGCAGCACCTCAACGTCGGTAACGATCAGTCCCGCACGCTGGACCGGCGGCAGAATCTCCGAAAGGGCGGGGATATAGCCCCCGGGGAAAATGTACTTGGCTATCCAGGGATTGGTGACGCTCGGCGGCCCGCTGCGGCCAATGGTATGCAGGAGGAAGACGCCATTCTCGTCGAGAAGCTGAGCGCACCTGCGGAAGAAGGTGTCATAGAAGCCGACGCCGACGTGCTCGAACATGCCGACCGAAACAATGCGATCGAAGCGACCAGCGACGTCGCGATAGTCCTGAAGGCGAAAGATCGCGTCGTTGGCCCGTCCCTGTTCCAGGGCCCGCTGGCTGGCACGGGCGTGCTGCTCGCGCGAAAGCGTGATGCCGGTCGCGTGTGCGCCGGCGACCGAAGCGAGATAAAGGGCGAGGCCTCCCCAGCCGCAGCCGATGTCGAGCACATTGGAGCCGGGCTCAACAAAAAGCTTAGCGGCGAGATGACGCCTCTTGGCGAGTTGCGCATCGTCAAGAGATAAATCCGGTGTGTCAAAATAAGCGCAGCTATATTGTTGGTCGGCATCGAGGAAGAGCGCGTAGAGCCGACCGTCGAGATCGTAATGGTGGGCAACGTTGCGGCGGGAGCGCGCACGCGGGTTGAACTGCTGTAGGCGTCGGAACAAGTGCCGCACCAGCCGCCAGGGCAGGGCCCAAGCGGGGACGGCAACACGTTCTTGTCGCAGAAAAAGGGCGAGGACGTCCGCGATCGAGCCCTGCTCGACGACAAAAGTGCCGTCCATGTAGGCTTCGCCCAATCGGAGTTCGGGATTTAGCAACACGGAACGTTGCGCTTGCGCACTGGTGAAGCGCACGGCGATCGGTGGACCGCTGCCGTCCCCAAACTTGTACCGCTTGCCCCCCGCCGTCGTTACAGTAAAGGACCCGTGGCGGATGAACCGCCGCAGAAGAAAAGAAAGCAACCAATCCACAAGCGGTCTCCAACCTTAATCTGAGCTGCCGACGCGAAACACGCCAGCCGATCGCTCAATCGGATTTAACGGCGCACGCATTTCCTTCTCAACCACTTCGGTCGATGGGCTTTTCGGCTTGCCGTCATTAAAACAAAATCATCATGGACCAGCAATGCAAGTGGACATGCCCTTTGATCAAGGCACCCCTCACTTTTGGCCTGTTTTGGGGTAAAGAAGGGCAGCCCTTTCGCAAGAATTGAGGAGTTTAGGGTGATCCGGCGTCTCGCCCCCATAATCGGCTTGGTTGCGTTGCTTTTTCCCGGGTGGGCCAACGCGCAAACCAACCTCGACCAAGGTAAGACGCCGGCACAGATTTTTGCGACCGCTTGTGTCGAATGCCACAAGGAGGCGCGCGGTCTGGCCAAAGGCAAGAGCGCCGCAGCGCTCGCAGACTTTTTGCGCGAGCATTACACCACAAACAGCCAGCAGGCGGCCGCCCTTGCCGCTTACGTATCAGGCGGTCGCAGCCCTGATACCGGGGCCGCGACGCAAGGACGCGCAACAAAGCCGGCAGCCGAGCATGCGTCCGCTGAGGAGCCAAAGTCGAACCGCCAAGGCAGATTATCCGCCAAGCCTGAAGACCGCTCGAAGCGCAATCCGTCGGGCCAAACGGCTAGGCCCGCCGAAAGGACGAACGAACAACCGACCATTATGTCGCCCGTTCTGGTGCCGCCTACTGCGACCGCGCATAACCGGCGCAAAGAGCTGCCGAAAATCCCTGCGCCAGCGGCGAGTGAGGCCGACACCGTAGGTCGTGCGCCTGCCGCCGCAGCTGCGGAGCCGGCTGCCCCGAGCGAGCCGCCAAATCGAGAACAGAGCCCGTCACCCGCCGCGGCTGCGCCGGCTGAAGCGGCGCCGGCCGAGGCAGCGCCCGCCGAGTCCGGCGAGAATGCGCCGATCCCGCGCGACCATATCCCCGACTGAGGGAAGTTAGTTCAGCGTTTATCGGCCGAAGGAGCAGTTTCGGCTTCGGCGCCTTCCGGATTGCGTACCGACTGGGCGGCCTCCGGATCGAAGAATGCTTCGGCGGCAAGTACGGCGGCTTCTTCTGCCGACGGCTCTTCGCGCAATTGCGTCACATCCTCGCCGCGCTCGATGCGCGCCGCTTCCTCATTGTTGCGCGCAACAATGATATTGATCGCGGTCTCGATGTCGGGATGCAACGAGATTTGCACCCTATGCTGACCAATGCTCTTGATCGGCGAATTGAGGGCAATCTGGTTGCGGTTAACTTTGTATCCGGCGGTGTCGAGCAAACCGACGAGATCGCGCGGCGAAACCGAACCGAACAATTGGCCGGCCTCCGACGCTTGGCGGAGCACCGTGAAGCTCTTGCCGTTGAGCTTGTCGGCGACCTGACTAGCCTCGCCTTTGAGCTTCAGTGACCGTGCCTCAAGTTCGACCTTCATGCTGTCGAAGCGGGTGCGGTTCTCGGCCGTAGCGCGTAGCGCCTTGCCGCGCGGCAGCAGGAAATTACGCGCGAAGCCGTCCCGGACGCGTACGACTTCGCCCATTTGGCCCAATCTAGGCACTCGCTCGAGCAGGATTACTTCCATGGTATGTTCCCGTCTCTTTAGCGGATCACATAAGGCAACAGACCAAGAAACCGCGCGCGTTTGATGGCTCTTGCAAGCTCGCGTTGCCTCTTTGCCGACACAGCCGTAATGCGGCTGGGAACGATCTTGCCGCGTTCCGATACGAACCGCTGCAGCAATTTTACGTCCTTGTAGTCGATTTTCGGTGCATTGGCGCCCGAGAATGGGCAGCTCTTGCGGCGGCGGAAAAATGGCCGTCGCGCTCCCCCGGCTTGCGGTGAAAAGGCCATGATTATTCCTCCGTCGGTGCTGCCATTGCGTCGGACTCTTCCGCATCCTCTCGCGGACGGCGGTCGCGATCGCGCGGACGGTCGCCGCGATCTCCCCGCTCGAAACGATCGCTTCGATCGCCACGCTCGAAACGGTCGCCGCGCCGCTCGTCGCGATCCCGATCGCGCTCGGCGCGGCGCATCATGGCCGACGGCCCTTCCTCGTGCTCCTCAACTCGGATGGTCAGATAACGGAGCACGTCCTCGTTGAGGCGTTCGAGGCGCTCGATTTCATTAATCGCGGGCGGCGGCGCATCGATATTCATCAATGTAAAATGCGCCTTGCGGTTCTTTCGCAGCCGATATGAGAGCGATTTGACGCCCCAATATTCGGTCTTGGCGACGGAGCCGCCGAGGCCCTCAATCACGCTTTTAAGATGCGCGGTTAATTCCTCGACCTGCTGCGCGCTCGCATCCTGGCGCGCAAGGTACACGTGCTCATAGAGCGGCATTGGCTCCCTTTCCTTCGCTTCGCTCGCACGGCTCCGGCGCCAAGCCCCTCGAGCCCTTCGGGAAAGGCTCGAATGCTCTGAAGGCGGGAACACCGGACGCCAGACCTGCATGAGATCCTACCGCGAGTTCGACGTGTCTCGAAAAAACACAATCGGCACTCGCGGCCGTCCGTTCAGCCCCCGGCCGGGGTCGAGCGGAATGACGGCCTTATACGCGTGCCGTCCGGAAAGGCAAGCGTCCCAATAGACCGCCAGCCGCGCTTGACACCTCCAGAACGGCGGTATCTTTCGCCGCTTTCGGAGCTTTTTGAATGTCGACCGCACTGGTATTTCCCGGCCAAGGTAGTCAAGCGGTTGGCATGGGCAAGCGGTTGGCGGAAGAGTTCGCGGTTGCCCGCTCAGTTTTCGAAGAGGTGGATGCAGCGCTTGGCGAGAGACTGAGCACGATCATGTGGGAGGGACCGGCGGATAAGCTTACACTTACAGAAAATGCGCAACCCGCGCTAATGGCCGTCTCGCTGGCCGCGTTACGGGTGCTCGAAGCCGAAGCGAGTTTCGATCTGCCGCGTGACGCCGCCTTTGTCGCCGGTCATTCGCTTGGCGAATATTCGGCGCTGGCCGCTACGCGGTCGCTGAGTGTCGCCGACGCCGCACGCCTTCTTAGGACTCGCGGGCGCGCCATGCAGAAGGCGGTACCGGTGGGGGTCGGCGCGATGGCAGCTCTGGTGGGAACCACGCTCGATCAGGCCAAGGCCGTGGCAGCGGAGGCCGCCGACGCCGGCGTCTGCGCGGCGGCCAACGACAATGGCGGCGGTCAGGTCGTGTTGTCGGGTGCGAAGGGAGCTGTCGAACGCGCGGTCGAAATCGCAAAGGAGCGGGGGGTCAAGCGGGCGATGATTTTACCCGTATCCGCCCCGTTTCATTGCTCCCTCATGCAGCCGGCTGCGGATGTCATGGCGGAAGCCTTGTCGCAAGTTGAGGTCAAGCA
>Ga0187784_10002942_pt1 | contig 13724 bp, 10 predicted proteins | sample 1015_SJ02_MP15_2_FD_132964 | JGI IMG/M metagenome (GOLD analysis project Ga0187784, IMG submission 132964) | Tropical peat soil microbial communities from peatlands in Department of Meta, Colombia - 1015_SJ02_MP15_20_MG | ecosystem: Environmental > Terrestrial > Soil > Wetlands > Peat | place...
AGTCCCAGCTCCTCAAGTAGAATCGTACATATCTGCGGATCAACCATTCCGGCAAATCTTGGCGGAGACACGAATGGTTCTTTGCCCACAACGTAGCGGATTGCCTCCATATAACGCTGTTTCTCACTCTCTTCCGTTACTTCCGTTGAGAGAAGCGTTCCGTCGATGTCGAATAGAACTACGAAATGAGTAGGCAAGATTAGAACCAGCAGACTCCCATTACGCGTCAAGGAGAGAAGGGAAACTCAGGCGGATTCTTGCATCTTCCTGGCGCGTCTTCGAGCACTCCCCAGGGCTTACTCCACAGCCGATTTTGTGGACCCATTTTGATAGATCGAATTGGAATCTGCTGGTTTTCAAGACCATAGGAGACGCGCGGAGGATTGGGTTCACATGGTTTGAGATAGAAAGCGTTGGAGAACAAGTCGCAACCAACCTTAGCCGGTAAATTGTGATATCCCATAATCATTTTTTGCCCCCTCGTAGCTCAACTTTAAATGCCAAATTATTTCGGGAGATAAAAACCGGTAAATAAGAAGACTTAAGAGTCGTTAGAGTCAAGCTTAGACCATGGGCGTTTCTGCTTATAAGAAAAGATTCACGGCTGGAGCCGCTGCGGCCATTATAATAGTAATAATAGTCGTTGCGGGAGTAGGAGTTTACTTCGCGACCAGACCATCTCCGGTCGTATCGACAACTACTGCATCTTCATCTTCATCCGCAATGGTAGCACCACAAACGCTTGTGATGGATGACGCAAACTGGCCCCTAGATGATGCGAACGTGCTATACTTCGTTTCCGAGGTACCATGGCCAGATTGGTTTGCATTCTCAGTATATCAACCGCTCGTCGTGATCAACCTTACTGCCTTATGGCAGCAAGGGGTCAGCCAGTTTCTTCCGCTTCTAGCGCAAAACTGGACAATCTCGTCGGACGATACCAAGTACACCTTAAACCTCAGGCAGAACGTGACGTTCTCGAACGGAGACCCGTTCAACGCGTACCAGGTCTGGGGGGAGATGTACGGCTTTTACTACCTGTCAGGGAACAGCACGGGATGGCTGCAGTCCTATACAATCTTTAACATGAGTCCTGTGAACTTCGGTCCAGCGACGCTGGCCCTGATGGCGCAAAGTGGGCTCATCAATCCTACGCCGGCTCTGTTGAGCATCATGAGTAATAGTTCGTGGCCTATTTACGTGACAGGCCCCTACCAGATAGTCTTCCAGCTCAAGGCTCCTTTCCTCTGGTTCCTTGGAACTCTCGTATCCTATGTGGGTATGACGTTTGACACGCAGTTCGTGCTGAACCATGGAGGATTCGGCACGCCCGTATCATTCAACTCGTACTTCGATACAAATCCTATTCCTGGGACGGGGCCGTACATGATAACCGGGGTGTCTGTCAATTCGTACATGAGCTTTCAGCAGAACCCGAACTATTGGGGGAATAGCCTCACTCCTGCACAGGTGGCCGCCAATCCGGTCCTCGATCCGGGCCACGTCAATAAGGTAATAATACAATACAAGCCGGATGACATCGCAAGGTACACGGACCTGTCGACTGGTACGGCTCAGGTGGCGGCGATACTATCGTCCGACTGGAACCTTGTCATCGCAAACCCGAACAAGTACTCGTACACGACTGAACCGCCGTGGGCAGGGAGCAGCGTTGATTTGGCGATCAATACGAATGTGTACCCTACCAACATTACTGCCGTGCGTCAGGCCATCGTGCGTGCGATAAATTATACCGACATAGCTGATAAGGCGTTCTTTGGACAAGTGACGCCTACTATGGGGCCAGAGTATCCAGCCTGGAAGGACTTCTACGATCTCGGCAATTATCCACCTTACCAGTACAACGTGACCCAAGCGGAGGATATACTCAAGAGCGCCGGCATAAACGCCGCCAATCTACCGACCTTTACGTTCAGGACGGTCGCTGGATGCACATACTGCGAGACCATCGCTGAGATAGTCCAGGCAGATCTAGCCCAGATAGGCATCACGGTCAACATTATCGTGCTGTCTAGTAGCGATTACTGGTCCCCCTACGGGAGTTACTCCACGAACGTGCAGAATGCACAGCAGATTGGGCAGCTCTCTTTACTGGGAGGCGAGGTTTGGGCTCCAGGTGCGGATACACCTGCAGACGACTGGGTCTCGTTCGTGAGTAACGTCTCAAGCTGGGGAAACTGGGCCGGTTATACCAACCCAAATGTTCAGGCCTGCGTGAATGCGTTCACGAGTCTGTCCAACGAATCTGAGGTACAGGCACTCTGCACGGTCGCCCAGGCCCAGATCTATAACGACGCACCTTATGCATGGTTTGGGTGGGCCAAGCTTTGGTATAATTCAGGTTCACTGGTGTGGCAGACGGGAGTAATCAAGAGCTTTTACCTTGATCCGTTCTGGGGCGGCATGGACACGATGCCACTCATCAACACCGTGACATTCGGCTGAGTTCCACGAATTCGGCGACACCCTGAACTAGAAGAAATATCGCTGGACAGGGTGTAGGTCCACATCGTAGAGACTACGGAATTCCACCTTGTCCTTAATCCCCAGATTACTTTCCTGAGCTTCATTGACTTCACTAGGATACGAACTCGTGATCCTTAAGACGGGCGTTGGCCACCTGTCACTCCGAATTGCAAATGCAGGTTTCAAATTTCGAGAGAGTGGGAATCGGGGTTTACCCTACCCCGTATGAGAGGATGCATCGCCTGGAGGCTCAGCTGAATGGTCCTAGACTTTTTGTCAAGCGTGAAGATCTGACAGGTGTAGCTCTGGGCGGAAACAAAGTCCGACAGCTCGATTACATTTTAGTTCAGGCCCGTCGGAACAATTGTGACTATGTAATCACAACAAGCGGCATTCAATCCAACTGGGCGAGACAGACGACTGCGCTCGCGATTAAAATGGGAATGAAAGCATTACTCGTGCTCCGTACGGCACAATTTACTCGTAAGCCTAGCCAATTCGACGGCAACATTCTTCTCGATCACATAATGGGCGCAGAAGTAAAGATCATCAAAATGAAGATCAACGAGGACCCCGCTGAGCTCCTAGAGTCCGAAGCCGAAAAACTCAGACGAAAGAGTCACAACCCACTGGTACTCGGACTACAGGCCGCCGTATCCGCACCCGCGGCAATCGCATACGTAGACGCCGCCCGTGAACTAATCCAACAGGCGGACGATGTGATCCCGGACGCAATCATCCTCGCAACCAGTGCAGGAGCAACTCAAGCGGGCCTAACGCTGGGCGCGAAGATGATGGGGATAAGAAGTAAAGTCATCGGCGTTAACGTAGGAGCATTCAGCAGTAGCGTCGTTAGGAATACGATTATCAACACTGCCGCAGAGGCTGCAAGGATTCTTGACTCCAACGTGAGACTAACTGGAGAGGATGTAATCATCGTTGATGACTACATTGGCGGCGGTTACGGTATTCCCACTAAGGCGGCGAACAACGCCCTACTGACTGCAGCCCGAACTGAAGCGCTAATTCTAGACCCAGTTTACACATCCAAGGCGATGGCAGGGCTAATCGACATGATCAAGATTGGAAAACTCAAGGAAGGAGAGAACATATGTTTCGTACACACCGGTGGGATCCCAGCCCTTTTCCCTTACAAGAGGCATTTCCAACCTCAAAAACGCTGAAGAGGCTTGCAATTAGATGACTTGAGAGGAGGGTGTCACCCATCCAAGACTGATGACGGTTCTGTAAAACGCGGCGAGGCTCAGCGTTCTGTATTCTTTAAGCTAGGGAATAGCTGATCGATGCAGATTCAAATTCTGTAATGCGCATTTATCTCTTTTTCATAGCCGACTATTTTACCGGACTCCACGTCCTCAACCTTCACAGCTTGTTCACGACGCGATGATTCAATCACGGCATATGCCGCTGCCAGGTCTCTTAATCCTTCTTTTCCGCTAGTTTCCATCTCTCTATCTCCCCAGATAGCTCCCAAGAAATCAAAAGTTTCCAGTGCGAAGGGATCGGTCATCTGCAGCGGGAAGAACTTCTCTTTCTCGTCTTTTTTGGCCTTATCATCAAAGATATCTTTGACTGAACTTTTCGTTCCGTCATCTAGAATGAGAAGATTGTCTTTGACGCAACCTCTGCTACCGTAAACGATAGTGCCCAGTATTGTTGGTTCTCCGTGGAGTGCCCAGGAGAAAGTAAATTGGCCCACGGCGCCGCTTTTGAACTTGGCAATCGCGACAAAGGTGTCGTCAACTTCGTCATGGATCTTATCGATGATTCTTCCAGACTTGTCGCGGGTGACCCTGACGCCTTCGAAAGTACTGGTGACGCCCGCAACGTCTCCTATCTCGCCGCCATAGTATCTTGCGGTATCAAATATGTGGACGCCCCAATCGATAGAGGGCCCGCCGCCAGCGGTGTACTTTACATGCCTCCAAGGAGTTAACGCAGCGATCTTGTCCGGCGACCAATAGCATCCTATTGTGGAATTGAATATCATCTGGATCTGCCCGATGTATCCTTGATCAATAATCCACTTCGTCATTCTTGTTTCAGGTTGATATCGCAGATTTTCGGATACTCCTAGAACTCTTCGAGCCTTCTTCGCGGCTTCAATCATGATTCGAGCTGATTTGACAGTTATGGCAATAGGTTTCTCAACGAATACGTGCTTCCCTGCTGTGAGGCTATCGAGCACTATGTCATGGTGTGTATGCGGTGGTGTGTAAACGTCAACCGCATCCACGTCTGCTTCACGTATCATTTTGCCATAGTCAGTATAGATCTGAACATCAATGCCCTTCTGAAAATCATCAACCCAAATGTGAGCAGCGCGGTATTCATCTCCCGGAGGCCCTATTGGCTCTCTCGGTGGGGGGCCCTCGCCCCTTTTCCTAAACCTTAGTGCATCTTCTTCTTTCCTGGCGACAAGCGCTTTTATTCTAACGTCAACTCCTTTCTCTATGAGTATTCTGTAACCCTGTAAATGAGCGGGCATTATGCGGCCGCATCCGACCAAGCCAACATTGATTCTTTGCATATGTGGGTCCTTCTCAGGACAACATGGGGTTTCTCTTAGTTTTCTGATTTGGGGTTATCTTTTAACAATATCTTATGCTCTTCTATCTATTTGGCTCGCGCTTCATAGATTCGGCCGTTTATCGTCGGTACGAACTGATAGCGGCCACTCGATTCCTTTCTCAATTTAAGCCTGTTTACGTCGGGGCCTTTGGCGCTGCTTAGCTATCCTGCGACAGTGATAGCGTCCTTAGGTACGATGAACCCGACCCCTGCGTATCGAGTGTCGGTTCTAGAGGTCGTTCGGGGAATTTAGCCAAGTTTCAGATTGGGTTCTCTTCCAGTAGAGCCAGAATAAGAAAATGCCATTATGGTTTTCAGGTTTTGAGTCTTGGCCAATCTTCCCGGATAGTTCGTGCCGCGTTATAACCAGGTGCGCCTGTTACTCCTCCACCTGGATGTGCTCCGGCACCGCAGAGGTACAGTCCCTTGATGGGCATTCTATAGTTGGCGAAACCTACGACCGGTCTGAATGAGAGTAACTGGTTGAGTGATTGCTCGAGGTGTGAAACGTGTCCTTGATCGATGCCGAATACTTGTTCGATATCCAAAGGAGATAGAATTTCTTTGTGGTCGATTATACTTCCTATGTTTGGGGCATGTTCCTGATAAATAGACAGGAATTTATCGAATAGTTCTCCCCTTCGCTGCTCCCAACTTCCTCGCGCTAGGTTGTACGGAGTGTATCTCATCAAGACTGATACCGAATGGTGTCCTGGCGGGGCGACCGTATTATCCCACGCCGATTGCATGAAGCTGTATACTATCGGTTGGTCTGGTAGTTCGCCAAACCTACACTGGTAGTAGGCCTTCTCCATCGCCCTAACCGAATCCATAATTCCCGTATATGCACGATGTTGGGGTCCGAGGATTTGGCCCGGGATACATTTGAAGTTCGGCAACCCGTTCAATGCAAGATTGATCTTAGTTTGAGCTCCCTCATTTCTTAGGTGCTTCACTTTCCTGATAAAATCTGGGTCAAAGTTATCTGACCCGACCAGCTTTAGGATCGTGGTCTTAGGATCTGCGTTCGACACAATGACTTGAGCCTCTAGTGTCCTTCCGTCTTGAAGTTTTATACTGCTTGCCGTGTTCTCATGAACTTTGATCGTCTCAACTGTGGTGTTAAACCATATCGTGACCCCAAGCGATCTTGCCGCTCTCTCGAGGGCCTCCGAAGCAGCACCCGGGCCTCGAACGGCGTAAGTATGTCCTCCCTCCGTAAGAGCTAGGAGATAGGATGTCCCAATACTGTCTGGTCCCAGACTGGTATTGCCGACGCTATTCAAACAAAACGCGACTCTGACTTCTTCCGATTCAAAGAGCTCTTCTACTAGATCCTTGACGCTGGTGAGCAGGAAGTAGCGAACAACCTCTTCAACCTCTGGTCCTTCCATCAACTTCAGTATATCAGAAACTGGGATTGGGGGTGCCAACATTAGGGGGGCCACAGTTTCAGCAAATTGACCTGCCATGGCATGGAACTTCTCGTAGGACTTAGCATCATACGGCGAAAGCCTCCCAATTTCCTGAGTCGTCTTCTTGGGATTCGTATACAGGAACAGATGCTTTCCATTCTTGAAAGGATAGAAGTGTCGAGGGTCGACAGCGCCGGTTCGATAGCCGAATTTTTCCAGTTCGAGATCAGAAACGATTTCCGGAGCAATCTGCGGAAAATAAGCGGATCTTGAGACCGCGTAACCCGGAAAAACCTCTTCCGTAACAGCAGCCCCACCGGCTACTGAACGCCTCTCTAACACTAGCACGCGGAAACCGGCCTTTGCGAGATAGCAACCTGCTGTCAGCCCATTATGGCCAGCACCCACGATAATCACATCGAAGCCCGACATGCACGCATCCTCAAACGAAAATGATTGGCCCTACACATGAAATAAAAATGTGCTCTCGAAGGTTACAATCGTATACGCCGAATGCGCTTGGAAGGAAGATTGGAGCAAACTTGAGCGTCCTTCAGAAACTTGAAATGACCGAAATACGGGTTTCGTCGGCGTAAACTTATGCAGCAGCGTAGTTTACGGGCAATATTTTAGACCTACGTGGTCTTCAAAGGTTATGAAGAAGGGAGATTGGTCCTACCCATAGTTTTAGGGACTGTGACATCTCTGAAAATCCAGAATCGCTTGATCCTCGACAAACCTGTTGCGGATGTGTGGAAGGCTCTTTGCAGTCCTGAACTGGTTGCCAAGTGTGTTCCGGGTTTCGAGATCGATGGGAAAGTCGATGATAACCATTACCGGGCTCGCGGCAGAGTGTCGGTGGGCTTCATATCGGCCAGATTCGACGAACTCCAAGTTACGAAGCGTGTTCTAGAAGATGGTTCGATTGTGGAGTATGAGATTAGCGGAGAAGACTCCCGGAAACTCGGTTCTCTTCTTATGAAGATGGTCGTGGCCCTAAGGGTGGAAGAGGGCGCAAAGACATCGGTGCAAGTTGATTCTGATCTGGAGATTACAGGAAAATTTGCCGCTCTCGGAACCCGCATTGTCGAACCCAAGTACAAGAAGATCGTGGAAGAAACTGTAGAGAACTTCCACAACCTGTAGCGGCGACATTCGGCAGCTCGATGAACCGCAACTGGTCGAGAGCGCACCGAAGTGCCCGCCGGGGATCAGATCGGCATGTCAGTCGACATAATGCTGGAGAGCTCTGCTAGAACGTCTGAATTCGAGACATTTTCCGTATTGAGGTCAAATTATTTCGTAGAATAGATGCGCTCAGTTAAAGCTAGCGAAGATTCATTCATCCGAAATGATTGTGAAATTTGTTCGGAGTCTAAATTCAACTCAGCTCCTGTGGACTTCTGCTTCTTCAGGGACTGCGGAGCCTCTTCGAATTCTGAAAAGATGAATCATTTTTGGAGCCTTGGTATATAGTGTCGAGCGCACTTGAGACGACGAAAGCTAGGGCGCTCGAGCAGTTGCCTGTTGTCAGCGATTCGTAATTTTGGCTACACCCTTAGGTTGTTAGTGGCCGCGCTCCTAGTTCCTGATTCGTGCGCGAGTTCTCCGCTACTTATCTCCGAATATGAATTTTCGGTACAATTTCGCAGTTAATCGTCTCAAGTGATCTTATTCGCCGTTTCGTTACGCAGTCTTCTCGACGAAGTGGCATGCGACCAGCCGTCCCGACGAGATTTCCCTTAATAGCGGCCGTTTCTGGGAGCAGATAGGTTCAGCGTATAGGCAGCGTGGATGGAACTTACAGCCGCTAGGAGGGTTGATTGCGCTTGGTACCTCTCCTCGAATGTCCACCGCGAGGAGGTTCCTCTTCCAAGGATTTGCGACGGGCGCCGATGAGATTAAAGCGATGGTGTAGGGATGCCGTGGTTTAGCCATTATCTCTTCCGTTTCGCCGGATTCCACGACGTCACCTGCATACATTACGAGCATGAAGTCCGACATGTACTGGGCGACTGCGATGTTATGGGTGATTAGCATGTATGAGAGGGAATACTGTTTCTGAAGTTCGAGGAGCAGCTTAAGGATCTGTGCTTGAACCGACGCGTCTAATGCGCTGGTAGGCTCATCTAGGATGACAAGTTTCGGTTGCGGGCATATGGCGCGTGCTATCGCGACCCGTTGCTTTTGCCCCCCACTGAGGTGGGCGGGGAGGCGATCCGCAATATCTCGACTGAGGCCTACAATCTCTAGGCTTCTTCGAATTGCTTCGTCAACCGCCTCTTTGCTCCATTTCATCAGACCGTAGAGGGGTTCGCCGATGGATTCGCCCACTCTCATGTTTGGATCTAGAGATGATTCCGGATCCTGAAAGACCATCTGCAGATTCTTGTAGACAAGTCTGGGGTCAGTTTCTGTTACCGTGCTTCTTCCATCGAAGATCACGTCTCCACTCGTTGGTTTTGTGAGAAGCGCGATCGTCCTGGCTAACGTGGTCTTTCCACATCCTGATTCTCCTACGACGGCGAGCGTTGTTCCTTTCCACAGCGTCATGTTTACCCCGTCGACGGCTCGGATGAATTTCTTACTCTTTGAGAAGGGATTGATGCCGCGCTGAATTGGGAAGTACTTCATTAGATCAATTGTTTGCAGTATGACTTCCATTCTCTTCACCGTGTAGGTAGCATGCTACGTCGTGCTTGTTTTCCACATCAACAAGCATCGGTTTCTTTTCGGAACAGCGGGCCATTGCATAGGGGCAGCGGGTAACGAACTTGCATCCGATGGTGTGGCTTCTGAGGTCGGGCACTGATCCTGGGATAGGTTTGAGCGTAACCTTCCGTTTTGATCCGGTGGGATTGCACGCGATGAGCCCCTGCGTGTACGGGTGCAGTGGCTTAGAGAAGAGGTCGTAGACACTGGATGTTTCAACAATGTCGCCCGCATACATTACGGCGACTCGATCAGCCACCTGACAGGCAACCGCTAGATCATGTGTTATGAGTAGAATGCTTGTCTTGACTTTGTTCATTAGTTCCTTCATCAGTTTGAGAACTTGGGCTTGCGTGGTTACATCGAGCGCAGTGGTGGGCTCATCTGCGATTAGGAGGGCGGGTTCCTGTGAAAGAGCCATTGCAATCATGACTCGTTGTCTCATGCCACCAGAGAGCTCGAAGGGGTAGCGGTCGATTACTTGGTCCGGGTCTGGGATCCTTACAAGTTTTAACGAGGCGATCGTGTCCTCCTTCATTTGTCGGCTGATCCTTCTTCGAGCTCTTGGGAGTTTGGAGGCGCCAGGTGGAGCGACCTTGTGGGTTTTTTGCATGACTTCCGAATCGACGGTAGACTCCCCTCCGTCGCGCATTCTTTTGACCATGATCGCTTCGGCAATTTGGTCTCCTACCTTGTACACCGGATTCAAGCTGCTGAGAGGCTCTTGGAAGATCATCGCGATCTTGGTTCCTCTATATTCCCTCATACGTGTCGGTCCGAGCTGAAGGAGGTCCACTCCCTTGAATTCGATTGCTCCGTTCATCACATGTGCGGGAGGGACTGGAAGGAGACCGATCATCGCGAGCGCTAGTGTGGATTTGCCGCATCCTGATTCTCCCACGACGCTCACCAACTCGTTTTCCTCGATATCGAGGTTCACCCCGTCTAGAGCTGTCGCCGCGCCCCCTCTTGATGCATAGCTGACGGTCAGGTCATGTACGGACAGTAACTCTGCCATTTCATCTAGCCTCTAAGGCGTCCCGAATACCGTCGCCTAGCAGACTGAATCCTATCACTCCAAATGCGATTATCAAGCCGGGAAAGACGGGGAGCCAAGGCGCGGTGATCAGATAATCCTGATAGGAGCTGACCATTTCTCCCCAATCGGGTAGCGGCGGCCTAACTGATAGGCCAAGGTAGCTTAGTCCCGAATAGACTAGTATCACGGTTCCGATGTCAAGGGTCGCGTAGACGAGCATCGTCACGAGGATACTTCTGAATACGTGTTTGAAGAGTATCTTAGCGGTTCCCATGCCAGACAGCCTAGCCGCCTCGATGTAGTTCTGATGTGCAACCCTTAGAGCTTCACCGCGTGCCAGCCTTGCGTAGGGTGGCCACCAAATTATCATCAAAGCAACCATCATGTTCCTTACTCCTGGCCCCAGGGCTACTCCAATCACCATAGCTATGACGAGAGCGGGTAAGGCGAAAACTACGTCGGTGAATCTCATCAACGCCTCATCTAAGAGGCCGCCGCGGAAGGCTGCAACCGAACCAATGATGATTCCCGCCGCCAACGCAACTCCCACCACGACAAGGCTGACGGCTACATCGTTTGGCGTTGCCACTATGACACGGCTGAACACGTCACGCCCCTCAATGTCAGTGCCCATTAAGTGCAAGAGGGAGGGGGCTGCCAAGGATGGGCCGACATCCTGTTGTATGGGGTCGTAAGGCGTAATTCTGATTCCCAGAAGGTTTGACACTGCGACGATCACAGCAACGAGAACAAGGCCGGCGGCAATTATGCCTCCAATCACTGCCTCTTTGCTCCGACGAAATAGAGCCAGCACGCCGCGAACTCTCTGACCCGCGACTGAGTTCAACGTCGACTCATCCCAATCTTACTTGAGGATCAACGACGGCATATAATATGTCGGCAATCAGATTCGTCACCACGATGACTAGGGCGAATACAATTGTGACTCCGAGTATGCCGGGGTAATCTTCCCCAGCCAATGCGGTTACGAGGTACTGTCCCATTCCTGGGTAAGCAAAGATATTTTCGACGAATATCGTTCCCGTGATTAGCCAAGTCACCATAATTGAAGAGATACTAACTACAGAAATCATTGCGTTTCTGAGTGCATGTTTGAAAAAGACCGTCTTCTCATCAAGACCTTTCGCTCTGGCCGTCCGAATATAGTTTGCATGCATTACATCAAGCAAAGAACTTCTCAAAACCCGTGTGAGAACTCCGAACGTAACCAAGGCAAGCGAAACACTCGGCAGAATCACGTGCTGCAGGGAACTCAGTAGATACGCCCAATTCCCTTCGATCATCGCATCTAGCATCGGAAGCCCCGTGATAACCGTCGGAGGAGTAAGCGAGATGTCATACGCTCCCCCACTCGGCAGTAAGCGAAACGAAAACGCGAATGCAATCAACAGAATGAGCGCGACGAAGAACGGAGGTGACGAGTAACCGCCTAAGTAGAAAGCCCGAACAAGTGTGTCTACGGGCTTATGATGGTACTGGGCTGAAATGACTCCTAGCAAGACCCCTAACACTAGAGAGGTCACCCATGCGAACACCGCGATTTGTAGAGTGAAGGGAAGGGTCTGGGAGATGACTTCGACTACCGGTTCAAACCCACGCGACGGGGAGAATCCCAGATTGCCTTGGAGCAGGTTGACAATATAGTAATAGTATTGGACTGGGATTGGATCGTTCAAGTGATACTTCTCCGCATACAATTGCGCGAGTTCTGGGTGCAGGCTCGCAGCCTTCCCAAGCCAAGCAACCACCGTATTGCCACCCAAACTACGTGATAAGACGAAAGTAACAGTTACCACGGCTAGAAGAACAACTGCTCCGAACACAACTCTACGAAGGATGTATCGAAGTGGATTCATGCCCTAAAGCGCCCTAGGCTAAGGGTGGCTCACCAATAGAAAAATCAACAAAGTCATGCGGTGAAATCTCCCTGCGACGCATATATCAATTTGGGCTGCCTTTCGCGAACGAGCCCACCATGATTCGAGAAAAAAGCACTCAACCCAAGCCACCAACGCAAACATGCGCATTGGCTCATGGGAACTTTTCCAAAGCCCGTTCCAAATCCTTGGCAGCCCCCTCCCTCATGCACTTAATAGGCACTAACTAAGGTCGGAGTTGTCCTCGAGGTAGAGTGGGCCTTAGACATTTTGAGGAAGCCTGAGTCAGAAGTTGATCTAGCGACTAGGAAGGCATTAGTTCCTGAGAATCTCATTTAAGGCAGTGAACAAGCATTACTCAGCTGACAACCTAGTCGATTCCCTTATCTGTCCTCAGTTATCGTTAGAGAGAACATCGCAGTGACGATAGGGGAAGAAATGCGTCATGCCTACGGGAAAATTGTCAAGAAGAAGGTTACTGGGGGCACTGCCGCGTGAATTCGAGAGAAAGAATCCTAAGGGCTCTTGACCACGATCCAGTAGATGTGATTCCGTATTGGGGAGATTTCACATCACTTGAGTCTCAGATGAAATTCCTGGGTGAGGCGTTTTTCGAGTCGGACCCTACCACCCAAGCATTGTTTCAAGCGAAATTCATGAATTCCGACATCATTAACCTCCCAGTAGTCGGCTATCCGGGCTGTTACGACATATTCTGCGAGAAATTGTACGAAGGAACAGAATATGTGGTATCACGGAGTCCCTTCGGGGCGACCCACTTTTGGCGGAAGAAGCCATATTTCGCTACGATCCTACACAGCCCGGTCAAAACCAAGGAAGATTTGGAGACAATTCCGCCCTTTGAAATTGGCAGATATGAATCACAGATTCGTGCCTTCAAGGAATTAGGTCAGAAACTGAACAGTTCCGGATTCTTTCTGCTAGCGGAAATTAAGGGACCGTTTGAGGCGCCTTGGATGTTCCTTCGAGGAATGACGCGGTACTTTAGAGACTTGGCCACCGACCCTAGCTTCATTGAGAGAATGATTGAGGTTGCTTTCCGACCCATAATGGATCTAATCGAAGCGGTTCTTGACGAAGTCAAGATTGATGGGGTATGGGTCACGGATGACCTAGGAGAATCGAGGAACCCGTTCCTGAGCATTGAGAATTATAGGAGGATCTACAAGCCCTGGCACAAGCAGCTGGTTGACCGTATGCACAAGAAGGGAGTCAAGGTACTCCTACATTCCCATGGGAACGTGATGTCGCTGGTAGGTGAATTCGTTGACGCCGGATTCGACTCATTGGACCCACTGGATCCAACCGACAACATGCGCCTTTCAGAAGTGAAGTCGTCGTGGGGAGACAAGATTACCCTGATAGGGGGAATAACAAAACAGATTGGCAATATGACCGCTAAAGCGATCGACAAACATCTGGAGGATGTCGTGAAGACCGCAGGCCCAACCGGATTCATTCTAGACTGCGGAGGAGGAATTCCTCCAGAAATGACGCTCCAGAGTTTCATGCATTACTCAGCCGCAATCGAAAAGTTTCGGAGAGCATAACCATTCACAG
>Ga0187784_10002943_pt1 | contig 13721 bp, 14 predicted proteins | sample 1015_SJ02_MP15_2_FD_132964 | JGI IMG/M metagenome (GOLD analysis project Ga0187784, IMG submission 132964) | Tropical peat soil microbial communities from peatlands in Department of Meta, Colombia - 1015_SJ02_MP15_20_MG | ecosystem: Environmental > Terrestrial > Soil > Wetlands > Peat | place...
CCGGTTTCTCCATCCTGGCCTTTTCGCTCGGCCATTTCGCCGTCGTGCGGCGCATGATGCGAATCACCGATCTGTATTTCGATTGCCAAGACCATTGTGAAGCGCGGCTGTTGCGCTTCGGGGCGCTCAGAGTCAGAGAACGCGCGGTCGGCGCGGCGATGATCGTGGCGCTCATCATCACGCACCAGATCCTGGTCGGCATCAACGTCCGCTTCACATTCTACTATCGCGACATGACCAATGCGCTGCAGGAAATGAACCCGCGGGAATTCCTCTGGCAGATGGGGTTCGTGTTCACGCCCTGGGCCTTTTTCTACATCGGCGCGAGCAATGTTAACACGATCATTTACTCCTATCTGATCATCAGGTGGCGGCGCTGGCTTACCGGCCATTACACGACGAGGTGGCTCGATCATCACAGGCACTATGCCGTCGCGCTGGAGGGCGCCGAGTCCGACAACCCCGATCAGCGCATCACGGAAGACGTGAGCCGCTTCATCGACGGCAGCATTTCGGGAATCAAGGTCGGCTATGGAGTTTACAACTTCTCCGTCCTGCTCACATCGATACTCAGCACGCTCGTCTCGTACTCGCTCGTGCTTTGGGATCTCTCCGGAAACTACCCGATTCCCGGGACCGAAATCGTCGTGCCGGGGCTGCTCTGCTGGGTGGCGCTGGCCTATGCGGCGATTGGTTCGTTCATTACGCACAAGATCGGCTGGCCGCTCGTCGCCCTGAAATTTGAGCAGCAGCATCGTGAGGCCGATTTCCGCTTCTCCCTCGCTCGACTGCGCGAATATGGCGAGCAGATCGCGCTGCTCGCAGGCGAGGCGTTTGAGAGATTCGCGCTGGGGCGCCGGTTTGGCGCGATCGTCGCGAATTTTATCCAAATCGTCATTCGCCAGATCAAGCTTTCGCTGTTTACCGACAGTTTCAACCAGGCGGCGGAGCTCGTTCCCTACGCCGTCGCTGCGCCGTTCTATTTCGCAGGGAGATTCAAGATGGGCGTGCTGACCCAGACGGCGGAATCCTTCCGCAGCGTCAAGGATGGGCTGAACTTCTTCGTCGACTATTATGTCCAGCTCGCCGATTTTCACTCTGTGCTCGACCGGCTCGGCTCCTTCGACCGGGCGCTCGACCGCGCCGACGCGCTCATGACGCGCGCGGCGGCTCAGCCAAGGTCGGAACGCGGCTATAGGATCGACGTGGATCTGACGCTGCCCGACGGCCGCCGCATCGTCGAAGCAAAGAAACTGGCGCTCGACACCGGAGTCGCCGTTCTGCTGTCCGGCCCCTCAGGCTCCGGCAAATCCACGCTGTTTCGCGCCGTGGCGGGGATCTGGCCGCATTTCTCCGGCGAGATCGGCGCCCCGAGCGACGCCAAAACCATGCTGTCGCCGCAACATCCCTATTTCCCGCAAGGCTCTCTGAAGGCGGCGCTATCCTATCCCTCCGACCCGGACGCATTCTCCCGAGAAGACATGATGAAGGCGCTCGTCGGGGCGCGACTCGAACAGTTCGCGGATCGTCTCGACGAGGAGAGCGACTGGGGACTGCGGCTCTCCGGCGGCGAGCAGCAGCGCGTCGCAATCGCCAGAGCGCTGCTGGCGCGGCCCGACTGGCTGTTCCTCGACGAGGCGACCTCGGCGCTCGATGAAAAGCTCGAGTCTGAAATCTATGCGGCGCTCAAGCAGCGCCTGCCCCATACGACGATCGTCTCGATCGGCCATCGCTCCGCCCTGCGCGCGTTCCATCAGAGGCATCTCGTCATGGAGCCGCTCGGCGATGGCGCCTTTTCGCCGTGTGAGCTGGCGCTGGCGTGATGAGCGGCAAGAGCGGCGACGATCGCGCCGGCGGGCGCTCGCTCAAGCAGCGTGTGAAGACGGCGCGCAAGCGGTCGCTGTCTTCGACGCTGTGGCTGCAGCGCCAGCTCAACGACCCTTATGTCGCGCGCGCCAAGCGCGAAGGCCTGCGCTCGCGCGCCGCATACAAGCTCATCGAGATGGACGACCGCTTCCATCTGCTCAAAGCCGGACAGCGCATCGTCGACCTCGGGGCTGCGCCGGGCGGCTGGTCGCAGGTCGCCGCCGAACGCACGAAGTCCGCCGAGGGCAAAGGCAGGGTCGTGGGCGTCGACCTCTTGGAGATGGAGCCGTTGCTCGGCGTCGATTTCGCGGTGAAGGATTTCAACGACGCGGACGCGCCCGAATTCATAAAGGGCAGGCTCGGCGGCCCCGCTGACGGCGTCATGTCCGACATGGCCGCCAACGCCACCGGCCACAAGGCCACGGACCACTTGAAGATCGTGGCCCTGGCGGAGCTCGCCGCGGACTTCGCCTGCGAGACGCTCGCGCCCGGCGGCTTCTTCCTCGCTAAGGTGCTGCAGGGGGGAACCGAAGGGCGATTGCTCGCGCGCCTCAAGCGCGATTTCGCCGTCGTGCGTCACGTGAAGCCCGCCGCGAGCCGGGCCGGCTCCGCCGAGCTCTACGTGCTGGCGACAGGGTTTCGGGGAAGCGGCTAAAATTCGTCGAGGTCGATGTCGAGGACGGCGATCTGCAGCGTGAAGCTTGACCCTTTGGAGTCGTCGGCCGAGATGACGCCCAAGAACTCCTCCCCGCAATTGAGCTCAACCGAGTCGGTCTTGCGCCCGCGCGCGACGAGCTTGAGCCGCTCGTTCTCGAACAGCTTCCGCAGATAGGACTGCAACGCCTCGCGCCCGACCGGGATCTTCATGGCGAAGGCGAAGGAGCGGTCGCCATCCTCGTCGTCGACGGTCAAGCTGGCGATCTGCCGCTCGCCGAGCCGCACCACGGCGGCGTCCGCATTCTTCGGATCGAGCGCGACCTTTACGCCGTCGCAGCCGAAAGATCTCTGCAGAAAACCCTGCAGCTTGCGCAACTCGGTTTTGTCCAACGAAGCCCTCTTCGCTTTACCCGTGGCCTGGATCGCCGCCTTATGCCAGGAACTGCGCCCGCTCGCCAGAAATTTGGGCGGCGAACGCTCTGCCGCCCGGGAGCCTATCCCGGACGGCGCTCGGCGAAGCGGCTGCGGCGAAGATTATTGGCCCTGGGCCTTCAGACGGGTGTTGCAGGCGCTCCAGAACTTCGGCCAGGTGGCCTTGGGGGCCGCCTTGCGCAGATCGGCCTTCTTTTCCTTCCACTCTGCGCCGCATTGCTTTTCACGCGCGGTCAACGCGGCGCGGCCGCCGCTGGCGGGCGTGGGAGTCGCTGCGGCCGCAGGCGCCGGTGGCGCGACATGTGAAGGCGCCGGAGCGGGCGCCGCGGCCGGCGCTGGCGCGGGGGCTGGCGGCGGAGGGGGCGGGGGGGCGGCGGCCGGAGCGGGCGCTGGCGCTGCGGGAGGGGGAGCCGGAGCCGCCGCCGGTTCAGCCAGTCGCGCGCGGCACGCCTTCAGATACTCTTGCCAGGTCTGCCCATTAAGCTCGTTTGCGGCCTTGGCCGCCTGATACTGCGCGCCGCATTCCTTGAGCACGCTGGCCTGAGCGAAGGCTTCCCCGCTCATGACGGCGGCGGAAAAAAGCGCGGCGGCGCCGAGGGCGGCGGTTGATAGACGGAGTCGGATCGACATTAAATCCCCCTTATGGAGCGGCTCTTCACGCAAAAGGCCATCCATTCGTCCAGTATCCGGCGGGTGCGCGCCGCCGCGCCGACGACGCGACGTTGAAACCGCTTCGCCTCGTCGCCGCCACGATAATCCCAACGTCGACATGAACGCAATCTGAACCTAAGTTCGAACCACGTAGAACACTGATTTTCGTGGGAGGTCCGCCTTGACGCCACCGCCAAAAGCCGTTGCGCCCGCCAGATTGAACCCCGCGTCATGGCGTGATGCGCCGTCGGCGCGCGGCGTCGATCACAAGACCCGCTGCCCCTGGTGCGGCGACGACCCTCTCTACGTCGCCTATCACGATGCGGAATGGGGGAGGCCGGAGCTCCACTCGCGCGCGCTCTATGAAAAGCTCATGCTCGACGGATTTCAGGCCGGGTTGTCCTGGATCGCCATCCTGCGCAAGCGCGACGCCTTCCGCCGGGCCTTCGAGGGCTTCGCGCCGGAGCGCGTCGCCGCTTTCGACGAGACGAAGGTCGCGACGCTCATGCAGGACGCCGGCATCGTGCGCAATCGCGCCAAGATCGAGGGCGCAATCGCCTCCGCGCGCGCCTGGCTCGCGATCGAGGAGCGACAGGGCTTCTCCGCCTACTTGTGGGATTTCGTCGACGGGCGCCCGATCGTCAACAACCCGCGGAGCATGAGCGACGTTCCGGCGCAGACAGCGCTGTCCGAGCGCCTCGCCAGGGACCTCAAGGCGCGCGGCTTCAAATTCTGCGGCCCGACGATCGTTTATGCTTTCATGCAAGCCGTGGGCATGGTCGACGACCATCTCGTCGACTGCTTCGTGAGCGGCGCTGGGAACGCCCCTTCCGCTTGATCGCGCACGGTGGTATGCGGCGGCGATCGGCATGAGCGAGGGACGCGCGATGAGCGGCATCTGGTTGGCGACGGGCGAGGCGACGGTGCTGGCGGCGGACGGACAATATACCGACGCCATGCCCGAAGTATTGATCGGCAGCATCAGAGGACCGGTCGGCCACGCCTTTGCGTCCATGGCGGGCCAGGTCGCCGGCCATCCGCGCATGTTCGTCATTCGCGACCTGAACCAGCAGGTCCGCCCGCCGACGATGATGACGACCAAGATGACCGTCAAGTCGGAAGCCTATGTCGAGCTTCTCGGTGGCGTCGTTCAGGCGGCGACCGGAGACGCCATCATTGACTGCGTGGCCGAGGGCGTGTTGCCCAAGGCCGAGCTAGCCGAACTCTGCATGGTGATCATGGTCTGGCTCGACCCGCGATGCGCAACCGACACCAACCTCGATCGCAAGGACCTCTATCGCACCAATTACGAGGCGACCAAGCTCGCGATCGCGCGCGCCTTGAAAGGCGAGCCGACGATCGAAGAGCTGATCAAGAACCGCAAATCCGTGCAGCACTACGCGCTTGAGGACGTCTTCGACGTCTGACGGTCGAAACTCGGACGAAGATCAGAAGCAGGGCTCCAAGAGCTTAGGGGATCCCTGACCAGCCTCTGGGGAGATTAACCTCGCCGTGACGGACATGCGCAATCTCCAATTGCCAAAGCGCCTCTTCGCGGCTAAGGGATCGGTCATGTCATTCGCATTTCCAAGAGGCGCGTTTCGTCTGCCGGGGCTCCTCGGCGCGCTGGCTCTCGACCTCGTTTTTCCGCCTTGCTGCCTGGGTTGCCGCAAGGCCGTCGGCGGGCACGGCGGACTTTGCGCCGAATGCTGGAACGAGATGCGCTTCGTCGAACGCCCCTATTGCGAGCGGCTCGGCGCCCCGTTCGATCGCGACTTGGGCGGCGCAGCGTTGATCTCGCCGCAGGCGTTGGCGGCCCCGCCGACATTCGCGCGCGCCCGCGCCGTCGCGTCCTACGAAAGCGACATCGCGCGCGCGCTCGTCAATCGGCTGAAACATTACGATCGCTTGGAGCTCGCAGCGCCGATGGGTCGCTGGATGGCGCGCGCCGGCGCAGAGCTGCTGCGCGACGCTGATCTTCTCGTGCCGACGCCGCTGCATCGGCTGCGCCTGGCGGCGAGACGGTTCAACCAGTCGGCGGCGCTGGCGCGCGAGGTGGCTCGCGAGTGCGGCGTGCCGCTCGAGACCATGGCGCTCGAGCGCGTCAAGCCGACGACGCCTCAGGTCGGACTGACGCGAGCGCAGCGCGCCGCCAATCTCTCTGGAGCCTTCAAGGTCGACGCGACGCGCGCGGCGCGCTTGCTTGACGCCAATGTCGTGCTCGTGGACGACGTGCTGACGACGGGCGCGACCGCGAACGCCGCCGCCCGCGCCCTGCTCAAGGCGGGCGCCGCGCGCGTCGACCTCCTCGTCTTCGCGCGCACGTCCCTCGGCCCCGAGCTCGCCTCATAGCCCCGACATGTGGGAATCGCCCATGGCCAAAATCGTCATCTACACGACGGCGACCTGTCCCTATTGCCTCGCGGCCAAGCGACTGCTCATCAGCAAGCAGGCGCCTTTCGAGGAAATCAAGGTCGATGGCGATCGATCGATGCGCGCGCGCATGAGCGATTTCGCGGGCGGACGCACGAGCGTCCCGCAGATTTTCATCGACGGACGGCACGTCGGCGGCTGCGACGACCTTTATGAGTTGGAGCGTCAGGGCCGCCTCGACGCGCTTCTGCAAACGACCGGAGCGACGCCGTGATCCGCTATTCGCTGGTCTGCGCGCGGGCGCATGAGTTCGACGCCTGGTTTCGCGACATCGCGACTTTCGACGATCAGGCGGCCAACTGCGCCCTCACCTGCCCCTTTTGTCAGTCGACCGACATCCAGAAGGGCGTCATGGCCCCGCATGTGGCGCGCGCGGTCCCGGAGACGCACGCCGCTCCGCCCCCCCAGTCGCGCGCGGCGGACGGCGACGGCGGCGGCGACGCCGTAGCAACATCGCTGACTGAGAAAGATCACAGCGATCTGCGGGAAAAGCTCCGGGATCTGCGCGAAAAAATTCTCGCGACAACGGAGGACGTGGGCGAGCGCTTCCCGGCCGAGGCGCGCAAGATGCAGGACGGGGACCGCGCCCCGCGCGCCATCCGCGGACGCGCGACGCTTGAAGAAGCCAAGGCGCTGATCGACGAGGGCGTCGCCGTGCTTCCCGTCCCGGGCGAGGGGCATTAGCGCCCGGCTCTCAGCGCAAAGGAGGATTGGCCTTGAGCATGATCATGCTGATCCTCGGCTTGTCGCCGGACGAGTCCGAGGAAATGCGACAGAACCCGCAACGCGTGACGACAGCTTTCGAACGGCTCGCCTCCGCGCGCAAACCCGGCGCGCTGAACATGCGCCCCACGCCGAACGGCTTCTGCCTCGACAAGCGCTGGCATCTCTTCCACTATCTCTTCACCGGACACGGGCACTTGGGCGGCGAGCCTCCAGAGGGCGCGCTGCTTGCCGGTCGCGAGATCGGCCCCGCCGGCGGCTACGGACCCGCGCGTTGGCTCGAACCAAGCGACACGAAGAAATTCGCCGCCTACCTGCGCTCCATGACGGTGGAACGGCTGCTCGCGCGCGTGAGCTTCGACGCGTTTCGTCGCGAGAAAATTTACGGCTACACCGCCTCTGAGGGCTCCGAGGAGGATCGCTTCGAGGTCGAGGACGATGTGACGACGTTTTTTCCGGCGCTGCGCGATTTCGTCATCGAGCAGGCGGAGAAGGAGCGTGGACTGTTGATCAAGCTGACGTGAGCGCGCGCGTTTCGGCTCAATCCCCCGCCTTAAGCCGCTCTGCCGCCCGTGGCGCGAAATAGGTCAGGACCCCCGCGGCGCCGGCGCGCTTGAAGGCCAGAAGACTTTCCATCATAACGCGCTCGCCGTCGAGCCAGCCGTTGTCGGCGGCCGCCGTCAGCATCGCATATTCGCCCGACACCTGATAGGCGAAGGTGGGCGCGCCGAAAGTCTCGACGACGCGGCGCAAGACGTCGAGATAGGGCATGCCGGGCTTCACCATCACCATATCGGCGCCCTCGGCGAGGTCGAGCTCGACCTCCCGCAACGCCTCGCCGCCATTCGCTGGGTCCATTTGATAGGTGCGCTTGTCGCCACGCAGCGTCTTGCTGGTGCCGATCGCGTCGCGGAACGGGCCATAGAAGGCCGAGGCGTATTTCGCCGCATAGGCCATGATCTGGACGCGCTCGAACCCTTCCGCGTCGAGCGCGGCGCGGATGGCGCCGACGCGACCGTCCATCATGTCGGATGGCGCGATGATGTCGGCGCCGGCCCGGGCCTGATTCAGCGCCTGGCCGATCAGCGCGCCGACCGTCTCGTCGTTGACGATCTCGTCGCCGCGCAAAATGCCGTCGTGGCCGTGACTGGTGTAGGGATCGAGCGCCACGTCAGTCATGACCCCGATGTCGAGCGCTGCGGCCTTGATCGCGCGACAGGCGCGAGAGACGAGGTTTTCGGGATCATGCGCGTTCGAGCCCAACTCGTCGCGCTGCGCGGGATCGACGTGCGGGAACAGCGCGACCGCCGGGATCTTGAGCTCTGCGGCCTGCCCGATCGCCTCCAAAGCGACATCGACCGAGTAGCGGAAGACTCCGGGCATCGACGCGACGGGCTCCTTGCAGCCCTTCCCTTCGATCAGAAACAGCGGCCAAATCAGATCGGACACGTCGAGCAGCGTCTCGCGCACGAGCCGACGCGACCAGTCGCTGCGCCGGTTGCGCCGCGGGCGAACCGCGAGGTCGAGACGAAAGGCGCTTGCCTCTCCTGCGGTCATTGGGTGCGCCTCCTCAACGCTGGATCCCTTGGATGGACTCACTATCGCGCAACCATGCGACGATTGCACGCGAGTTGCGCCGCGCCACGCGGAACGGCTATCATCGAGGCGCTGCTTGCAGCGATCGCGCGGGCTCGACGCGACGTGGCGCGAGCGCCCTCAGCCACGATGCAGCTTCACGAACCGCCCGATCGCACAAGCCCGTCCACGAGAGCCGCCGCGCGCCGACGGCGCGCGCTCGCCTTATTGCTGCTATTCGCCGCCTTGCCGGAAGCACAGAGCCTCGCCCAACCGCCGGCGCACCGCAAGGCGACGCAGGGCAAGCTCAAACAACCGGGAAAGCCTCAGGATAAGACCCGACCACCGGCGCCCGCGCCCGCAGCGGGGCCAAGCGCCGCTGCTCCGCGCGTGGAATTTCCGCCGCCGGATCTGTCGAAGCCGCCGCCGATGCTGCCCGTAGCGTCGAGAGAAAGGATGCGCGCCTGCGCCGACGAATGGTCCAAGCTCAAAATGGAGTCGAAGGAGCAACCGCCGCTATGGCGAGACTTCGCCAGCAAGTGCCTGACGCGTTGACTTCGTCGTCGGGCGACCGCGGCGCTCCCAGCCGCGTGCGGGACGAAATTTTCGGCGCCCCGAAGCACGGGGCGTCGCGGGCGCCGAAGCGAACGCGTGACGCAGTTTCTCTATTGCTCCTCGGGGGTCGGAACAACAGACGCCGGGGGAACGGCCGCGGCCTTTCGCGGCGCGCGCTTCTTGGCCGGAGCCTTGCGCGTCGCCTTCTTGGCGGCGGTCTTCTTTGCGCCGGCGCGCTTCGTTCCAGCCTTTTTCGTCGCGCCGCGCTTCTTCACGGCGGCCTTGCGGGTCGTGGTCTTGCGGGCGACCTTCTTCGTCGCGGTCTTGCGGCGCGCCTTCTTCGTCGCGCCCTTCTTCGTCGCAGATCGCTTCTTGGTCGCGCTCTTGCGAGCGCCTTTCTTGGCCGCCGCTTTCTTGGCCGGTTTGCGTTTCGTGGTAGCTCTCGCCATTTCTTATCCCCTTAATCCCGTCGTCGAAGTTCGCATCATCGACAACAAGCAGCGATAGCCTAACGTGGTTAATCCTTGTTTCAAGAGCAGCGCCGAGCGCATGCGCGCACATGCGCGTCCTGAGCGGCGCGCAAGACGATCCAGAGCAGGTCGGCGAGACGTTTCCACCACGCGACCGCGTCCGCAGAACGTCGCCAAGGACACGCCTGAAAGACCTCCAATCGAGTCTCGCAAGACGGCTCCGCGTTCAGCTTCCGCGCAGCGCGTAGCCTGAGACGTCGCGCTTCGCGCTTATGCTTCGCGCATGCATGCTGTATGGCAATCTATTGTTCTTGAACAATTATGCGGCGCTTGGCCGCAAGAGGCGTTCAGTGGCGATGACCTGCGCGAAGCATGCGCGAGACGCGCGGAAACGATCTCGCCGCGCTCGTCTTCGTCGCTCTCGCGCGCCTCTCGTCGCAGCTCCGCGCGAACGCGCATCGCGTTGCGCCGTCACGCCGCGCGCGGACGCGCCAAGCCCAAAAAAAAATTTGTAGATGACGCGCCGATGCGTCCAAATATGGCGCCGCAAAGGGCGCGCGCCGACAAAAATCGCGCAACATCCAAAAAAGTGATTCGTTTTTTGCGCGCGATCAGAGGCCGAGCTTGCTCTTCAGGAGGTCGTTCACGACCTGCGGATTGGCCTTGCCGCCGGTCGTCTTCATGACCTGTCCGACGAACCAGCCGAGCATCGTCGGCTTCGCTCTCGCCTGCTCGACCTTGTCGGGATTGGCCGCGATCACGGCGTCGACGGCGGCCTCGATGGCGCTCGTATCCGTCACCTGCTTCATTCCCCGCGCCTCGACAATCTGCTCGGGATCGCCGCCCTCGCCCCAGACGATCTCGAACAGGTCCTTGGCGATCTTGCCCGAGATGACGCCCTTGGAGATGAGATCGACGATCGCGCCGAGGGCCTTCGCCGGGACCGGCGCGCTCGCGATGTCCTGGCCTTCCTTCTTCAGGCGGCCGAACAGCTCGTTGATGACCCAGTTGGCGACGAGCTTGGCGTCGCGACCCTTGGCGGCCTCCTCGAAATAGTCGGCGCTCGCGCGCTCCATGACGAGCACGCCGGCGTCATAGGGCGAAAGCCCATAGTCTGCGATGAAGCGCGCACGCTTGGCGTCGGGAAGCTCGGGCAGGCTCCCGGCGAGAGCCTCGACATAGGCCTGATCGAATTCGAGCGGCAGCAGGTCGGGGTCAGGGAAATAGCGATAGTCGTGCGCCTCTTCCTTTGAGCGCATCCGCCGCGTCTCGCCCTTGCCGGGATCGAAGAGCCGCGTCTCCTGCGCGATGACGCCGCCGTCCTCCAATATGCCGATCTGGCGGCGCGCCTCGACCTCGATCGCCTGGCCGATGAAGCGGATGGAGTTGACATTCTTGATCTCGCAGCGCGTGCCGAGCTTCTCCCCCGGCCGGCGCACGGACACGTTCACGTCGGCGCGCAGCGACCCCTGCTCCATATTGCCGTCGCAGGAGCCGATGTAGCGCAGGATCGTGCGCAGCTTCGAGACATAGGCGCGCGCCGCCTCAGCCGAGCGCAGGTCTGGCTTGGAGACGATCTCCATGAGCGCGACGCCCGCGCGATTGAGATCGACATGGCTCTCGGTCGCCGAGAGCTCGTGCAGCGACTTGCCGGCGTCCTGCTCGAGGTGCAGGCGCTCGATGCCCACGACGACGCGCTCGGTCGGCGACACGTCGACGACGACCTCGCCTTCGCCGACGATCGGACTCTTGTACTGCGAGATCTGATAGCCCTGCGGCAGGTCGGGAAAGAAGTAGTTCTTGCGGTCGAAGACGGAGCGATGGTTGATCTTGGCCTTGAGGCCGAGCCCCGTGCGCACGGCCTGCGCGACGCATTCCTCATTGATGACGGGGAGCATGCCGGGCATGGCCGCGTCGACGAGCGAGACGTGATCGTTCGGCTCGCCGCCATACTCGGCCGAGGCGCCGGAGAAGAGCTTAGCGCGGCTCGTCACCTGCGCATGTATCTCCATGCCGACGACGACCTCCCAATCCCCGGTCGCGCCTTTGAGAAGCTTGGAGGCGGCAGGAGCGGTCATGTCGGGAGTCCTTTTGTGGAGGCGGTGTCGTTGTTGTTATAGCGAGCGCGCGCCCCCAGCGCGACCCCTTCTCCCACGAAGTGGGAGAAGGTGGCCTCGCGAAGCGAGGTCGGATGAGGGCCGGCGCCGCCCCAAGCATTTTGCAGGAAAGCCCCATGCCCGTTCGGGTCGGAAAGGAAAAGACCGCCTTCGCCCGCAGCCTGCGCCGCGAGATGACGACGGCCGAAGAAATGCTGTCGCGGGCGTTGCGCGGAAAGAAACTCGCGAACTTGAAATTTCGCCGGCAGGTTCCGATCGGGCGTTACGTCGTCGATTTTCTCTGCGTCGAGCGTCGTTTCATCGTCGAGCTGGACGGACCGCCCCATGACGCGCCCGAGCAGCGGGAGCATGACGCCCTGCGCGACGCCTATCTGCGCAAATGCGGATACCGCGTCTTGCGGCTGCCAAATGACGTGGTGATCGGCGGCGGAGATATCGCGCCGGACTTGATCCGGGAGGCGATGGAAGGGTGACGACAAGCGGGATTGGAGCGGCGCGGTCCCTCATCCGACCTCGCTTCGCGACGTCGGCCGGCCGGTCGAAGAGGCCGAGCAGCCGCAACAGGGCCAAAGCGCGTTCACCCCTCTCGCCTTCGCTTGCGAGCTGGCGCACATAGGCGTCCATCACGTGAAAGGCGTGGCCATGCTGCTCCTCGGCGTTCGCCTCCTCGAGCTTGAACAGGTCGCGCTTGCGGATGTCGCCGCCATGCGCGTCGCGCAGATAGGTTCCGATCAGAGTCAGCGTCAGCGCATGGCCCTTCACAGCCTCGACGAGTTCCTCGAATTCCGCCGGCAGACCTGTGACGCCGAGCGCAAGCAAGAGCGCGGCGCCGGCCTCGCGCGACAGCCGCGTCAGCGCCGTTTCCGGCGCCGTCGTCGACCAAAAGGCCTTGAGGTCGGGGATCGAATAGCGCGTCGTGACGAGGCAGAGGCCCTGGCCGTTCTGCGCGAGGCCGCGCAGCAGCGCGGCGAGTCCGTCGTCCTTGAGCTCGCCCGGCGTGGGCGCCATCAGTGCATATTGCAGCGGCTCCAGCCCGTCGAGAATGAGCAGCGCGCGCCTTTCGCCGAGCGCCCGCGCCAGCCGTCGCCCTTTCTCATAGCCGCTCGCTTTCTCCTCCGTCGCGACGCCAAAAAATTTTAGCGCCTCGGCGAAGAAGAGATCGGAGGAGGCCGCGAGCTGCTCGCGCGTGCCCTGGCTATAGAAGGACCAGGCGAAGGCCGCCTCGCAGCCAGGCCAGCCCTTGGCGCCAAGCTCCACGGCCCATTTGGCGACGAGCGACGTCTTCCCCTCGCCGCCGAGCGCGACGAAGCTCACCACGCGCGGACGCTTGGGCTCGCCCGCCTGCGCCTTGGCCCAGGCCTCGTCGAGCGCTTGCATTTCCGCCTTGCGGCCGATGAGTTCGGCAGGCGCATAGCGGAGGATACGGGAGACGTCGTAGTCGGGCGGGCTCGTAATTTTGGAAGCCGTGGGCGCTCCTTCTTCCGTCCGAACGGGAAGAGTTCCGCCGTTCAGCACAAAGCGCTCGCAGATGAGCTTTGCTATCTCGTCCGCGCTGCGAGCTTGGAAATCGATCGTGCCATCTCCCTCCAATATGCCGAGTTCCTCGAAATCGCCGGAATGCCCATGGCGAAGCAACATTATTCGTTTCTGATCCAGGTTTGCGATCAGTTGGCCGATCTGGCGCCATTCGAGCTTGCACCAGCGCTTCGCGGCGTATTGCGGGCAAAGAAAGAGGACGATCAGTTCCGCCTCTTTGCGATAAAGCGATGGGAGATAAACCGCTAGATCGAGGCGCGCGAACTCGGCCTCGTAATATTTGTCATAGAGCACGCGCTCCCTGCCGAAGGCGGCGGCAAGGCGATCCGCGACGGCCGCGACGAAATCGCGGTGCTCCCCCGGGAAGGAGAGCGCTATGTCGAAGCGACGGGTTGGGGAAGGCGTTTCAGGCATAATCGTTGATCGCGGATAAGAAGAACGCTGTCATATCACAACCGTGGCTGGGGCGGAGAGCGCCCTCATCCGACCCGGCTTCGCCGGGCCACCTTCTCCCACTTCGTGGGAGAAGGAATGCTGCGGCGTCGTTTCGGTTCGATCTTCAGCCATGTAAAATGCGAGGGCGACTCCTTCTCCCACTCCGTGGGAGAAGGAGCGGATCACGCGACAATCAGCCGACGCTCCAAGCCAGGTAGCGGCTGATCTCCGTCAGATTGCGGCCGCTCTCCGCCGACCAGGCGTTCATCGC
>Ga0187784_10002944_pt1 | contig 13720 bp, 16 predicted proteins | sample 1015_SJ02_MP15_2_FD_132964 | JGI IMG/M metagenome (GOLD analysis project Ga0187784, IMG submission 132964) | Tropical peat soil microbial communities from peatlands in Department of Meta, Colombia - 1015_SJ02_MP15_20_MG | ecosystem: Environmental > Terrestrial > Soil > Wetlands > Peat | place...
GGGGATGTAATGCGATGGCCGGGCTCTATTTCGAGGAGTTCAGCGAGGGCCAGGTCTTCGAACATGCGATGACCCGCACCGTCACCGAGACGGACAACATCCTGTTCACGACGATGACGATGAACCCGCAGCCGTTGCATCTCGATGCGGAATTCGCCAAGTCGACCGAATTCGGCCGGCCGCTGGTCAATTCGATCTTTACGCTGGGGCTGGTAATCGGGATATCGGTCGGCGATACGACGCTCGGCACCACCGTCGCCAATCTCGGCATGAGCGACGTGCGGTTTCCGAAGCCGGTGTTCCACGGCGACACGGTGCATGTGCGCTCGACGGTGATCTCGCTGCGCAAGAGCAAGTCGCGCAGCGACGCCGGCATTGTCGAGTTCGAGCATGTCGGCCTCAACCAGCGCGACGAGGTGGTGGCGATCTGCCGCCGCGCCGCCTTTATGAAATGCAAGCCGGCGGCCGGATGACCCGGACGCGCCCTAAACCCATTGACGCGACGGCGGAGCGACCCTAGCTTTCACCCCATGATGAGGATCGCCGCAACCCGGATCGAACGACGCCGACGCGTTGGCGGCGGAACCTTTGCGCCTGGGGAAACGGATCGTTACTGACTTCATTCCCCTGCTGAAGACCACCGCCCCGCCGAACCGTTTCCGGCGGGGTTTTTGTTGGAAGGAGCGGAGCGATGGCAAGCGACAAGCCGAGCGTTTTTATCGATGGCGAAGCCGGCACCACCGGGCTCGGCATCCGCGCGCGCCTCGAAGCGATGCCTGGGATCGCGCTCAAGAGCCTACCCGATGCGCAGCGCAAGGACCCCGCGGCGCGACGCGACATCATGGCTGAGGTCGATCTCGTGATCCTCTGCCTGCCCGACGACGCGGCCAAGGAATCGGCGGCGCTCGCCGACAGCCTCGGCAACGCCGCGCCCAAGGTGCTCGATGCCAGCACCGCGCACCGCGTCGACCCGTTGTGGGAATACGGCTTCCCCGAGATGGTGGCTGGTCAGGGCGAGCGTATCGCCGGCGCGGCGCGGGTCGCCAACCCCGGCTGTTACCCGACCGGCGCGATCGGCCTCATCCGGCCGCTGGTCGATGCCGCGATCATGTCGCGCGACTACCCGGCCACGATCAACGCGGTAAGCGGTTATTCGGGCGGCGGCAAGTCGATGATCGCGGCCCATGATCACGATCACGGCCCAGCCTTCGAGCTTTATGCGCTTGGCCTCGAACACAAGCACGTGCCGGAGATCGAGAAATATTGCGGCCTGACCCGGCGGCCGATTTTCGTACCGTCGGTCGGCCATTTCCGTCAGGGGATGCTGGTGTCGGTGCCGCTGCATCTTGACACGCTGACCGGCAAGCCGACCGGCGCGGACTTGCGCGCCGTGCTCGCCGAGCGCTACGCGGGGTGCGAGCACGTCGCAGTCGTCGAGCCGGAAACCGGCGGCAAGCTCGAACCGGAAGCGCTCAACGACACCAACAAGCTCGAACTGTCAGTCTATGCCAATGAAGCGCGGCGCCAGGCGGTGCTGGTCGCTCGGCTCGACAATCTCGGCAAGGGCGCGTCGGGCGCGGCGGTGCAAAACCTGCAGCTGATGCTGGGGCTGAACTGAGCGAAATGCTCACCCGCCCGATCCCGTCGACCGGCGAGGCGATGCCGGTCGTCGGCCTCGGCACGTGGCCGGTCTTTGATGTCGGCGCCGACGAGGCGTCGCGCCGGCCGTTGCGCGAGGTGGTCCGGCTGCTGGTCGAGGCCGGCGGCACGGTGATCGATACCTCGCCGATGTACGGCCGCAGCGAAGGGGTCACCGGCGACCTCGTCGCCGAGCTGGCCTGTCGCGACAAGGTCTTTCTCGCCACCAAAGTGTGGATCAGCGGCCGCGAGCGTGGCATCGAGCAGATGGCGCGCTCGGCGCGGCTGATGAAGGCGCCGGTCATCGACCTGATGCAGATCCACAACCTCGTCGATTGGCGCGCCCATCTCGCAACTCTGCGCGGCATGAAAGCGGACGGGCGGCTGCGCTATATCGGCATTACACATTACACAGCGCATTCGCTCGGCGAGCTCGCCCGCATCCTCGAAACCGAGGACGGGATTGATTTTGTCCAGTGCGGCTATTCGCTGGCGACCCGCGAGGCGGAGGCGCGGCTGTTCCCGGTCTGCGCGGCGCGCGGCGTGGCGGTCATCGTCAATCAGCCTCTGGAACGCGGAACGCTGTTCCGCGGGGCGCGCGGCAAGCCGCTGCCCGATTGGGCCGCCGAATTCGACTGCGCGAGCTGGGCCGAGCTCTTCCTCAAATACTTGATCGCCGAACCAGCGGTCACCGTCGTGATCCCGGCCACCAACAAGCCCGACCACATGGCCGACAACCTCAGGGCCGGGTTCGGCCGCCTCCCCGATGCGCGACAGCGCGAGCAGATCAGGCGCTGGTGGAATTCGCGATAGAGGCGACAGCCGCGAACAGCGCCTCGACTTCCGCCTTGCCGATCCCGCGCGTGATGAAGACCAGCCGCGAGCGATGGTCGTCGTCCGGCCAGGCCTGCAACTCGACCGGCCGGTGCGCGGTGTGCTGCACGGCGTGAACAACGACCGGACCTTTCGCGCCTTCGACCGCGACGATGCCCTTGACGCGCAGCAGATCAGCGCCGCGCAAAGCAGTCAGCACCGCCATCGCCTGCTCGAAGGCCGGCCAATGCAGCGACCTCTCGAACGTCATCACGAAGCTGTCGACGCCGCGGCTATGCGCATGCGCGTGATCGTGTTCCGGAATGTGCTTGGGCAAGTCGAGGCGCTCATCGAGCAGATAGGCCGGATCGATCACGCCGTTGACCGCGCGCTCGACCGGTGCTGCGGTGAGCGCGGCGATCTCTTCGATCAAAAACGAAGGATCGGCGAGATCGGCCTTGGTCAAGACGATGCGGTCGGCGAGTGCGATCTGCTCGCGCGCCTCGGGAGCGCTCGCCAAATTGCGCGCGCCGTTTGGCGCGTCGATCACCGCGATCATCGCCTGCAAATGAAATTCCTGGCCGAGCGCGCGATCGCTGGCGAAGGTCTGCAGCAGTGGGCCGGGGTCGGCGAGGCCGCTCGTCTCGATCACCACGCGCTGAAAGCTCGGCACCGCGCCGCGCGCACGGTCCGCGAAAAGCGCGCGCAGTGTCTCCTGGAGGTCGCTGCGCGCCAGGCAGCACAGACAGCCATTGCCAAGCAGCACGGTCGCGTCGCTCGACGCGCGCAACAGCGCATTGTCGATACCGACTTCGCCGTATTCGTTGATGATGAGCGCGGTATTGGCGCCCTCCGGCGACTCCAAGAGCGCGCGGATCAGGGTCGTCTTGCCGGCGCCGAGGAAGCCGGTGACGATCGACACAGGTATGCGTGTGCCGCGCGGCCGCCGCTGCGGCTGTCCGAACGGGCTCGCGCCGGTGCCGGCGAAAAGCTTGGAGATCGGGTCCTTGATGTCGCTCAGAAATCCATCTCCAGGCAGTAAAGCCCGCCGACAAACCGATCGACCGTGTAGACGATGCCGCGATCGTCGATAAACACGTCGTTCAATTGGCACGAGCCGAACGGCGACCCCGGCACCTCCGGCACGAAATAGGCGACCTCTTTCGGCTGATAGGGATTTTCCAGGTCGAAGGCGCGCATCCCACCGTTGAAGAACGTGCCGAAGACGATGCGGTCGGATTTCCAGCAGCCCTCTTTCGGCAGGTTCTCCCAGAGATTGTGCGCACCGAATCGACCACCGCGGCGCGAGAACACATCGACCGACGGCAGCGGGCAGGTGGCGATCGGCACCGGGTTTTCCTCGGTGCGGTTGTCGACAATCCACACCAGCTTAGGCCAGTCGGCGCCATCGGGCCGAGTGCACTCGTCGCTGACGATCAAGAGGTTGCGATTGAAGAACGGCACGACCGTATGGGTGAACCCGACATTGGGCGGGTGGTAGTCCCAGCGCGACACCATCTTCGGGTGCGCCCGGTCGGAGATGTCGAGGACGATCATCCCGCCGTCGAGATAGCCCATGTAAACCCGGTCGGGCCGCTCGGGATAGACATTGGTGTTGTGCGGGCGGAAGCCGCTATCGGTGCCTTCGGGGTGACGCTTTAGCGGCCCTTCATTGTCACCGCGCTGCTGACCCGGCAGCCACCAACGGCCGATCTCATTGGGGCGAGACGGGTTCGACACATCGATCGCGCGGTAGATCTGGTCGTCTTTGGGATGCGACGGATGAAAGTCCGCCGCGCCGGCCGACATGTGGATGGTCTTGCCGTCGGTGAACCACAGCTGGTGCACGCCGCGCGACTCCGGGCCCGAGCAATCGAAGAAACTGATCGATTTCGGGTTTTCGGGCGTCGAGATATCGAACAACTCAAATCCGGCCGGTTTCAACCCGGGGTCCTTGGTCTGATAGGCGACCGCGAGGATGTCGCCGACCGTTTCAAGCGAATTCGACCGCATATGCGACTCGGGCAGATCGCGCCGCGCGACGATCTTGGGGTTTTTCGGGTCGGTGACATCGACTGCGGTGAAATTTTTCGGCGCGCTTTCATGCGCCAGCCAGAGGATGCGGCGGCCGTCTTTCGCCAGCTGCATCGACATGCCCTCGCCGATGCCGCCAAACCCGTCGAGGGAATTATGCGAGATGAGCTTGAAGTTCCAGATCATCGAATTGTCGGTCGCGGGCATCGTTCCTCCGGGGCTTGGTTTATTCGGGCCAACTTTATTCAGGATCGTGGCGCAGCTCTTGTTCGAGCGGGCTGTTGGTGAGTTCCGAGACCGCGCGCACCGCGGCGCGCGCGACGCGCCACACAGCATCGTTGGCGCTCGCGGCTTGCAGGGCGATTGTGCTGTCGGCCTCGGGCGCCGCCGGGCGCTGCGGGTCGACGACCGCGACCTGCCAGCCGCCGTCATCGGCGCGCGCTTCCAATTCGAGGCTGCGCCCCGGCAGGTGAATGCGCGCGACGCCCTCGCGGCTAGTGGAAATCTCGATCCGGTACTGCATTGCCGCGACCATACCCAATCCTCTTCCGAAGTCCATGCAACTGATGGCTCAACGGCTTGAACAAGCGCGACAGCACATCGTGCCGCCTTCGGCACCAGCCGCGAGCTTGCGCGGAGGCGCAAGCGCACTTGACCGGACTGGTTCTAGGCGAAACGGGGGCGACGCCGCACCGGCGGGACGAGGTAGTCGCGCGCCAGCCCGGCAGCGAGCACGACGACGCTGAAGGCGAAGACGACGACCGCCGGCCGCACCCCGGTCTGCAGCGAGAAGTCGGCCAGCAACACACGTTCGAGCGGCGCGTGGAAAGCGAGGTTGAAATAGAGCGCCTCGCCGAACCCGGTCAGCACCGTCGCGACAACGCCCAGTCCGGCGACCCAGCCGAGCGGCAAGCGCCCGCGTACCGCGAATTTCCACGCCAGCAGCCGGTAGCCCATCAGCCAGACGAAAATCCCATCGGCGATGGTCGGCTCCCACTGTTCGAGCTTCGACTGCATCGAATAATGGATGAGACCGAGCGCACAGATCACATAGACGAGACGGTGCAGCATCTGCCATTTGCGGCCCAGCCGGCGCACCATTTTGTCGGTCGAGGTCGCCGCGAGCGCCGCCAGCCCGCACAGCGCTGTGAACCCGATCGTCAAGTAGATGCGTTTGACGATCTCGGTCGCCGCGGTGGGGAGGTTGAAGTTCTCGTCGGCGATATAGAGCGTGAAGTGCAGCAGGATATAGCCGAACGCGGCGACCCCGATCATCCGCCGCACCAGAATAAGGCGTTGCCAATAGAGGACGGCCTTTAGCGGCGTGATCGCCAGCGCGATCAGGATCAGGCGGATCGTCCACAGCCCCTGCTGGTGGATCGCCTCGGTCAGCGGCCGCGCGCCGAGCATGCCGGAGACCCCCTCACCCGCAGTCCACGCGACTGGCAGGAACAACGCGACAAACACCGTCAGCTTTAGCGGCGACAGTCTGCCGCTATAATCGTTCCACGGGAGCTTCACGTTTTCCTCGTTGTCATTCCGGGGGCGACGCACCCCGGAATGACAGAAAAAAATTACATCGGTGGCTTTACGCCATCCTTCTCGACATAGATGCGCAGGCTCGTCAGCTTGCCGTCGTCGCCCTTCTTGGCGATGACGAACACCGCCTTACCCGGCTGAAGGAGGCTGTTGTCGCCATCGGCCCCGGCGAGGATCGGCACCTCCGGCCCGATCGTGTATTCGGATTCGCCGCCCGTAAAGGTGACGTGCACCAGCGGCCCGTTCGGCGTCTCGGTCACTTGGCCGACCGTGGCGTTGGTCATCACGCTGTCCGGCCCCAGATCCCAGGCGAACTGGCGGCCACCATCGGGGGTCGCCTTCGGGAAGATGCGCACCTCGATCGCATGAATTTTGCCGTCGGTGCCCTTCATCCCGGTCGAGGCGAGGAAATCGCCGACCTTGATGTCCGAGAGGCTCTTTTTGACCAGGTACTGCACGGACTTGTCCGCGACCGTGATCGTCTGCGACTGCCCATCCTTGGTCTTCACCGTGAGCTGGTCGCCGTCGAGCTTGTCGACGGTGCCGCGAATGCGAACGGGCGGCGGCGGGTTGGCCGGCGCGGCGGGCGCCTGTGCAAAAGACGGCAGTGCGATCAGGCCGACCAGCGCGATGACAAAGAGCGAAGAAGGACGCATGGTGAAACCTCCCCTGTGACGTTGGCTCGCCCGCAGTAGTGCTACCGGCGGCTTGGCTCTGCATGTCACATTTCGGTGAAGCTGGCGAGACATCATGATGCTAAGGTCGCGCGCCCCATCTCCGGAGGAGTAGCCCCCGTGTTCGCCGCGCCGCCGATCATCGAAACCGAAGTCTTTGTCCGCGTCCCAGACGAGCTGCGCCAGCACCGCGACCCGCGCCATCAATCGGGAGTGCCGCGCGACTGCTTTATCGAGGGCCCGTCCTTCGATCGCGACGGCAACCTCTACATCACCAACATCCCGTATGGGCAGATCTTCAAGATTTCGACGCGCGGTGAATTTAGCGTGGTCGCGACCTATGACGGTGAGCCGAACGGCCTCAAAATACACCGCGACGGCCGCATTTTCATCGCCGATCACAAGCAGGGGCTGATGGTCGTCGACCCCGACACGCACAAGGTCGAGGTGTTCTTCGACCGGCCGCACCGCGAGCGTTTCAAGGGCCTCAATGATCTACACTTCGCGCGCAACGGCGACCTTTATTTCACCGACCAGGGCGAGACCGGGCTGCACGACCCGACCGGGCGGCTCTGGCGGCTCAGGCATAGCGGCCGGCTCGACCTCCTGCTCGACAATGTGCCAAGCCCCAACGGACTGATCCTTACCCCCGACGAGAGCATCCTTTATCTCGCGGTGACGCGCGGCAACGCGGTGTGGCGCGTGCCCTTGAACCCAGACGGCAGCGTCGGCCGGGTCGGCATCTTTATCCAGTTGTCAGGCGGCACCGGCCCCGACGGCATGGCGATGGACAGCGAGGGCAATCTTGCGGTCTGCCATGTCGGCATGGGCTCGGTGTGGGTTTTCAGCAAGTTCGGCCGGCCGCTCTACGAACTGCCGTCCTGCGCCGGTCATGCCACGACCAATGCTGCCTTTGGCGGCCCTGACGGCAAAAGCCTCTACGTCACCGAAAGCGAAACCGGCACGGTGCTGCACGCGCGCGTGCCGACGCCGGGGCTGACCCTCTTTTCCCATCAGTGAGGGCTGTAATGCCCAGCCGTAATAGGCCGGCGGCGAACTGCCGTCACGCCATGGGGAGTGGGGCGGGGGCGCCGAACAGACGGCCCTGACCAAAACGGATGCCGAGTTCGGCCGCAGCGGTGAGCGCCGCCTCGTCCTCGATCATCTCGCCGATCACACCAATCTCGAGTTCGCCGCACAGTGCGCAGATCGACCGCACAAGAATGCAGTCGCGCGTATTGGTCATGGCCGCCTTCAGGAACGGCCCGTCGATCTTGACGAGATCGAAGGCAAAGTTGCGCAGGTAGTGGTACGTCGCGGCGCCTGCCCCAAAATCGTCGAGACAAATCGCGCAGCCCTCGGATTTGAGCTGGTGCAGGAATTCGGCCGCCGGCTGGAAATGCTCGACGGCATGGGATTCGGTCAGCTCGAATGTAAGCCGGCCCAGCAGCGGGCGATGTGCCCGCAGCAGCGCGGTAAGCGCTTCTCGAAAAGCGGGGCTCTGCACCGAACGGCCCGACAAGTTCACCGCCAGCGCCAGCCGCGGCGCGACGGCGAGGGCCTCCAGCGCCTTGCCGCAGATCGCCAAGTCGAATTCCTCGATCAGCCCCGCCTCCTCGGCGAAGCGCACCGCTTCGAACGGCGACTTGCCCGGGGTAAAGCGAGCAAGCATTTCGTAGTGGTGGATTTGCCGGTCGGCCAGGCTGACGATTGGCTGGCCGACTACCGTGAAGCGGCCCTCGGCCACTCTCCGCCGCCACGCGTCAAACCGCGCGATCGTGCTGCGGAACTCCTCGCCGAGCCTCTGCTCCAGCGACGGCTTCGCCGCATTCCCTTTCGAGACGACGGACCGCCTTGCTGCATAAGCCAGCGCCCGCGCCGCGTCCTCTTCGCTGACCGCTCCGAGCGGCAGGTGAATGTCGCCGGCGGCAGGGTCACTGGTGCGCCGCCGGCCCCGCCGCCGCTCACGTGGCGCCGGAGCGTCCGGCGGAGTTGGCGGGGCGCCGCGCACGATCAGACCCGCTCGATCTCGCCGGCGGCGCGATCGATGATCGCGGTAACGGCGCGAATTTCGTCGGCGCCGAGCGGGCCGCGGCCGAGCCGGATCGCCAGCGCCGCTTCGAGGTTTTGCATCGCGCGGCGGATTTCCGGCGCCGGGCCGCCGCCATAGGCGCGCGTCACCTCGGCGATGCGCGCAAAGATTTGGTCGACCACCGCCTGATTGGTGGCGAGAAATTGGCTGCCTTCCTGGGTGATGACGAATTGTTTGCGCGGCCCCTCGGTGCCTTCCGGCCGGATATAGCCGAGCTCTTCGAGCAAGGTCAGCGTCGGGTAGACGACGCCGGGGCTCGGGCTATAGGTGCCCCCAAATTTCTCCTCGATCGCCTTGATCAGTTCGTAACCGTGGCGCGGAGTCTCGGCGATCAGCCGGAGCAGCACATAGCGCAGATCGCCCTGGTCGAAGACCCGGCGCAGCCGGCCGCCATGCATCCCGCGATGTTCGTGTCGGCCATATCGACCGCCAAAGCCAAAGCCGGCGTGCATATGCCGCCGTTCGCCACGATCGCGATGGTTCTCGTCGTGTTGATGTCTATGCCAATGCATCAAAGTTCCTTTGCTCGATATGATCGGATCGGCTCACCGTGAGCGATCTTCGATATATCGAAATCAAAGATATATCTTAGTACGATTAATTCAAGCTTTTTCTGCTCGCGTTGTAAAGATGGCCCCCGTCGGCTATCTGAGAAGAAACGGCTGAGGGCACGGCGCATGAGCGAACATTCCCATGACCACGTCGATTGGAAGGAGCACGGGGTCAAGGTGATCCCCGGCAACCAGCTCGATACCAACACTCCACAGACCCCGGGCATGAACCGCGCTGCGGCGATCAATTTCGCCCGTGTCGGCGCGCAGAAAATCTGGGCCGGCACGGTGCATATCCACGCCAACGCCAAGACCGGCGCGCATCACCACGGGGCGCTCGAAAGCGTGATCTACGTCATCAGGGGCAAGGCGCGGATGCGCTGGGGCAACCATCTCGAATACGTCGCCGAGGCTGGCCCCGGCGATTTCATCTTTGTCCCCCCCTACGTGCCGCACCAGGAGATCAACGCCTCGTCCAACGAGACCTTGGAATGCGTGCTGGTGCGCAGCGACAACGAGGCGGTCGTCGTCAATCTCGATATCGAGCCGGTCGAAAAGCCCGAAGAAGTGCTCTGGGTCGACCCGATCCACAAGAAATAGCGATGCCCGTCACCCTCGCCACCGCGACACCGGGCGGCGGGTTTCCGCTTTATGGCGGGGTCGTCGCCGAAGTGATCAACGCCATCGACCCGTCGCTTCGGGTCGAATGCCGCAATAGCAAGGGCTCGACCGAAAACGTGCCGCTGCTCGAAGCCGGCGAGGTCGATCTCGGCCTCGTCACCGGCGAGGTTGCGATCGGGCCCCTCAGCCGGAAATCCGGTCTCTCCATCCTCACCGCGATGTATTCGACCGCCGGCATGTTCGTGGTGCGCGGCGACAGCCCGGCGCGAACGATCGCCGACCTCAAGGGCAAGCCCGTCGTATTCGGCGCGGCCGGGTCGGGGCTGGTGGTGCTGGCGCGCACCGTGCTCGACGGCTTGGGGCTCGACATTGAGCGCGACTTTCAGGCGATCTACCTCGAGCGCGCCGGTGACGGGCCGGACATGGTGCTCGACGGCCGCGCCGCGGCGCTGTGGGGCGGCGGGGTCGGCTGGCCGGGCTTTGCCAAGGTCGCCGAGGCCGGCGGCCGCTTTATCGCGCCCAATGCCGCCGAGATCGCGCAAATCCGCGCCAGACACGCTTTCTTGAAGCCGCTCACGATGCCGGCCGGCGCCTATCCCAATCAAAGCACGCCGATCCACTCGGTTGGCTCGTGGTCGTTTGTGCTGGCGCGCCCCGGTCTGCCCGACGACATCGGCTATCGGCTCACGAAAGCGCTGCATCAGGGCGAGGCGCAGCTCGCCGCCAAGCTCGACCAGGCCAAGGAAACCACCGCCGCGAACACCGCCGCGGCGGCGCCCGACCCGGCGCTGATCCACCCCGGCGGCGCGACCTATCTGCGCGAGATCGGAATCCTCTAAAACCGCGCGAACGCCCGCCGCACCTTGTCGAGGAACCGGGTCGTCTGGGCGGAATTCTTCGCCTCAATCGAATAAAGCGCGAAAAACCGGCTCTTCACATGCCGCGTGCAGAGCCCGCGAATGCCGGTATGGATCACACCGCGCACCGGGTCACGCAGCGCCAGCTTGATGAACCACCACGGCGCGCCATAGGTGCACACCACCCAAAGCTTCTTCAACCGGTGCAACCCGGGGTCCATCCGCCCGCTCTCATGCAAGTGGAACGCGACGCCGTTGACCCACACCCGGTCGAAATACCCCTTGAGGATCGCCGGCATCCCGTACCACCACACCGGAAAGCACAGCACCAGCGCGTCGGCGGCGCGCAACCGCTTGACATGATGGCCGACCGCATCGAGCTCGGGATCGGGCGTATTGTGCGCGCGCCGCTCGGCAGCGGTCATCACCGGGTCGAAACCCATGGCGTAAAGGTCACAATCATCGACCTCGTGCCCGGCCTCGCCCAGGGTCTCGACCACCGCGCGGTGCAGCGCCGCCGCAAAGCTGTCGGCGAGCGGGTGGGCGTAGATCACGAGCACGCGCATCGTCATCGGCCCGGCGGAAGCCGCGACCATGTCCCAAGGTCAAAGCGATCGCCGGGCGACAGCGGGTAATCGGGATTGCCGCCGTGGTCCCTGCCATCGGTGATGAACACGTGACCGGCGCCCAACACCATCGCGATATTGCCGTTGACGAGAATCGCGGTTCTTTCGTCGAGGCCGATGCCGAGCAGACCCGGATTGGCCGCGATTACCTGGGCGAGATCGCCCTCCCGGCCGCGCGCTGTGACGTGTTGGTCGATCGCGACATTATTCAGATAGCCGAAGCCACGCTCATGCCCCGGCGCGATCAGCACGCGGTTGCTGGAAACGGCACCACGCACGAGAAACGACCCTTGGATCGTCGCGCCGGCCGATGTCCCGGCGATCAGCCCGCCGCGACCCAGCACCGCGCGGATCTCCCGCTCGGTCAGGGTGCCGGCATAGGCATCGACCAGCCGCCATTGCCGGCCGCCGACAAACCACACCGCCGTCGCCGTCTTGAGCGGCGCGACAAAGGCCTCGCTGTCCGCCTCCGCGCGGTCACGGGTATGCAGCACGGTGAAACTCTGGCCAAGATAGGCGGCAAAATTGGCGTGGCGGAGATGGTCGATATCGCCGTCTTCCGCCGCCGTCGGGATCACCACCCAGTGCGCGTTGGCGCCGCCTGCGAGCCTCGCGGCCGCAGCTCGAATATCCGTCCCCGGCGCGCCGCCGCCGATAGCCAGCAGCGCACCTCTGGGCGGCCCCGACGATCGTACTTGCTGGGCAACGGCCGCCGCCAGTGGCAGAACAAGCAGCAATGCCAGTAGCGCGGACAGGCCGAGCCAAGCGCGGATGAGCGGTTTGATTGCCTGATTCCCTCTGCAACGACTCATGCTAGCATCGCCGCCAATAAACGCTGTGTCGGAGGAGGAAGCCATGCGCGGGGTCGTGTTCACCGGCGGTCGCGAGCTCGAACTGATGAACTTCCCCGACCCGACGCCGGGGCCGGACGAGGTCGTCATCGGGATGAAGGCCTCGGGCATGTGCGGCAGCGATTTGCACCAGTACCGCCGGCCGAAAGCGGGCGGCGAAACTGGCGGGCTCGCGGCACCTTCCGCGCCGACCATCGCCGGGCACGAGCCGTGCGGCATCATCGCCGCGATCGGCACGGCGGTCAGCCCGTCGCTCGCGAAGATCGGCCAGCGCGTCATGGTGCACCATTACGAGGGCTGCCGGGTGTGCGGCCATTGCCGCTCGGGCTGGTCGCAGCTCTGCCAGGAGACGCCCGTCAAGGTCTACGGCAACAACGCGCATGGCGGTCATGCCGCCTACATGAAGGTGCCGGCGTTCACGGTCATCCCGCTGCCGGACGAATTGTCGTTCACCACCGGCGCGGCGATTTCCTGCGGCACCGGCACCGCCTATGGCGCGTTGCGCCGTATCCGCCTCTCCGGCAACGATACGATCGCGATCTTTGGCCAAGGGCCGGTCGGGCTGTCGGCGACGCAACTCGCGCACGCGATGGGCGCGCGGGTCATCGCGCTCGATGTCAGCGAGGAACGGCTCGGCCGTGCCAAAGATTTCGGCGCCGCCGAGACGGTCAACCCGCGTTCCAACGACCCCGTCGGCGCGATCAAGGACCTGACCCATGGCTATGGCGCCGAGTTCACGCTCGACACCTCATCGCAGCCCGAGGGGCGCATCGCCGCGGTGCGTGCGACCAAGGTGTGGGGCACCACCTGCTTTGTCGGCGAGCGCAACCAGGTGACAATCGACGTCAGCCCCGACATGCTGCGTAAGCAGCTCACCATCGTCGCGTCGTGGACCTTTTCGTCGATCGGCCAGGAGGAGTGTGCGCGGTTCGTCGCCGACCGTGGCATCGATGTCGAGGCGCTGTTCACCCACCGCTGGAAGCTCGACCAGGCCGAGGAGGCGTACAAATTGTTCGACACGCAGACCACCGGCAAGGGCGTGTTCCTGATGTGAGGAGGCTTTGATGAACGATGTAATCGCCGTTGCGAAACCCGCCCAGCCGACCGCGACCACCCCCGGCATGAAGGGCCAGAAGAAGCTGACGGCGCTCGCCTCCCGATATGTCGATGTCGGCGACCTGCCGTGGAAGCCGACGCCCTGCCCCGGCATCGACATGAAGGTGCTGATCGAGGACCCGGCGACCGGCCTTCTGACCGCGCTGTTCCGCTGGCAGCCCGGCGCCGAATTGTCGCTGCACGAGCATGTCGAGATCGAGCAGACCTTTGTCCTGGAAGGCAGCCTCGCCGACGACGAAGGCGAAGTCACCGCCGGCAATTATGTCTGGCGGCCCAAGGGCAACCGCCACACCGCCCGCTCACCCAAC
>Ga0187784_10002945_pt1 | contig 13720 bp, 12 predicted proteins | sample 1015_SJ02_MP15_2_FD_132964 | JGI IMG/M metagenome (GOLD analysis project Ga0187784, IMG submission 132964) | Tropical peat soil microbial communities from peatlands in Department of Meta, Colombia - 1015_SJ02_MP15_20_MG | ecosystem: Environmental > Terrestrial > Soil > Wetlands > Peat | place...
CTATGCGGAGATGCCGGTTGCCCACGGCATGATCGGGTTGTACGCGGCGGTGGCCAACGCCAATCATATGGCGGTGTGGGGCGGGACCGAGCACTTGCTCGGGACCAATCCGCTGGCGATCGCCGTGCCGACGGGCGCGGGCGCGATGGTGCTCGATATGGCGACCACGGTCGTCTCCTACGGCACGGTGAAGAACCACGCACTGCAGGGCAAGCCGCTGCAGCGCGGCTGGATGGTCAATACCGCGACCGGCGAGGACATCATCGACCCAAAGCGCAGCGCCGAAGGGTTGCTGCTGCCGATCGGCGGCTACAAGGGCAGCGGCTTGCCGTCATGCTCGGCCTCGTCGGCGGCACGCTCAATCGTGCGGCGTTCGGCCGCGACGTCATCGATTTCAACGCCGACGACACCAGCGCGACCAATACCGGGCATTTCATTGTGGCGCTCGACGTGGCGCGCTTCCAGCCGCTCGCCGAATACAAGGCCGCGGTCGACCGGCATATCCATGAGCTGAAAGCTTCGAAGCGGCTCCCCGGCGTCGACACGATCCGCATGCCGGGCGAGCGCCGGCGCGAATGCCGCGCAGAACGCGCGCGCGCCGGCGTGCCGCTCGCGCCGCCGCTGGTGGCGCAGCTCGACACGCTCGCGGACGAGCTCGCGATCAAGCCGCTCGCCGCGCGCTAGCCAGGCCCGCGCGCTCCGACAACGGCCGCGACAAGTGGGCAAGGCGGCGTCAGCCGCCCGACAATGCTCGAACTCTTGCGGAAGGCGGCGCGGCCGCGGTCTCGGCCGCCCACACCCTCCAGTATGCCTCGATCCGGCTTGCGAAAACCCTCGGCGCCTCCTGGTAGAGCGTCGGGCCAAGACCGAATGCCTGTTGCTGCAGCGCCTCGCGCCGACGATCGAGAACGGCGAAGACGCCTCTCAAGGTGTGATGGCCGCCGTAAGCGAGCGGATCGGTGCCGAGCGTCTCGCGAAGAATCGCCAGATCGTGATCATCGCCGAGCAGGCGCACCAGTTGCCGCGCCCGATCACCCAGCTCCTTTTCGCGGCCCGTCCATGCGGCCTCGAGAAGTTGCAGCTGACTCCAAAGATGCCTCGCCTGCTTGCGCCACTCGTGCAGACTCGCCGTGCTCGCGTTCTCCGCCGCCAGGGCGAGCGCGCGCCGACCGGTCTGGTAGGTGCGCCGGAGGCCACCCTCCAGGGCCGTCCAACCGTCGCGCTCGATCGTCCAGCCGGGAATTCTCGTAAGCGCGCGAGTGGCGACTTCCTTGACCGCAGTGAACGCCCCGTCCTCGCTTGCGCGGCGGAGGACTTCGCGGTGGGCTGCGAGCAAAGTCTCGTGAATCTTGGCAAATGCTCCCGCCTCGACGATCTCCGCGCCGGGCTGAAGCTTCAGCTTGTCCACTGCCTCGATCAGCACCTCGGCATCGCGGACCTCCCTGAGCAGCCGACCGGCGTCGCGAAAGCACCAGTTCTCGCTGCGATAGACATCGTCGCCGAGATCCTCGCGCACCAGGCGGAGCGCGGCCCGTACCCGCTTGAAGCACTTGCGGACCTCCTTGGGCGACGCCTCGTCCTTCGCGGCGTCGCGCAGACGGGGTTCGCTTTCGGCGCCCAGGTGGTTGAGCGCCTTTTCGATCTGACGCCTCACGTTGCGCCTGATCCCGTCGCCCACCGGCTCTTTCGCCTTCAACTGAAACGCCATGTCACCGCTCCAATCAGGCTGTCGCCGATCTTTCACTGTCTTCCGGCCACGAGCCGCAGCCGACCAGGCGATTCGATGGCCGCGGCGGACGCATCGGACAGATGCGCAGTGGTCGACGCGCGCTCGCTCTCCGCGCTCTCGGCGCGATCCTGAAGCCGACGTGCCGGCAGCTTCAGAAGCGGAAGCGTGCCCGCCAGCACCGCCAGGCACGTGGCCCCATTGTTGATGATGGCCGCCAGGGGTGGCGCAATAAGTCCGCACGCACCGAGGCCGATCGCAATGGCGTTCGGCACGATGATGATGCCGAGATTCTTCCGAACACTGGAGATCGCGCGGTCGCCGATCTGGAACGCCTTCTCGAGTCCCACCAGGCCGCGATCGAGCAACACCACGTCGGCGGTCTCGAGGGCGACGTCGTTGCTGCCGGCGAACGAAATTCCCACGTCCGCCGACGCCAGAGCGGGCGCATCGTTGATGCCGTCGCCCACCATGGCGACGACGTGTCCGGCTGCGCGTAGTCTTCTCACATACTCGGCTTTTTCCTCCGGGAGGAGACCGCCCACGGCCTCGTCGATCCCGACCGTGCGCGCGACGTTGCTGACCACTTCGGGACTGTCGCCCGACAGCAGCACGACTTTCCGCCGGCCGTCACCCTGCAGCCTCTGAACGATGGACGCGCTCTCGGGCCGAGTGCGATCGGAGTAGGCGATCAGTCCGACGACCTCCTGGTCGACCGCAACGCAAAGGCTCGAATGCCCTTCCTTCTTGAAACGGGCGAGGTGCTCCTTGAGCGGGAGATCGATGGCGAGGTTCTGGCTTTCCATCCACGCCGCGCGTCCGACCCGCACGCGGCGGCCGTCGACCCGCGCGGACAGTCCGAGCCCTACCGCGTACTGCTCGTCTCCCGGCTCCGGCTCGACCAGCCGGAGGTCTCTTTCCCGCGCGTAAGTCTTCAGCGCTCTTGCGACCGGATGGTCATGCCTTGCCTCAGCGGAAGCGCTCAACGTGATCAGGGTCGAATTCTTCTCGCCTTTGGCGGAGACCACTTCGACCACCTCCGGCACGCCGCGCGTGAGCGTGCCGGTCTTGTCGAAGATGATGACGTCGGTCTTTGCGAGCCGCTCCATGTATTGAGCGCCCTTGATGAGGACGCCCTCGCGCGCCGCGAGCGTCATAGCCGTCATCGCGCTCGTCGGCACCGCGATCCGAAAGCCGGTGCCGAAGTCGGTGATGAGCACGCACACCGCGCGGTCCATGTCGGAAGACAGAAGGGCAGCGAGCGCGGCCACCCCAAAGGTCGGAAGAACCAGCCTGCCGGCCGCGTCCAGCGCCTCGCGCTGCAGCGTGAGCGGTTTCGATCCGACGGTGTTCAAAATTCTCTCGATCTTCGCTGCCTCGGTATCCTTGCCGGAACGCTCCACTTCGACGACGAGGCGGCCTTCGGCCACGAACGTCGAGGCGAACACCGGATCGCCCTGCCGCTTCGGAAGCAGGCGCGACTCGCCGGTGAGCGCCGCCGCGTCCACCTCCGCCAAGCCGGAAACGACCTTGCCGTCGGCGACGATGCCATGCCCCGCCTGGACCAGGAGATGGTCCCCGGCCTCGAGCTCGCCGACCAGCACCGTTTCAATATGGCCGTCCGGGAGAACGCGGAGCGCCTCCTGTTCCTTGCGCCGCATCAGAACCGAAAGCGCGGAACGCGCCTGGTGCGCGGACAGGTCGAGCAGCATATCGCCGATCCCCACCATCCAGATGACGAAAGCGGCGGTGACGTGCCGGCCGGTGGCGAGCGCCGCGAAGGTCGCCGCCACATCGAGAAGATCGATGCTGATCTCGCCGTTACGGAGCGCCGTGATGCTGCGCGCAAGCGGCCGTGCCGTGTTCAGCCCGATCGCCGCGGCCAGCCACCACCAGAAGGGCGTGGGCCCGAAGAAGCATGCGATGAGTGTCGAGGTGCCGGCCAAAGCGCCACCCCATCGAATCGGAGCCGGCTCATGCCATTCGAGTGCCCAGTCGTCCGGATTGCTCTTCAGCAGTTTTTCCAGAATGAACTCCTCGCTCACCTTTTCCGGGTCGTAGTCGACCAGCATCGTGCGGCTGCCGGGCAGGTGCTTGGTACGCTTCACTCCGGTAAGGCCGGTGGCCAGCATGGTGAGCGTGGCGAGCTCGCGTTCGCTGATGCCGGTCAGCTCGAGACGTACACGTCCCCTGAGCGAGTGCACCGCCCTGACATTGAACGGCTCGGGCTCAGGGCGGTTGAGCGTGTGGATCAGGTCTTTCAGGCTGCGGATGAAGCGGCCGGAAAGAGCGGCACCGTCGTCATATTCGACCTGGAGCGTGCCGGTACCGGTTCGCCGCTCAAAACGCACGACATCGATCCGCTCGACGAGCCACTCTTCGAGGATGGTCGCCTCGGGCGAATTCCAAGCTGCGCCGGTGACGAATGCGCGTCCGCGACCCCTCTCAAAGACCTGCAGCCCACCGTTCATGGCCTTGCCACTGTTGTCGCGAGAGCCGCCGCTCCGAGATTCGCCCGGATCTCGCGCGCTGGCGCACCGTGCTTGGCGCGAGTGCATCGATGCGCCAGCTGGCTTCTCACGGAGTTTTTCTGGTCGGGTCTCTGGCCTGAGCTCTTGGCTCGGCTCGGCATCTTGTCGAAGTTGCGCGAGGTGAGCGACAAGTCTTCCTCTTGAGGGCTTGCGCTGAACCGACGATCCAATATCGCTTTTCACTCTCGCTCTTCTGGCTCTCGACTTCGCGACATCTCGCGATACGCAAGATAACCGGCTGCCCCGGCGAGAGCAGCCGGGCCCAAACCGAACACCGCGGCAGCGATCAGGGCGCTGCCTGCTGCTGCGGCGACGCCGACCACAGTGCGCTGCGGGGAACCGGTCGGCAACAACGATTCGATTGCCGCAAGTCGGATGCTTGCTGTCGGCACGTTGTCCGATTTCCCGCCCGTCTTCACCTCCGCCTTTTCCTCGCTCATGGCTTCTCTCCTGTTGGCTCTCGTTGGCTCTCGGGCACCGACAAGGTGTCGCTGCCTCTCGGCATTGCGGTTGACCCGGTCCGAGATGCTTGGCTGCCGCAGCAATTAGCATGCAGCAAATGGGGCCAGAAGCGCCTGTGTCGCCCAGAACACGTGCCCTGCGATCGTCCGCGTTGGTTCGGCGCCTAGCGAACGAACGCGCGCCTGATCAAGAAGCCGGCGAGGGCCCGCGCTGCCGGCTGCTGACCATCATCGGGTCCGCGCGCCCGTTCGAATTCATCCGCCGATGGAGAGCTAATACTCACGGAACTTTGAAGCAAGGCCGGGAAGCGACGCTTGCGATGTAGGAATCTTATAAAGGTTCGAGAGGTGTTTCGTGGTTTGCTTGCCTTCCTTCGGCGCCGCGCGGAATCGCCGCGCGTCAGGTTCCAGCAAGCATTGACTGCGGGGAGGCTCATGAAATAGCTTGCTTGCTCTGCGATTTCAGCAGGAGCTGATCGTGGCCTCGAGGGTAGCCTTTCTCGCAATCGGTCTTGGATTTGCCGCGGGCTGGGCGGTCAGGAGTCTCGCCGACTCGCCTCAGGGTGCCGGTGTAAAACTTCTTGAGATTGCGCTGGACACCAAGGAGCGGCTGGGCCGCTGGGTGGCCGTCGAGGCGGAGCGGTTGGAGGACATGCTGGCAGAGGCTCGTTTGAAGGCCGAGCCGGACGTTGGGCGCCCAGGTAAGGCGGCCAATAACGGATCCGATAACAAGGGCCGGGCCGAAAGCGAGCGTGGCAAATCGCGGCGTCGCAGTCCCCGGCCGGCAGAGCGCGAGCAGCGTGCATAGCGGCCCTATCTGGAGGCGACGGGCAACGCGGCCGCCTTGGTGCATCGGCGCCGACATGGAAAGCTTGGGTCACTCCGAACAAGAGGCGACCACGGACACCGAGAGCGTAGGGCGCCGCCAAGCCATCGCGGAGCCGCTGCGCCTGGTGCACCATCATCCGGGCTATTTGCGAATTCGCGCCGAGGCCTTTGTCCAGCCGGCGGGCGACCCGGTCGTGACTGCGGCGCGGAGCGCCGCCGAGACCGCCCTGGGCTTTCGCTCCTGGTCTCACAACCCAAAGACCGGAAGCGTCGTGGTCGAATATGATTCCGCCACGCTCGACCCCGACGACCTCCTCACACACATGGCAAAGAGCGCGGGATTCCGCGGCGTCGAGACATCGACCGGCGACAAGAGGAACCGCCAGGAGCTGGTGAGTGCGTTCCTCGATGCCGTGCAGCGCGTCAACCGGGTCGTTGCGGAGCTGACGGGCGAAAGAGCAGACCTGCGGGAGCTGGTGCCGCTGACGCTCGCCGCGCTGTCCGCGGTGGCTTTCGTGCTCGATAAAGATCGCGGCCGCCTACCCGACTGGAACAACACCCTCTACCATAGCTATCGCGTCTTCATGCAGTGGCATCGAAGAGAAATCCGCACCCGCGAACGCGCCGCCCGGCAAAGGGAGGAGGCGGGCAGCGCGCATCACGAGAGCGGCATCAGGCTTTGACGATACCCTTGATGATCAGTCGGCCGGCATTGCCGAGCTGACGGGCAAGCTCGCGCAGGCTCGCGCCCTGCTGGCCGACCCGAAGGCGATCGAGCTGCACCAGCTTGGCCTCGTCCAGATCGAGCGCAATCCGCGCCCAGAGGGCGTCGAGGTTGTAGGGCTCCCTGCCCGGGGGCATGGCAACCGGCACGATCGCGTCCACCGGCAAATCGAGGATGCGGGCCGTGGCATCCAGGGCGGCGCGGATCGCCCGCGCCTTGGGCCCACTCGGCGCGCCAATATCGTAGGGCGGGCTCCACTCTGCCGCGGGACGCAGCTCATCGATATGGGTCAGCGCGAGCAGTACAGGCGGCGTTCGCCGCGCCAGTTGCGCCCGAGCCCAGGCACGAAGATCATCCAGGCCGTTGCGGTCGGGCTCACGGGCCGGCTGCGTCGCGGAAGCAACCCACAGGATGATGTCGGCGCGCTCGGCCTGCGACAGCAGGTCCGACAGCGTCTCCGTGCGCCCGCCGATGCCCGGGAGATCGACGAGCATCACCTCGGGACGACCTTCGACGTCGAGCAAGTATTCCCTCGCAGTCGATGTCGTCGGCAATGGCCCGACGGCAGATCGGATCTCCTGTGCCATTGCGTTCAGAAGGCTCGATTTGCCGGCGCTGACCTGGCCGATCAGAGCGATGCGCACCACCGCGACGGGCTCGACGTCACCGGCCATGTCACGCTCACGCGCGGCCCGTATCTCGTCTTCGGACAGAGCCAGTCGGCCGGAATAGAGGTCGATGGCGGCGCGGCCGACTTCAAGCACGAGCATTCGGGTCGCGTAGGCGCGCAGACGATAGGAGAGGACCTTGGCGGTCTTGTCCATGATCACGGCGCTGGTTTCCTGGCCGGCCGCCTGCACCGGATTAAGCGCAGCACGGGTGATGCGCCATAGTCCCAGACCGAAGCGCCACCCGGTCCTTGCGACCGCGCCATAGCGCTCGCTTTGCCGCTGCACCCACAGCAGGTGGCTGAGCCTGATCGCGCGGACCCCCGGGATGTGGCGGAGCGCTTCGCGGCGCACGTCCCGAGACAGCCGCTCAGCCAGCAGCAACATCTCGGGCAGGCTGAATTGCGCCCACGCGGTGTGCGCCTCGGGATGGAAGCGCCGAGCGACAAGCTCGACGGTCTCGCGCGCGGTCGCCAGCAGCGGCTCCAACTCGGTAAAGGAAAATGGGGCTGTGGTGTCGGCCAGAGCGAGCACGTCGGTCCAGGCGTCCTGCTCAACGGCACTCCAGCCCGGCGAGGGCTCAGCCAGATCGCCGAGCGCATGGCGCGTCTCCGCGTCGGCCCGCCGCCGGATCGACCTTGCCAGCGGCCAAGCCAGGAGGCCGAGCGTGGCAGCCGCGATCGCCCAGACCCAGACATGCCCGCCTTGCCAAAGCCACACCCCGCCAAGAACGAGCAGCGAGAGCCACGGAAGGGCAACTGCCAGGAACAAGAATATCTCCGGCCAATAGCGCCGGAGTTGTTTGCCGAACCTCATGCGCGGTCCCCCGGGGGCTTCTTTGCGGCACCCTCCTTCGCCTCGCTCCTGGCACGCCTGAGCCCCTCCGCAAGACCGTCCGCGAAGGCGCGGCGCACCTCGGCATCGGGCGCCGTCAGACCGCGGCGCTGGTAGGCCAGCCACACGCACGCGGCCTCGCCGATGCCGGCGGTCACCGCGAAGGCTGCCGCCGCATTGACCGCGCCGGCCGCCACGGGTCCGATCAACGGGATGAGCTTGAGCAGCTCGCGGAAGCCGTATCTGAGCAGCCACCAGGCGAGCGTACCTCCGCCGACGGTCCCGCTGAACTCCGCGAAGGTGCCCGGCGTCCACGCAACCTCGTAGCGGATCGCCAGCGCCCGCAGCATGATGGCGAGGACGCCGGCAAGGCCGCCCACGCCGACCAGAGGCATCGGGATCGCCCCCGCACCTGCCGCGGCCGCGCTGTAGCCATAGATCAGCGGACGAGCTTTCGCCCGTATCCGATCGCTCTCGGCATTGGCCTGCCCAAGGTGCAGGGCCTCGAACGCGCTGGGTCCGGCCTCCTCAAGGACGCGCCACAGCATCTCGAGCCCGAAATCGTGCGGCGGAAGTCCGTCTTCCGGCAAGGTGAAGTCGATCGGCACGAAGCGCGGCTGCGGTCCCGGCAAGCCGACGAACAAGCGACGCTGGTGCGCCAGTGCCTGGCGCAATGCGTGCGGCACCAGGGCATGCGTCTCGTCCGCGGCGCCGCCCGTATAGGGATAGGGTTGCGGATGCCCGCTGCCCGCGGGGTAGAGACGGTGCAGGCCGGTCTGCGCGACGACGATCGGCCAGTCCGGATGCCGGCGGCGGGCCTGTCGCAGCGCGCGCAACACCTTGTCCTGAATGGGGTCGGTCACCTGCATCGCGACCAGCACGAGATGCGACTGCTCTTCACACCAGGCAATGTCCTTTGCCGGGTTGTATCTCGCCTCTCCGAGCCCGCGCGTATCGAGAAAGCGCAGCAGCGGCGCTTCGGGCGGCACGTCATAGAACGATGCCGTCCGCGTGCAGGGCTCGAACCCTTCGCCGATCTGCGCGCGCGGATCGCCAGTGAGCGCGGCAACGATCGCCGTCTTGCCGGCACCGGTCTTGCCGAGCAGCCACATGACCGGCGCGACCGCCTGGGCACGCTTGCGCGCCTCCTCGGCGCCGGTGCGCGACCCGCCAACCTCGGCGAACAGCATCTCGCTGATGGCCTTCCAGAGCCGTTCGAGAAGCTCCATCATTTCGATTTCCTGGATCTTTGAAGCCGATATCCCGCGCACAGCATGGTACGCGCTTCGGGTCACGGCCGGTAAGCCGGCGCGGCGAGCAAATGGCCTTTTGACCCTGCTAGGCTTGGAGCGGCAATTTCACCGGCTGCTTCGTCTTGGCCGACAGGTCGAGCGCCTTGGTCAGCATCAGGTTCCTGTGCGCCTCGTCAATCGTCGCGGCCGGGGTCGGCAGGCCGAGCGCGACGCGATTGAGCCAGGAGACGGTCTCGTCCGCCATCGGCCCGCGCAATTCGCCGAGCGCCACGTCGCCCGGCGGATAGGAGCCGAGGAAATCGACCAGCCGCGTCTGGTCCGGCGCGTAGCCTTCGGATTGCGGCTTGCTCACCGCCAGCACCATGTCGCGATGCGTATCGTCGATCGTCAGCACGCCCTCGGTGCCGGTGATGCCGATCTCGAGCGAATAGACCGCGCCCGGCCAGGTGACCGGCAGCGCCCAGGAGATGTTAAGGTGGTAGATCGTGCCGTCGCTCATCATGATCATGCCGGCGGTCGCATCGATGCCCTGGTAGAGCGGACCGAGCACCTTGTCGACCGAGCGCGCGTAGCATTCGACCGGCGTCTTCGCCTCGAGGTACCACATGCACATGTCGAGCGCGTGCGTGCCGGAGATGACCATTGGCGAAATCGTCGCGGGATCGTCGGTGCGCTTGTAATTGTCGATCGCGACCAGGCGGTTCATGAAGGCGCGCGAGGTGACGAGCGTCACGTCCCCGAGCGCGCCGGAGCGCACCTTCTCCTTGCCGGCGAGCCATTTGCGACGGAAGCGCTGGGTGTAGCCGACGACCGCGTCGATTCCGGCGTCCTTGATGATCTGCAGCACGCGTGCCGACTGCGCCAGATCGGTCGCGAGCGGCTTCTCGATCAGGAGCGGAATGCCGCGCGCGGCGGCGGCGAGGATCGGCGCGACATGCAGATGCTCGTCGGTCGCGATGATCGCGCAGGTGACCTCGGGGCGCTCGATGAGCTCGACATGGCTCTGCGTCACGAAATCGGCGCCGATCTTCGGCGCGACCTCGCCGGCGCGGTTCGGGTTCTTTTCCGCAAGCCCGATCCATTTCACCGCCGGGTGGCGGTTCGCGACCTCGCCGCGGAACAGGCCTACGCGCCCGCCGCCGATGATCGCGAGACCGAGCTCCTTCGCCTGCGGCCTCATGTTCAATTGTTCAACCCCGCGCGGATCTTCTGCTTGAACTCCGCGATCTGCGAGATGGTCTGGTTGGTCAGCGGCAGATCGACCGGCGCGTTCAGGTCGGCCGAGAGGTCCGCCGCCGAATAGGTCTCCATCACCACCCGAGCGCTTTCCGGCGTCACCATCACGGGCGTGTCGCGGATGCAGGCCTCGAGGAAGTGCAGGGTCTCGGGGCCGATGCCGCCGGCGAACACGTGATCGACCATCTCGCCCGGCATGGTCGACATCGGAAACACCTGGCCGGTCTTCTCGGTGTTGAGCCAGTTGTCGCGCTGCGTGTCGTCGAGCACGAGCGCGCCGTCGGTGCCGGTGATCTCGATCCAGCTCGCGCAGTAGTTCGGATAGCTCTCGGGAAAATTCCAGCCGCCTCCGATCATCACCACCACGCCATCGTCCATCGTGACGGTGGTGAACATCACGTCGTGCGAGCCGTTCACCGGCTGCATGTAGCCGTAGGCGCCTTGGCTGTAGACGCGCACTGGCTTCGCCGGCTCGAGCAGCCAGAACACGAAATCGAGATCGTGCGTCGATTCCATCACCACCGGCGAGAGCCGCACGCGCTTGGCGATCTTCTTGCCGAGCGCGCGCGACAGATGCCGGCTCACCAGCACCGAGACGACCTTGCCGAGCGTGCCGTCGACGATCTTCTTCTTGGCGTAGGCGATCTTGGTGTTGAAACGCTGCGAGTAGCCGATGGTGAATTTCAGATTGTTGCGCCTCGCGAGCATGATCAGCTCGTCGGCTTCCCATAATTCGAGCGCGATCGGCTTCTCCAGCATCACGTTCTTGCCGCCCTTCAGGCAGTCGCGCGCGATCGGATAGTGATTGGCCTCCGGCGTGGTCGAGACGAACACCACCGAGATGCTCGGATTGTTGATGATGTCGTTGTAGTCGAGCGTCGCGCTCGCGGGCCGGTACAGCGCCTTCACCTCGGCGAGCCGGTCTGGCCTTATGTCGCAGAGATGCAGCCGGTCGACCAGCGCCGAGCGCGCCAGCGTCTCGGCGCGCAGGCCGCCGATCCAGCCGACCCCGATGCACCCGACCTCGACCTGCTTCACGTCGCGCTTCCCCTTGTTTTTCGGGGGTAAATTCGCCCGCGCCGGCGCGTGGGGCAAGCCCTTGACTTCGCAACCCCTATTCCCGCCAATCGGTGCGCAAGCAAGCGGACAAGCGATCCGGGAGGCGGCGTGAAACCGGCAGCATTCGCCTACGCGAAGGCGCGCTCGCTCGACGACGCGATCCGCCTCTTGGGCGAGCATGCGGGCGACGCCAGGCTGCTCGCCGGCGGCCAGAGCCTGATCGCGACGCTGAACATGCGGTTCTCGCATCCCTCGCTGCTCATTGACATCAGCGACCTCGCGGGGCTCGACGGCGTGCGCGTCGCCGGCGGCCTGGTCGAGATCGGCGCGATGACGCGCCACGTCACTCTGGAGCGCTCTTCCGACATCGCGAAACATGCGCCGCTGATCGCGCGCGCGATGCCGCATATCGCGCACCCGGCGATCCGCAACCGCGGCACCCTCGGCGGCTCGCTTGCCTATGCGGATCCGGCTGCCGAGCTGCCCGCCTGCCTGGTGGCGCTCGACGGCGAGGTCGAGATCGCCGGCGCCGCCGGCCGGCGCCGCGTGAAGGCCGAGGCGTTCCACAAGGGCCTGTTCGAGACCGATCTCGGGCCCGGCGAGATCCTTACCGCCGTACGCTTTCCGGCGGCGAGCGGCGCGACGCGGGTCGGCTTTTCCGAGCTGGCCCGTCGCCACGGCGACTACGCGATCGTCGGGCTGGCGGCGACCGCGAAGGCGAGCGGCTCAGCGCTCGGCGACGTGCGGCTCGTCTATTTTGGGGTCGGCGCGACGCCGGTCCGTGCGCGCAAGGCGGAGGCCGCGCTTGCGGGCGGCAACATCGATGCGGCGGTCGCGGCGCTCGACCTCGATCCGGAAGACGACATCCAGGCGAGCGGCGCCGTGAAGCGGCATCTCGCCGGCGTGCTGTTGCGCCGCGTCGCGAAACAGCTCACGGAGCCAGCCGCATGAGCGCGTGCGAGGTCCGCATGACGGTGAATGGCGAGGACGTCGTCGAGGCGGTCGAGCCGCGCATGACGCTGGTCGACTTCCTGCGCGAGACGCTCGGCCTGACCGGCAGCCATGTCGGCTGCGAGCACGGCGTGTGCGGCGCCTGCACGGTGCGGCTCAACGGCGCGATCGTGCGCGGCTGCCTGACGCTGGCGGCGCAATGCGATGGCGCGATGATCGAGACGATCGAGGGCGTGTCGGACGCGGGCGACATCGCCGATCTGCAGGAAGCCTTCCGCAGGCGCAACGCGCTGCAGTGCGGCTTCTGCACCCCCGGCATGCTGCTCACCGCGCAGGATCTGCTCGCACACAACGCCACGCCGAGCCGCGATCAGATCCGCGATTACCTTTCCGGCAATTACTGCCGCTGCACCGGCTATCAGGCGATCGTCGACGCGGTCGAGGCGGTGGCGCAGGCGAGGAAGGGGGCATGATGCGGGCAGCGCGCGCAGCCGTGTTCCCTCCCCCCTTGTGGGGGAGGGCTAGGGAGGGGGGTCGTGCGTGGCTCGCGGCCGTTCCTCAAATCGCGACCCCCACCCCCAACCCCTCCCCACAAGGGGGAGGGGAGTGCGCCTGCGTATGCCGAGAGTCCTCGACATGAAAATCGTCGACGACGATCCGCCGGTGCTGACCGCGCTCGACCGGCCGAACTCCTATATCGGCCGCGCGGTGCCGCGACCAAATCTCACGCGGCTGACCGAAGGGCGCGGGCAATATGTCAGCGATGTCACGCTGCCGCGCATGGCGCACGTCGCCTTCGTGCGCTCGCCGCACGCGCATGCGCGCATCGAGCTGATCGAGACGGCGGCGGCGCAGAAATCCGCCGGCGTGATCGCGGTCGTGACCGGCGCGGAGCTCGCGCAAGTCATCACACCCTGGGTCGGCGTGCTGACGCATCTCAAAGGCATCAAGTCGGCGCCGCAGCATGCGATCGCGGTCGAGCGCGCCTGCTGGCAGGGCGAGGCGGTGTGCGCGGTGGTGGCGCGCACGCGCGCGCAGGCCGAGGATGCCTGCGAGCTGGTCGAGATCGTCTACACCGCGCTGCCCGCCGTCACCGACGCCGAGACCGCGCTCGATGCCGCAACGCCGGTGATCCATCCCGCGCTCGGCGACAATCTCACCTTCGAGCGCGCGCATATGGCGGGCGAGCCCGACAAGGGCTTCGCCGAGGCGGATGCGGTGGTGGCGACGACGTTCCGCTTCGGCCGCCATACCGGCGTGACCAACGAGCCGCGCGCGATCGTTGCCGACTGGAATCCGGGCGAACAGCGCCTGACGGCTTATCAAGGCACGCAGGCGCCGCACATGATGCAGAACTTGTTCGGCAAGCACCTCGGTCTGGAAGAGCACCAGGTGCGCGTGCTCACCAAGGACGTCGGCGGCTCATTCGGCATCAAGGTGCATACCTAC
>Ga0187784_10002946_pt1 | contig 13720 bp, 10 predicted proteins | sample 1015_SJ02_MP15_2_FD_132964 | JGI IMG/M metagenome (GOLD analysis project Ga0187784, IMG submission 132964) | Tropical peat soil microbial communities from peatlands in Department of Meta, Colombia - 1015_SJ02_MP15_20_MG | ecosystem: Environmental > Terrestrial > Soil > Wetlands > Peat | place...
GCGCGGCCGGCCCCGCAGACAGCATGCCCCTGAGTGCGGTCTCCATATCGGGATAAACCCAAGGACACGCGACATCTACGACTATGCCCGGCGTCAGACCAGCTTCGCCTGCTAGCGCCTTGAGCTTGGTTTCGTCCGAAAGCGCAAATGGACCGGGAGCGCCAGGCGGCGGGGGCGGCATCAGCGACGCCAGTGCCTTCAGGTGGCCCACTGCCTCGCAGCTTTCCGGCAAACCCCAAACGGCAATGACGATGATGCCGCCGGCCTTCACGACGCGCCGTGCCTCGCCCAGCGCATTCGCTGGGGAAGCCGCATATTGAAAAGCATTGAAGCCCGTCACGACGTCGAATGCGTCGTCGTCGTACGGCAGCGATTCCATTTCGACGACGCGGAAATCCCCGCCGGGGACCCGTCGGCGCGCAATCTCGATGAAAGGTGCTGTGGCATCAGCACCGGCGATGCGTTCTATCCTTCTGGAAAAGACCTGAGCGGCGAGGCCAGGCCCGCAACCGACATCGAGGATCGAGGCCGCCTTGGCTAGTTCGGGTCGCGCCAACACGCTTTCATAGAGTGGCAGGAAGGTCGGCTCCTGAACCTCGGCGTAATCACGGGCACGCTCGCCCCACAAATCGCCTTGCACCGAAGCGGACCCGGCGGGTGCAGTTTTCGCTACGCTCATTGCTTCCTCCTTAGCGCTGACAGTTGACCCGTCGCACCTTCGAGGACGCAGCAGAGTCAGTCATGAGACGCCGGACCCAGACGCCTGCGCAATCTGGCAAAGACATGGTGAGGATCTGGGCCTTGAGACCCAGAACCGATCAGTTCCGAATGACTCTTACCGCTCCGAGCCCTGCCTCGCGCGCTCGCACGATCGCCTGTGCGCGGTTGGGCGTGCCGAGCTTGCCGAAAATGCTGTTGATGTGGTTGCGGACGGTTTTTTCGCTCAGGGCAAGCGATTTCGCGATCTGGGCATTGTCCAGGCCGCGCGCGATCAAGTCGAGCACCTCGCGCTCGCGCTCGGTCAATTCGAGAAATTCAGTTTCGGCGGAGTTCGCAGCCGGGTTGGCGCGAACGAACCGCGCCGTTTCATCAAGAAATTGACGCCATGCCGGTTGATGCTCGAGCAGAAGGTGATTGCGGCTCTCCAGCGGCACGAATTGCGCACTGGGAATCGATTGGGCGATCAGGTGTCCCTCCGCGAAGGGTATCCGTCCGTCATGACGTGAATGCAGGACCAGAGTGGGACTGCGGACGTTAGTCAGCAAATCGCTGATGTCGATGCGGTCGAGCGCGCGCATGAGACGCACCACGTTCTGCGGCGAGATAGTCATGCGCTGCATGTCAATGAACCAGCTGTATTGCGCTGGTTTGCTGTCAGGGATGAGCAGTGCCGTAAAAACCTGGCGAAATGCTGGATTGTCTCGCCCCCAGCCGAGTGCGACGACCTTGAGCATGGTCTCGGCTTCGTCGACGTCCTGCTGCGATGGGTTACGCTTGAGCTTGCCGCGCGAGTAAGCACCGTAGAGGACAAGGTGGCTCACGCGGTCGGGGTGACGTACCGCGTAAGCGATCGCCACCGGGCCGCCCTGGCAGCAGCCGAGAAGAATGAATTGCTTTAGTCCAGCCGCGTCGACGACCGCCTCTAGATCGGCGACAAGGTCATCAAACGTCAGGCTCCTCGGATTCTGATCTGACAGTCCGCAACCGCGACCGTCGTAATGGGTAAACGTGTAATGGGTCGTCAGTTCGTTAAGCCGCGCGTTCCAGATCGGGCTCTTCCAGTCGTATTCCACATGATTGAGCCAGGTTGCGACCTCGACCATCGGTGGACCGCGGCCCTCCTGCGCGTAGGCGATACGCGCGCCATCGGAGGATTTGCAGAAGCGTATCTGGGCCATGAGCGCGTTTCCGAAGGACTATGATCAGTGTATGCGCGGTTCATCGTCTCGAAAAGGGTGATCCGCCACCGCGGGCCGGCGTCCGCCGAACGAACACCTTCGGTCAAGATCGAGCTCTAACGCGGTGCCCGGCGCGGCCAGGCATGTCCGTTACGGGCGCAACTGTGCGAATGACCGCTTCGGGTCATTTGCGACTGAGTGAGCCCGAATCTTCGGCCGACGGCCTTCGGCTTGAGCTTCGACGGCGGACATTTGGTCAGCGCGAGCGTTATAACACGCACCCTAGCTGAGCTTCTCGCCCAGGTACGACTTGCGCACCAAATCGCTGCGCAACAGGTTGTCGGCCGTATCGTGGAGGGTGATCGATCCCACCTGCAGCACGTAGCCGCGGTCGGCGACGCGCAGCGCCATGCGGGCGTTCTGCTCCACCAAGAGAATGGTCGTCCCTTGCTGCCGGATATTGCCGATCGTCTCGAAGATGGTCGCGACCATGATCGGCGCAAGGCCCATCGAGGGCTCGTCGAGCAGCAAGAGCCTCGGACGCGCCATCAGGGCGCGCCCCATGGCCAGCATCTGCTGCTCGCCGCCCGACAGCGTGCCGCCCTTCTGGCGCTGCCGCTCCTTCAGGCGCGGGAACAGCGTGAAGATCCGCTCCATGTCGGGAGCGACATTCTCCTTGTCCGCGCGCGCGAAGGCGCCCAACTCCAGATTTTCCAGCACCGTCATGCGGGCAAAGATGCGCCGGCCTTCGGGCGAATGGGCGATCCCGAGGCGCACCACCTTGTTGGTCGAGAGGCCGCTGATGCGCGCGCCCTTGAAGCGGATTTCGCCGCGCTCGGGCTTCAGCGTGCCGATGATGGTCTTGAGCAGCGTCGTCTTGCCCGCGCCGTTGGCGCCGATCAACGTGACGATCTCGCCTTCGGCGACCTGGAGCGAGATCCCCTTCAGCGCCCGGATGTTGCCGTAGCTCGTATGAACGTCGGAGATCTCAAGCACGGGCGAGATCCGCTTCGTAGTCCTTGCCGAGATAGGCTTCGATCACCTTGGAATCGCGCTGCACGGTGGATGGCGGCCCTTCCGCGATCTTGATCCCGTGATCGAGCACGGTGACGTGATGCGAGAGCCCCATGACGACTTCCATGTGATGCTCGATCAGCAGGATCGTCAGGCCGAGCTCGCGCGGCAAGCGCCCGAGGAACTCGGTCAGCTCGTCGGTCTCGCTCGGGTTCATGCCGGCGCTCGGCTCGTCGAGCAGCAGGAGCCGCGGGCGGGTCGCAAGCGCGCGCGCGATCTCCAGGCGGCGCTGATCCCCGTAGGGAAAATTCCTCGCCAAGGCCTCGGCCTTGCCTTCGAGCCCGACGAAGGACAGGAGCTCGAGCGCGCGCTCGCGCGCGGCACGCTCCTCGCGGCGAATCCAGGGCGGGCGGATCACGGCCGCCGGCACGGTGCCGTGGAGACGGCAGTGCTCGCCGACGAGAATGTTCTCGAGCGCGGTCATGCCCGGGAAGAGACGGATCGATTGAAACGTCCGCGCGATGCCGCGCTCGGTGACGCGATTGGGGCGAAGCCCCGCAATGCTGTGTCCGTCGAACAGGAGCTCGCCGGAGCTCGGGCTGACGAGGCCGGTGACGATATTGAAGAACGTGGTCTTTCCCGCCCCGTTCGGACCGATCAGGCCGGCGATCGTGGCTTCCTCGATCACCAGGTTGACGTCGGAAAGCGCGGTGAGTCCGTCGAAGCGCTTGGTGATCCCGCGCGCGTCGAGGAGGACGCGCTTGCTCGTCTCGCCTGCACGCGGTTGCGGCGGCGCCGCCCCCTCGCGCAGCCACGCCACCACGCCGAGGTCGCGGCGCGGCTCGGCGTGGGGGTGCGCGGCTGGCGTATCGTCCTCGACATCGTGCACCGTGACGCGGCGCCAGCGCCCCGCCTCGATCAGGCCGCCCGGTTTCAGGATCATCATCACGACGAGCCCGAGCCCGAAGAAGAACCAGCGCCAGAGCGTGAAATCCACGGTGGTGAGCGCGCTGATCCCGAGCGCGTTGCCAAGCCCGCGGGTCCACGTCGTCAGCTGCGTGAGAAAGATCCGGTCGAACAGCGTGATGACGATCCCGCCCGCGATCACGCCCGGGATCGAGCCCATCCCGCCGAGGATCACCATGCAAAGCAGCATGATCGAGACGTTGAACTCGAAGGCGCCGGGGGTAATGGCCTGCAGCTTGGCGGCGTAGATCGAGCCGGCAAAGCCCGAGAAAGTCGCGCCGAGCGCAAAGGCGAGGAGCTTGGACTTGATCAGGTCCACGCCCATGCACGAGGCGGCGGTCTCGTCCTCGCGGATCGCCATCCAGGCCCGGCCGAGGCGCGAGTCGCGCAGCCGGTACATCGCCCAGATCGACACGCCTCCGATGAGCAGGATCAAAAAGTACCAGGGGATCACGCTGGTCTCGAACGGCACGCCGGGCAGGCTCGGCTGTCCGATCGGGTTGATGCCGTTCTCGCCGCCGGTGAGGTTGAGACGATAGATCGGCCGCCAGCTGCCGATCTGGATCGTGATGTCGCCGAGGTTGCGGATGGCAACCGGGATGATCTCGCCGAAGGCGAGGGTAATGATCGCCAGATAGTCGCCGCGCACGCGCAGCGTGGGTGCACCGATCATGACGCCGAAGGCCGCGGAGACGACGGCGCTCAGCCAGATGACCTTCCAGAAGCCCCACTCGAGCCCCATGAGCGGAGAGTTGAAGATCGCCATCGTGTAGGCGCCGATCGCAAAGAATGCCGCATAACCGAGGTCGAGCAGGCCGGCGTAGCCGATCACGATGTTCAGTCCGAGCGCGAGCAGCACGTAGATCATCGCGTCGGTGAACGCGTAGAGCGTGCCAAGCCCGAGCGCCTGGTCGGCGAAAGGATAGACGATCAGCACGGCGGCGAGCAGCGCCGCCGTGAGCGCAGGGCGCAGACGTTGAGCCGAAGGCGTGGGGAGCGCTGTCACGGACATGCGGCTAATGCTTCTCCGGGACCCGCTCCCCGAGCAGTCCGTGCGGGCGGAACACCAGAACCAGGACCAGGATCGAGAAGACGATGGCGTTGGTCCATCGCGCCGAGATGATCTGGTCGCTCCAGGCGGAGAGGACGCCGATCAGCAGACCGCCGAGCGCCGCCCCCGGCATGTTGCCGATCCCGCCCAGCACGGCGGCGGTGAACGCGCGCAGTCCGGCCTGGTAGCCCATCCACCACTGGCCGATGTTGTAGTAGAGGCCCTGCACCACGCCGGCCGCGCCAGCGAGCGCGCCGCCGATGAAGAAGGTCAGGATGATGACCTGCTCGACGTCGATCCCCATCGCCTCGGCGGTCTCGCGATCCTGGGCGGCGGCGCGCATCGCCTTGCCCCAGTAGGTCCGGGTCACGAACAGGTGCAGGCCGACGATCAGCGGGATCGTGACCCCGATGACGAGCAGATCCTTGGTGGTGAAGTAGACCAGGCTGTCGAGATGCAACACGTCCTGCACGATGTCGATGTTCGGGAGCGCGTCCGGATAGGAGAGGACATAGGGGCCTTTCCAGACCAGCGTCAGGTTCTCCAGCATGAAGGAGACGCCGATCGCGGAAATCAGCGGCACGAGGCGCGGCGCGCGCCGCAGCGGCCGATAGGCGATCCGCTCGACCGCGACGTTGATCAGGCCGGTGATCAGCATCGTGCCGATCAGGATGAGCGGCAGAAAGACCGCGAGCTCCCACCCCTGCAGCGTCTGGGTGAGGCCGAGGTCGATGAGCAGCGTCAGCGAGACCATCAGGCCGAGCATGAAGATGTCGCCGTGCGCGAAGTTGATCAGCTCGATGATCCCGTAGACCATCGTGTAGCCGAGCGCGATCAGCGCAAAGATCGACCCGCGGGTGATGCCGTTGATGGTCTGCTGAATAAAGAGCTCGAACCAGGTCATGTATTAACGGCCCCGAAGGCGGGTGTTGGGCGGGATGGTCGTTGGCGAGGGGGCGCGGCTCGTTCGGTATCCGATTTCGCCGCCGCGCGAGCAGCTGGCCGGGACGCCGCGCGGACGCCCCGGCCGGCAGTTCAATGCGCTCGTTCCATTTGGCTCGTCGAGAGACGAAGCCGCCCCACGCGCGGTGACACTATTTCAGCACTTCCTCGAATTCGAACTTGCACCCGATCGGCCCGTCCGCCTTGACCACCTTGAAGCCGGACATGACGTCCATCGTGGTGTCGCCGTTGGCGTCGAAGCTCCACTTGCCATTGAGGCCGTCGAAATCCTTCGTGGCCGCGAGGGCGGCGCGGATCTTTTCCCGGTCCTTCACGCCCGCGCGCTTGATCGCCTCGAGGGTGACTTCGGCGGCTTCCCAGGAATAGAGCGCATACGAGGTCGGCTCTATCTTGTAGCGCTCCTTGTAGGCCTTGTAGATCTCGCCACCCTTGCCGACCAACTGCTCGAACGGCAGGCTCGCGAAGGTGATGTGCATATCGACGCCCATCGCAGCACCGCAGGTCGCCGCCTTGAGCAGCTCTTCCTCGTAGAGACCATCCGGACCCATGAAGGCGACCTTGGGTGACACCATCCCGAGATCCTTCATCTGCCGAATGATCGTCTGCGCCCCGGTTTCGACCACGGCGCCCATATAGATGAGATCGGCGCCGGACGCCCGGATCTTGGTCAGGATCGGCTTCTGGTCCGGCTGCTTGTAGTCGATCCCTTCGTTCCCAAGGACCTCAAGGCCGATCTTCTTCGCCTCAGCCTCGAACACGTCGGCGATGCCTTTGCCGTAGAGCTCCTGGTCATTGAGGATGTAGACCTTCTTGTGGCCGAGCTTCTTGGCCCAGCGCGCACCGACGGTTCCCTGGATGTCGTCCGCGGGCGGCACGCGGAAATAGCTCACGATACCGAGCGGACGGTAGATCTCGGGCTCGCCCGGCGCGGCCCCCGCCTTCTTGGTGAGGCCCGGATAGGTGTTGGCGGGCGTGACCATGGGCATATGGGCGCGCTGCGTGATCGCCATCGAGACCTTCGCGGCGCCCGAATTGTAGGTCCCGATGTAGACCATGGCATCGGGGTCGGCGATGGCCTTGTTGGCGTTCTCGGCTTCGACCGCGCCGTCCCACTTGCCGGTTTGCGGCGAAGCGTCATCCAGGTTCACGACCTCGATGCAGAAACCGGCCACCTCGGATTTGGCCTGATCCACCGCCAAGTTGACGCCGTTTTTCATCCCGGTGCCTTCGGGAAGCATGGCGCCCTGCAAGGGCCAACTGGTGTAGAGCTTGATCTTGCCCTTGGAGCAATCGGCGGCGCTGGCCTCGGTAGCGAGACCGGTCAGCGGCAGCGCAATCACCATGAGGGCGAACGCATTCAGGCGTATCATCGGCTTCCTCCCATCTGGCTCGACGTTTGGCGTAATGTCTGCGATCAGGTGCACCTAGGATCGTGTTCAGGGCCTCAACGCTATGCTCGAAGTGTGCATGCAATGGCCGTGCCACCGATGAAGCGGCCGGCGGATCATTGTAGCGTGCGCTACTGCGCGGGGCTCGTCAATTCCCGGGTACCGAAACTGGGGCCGCGATCTTCGTCGCCGAAGCCTAGGCATCGAGGCGTGGGTCCGCCGGCGTCCGCACATAAAGCTGCTGTGCGCCCAACACGATGATCCAAGGGCAACGCATGGACCCGTCCAAGGACCCGCTGCTGCAACCCTACCGCCTGAAGCACCTCGTCCTGCGCAATCGCCTGATGAGCACCGCGCATGAGCCGTTCTACTCGGAGGACGGCATGCCGAAGGATCGCTATCGGCTCTACCATGTGGAGAAGGCCAAGGGCGGGATCGCGCTGACGATGACGGCAGGATCGGCGGTGGTATCGGCGGACTCGCCGCCGGCCTTCGGCAACCTCACCGCCTACAAGGACGAGATCGTGCCGTGGATGCGCCGCCTCGGCGACGAGTGCCACGCGCATGGCGCGGCGGTGATGATCCAGATCACGCATCTCGGCCGGCGCACCGGCGGCTGGAGCAGCGGGGACTGGCTTCCGGTGCTCGCGCCCTCACCGGTGCGCGAGCCCGCCCACCGCGCGTTCCCGAAGGAGGCGGAGGACTGGGACATCGAGCGGATCGTCGCCGACTACGCGGCGGCGGCCGCGCGCATGCAGGCGGCCGGGCTCGACGGCATCGAGATCGAGGCCTACGGCCATCTCGCCGATCAGTTCTGGTCGCCCGCGACCAACAAGCGGACGGATGAATATGGCGGCAGCCTCGACAACCGCCTGCGCTTCATCTTCCGCGTGCTCGACGCGGTGCGCCGCGCGGTCGGGCCGGATTTCATCGTCGGCATCCGCATGGTCGCCGACGAGGACTGGAAGCAGGGCCTGTCGCGGGAGGAAGGGCTTGCGATCGCGCAGCGGCTGGTCGCTTCGGGGCAGATCGACTTTCTCAATATCATCCGCGGACACATGGACACCGATGCGGCGCTGACGAAGGTCATCCCGATCATCGGCATGCCTTCAGCGCCGCATCTCGACTTTGCCGGCGAGATCCGGGCGGCGACGCGCTTCCCGGTGTTCCACGCGGCGCGCATCGTGGACGTCGCAACCGCGCGCCACGCGATCGCTGCCGGCAAGCTCGATATGGTCGGGATGACGCGCCCGCACATCGCCGACCCGCATATCGCCCGCAAGGTTGCCGCCGGGCGCGAGGATCGCGTCCGGCCTTGCGTCGGCGCAACCTATTGCCTCGACCGCATCTACGAGGGACGCGACGCGCTGTGCATCCACAATGCCGCCACCGGCCGCGAGGCGCTGATCCCGCACGTCATCGCCCGAGCGGCGGGACCGCGGCGCAAGGTGGTCGTCGTCGGCGCCGGTCCGGCCGGCCTCGAGGCGGCGCGGGTCGCCGCCGAGCGCGGGCACAAGGTGACGCTGTTCGAGGCGGCGGAGGTACCCGGCGGGCAGCTGCTGCTCGCCGCGCGCCTGCCGCGGCGGCGCGAGCTCATCGGCATCGTCGACTGGCGCATGCAGGAGCTTGCGCATCATGACGTGCGCTTCCAGTTCTCGCATTACGCGGAAGCCGCCGACGTCCTCGCCGAAGAGCCCGATACGGTATTCGTCGCGACCGGCGGCGTGCCCAATACGGCGATCCTCGAAGAGGGGAACGAGCTCGTGGTTTCGACCTGGGACATTATGTCAGGCCAGGTCAAACCGGCCGAGAACGTGCTGCTCTACGACGACAGCGGCGGCCACAGCGGCATGTCGGCGGCCGAGCTCGTCGCCACGGGCGGATCGGCGCTCGAGATCGTGACGCCGGAGCGCTCACTTGCCCCCGAGATCGGCGGGATGAACCACGCCGCCTATGCCAAGGTGTTCGACGCCTGCGGCGTGCGCATCACCATCAACAGCCGCGTCGTGAGCGTGCGACGCGACCGCAACCGGCTGGTGGCGGTGATCGGCAGCGACTACGGCGACCGGCGCAGCGAGCGGCAAGCAGACCAGGTGATCGTGGAGCACGGCACGCTGCCGGTTGCCGATCTCTATGCGGCGCTCAAGCCGCTTTCGGTAAACCGCGGCGAGGTCGACTATCCGGCGCTGCTCGCCGGCCATCCTCAGGATGCACGGCGCAGCCGTGAAGGATCGTTCCGCCTGTTCCGGATCGGCGATGCGGTCGCAAGCCGCAACATCCACGCCGCCATCTATGACGGCATCCGCTTCGCAAAGGATCTTTGAGTGCCATGACCAAGCGCCAGATGCATCTGATCGCCTATCTCAAGACCGGCCCGACCGCGCTGCACACCGGCGGCTGGCGCCATCCGGAATCGACGCTCGACGACATCCTCGACGCGAGCCGCTATCAGCATATTGCGCGCGTGCTCGAGGCCGCGAAGTTCGACGGCTGCTTCTTCGCCGACCTGTTCGGTCTCTACGACATCCACGAGGGCAGCTACGACGCCTATGTGCGCCGCGGCGGCCAGATCAGCTTCCTCGATCCGACCGTGGTGCTGCCGGTGATGGCGGCGGTCACCCGCCATCTCGGGCTTGGCGCCACGCTCTCGACCAGCGTGCACACGCCCTATCACCTGGCGCGCTGGCTCGCCTCGCTCGACGTCATGAGCAAGGGGCGCGTCGCCTGGAACGTCGTGACCTCGGCGACCGACCTCGAGGCGCAGAATGCCGGCCTCGACGCGCTGCCGCCGCGCGAGCTGCGCTACGACCGCGCCGACGAGGTGCTGGAGGCCTGCTTCGCGCTGTGGAACGGCTGGGACGAAGGCGCCTTCGTGCTCGACAAGGAGGCCGGCATCTTCGCCGATCCCGCCAAGGTGCATTACGCCAATTACAAAGGGCGCTGGGTCAGGACGCGCGGGCCCTTGTCGATCCCGCGCAGCCCGCAGGGCCATCCGGTGATCATGCAGGCCGGCAGCTCGGATCGCGGCCGCGAGTTCGCGGCGCGCTGGGCGGAGGCGATCTTCACTCTTTATGCGGCGCGGGACGCGATGCGCGCGTTCTATCAGGACATCAAGTCGCGCATGGACCAGCGGGGCAGGGCGCCCGACCAATGCGCGATCCTGCCGGGCATCTCGGTCGTGCTCGGCGAGACGGAATCGATCGCGCGCGAGCGCGCCGCCTATCTTGACAGCCTGGTCAGCCCCGAGCTCAACCGCGCCGCCACCTCGAGCAATCTCGGCGCCGACATCACCAAGCTCAAGGAAGGTGTCACGCTCGCGAGCCTGCAAGGCAATCAGGGCATCAAGGGCTCGGAGGACGTGCTCAACCAGGCGATGCAGGCAAAGGGCATGACCTTCGACCAGGCCGCCGCGCGGCGCGGCGAGGGGCGCGAGATCGTCGGCACGGCCAGCATGATCGCCGACCGCATGCAGGACATGTTCGAGGCGGGCCTGTGCGACGGCTTCGTGCTGTCGCCGGTGAACTTTCCCGGCATGTTCGAGCAGTTCTGCCGCAGCGTCGTGCCCGAGCTGCAACGCCGCGGGCTGTTCCGGAAGGAATATGCGGGCCGGACGTTGCGGGAGAATTTGCGGAGTTAGCAACGCCATTCACTGCGCGTCACCAGCCCTTCTCGCACCTGACGCAAATCTGATCTAGGAGTCCTGTCGCGGCTGTCCGGTTGGCGGCCAATCGGGGGGAAATCTCATGAAACGCTTCCTGCTTGTGTGCAGCTTGCTGGTCATGGCGAGCGGCGCATCAGCCGAAACCTGCATCGTCGCCGATCCGACCGGTACGCCTTTGAATGTGCGGGTACGACCGGGCGGAGCAATCGTCGGCGCGCTTCACAACGGCGTCGCGGTGGATGTTCTGAACTCTGCTTTCGACAGCCGCGGAAGCCGCTGGGTTTACATTTCGCCGCGCGAGGCGGGCAAAGCCGGATGGGTGTTCCGCGATTACCTCGACTGTCGCTAACGAGGCCAATGCGGCTGTGAGCTGAACCAGGGCTGCCTGGAGCGGGGGATAAGCCGCCGCAGTTGCCGGACTGTCATGCTGGCTGGCTAGGTTCCTCGCTCACCCTCAAAGCCCGGTCCGCGCCATGAGCACCCAAAGCACCGACACGCAAGACACCCCTGACCTCGAATTCAGCCGCCGCAAGCTGCTCGCCGCCGCGGGCCTTGTGGGAGGCGCGCTCGCCGCGGCCTCGCTGAGCGGCGGAGAAGCCGCCGCCGCGGCTCCCCCGCGCGCGCCCGCGGATCCCGCGACGCCGCCGGTCGCCGGGCTGCACCTGCAGTTCGGGGCCGACGCCTCGAGCGAAGTGGTGGTGTCCTGGCACACCCTGCAGCCGGTGCAGAACCCGCGTGTGCTGCTCGGCCGCCTCGATGGCAAGCTCGAGCAGACCATCGCGGCGAAGCCGGTGAGCTATGCGGACGGGAAGTCGAAGAAGATGGTCTACGCCTATCACGCCAAGGTCGGCCAGCTCGAGCCGGACACGAGCTACCTCTATGGCGCGATGCACGACGGCGCGAAGCCCGAGTTCGGGACGTTCCTCACCTCGCCGCGCGGCCGGGCCGCCTTCACCTTTACGAGCTTCGGCGACCAGGGGACGCCGACGCTCGGCAAGCAGTTCGTGCCGCCCGAAGGCGTGAAGCTCGCAAGTGCAGTATTCGTCAACGACAATCTGGGCTCGCCGGCAGCCGGCGACACCACGCTCGGCGTCGAGCGGCTGCAGCCGCTGTTCCACCTGTTCAACGGCGATCTCTGCTACGCCAATCTCGCCCAGGACCGGGTGCGGACCTGGTGGGACTTCTGGGAGAACAATACGCGCAGCGCGCGCAACCGGCCGTGGATGCCGTCCGCCGGCAATCACGAGAACGAGCTTGGCAACGGGCCGATCGGCTACCAGGCCTATCAGACCTACTTCGCGGTGCCGGAAGCGGTCGGCCAGACCGACGTGACGCGCGGGCTCTGGTACGCGTTCACCGCCGGCGCGGTGCGCGTGATCAGCATCGCCAATGACGACGTCTGCTATCAGGACGGCGGCGACTCTTACGTGCGCGGCTATTCGGCCGGCGCGCAGAAGGCCTGGCTGGAGAAGGAGTTGGCCGCGACGCGCGAGAACCGCGACATCGACTGGATCGTGGTGTGCATGCACCAGGTCGCGATCTCGACGGTCGACCGGTTCAACGGCGCGGACCTCGGCATCCGCGAGGAATGGGTGCCGCTGTTCGATAAGTATGGCGTCGACCTCGTGGTCTGCGGGCATGAGCATCACTACGAGCGTTCGCATCCGATCCGCGGCTCCGAGAGCAACCAGACCCGCACGCCGGTGCCGGTCGCGACCGGGACCGACGTCATCGACACCACGGGCGGCACCGTGCACATGGTGATCGGCGGCGGCGGCACGTCGGTCCCGTCGAACGCGCTGTTCTTCGACCCGCCGCAGTGCCGCGTGATCACCGCGGTCGGCGCGGTGGACCCGAAGACCGGCAAGCGCCCGCCGGTCTATGTGCGCGAGCAGGCGCCCTGGTGCGCGGTGCGCAACGCCGCGCATGCCTATGGCTTCGCGGCATTCACCGTCGATCCTGGCGCGCAGCGCGGCGGCACCACCTCGATCAAGGTCACCTACTACGACGTCGTCGGATCGGACGGGCAGGTGGCGCCGTTCGAAAGCTTCACGCTGAAGCGGCCGCGCCGGGACGCGTGATCCCGGGTCCGCGGCTCACGCGGGGTTGCATGGCTGTCCCCCCGGGTCGCCAAAATCCGGAGCCAGGCTCAGAATTTCGCACGATCCCTTGCGCCGCCGGCGTGAACCCTCACGGAGCCGCCGGCGACTAACGAATTGGCACTCGTCCTTGCTTGTTCAGTTGGGAGGACGACACGCGCCGCGGGCTGAGCCGTCAAAGAGGTGCAGCAATGAAATTCCTCAAGCTGGCATTCGTGGACCACGATCCCACCACTTTGTGGCTTCTGGCATGGGCACTATCTGTCCTCCTGTATTTGGCCTTGCAGGCCTGGTTTGGTATCGCCTGGACCGGCCGATGGCGCAAACTGGCGCTTGTTCCTTTGATCGGCGTCGTCCTCAGCACCATCTTTGCCGTCGTCGTTATCAGGAATACCCCCGACGCCTGGTCGCCCGAATGGTCGAGCGTCCTCCTATTTCCGCTGCTGGGGCTCGTGTGGTTTGCTCCTGTAGGCTGCATCTACGAGGTCGTCCTGGGTGTCGTGCGCCTGAGCGTCCGCCGGCCGGCCGCGACTGGCAACGTTGCGTAGGGGTGGTCGTTAACGTGAATTAACGACGTCAGATTCCTCCCAAAGGGCGGAGATCATTGAGCTGAGGAATTGTTCAGCCTGATTGCGGGTTCTTGCCGTGCATCGGGCCGAAAAATGGCGCAAGCAAGTCGA
>Ga0187784_10002947_pt1 | contig 13717 bp, 13 predicted proteins | sample 1015_SJ02_MP15_2_FD_132964 | JGI IMG/M metagenome (GOLD analysis project Ga0187784, IMG submission 132964) | Tropical peat soil microbial communities from peatlands in Department of Meta, Colombia - 1015_SJ02_MP15_20_MG | ecosystem: Environmental > Terrestrial > Soil > Wetlands > Peat | place...
ACCCCCGTTTTGCCTGCGGGGGTGCAATTTCTACGGATCGCTGCGGCATGGGACGCCCCGCCGGATCAAGCGGACTTCTTGTTCTTCTTGTCGTCGTCGACCTCGGTAAATTCGGCGTCGACCACGTCGTCCTTCTTGGCCTCGGAGCCAGCAGCATCCGCGCCGGGATGCTGTTCGGCCGATTGCTTATACATCGCCTCGCCAAGCTTCATCGACGCTTGCGCCAGCGCGTTGGTCTTCGCGGTAATGGCATCGGCATCGTTGCCTTTGAGCGCCTCCTTGAGATCCGCCATGGCGTTCTCGATCGCGCGACGATCGGCCTCGCCGACCTTCGAGCCGTGCTCAGCCAACGTCTTCTCGGTGGAATGCACCAAAGCCTCGGCATGATTCTTCGCTTCGACCTGGGCCTTGCGCTTCTTGTCCTCCTCGGCGTGCGCTTCGGCGTCCTTCACCATCTTTTGGATGTCGCCTTCCGACAGGCCGCCCGAGGCCTGGATGCGGATCTGCTGTTCCTTGCCGGTGCCCTTGTCCTTGGCCGAGACGTTGACAATGCCGTTTGCGTCGATGTCGAAGGTGACCTCGATCTGCGGCACGCCGCGCGGCGCGGGAGGAATGCCGATCAGATCGAACTGACCGAGCATTTTATTGTCGGCCGCCATTTCGCGTTCGCCTTGGAACACGCGGATCGTCACCGCGGTCTGCCCATCCTCGGCGGTGGAGAACACTTGGCTCTTTTTGGTCGGGATGGTGGTATTGCGGTCGATCAACCGAGTGAACACGCCGCCCAGCGTCTCGATGCCGAGCGACAGCGGCGTCACGTCGAGCAAAAGCACGTCTTTGACGTCGCCCTGCAGCACGCCGGCCTGAATCGCCGCACCGACGGCAACAACTTCATCGGGGTTGACCCCCTTATGCGGCTCCTTGCCGAACAATTGCTTGACGACTTCCTGCACCTTCGGCATTCGCGTCATGCCGCCGACCAGAACGACCTCGTTGATATCGGCTGCGCCGAGACCGGCGTCCTTGAGTGCCTGCCGGCATGGCTCGATGGTCTTCTGGACGAGATCGTCCACCAACGCCTCGAACTTGGCGCGCGTGAGCTTCATAGTCAGATGCTTCGGACCGGATGCGTCCGCCGTGATGAACGGCAGGTTGATCTCGGTCTGCGTCGTCGACGACAGTTCGATCTTGGCCTTTTCCGCCGACTCCTTGAGCCGTTGCAGCGCGAGCTTGTCGCGGCGCAGATCGATGCCCTGCTCCTTTTGGAATTCGTCGGCCAGATAGTTGACCAGCCGCATGTCGAAATCTTCGCCGCCGAGGAAGGTGTCGCCATTGGTCGACTTCACCTCGAACACCCCGTCGCCGATTTCGAGAATGGAAATGTCGAACGTGCCGCCGCCGAGGTCGTAGACCGCGATGGTTCCCGACTTGTTCTTGTCGAGCCCGTAAGCGAGCGCAGCCGCGGTCGGCTCGTTGATAATCCGCAATACTTCGAGGCCGGCGATCTTGCCGGCGTCCTTGGTAGCTTGCCGCTGAGCGTCATTAAAGTAGGCGGGAACCGTGATCACCGCCTGCTCGACCTTGCTTCCGAGATAGGCTTCGGCGGTCTCCTTCATCTTTTGCAGCACGAAGGCGGAAATCTGCGAAGGCGAATAGCTCTTGCCCTCGATCTCGACCCAGGCGTCGCCATTCGAGGCGCGCGTAATCTTATAGGGAACGAGCTTCTTGTCCTTCTCGACCATCGGGTCGTCGTAGCGCCGGCCGATAAGGCGCTTCACCGCGAAAATTGTCCGCTCGGGATTGGTGACCGCCTGACGCTTGGCCGGCTGGCCGACCAGCCGCTCGCCTTCGTCCGTAAAAGCGACGATCGACGGCGTCGTGCGCATTCCCTCCGCGTTTTCGATGACCTTCGGCGTCTTGCCTTCCATCACGGCGACGCACGAATTGGTGGTACCGAGATCGATACCGATGACCTTGGCCATGGTTGTTAATCCTCTCTTGCTCGGCAGGTCGGGCTGGCCCCAACGGGCGCCCTTAGTCCGACCCCCTTTAGTCTTGCCATCGGCCGGCGCTATTTTGCCGGCGGTTTCCCTCGCCTCATATAGGGAAGGGCCACCGGGCCGCAAGGCAGGACCCGCCGTGACGTCATCTTTAACCCGCTGTCGATGCTAATAAACCGTGAGAGAGCGTGCGCATGAATCCGAACACGGCATTGGCCGGGCTTCGTATCTATTCTGGTTATTTCGATCGCGACGCGCAACGCGAGTTGCATGCCGCGATACGCGCCGTGTTGGCGGCCGCGCCCTTGTTCACGCCGCGCATGCCGAAGTCCGGCCGACCCTTCAGTGTCCGCATGTCGAATTGCGGATTACTCGGTTGGACTTCGGACGAGCGCGGCTACCGCTATCAGCCGACGCATCCAGCGACGGGACGAGTCTGGCCGCCGATCCCGAAACAGCTGATTGCGCTCTGGGGCGAGGTCGCCCGATACGCCGACCCGCCGGAGGCCTGCCTCATCAACTTCTACGACCGCACGGCGAAAATGGGACTGCACCAAGACCGCGACGAGGCGGATTTCGAAGCGCCGGTTGTTTCGATTTCGCTTGGCGACGATTGCCTGTTTCGTGTCGGTGGCGGCCACCGCCGCGACCCCACCAAATCCATTCGCCTAAGCTCAGGTGATGTCCTTGTGCTTGGCGGCGACTCTCGTCTTGCTTTTCACAGCGTCGATCGGATCTATCCCGGCACCTCGAGCTTGCTCGCGGATGGTGGCCGGATCAATCTGACGCTGCGCCGGGTAACGCGGCGGCTTGCCAAGCAATCCTCCGCCCAGACGGAAGCAAAGGCTCCGCACCATGCTTAATAGAAAACGTAAATCGGCTGCGGCCACCACCGTATTCGTCGCGGCTCTGGCGTTGCTTTTTATCGCTGCGCCGGGGCGGGCGGCAGAACCGGTTTATCCGATTGGCTCGCGGGTCGGACTTGTCCCGCCGACCGGTATGGTGGCCAGCGACAAATTCGACGGCTTCAACGACCCCAACGAAGACGCCGCAATTCTCATTACCGTGCTGCCGCCGGCGGCCTATTCGCAAATCGAAAAAACGCTCGACACGGAAGCGGCGAAAAAACAGGGCGTTCACCTGGAGAAACGCGAGCCCATCGCCTTAAGCGCCGGCAAGGGTGTGTTGCTGAGCGGCTGGCAAGCGGCGGAGGGAGCCCGTTTCCGCAAGTACCTCATGCTGGCGCCGGCCGACGATCTCACGGTACTGATCACCGTCCAGGTCCCCGAGAAGGACACCACGTATCCCGATCGAGCGGTCCGCGCGGCTCTCGCGACATTGGCTGTTCGCGAGAAAGTCCCGGAAAGCGAAGAGCTCAGCCTGCTGCCGTTTGCTGTCGGCGAGCTTGCTGGATTTAAGATCGACGGCGTGTTGCGCCGCCGCGCGCTGATGCTGAGCGACGCGATGCCGACCGGCGCAAATGGGGGCGGAAAGGACGATGCGGACAACAAGGCGCGGGCGCATTTTCTCATCGCCGCAGTGCCCGGCGGTCCGGCCGATCCGGCCGACCGCGCCAATTTCGCCAGATTATCTTTCGACGAGATCGGCGGGATCAGAAACGCCCGCCTGACCATGTCCGAACCGCTGCGTGTCGGCGGGCAATCCGGTTATCAGATCATGGCGGATGCGCAAGACGCGGGCACCGGGGCTGACATCAAAGTCGTGCAGTGGTTGCGTTTCGGCGGCGGCGGCTTTCTGCAAATGATCGGCATCGCGCCGGCCGCTTCCTGGACCGGCGTTCTCGCCCGCCTGCGGACGGTGCGTGACAGCGTCGAGCTGAAATGACGAGCGGCGCGCCGCTCAAGAATCGTCGCTGACGCCGGTGGAATTGTCGTTCGCCGACGTCGTGTTGGGCGCCTGCTTCTGGCCGCCTTTCGACACCCCGACCAAGGCCGGCCGCAGCACGCGCTCCCCGATCTTATAGCCTGGCTGCACGACTTCAACGATGCTGCCAGCCGGCACTGAGGCATTGGGCACTTCAAACATCGCCTGATGAAGGTTGGGGTCGAATTTCTCGCCGCGCGGGTTGTATTGACGCACGCCGTTCTTCTCCAGCGCCTTCTCCAGCTCCCGCTCGGTCAGCTCCACACCTTCGATGAAGGCTTTTACGCCGGGCTCGGCGCTCTCGCGCATGGCCGGTGTCAAAGCTTCGAGCGCGCGACGCATGTTGTCGGCCACGCCCAGAAGGTCACGTGCGAACGAAGCAACGCCATACACGCGCGCATCGCTCACCTCACGGGCGGTGCGCTTGCGCAGATTTTCCATCTCGGCGAGCGTGCGCAGGAGCTTATCCTTAAGCTCAGCTGCGAGCACCGCCGGATTGGCTTCGGGCGGCGCGGCGGGCTCGGACGCCGGCGAGACGTCCTGTTGCGGAGCCGCCGCGTCCTCAGCACGCGCGGTCTGTTCCGTCATCTTCCTATCCATCCGGTTACTGTTCGGCATATCAGGGCTAGACGGTTAAAAATCAAGCGCGTCGAGTTCCGGTTTGAGAGGAGCATCAGCCCCCGAGCAATTTGCTCACCACCTTGGCGGTGTAGTCCACCATGGGAACAATACGCGCGTAGTTGAGCCGGGTCGGCCCGATCACGCCAAGTACGCCGACAATATGGCCTGAAGCATCATGGTACGGCGCGACGATGGTCGAGGAGCCGGAGAGCGAGAACAAGTTGTTCTCCGAGCCGATGAAGATACGCACGCCTTCTGCCTGCTCTGCCCGGCCAAGAAGATCGATAACCTCGCGGCGCGTTTCCAGGTCGTCGAACAACAGGCGCACCCGTTCCAAATCGGCGAGCGCCTTTAAGTCTTCGAGTAAATGGGCCTGCCCGCGCACGATCAGCTTGCGCTCGTCGCGCTCGCCACCCGACCAGCTGGCAAGTCCGGCGGCGACGATTCTTTGTGTCAGCTCGTCAAGCTCGGCTTGGCCTTCCTTGAGCCGCTGCTCGATCTCGGACCTGACCTCGGCCAGCGTTCGGCCGCGGATGCGTGCGTTGAGGAAATTGGCCGCCTCGATCAGCGCCGAGGTCGGCAAACCCGCCGGAATGTTGAGCACGCGATTTTCAATCTGGCCATCCTCGGCGACGAGGACCACGAGCGCGCGAGACGGCTCAAGCCGGACGAATTCAACGTGCTTAAGGCGCTGGTTCGACTTTGCCGTGAGCACCACTCCGGCGGCGCGGCTTAATCCGGAAAGGAGTCCCGACGCCTCCGTAAGGACTTCCTCGAACGACTTCGATTGGCCAGCCACCTGCGCCTCGATCGTCTTGCGGTCGTCCTCGGAGAGATCGCCGATCTGCATCAGGGCATCGACGAAGAAGCGAAGTCCGACTTCGGTCGGCAGCCGCCCGGCCGAAATATGCGGCGCGTAGACGAGACCGAGCTGTTCGAGGTCCGACATGACGTTGCGCACCGACGCCGGCGACAAAGTCATGGGCAGGATGCGCGACAGATTGCGCGAGCCAACCGGTTCGCCGGTGGCGAGATAGCTTTCAACGATTTGGCGAAAAATTTCGCGCGAGCGCTCGTTGAGCTGCGCCACGCCGAGCTGGCTCGCGGCTAGCGGATGATCATGTGCTGCCAAGACGACCCTTTCACGCGCGCAACGGCGCTAGTGGAGCGGATTTGACATTCGCTATCCGCCAACCGGTATTTCGGGAAGCAAATGTCAAATCCAAAGCTCCACTAGGACTAACATTTGCTAGTGGTCCTTTGATTCTAACATTCGCATGAGAGCATGCCGAAATGGGATACGACTGTTAGAATCGGACCACTAGTGCCGGTTCGACCTCGTCGAGCCGATCGGCGGATTTCAACAACCATAGTGTTGCAACCATGGGAAGGGCATATTTGTCCCAGGCCAAATGCGCACAAGCGAGTAACGCGGCGTTAGCATAAAGCATCAGACCGCCCGTAGAGAGCGGCCGCAATCTTAAGACAGCGAGAATGGCTAACGCCCAAAACAAGGCGAGCCGCGCCGGTGTCGGCAACACGGATCGCGCGGCGATGTCCAAATAGCCCATCGTCGGCACAGGGGGATTGATATTTTCGATGGGCGGAAAAAACAGGAAAAGGATCGCGAGCGCCACAGCCATCGCGAGCGCCCAGAAACCAGGCGCCAGCAAGCCGGCAACGGAGCGGAATAGGACGCATTCAAGGAGTACGAAATAAAGCCCGATGCAGGTCAGGAAATAGAGGCCGTGCTCCGGATAGAAACGACCGGCAACCACGTTCTGCGCTTGCAAGGCGGTTTTTGGCGCGAAATCGCCAAAGAACACATACCAGCCGGCAAGCGAAACGGTCGCGATCGCCGGAGCGATGAGTTTGCCGAACGCGAAGCGCCTGCACCTAATTTGGCCCGCAAGTTCGCGGGCGAAAATAGCGAGTGGGAAAGCGACAATATATTGCCGGCAGGCGATACTGACGACGAAGCAAACTGCGGAGCCCCACTGCCGCCCGCGCAGATAAAGCGCGACGCCGACGACGCTACACAACACCGCAAGGGAATCGGTGTAGAGATGGGTTCCGACCAGCACAAAATACGGGAACAGAAGGAGTCCTGCGGCGCAAAGTAGCGCCCGCAACGAAAAATTGCCAAGCGCACCGATGATGAGCAGGACCGCCAGCGAGCTTGCCATATTGACAGCGCGACCGACGACAATCCCGCCGTGAAAGATGTGCTCAAGACCGCCGAAAATCAGAAAAGGGAGCGGCGTACTCAACTCGTTGTAGGTTTGCAACTGAGCAATCGTCGGATATCCGTTTTGGAAAAGTGCGACCGACGCCGGCCAAAAATGCAGCTCGTCGGCACGAATGGGAAAGCGAAGGAAGTCGAAACCCACAAGCAACGCGATAAAGACGGCCGCTACCGCGGCGAAAAAACAAATTTGCTGTGTCCGCGCCGACGGCATAGCGGCTCGCTTCACTGCATTTTTCGCCGCGACCAATTGCATGCCCCACCGTAGTCGCAAGTCGCGCTGCCTAGCAATGACACTGCCCGAGCCCTTATTGCACTTGTGAGGCGCATGCCTCCCCTACTAAAAGATTGACGTTATGGCGTCCAAGCTATGACGCAGGGGAGCGCTTAAAGATGCGGCCGAGCCGCCGACAGCCGGACGAATTGCGGCCCGTTTCGCTGGAACGCGGCGTCGTCAAATTTGCCGAGGGCTCCTGTTTCGTCCGCTTCGGCGATACTCACGTGCTGGTCACCGCAACGCTCGAGGATCGGCTGCCCCCGTGGCTCAAAGGCCAGGCGCGCGGCTGGATCACCGCCGAATACGGCATGCTCCCGCGGGCCACGCTGGAACGCACCCGGCGCGAGGCGTCCGCCGGACGGCAGAACGGGCGCACGGTCGAAATCCAGCGCTTGATCGGGCGCAGCTTGCGCTCGGTGGCCGATCTCAAGGCGCTTGGCGAGCGGCAGATCACCATCGATTGCGACGTCATCCAGGCCGACGGCGGCACGCGCACCGCCTCCATCACCGGCGCCTGGATCGCGCTTTACGACTGCCTCGCGTGGATGAAGACGCGGCAGATGATCGAACAAGAGGTGTTGCGCGACCACATCGCCGCGATCTCCTGCGGCGTGTGCTCCGGGGTGGCGGTGCTCGATCTCGATTACGCCGAAGATTCGCAGGCCGAAACCGACGCCAATTTCGTGCTCACCGGCGCCGGCAACATTGTCGAAGTGCAAGCCACCGCGGAAAAGACGCCTTTCTCCGAAGAGCAGCTCACCACGCTGCTTGCACTGGCGCGCAGAGGCGTAGCCAAACTCATCGATCTGCAGAAAATGGCGGTGATGTGAATCGGATGATCTCAGGTCGGCTTGTGATCGCTACGCATAATCCAGGCAAGCTTGCGGAAATGCGCGCACTGTTGGCGCCTTACCGTGTCGAGGCCATATCAGCGGGCGAAATGGGATTGAGCGAACCCGAAGAGACCGGAACGACCTTTGCCGAGAACGCGCGGCTGAAAGCCGAAGCCGCCGCCAAGGCGAGCGGGCTCCCGGCCTTTGCCGACGATTCCGGGCTCGTGGTCGAGGCGCTCGACGGCGCGCCCGGCATTCATTCGGCTCGCTGGGCGGGACCAGACCGCGACTTCGCCAAAGGGATGGAGAAGATCGAGGAACAGCTGCGGCAGCATGGTGCGACGACGCCCGAGCGCCGCAAGGCGCACTTTATTTCCGCGCTGTGTGTTGCCTGGCCGGACGGTCACGTCGATGAATTCGAGGGCCGCGTCGATGGCATCCTCGTCTGGCCGCCCCGTGGTCCCAGAGTGTTTGGCTACGACCAGATGTTTCTGCCGGACGGCCACGAGCGCACCTTTGGCGAAATGACGGGACAGGAAAAGCACGGCTTACGTCCAACGCGCAATCAGGCTGAGTGGTCACCGGTCAGCCGCCCGGATTGCGCGGCCAACGAAAAAATGGGCCTTTCGCATCGCGCCCGCGCATTTCGCAAGCTCGCAGAGGCATGTCTTGAGCGATGAAGCGGGCGCCTTCGGCGTCTACATCCATTGGCCGTTCTGCCTGTCGAAGTGCCCCTATTGCGACTTCAACAGCCACGTACGCCGCGCGCCCATTGATGAGCCGCGTTTTACGCGTGCCTTCGCTGCAGAGATCGCGGCGACCGCCGCGCGCATTCCCGAGCGCACCGTGTCGACGATCTTCTTCGGCGGCGGCACCCCGTCGCTGATGCGGCCCAAAACGGTTGCGGCTTTGCTCGAAGCGATCGCTCGGCATTGGCGCATCGCGCCCGACGCCGAAATCACGCTCGAAGCGAATCCGACCAGCGTCGAGGCCGAACGCTTCCGTGGCTACCGCTCGGCCGGCGTGAACCGCGTGTCGCTCGGTGTGCAGGCGCTCGACGATCGCGTGCTGGCCGAACTCGGACGGCTGCACACGGCTAAGGAGGCGCTCGCTGCCGTCGCCGTCGCGCGCCAGGTATTCGAGCGCTACTCGTTCGATCTCATCTATGCGCGCCCGCAGCAAACGCCGCGGGATTGGGCGAAAGAGCTCGGTCTGGCGCTGGCGGAGGCCGGCGATCATCTTTCGCTTTATCAGCTGACCATCGAACCGGACACGCCGTTTGCGGGCTTGCACGCTGCCGGCAAGCTGAAAATTCCCGACGAGGATTTGGCGCGTGCACTCTACGACACCACGCAAGAGGTCTGTGGCGCGCACGGCATGCCGGCTTACGAAATTTCCAACCACGCGCGGCCGGGCGGCGAATGCCGGCACAATCTCATCTACTGGCGGGCGCATGAATATGCAGGCGTTGGGCCCGGCGCTCATGGCCGGCTCGATATCGGCGGCGACCGCCATGCCACCGCGAGTGAAAAGCGCCCCGAAGCGTGGCTCGAGCGTGTCGAGCGCAACGGCCACGGGCTCGTGACCGACGACGTGCTCACCCGCGAGGAAGCGTCCGACGAGTTCTTGCTGATGGGCTTGCGACTGACCGAGGGTATTGATGTCGGGCGCTACTTGGCGCTTTCGGGCCGCGCGCTCGACCCGGAGCGAATTGGCGCGCTGCATGAAGCGGGTCTTGTCGAGGCGGTGCCCCCGGGCCGGCTGCGCGTCACCCTACCCGGTTTTCCCTTACTCGACGCTGTCGTCGCGGACCTCGCTGCGTAAACCTATCCGGAAGCGCCGAAGCTGCGCGGCGCGGGCGCAACAACCTGCGGCCCCGCCGGCGTCACCCGCAGCACCGCCAATCCCCGCTCGGTGGTGCCATCGGGGCGGAAGCGAAACAAGCCGTCGATCCCGGAAAAACCCGAGGGATTGGTGAGGACTTCCGGCGAGAAGCGCTGCGGCCCTTGCGTCTTCACCAGTGCGGCGATGAGGGCGACCGCGTCGTAAGCAAGGGTTGCCGTGCGCACCGGTTGTTGCTTGAAGCGCGCGGCATAGCGATTGGCAAAATTGCGATAGCCGGCGGCGTCCGGCGCCGCGTACCAGCCGCCATCAAGCGCCGGCGTCGCGTTGATCCGCGGGTCGTCTCCCCACAGTCCGGTGCCGAGAAGTTGGAGTCGCTTGATGTTCACGCCGGCGCCGACCAATTGCTGCACGACATCGGGCACCGCATCGCTGCCGTCGGGAATGAACAGAGCCTCGGCGTGAGCCGCCGCGCCCGCAACGTTCTTGATCGGCCCCGCCATCGCCGCCTTGTCGTGCGAATAACGTTCGAGCGCCACGATCCGACCTCCGCGCCGCCCAACGTCCTGGCGAAACGCCGCCTCCACCACGGTCCCGTAGGGGTTGTCGGGGATAAGCGCCAAATAGGAGCGCTTTCCGACCGAGGAAGAATATTGCACGATGCGCTGAACGTCGGTTTCTGGGAGAAAACTCAGCAAATAGACGCCCGGAGAAGCGACGTTAGCATCGGTCGAAAAGGCGATCACCGGCACGTTACGGCCGCGGGCAATCTGTCCGACGACGGTGACCGATTGTGCAAATAGCGGCCCTAGGATGATCTCGGCGCCCTCGTTGAGGGCCTGCTGCGCGGCTTGCCGGGCGCCCTCGGCGCTTCCGGCGTCGTCTTTCACCAAAAGCTGGACATTTGGAGCATTAAACTCCGCGAGCGCCATGTCGGCTGCGTTGCGCATGGCCTGGCCCGCGATTCCGGCATTGCCGGGCGCCGACAACGGAAGAATCAGCGCCGCCTTGACCTGACCGGTACCCAATGTCGCCGCCGGTTGGGCCGGCTGCGCGCCCGGCGCCGGTGTCGTGGGGAATGACGAAAAGTAGCTTGAAGTCGACGAACAGGCCGCGAGCGCCGCAGCGGCTACGGCCACGAGTGCCGCCACCGACGCGCGCCGCGTTGCCGCCGACCCCGTCTCCCGCAATTCCCCGGACACAGCGGTTCTCCTCACGGCCGGCATGGGTGCCGGGACATTAGGGCAGCGCCAATCTGTCATTCTGGCGGCGAATGGTTAACCAAGCCAGAAGGCCGGGAACTGTTCGCGAACATGACGGCCGAACAGGCGGACGCTAGGGTAATCGGCATGGACCACTCGTTTGCGAACCGCCAGGGCCGGCCCACGCGGCCCCAAGGACGTTACGTGCTGGACGGTCATAATTTTGCAGCCGGGAGAATCGCTCCCGGTCTTCATATCGTATCGACTCCTATCGGGAATCTCGCCGACATCACGCTGCGCGCCTTGGCGACGCTCGCGGCAGCGGACCTGATTGCCTGCGAAGACACGCGTGTCACCCGTAAACTCGTCGATCGCTACGCCATCTCCACCCCGCTCACACCTTATCACGACCACAATGCGGCAGCCGCGCGGCCGAAATTGTTGCAGCGGCTGGCCGAGGGCGCCGCGCTGGCGCTCGTCTCCGATGCCGGCACCCCGCTTCTGTCCGATCCAGGCTTCAAGCTTGTGCGCGCCGCCCAAGAGGCGGGCCACAAAGTGACCGTGCTTCCCGGCGCGTCGGCGACACTTGCTGGACTCGTCGTCGCCGGCTTGCCGACCGATCAGTTCCTGTTCGCCGGCTTTTTGCCGGCAAAAGAGGCCGCAAGGCGCGCGCGAATCGAGGAGCTCGCCGGCATCCCCGCAACTCTCGTTTTGTTCGAGACCGCGCCGCGGATTGCGGCGGCGCTTGCCGCTCTCGCATCCGGCCTTGGTCGCCGTGAAGCGGCGGTGTGTCGGGAACTCACCAAGCTCCACGAGGAAGTGCGCCGCGGTGATTTGGCGAGTTTGGCGCAAAGCTTCGCTGGCAGCGATACCCGCGGCGAAATCGTGCTCGTTATCGCGCCCCCTGCCGCCGCGCCGCCGCCGGATATCGGCGATGCTGACGACCTTTTGCGCGCGGCGCTGACGCGCGCTTCGCTTAAAGATGCTGTGGGCGAAATCGCGCGAGTGACTGGGCTACCGCGCCGCGCGGTCTATCGGCGGGCGCTCGCGCTGGTGAAGGAAGAGCCAGCGCCATGATCCGGCCGCCAAAGCCGCAGCCGCCGCCTACGGAACCTCAGCGCCACCGCGTCGCCGCTTTCCGGCTTGGTCTTTCCGCAGAAAGTCGCGCTGCAATGCTGCTCATGGCCAAAGGCTATCGGATCGCAGCGCGACGATGGAAAACGCCCTTCGGCGAAATCGATATCGTGGCGCGCCGGCGCAATGCGCTCATCTTCGTGGAAGTGAAAGCGCGCGACCATGCCGATGAAGCCGCCGTGGCAGTAACGGAACGCGGCAAACGGCGCATTTTAAGCGCCGCCGAGCTCTGGCTTGCGCATCACCCCGGCGACGTTCAACGCTTCATCCGCTTTGACGTCATTCTGGTAACGCCTGGGAGAATGCCCCGCCACATAGCCAACGCCTTCGATGCCAGCCGTTAACGAAGCGCTCGGCAGCCGACGCCATAGCCGCGGCGGCCAAAATTGCGTAAGAGCGTGACGTTTTTGGCCGCGGCAAAAATCCCATGCGCTTGAACGTCGCAGTGCAAATGGACCCGATCGACCGGATCAATATCCGCGGCGATTCCACATTCGCGCTGCTTCTTGAGGCGCAACGCCGCAGGCATGCGCTTAGTTACTATACGCCCGACCGGCTCGCGCTTCGCGACGGAAAGGTTTCGGCTTCTGTCCGCCTTCTCGTCGTGCGCGATGTGGCCGGCGATCATTTCACGCTGGGCGAGCCGCGGCTTACCGATCTCGCCACCTTCGACGTGGTTCTGCTGCGCCAAGACCCGCCATTCGATCTCGCCTACATTTCCACGACGCACATGCTGGATCGCCTCCACCCGCGCACGTTGGTGGTCAATGATCCGGCGCAGGTGCGCAATGCGCCCGAAAAGGTCTTTGTCACAGAATTTCCCGACTTGATGCCGCCGACGCTGCTCACCCGCGATCTGGAAACGATCAAGGCGTTTCGCGCCGAGCACGGCGACATTGTCATGAAGCCGCTCTACGGCAAGGGTGGCGAGGCGGTTTTCCGCGTGGCGCGCGAGGATATCAATTTCGGCTCGTTGTACGATCTCTTTGCCGCCATGTTTCATGAGCCGTGGGTGGTGCAAAAATTCCTGCCCGCGGTCAAGGACGGCGACAAGCGTATCATCCTGGTCGACGGCGAGTTTGCCGGCGCCGTCAACCGGGTGCCGGCGCCGGACGATTTACGCTCCAACATGGTGCGCGGCGGCGTGCCCAAAGCCACCGACTTAAGCGCACGCGAGCGCGAGATTTGCGCCCGCCTCGGGCCGGCGCTGCGCGAGCGCGGGCTCCTTTTTGTCGGCATCGACGTGATCGATGGCTTTCTCACTGAGATCAACGTTACCTCGCCGACCGGCATCCGCGCGGTAAAGAATCTTGGTGGGCCCGACATCGCGGCGCTGATTTGGGACAAGATCGAGGAAAAGCGGAAGGCGCTTTAGACATGATCTGGAAAAGTGGAGACCGGTTTTCCGAAAAGATCATGCTCCATTAAGATGCTAGCCGCGCGCCGGCGCGGGAGCCGGGCTGCCGGCGCCGAAGCCCATCGACGACGGTTTGGCGATGGTCAGCACCAAACCCGCGGCAACGAGGCACATCGCGCCGGCGATGAAGAAGGCCGGTAGATAGCTCGCAAACTCCGTGCGCGAAAAGCCGGCGCCAAATGCGGCGCAAGCGGCGCCGATCATATGGCCAGCGAAGACCCAGCCGAAGACGATGCCGGCGCGCTCGCGGCCAAAGCGATCC